>Ga0265324_10001073_pt1 | contig 16459 bp, 18 predicted proteins | sample 41419metaG_FD_198634 | JGI IMG/M metagenome (GOLD analysis project Ga0265324, IMG submission 198634) | Rhizosphere microbial communities from Carex aquatilis grown in University of Washington, Seatle, WA, United States - 4-14-19 metaG | ecosystem: Host-associated > Plants > Roots > Rhizosphere...
AGGTTCTTCCTATTTCCCCTGGTTCTAATTGTGATTCAATGACCATAATTTCAGGATGAGAATGAATTGGCTGATTTATTTTCCAGCCCTTGTCTTCCAGTTCTTTCTTTAGTTTATCAGGAGAAATCTTAAGTTCATTTACCCTTATCGAGCTTAGGGGTCTTTGTTCCAAAGAAGAAACAAATTTTTCAAAATCATCCCCAAGTAGAGTTTTCATTCTATTTTCAAATTCTGGTTTAAGAGGATACTTTTGCATAAAAAATAAAAAGGATATGCGTTTAATAACTTAATGAAAGAAGAGGTAAAAAGGGTAAAAGCTCCTGTTAGAATAGACTTTGGAGGGGGAACGACAGATGTTCAGCCTTTCCCAAAAATGCACGGTGGTGCAGTTCTAAATGCTTCTATAAACAGATACATTATAGGGGAGCTCAAATCAAGTGATAAAAAAGTTTCCTTGTCTTATTCCGGAAATATTCCTACTTCTTCGGGGCTTGGAACAAGCGGAGTAATGAATCTCGTCTGGCTTTCACTAATCAGCAAAAAAAAGTTTGCAGATGAAAATGATAAAATCTCTCTTGCAGAAGAAACATACAAATTAGAGCAGATAACAGGTTTGATTGGTGGAAAACAAGACCAATATGCAGGCGCTCTCGGAGGAATAAACTTTTTGGAATTTAATGATAACAAAGTAAAAATCCATAGATTAAAATTAAAACCAGCCTTTGTGAAAAAATTAGAGAATAATTTGATTCTTGTTTATACCGGCAAACCCCACTTCTCGGGGAACACTAATGGCAAAATGATTGAAGGATTAAAAAGCGGGAAAAAGGTAAAAAATTTTCTTAACATAAAAAGAATAGCAATCGAAATGAAAAATGCCCTTGAGAAAGAAGATTTGTACAGTTTTGCAGAATTGTTAAATGAAGAAACAGAAGAAAGAGAAAAACTCAATCCAGACATAGTTCCATCAAAAATAAAGGAAATGATTACGCTTGCAAAGAAAAACGGAGCGATAGCAGCTAAAATTTGCGGTTCAGGTGGTGGAGGCTGTATTTTGTTCTTCGGAGACAAGCAAAAAATAAGAAAAATTTTCAAGGAAAAATGCATCGATTTCAAGTTCGATTTTGAAGGTTTGCATTGGATAAAATAATTCTGATTTTTTAGTTCGCAAAGTTTAAATAATCATTTCTTGGAGAGATAAAATGGAAGGAGAAAGGCAATTATATGCAAGAAGTGAAGGTACTGCTGTTACTCTTAGAAAACTTCCCGTCTCTTATTATGGAGAAGCATTTGCAGGGAAAAAATCGGATTTGGTAAGTTATAATGACGGTTCAAGAAAGTTAAAAGCTGATGCACTATGTTATATAGAAGACGAGAGAACTTCTGTTACTAGCAAAGTGTTATTCAGAGTAAACCCACAGAGAATTGTAAGGACAAGTGATTCTCCTCTTGTTGAGAAGATTGCAGTTGGTAAAGGAGAGCTAGAGTTTAGAGTAAAAGATGGGCAGATGTATGTTTGTTCAAGAAATAAAAGCGGAACAACGACTTATGAAATTTCCAAAGAGCTGGCGAGGGGCATAGCTCCAGAAGAGGCACTTAGAAATGCAGAAGCAAGTGTTTTAGCAGATCTTGAAATGAGGAGAAGGCAAGCGGAAATGAGACTGAGTTTGGCTAATTACAATAGAAAGCAATTAGTTTTGGAAAGATTAAGAAAAGCAAGAAATAATGCGGAGATTGATGATGAGACTCTAAATGGAGTCCTGAAACAATTGGCTGCAAGAGAAAGAGACGCTGCTTAAAAATCTCCAAGGGTCATCTGTTTCTTAGTTTCTAAAATTGCATTAATGTCCAGATTGAAAACCTGAAAGATATTTTCAACAGCAGGAAGAATCTGATGTTTTAGATAATATTCAATGTCATATTCTCCTTCTTCATTTGCAAGTTTTACTCTATCTCTTACAAGTCCTTTCTTCTTCGGAGATGCAGAACCATTTGGGCTCTGCTCTGCGATATAATATTCTATCAAAGCTCCTTCATCAATTGGAATGTGCATCTCTTCCATTTTTTTCGCAGCAATGACGTGGGGAGTTATAGATTTGTATTCTGAAATAGGCTTTTTCAATTGCGTTCTTACTAAAATTTCTTCTTTGTCAATTCTGCGTTCCTTGATTTTTGCAGAAATCTCTTTTATATAAGTTAATGCTCGGTTCTCATTTCCATCTTCAAGAATCATTCTTAAAATTCTGTTTTGCGTTTCTCTTGCAAGGTCGCACCAATCTCTTCTTACTGTTTCAAATCCTCTTATCTTTAATTTTCCTTCCTCGCCAATCAGCGCATATTTCTTCTTGGCTCCAAATTCTCCTGTTCTCTTTGTAACCCATATTCCTCTCTTGTAAAAATCTTCTAATTCCAGTTCCATTATTCCGGGAAGTTTTTCATTCAATTTTTCAAGCATTTCAGTAGTTTCTTTTTTGGATTTTCCATTCTTCAGGAAAGCAATGGAATCGGTATCTGAATAAATTGTTTTGAATCCTGATTTGTCAATTTCATCAATCATTTTTTTAATGAAATCTCTGCTCAAGGATGTTGTTGCTGCGGAAGCTTCAGGACAATAATACCTTGCCCCGAAAAATCCCTGATATCCATAAGAGGCATTTGCCAAAAGCTTGAAAGCATTGCTTCTTGCTCTTGTAATCGCGCTGTCTTTTTTCTTTAATTCCTGCTTGTATTTTTTTCTCAAAAGAATTATTTCTTTCAGCATTTCAGGGAAGAATCCGGGCTTTTTGTCAAAATAAACTTTTCTGCCTATATCAACTTCAAGCGAATCTTTTTCTTTTTTCTCAAGAAGAGTCGATGCAGACAGATTAAAAGTAACAATTATGCTTGGCCAATAGCTTGTGAAATCAAATAATACGATGTCTTCGTATAGTCCGGGAGTAGGCTGAAAAACAAATGCTCCTTCATATTTCTCTCTCCTTCTTCTCTTTCCAATCTCTTCGGCCATTGGTCGCTTTTCAGGAATTTCATTAAATCTTTCAAGATTATGAATTATGTAAGATTCAACATTCTTTGACATCCCATTTCTTGAAACATCAAACATAGGTTCCCCCATAACTCTTGAAAATTCTATCAAATCAGGCCAGAATTTGAAGAACAATTTGTAAGTAAGAATTGAATCATGAAGATTGTATTCAAAATAATCTTTCCAGTCAGATTCAGCCATTTCAGATAATCCCTTGAATCCGAATTCTTTTTTGTTATCGCCAAGAAACTCGCGAGCAACATCATTCAAGGACAAAGTTTCAGACTGCATATATTGCGAATAAGCACTGTCAATAAATTTCAGCAGGTCAATATGAACAATTCCATCTACTTTACATGTAAGAACAGCACCTCGGTGAAAAAGGGGCTGACTTCCATCAAGTCCGAAAGATAGCTTGACACCATTTTCTTCTGCTCTTGATTTAAGATAAGGCATATCAAAACCATCGCTGAAATATCCCACTAAAAAGTCAGGAGAAATCTTCTTTACATATTCCAAAAATCTTTCAAGCAGTTCAGCCTCATCTTTGACATATTCAACGTAATCAATTTTGTCCTTCGCACTTTTCCAAGTAATAACTTTCTTGAAATTGTCGGAAACAAGAGAAATCATAAGAATTCTTCCTTTTCCGATTCTGAACTCGTCTGTTTCAATATCAAAAGCCAAAACTCTTGGATTGAATTCATCCCTTTCAATTTTCTTGGCAGATTTTAACTTAATGCACAAATCAACTTCAAGGTTTGCATCTATTCCTCCAAAATCCAAACTGTTGTTAAGCACATCTCCTTCAATTTCATACCATGAAAGAGGAACAATTTTCTTCTCGATTATATAATGACTTACAAAGCCAAGGTCATAACCTCTTCTTTTTTCGATTTCATCCATTCCAAGCTTATCCGCAATATCATGCAAATCCTTGTAATTTGTTGCAAAAATCTTAAACGCCTTAACATCTTTTCCCATGAATTTCTTATCATGAAGTTCAACTTTCTCAACTCGCGTTTGCCTGCCCTTTACATTCAATTGTATCTTCTCCATCTTCTCCCTTAATTTTTGTATCTGCTTGTCATTTATCTTGTCCTTCAAAATAGCCCAGAAATAGATATCACAGGAGTCAATTACACAAATCCTCTTGCCTTTTGCATCTCTTCCGATGAGTTTAGCATAATTTCTGCCTTCAAAGTCAAAATAGTCATAATCAAGGGGAATAAAGTCAAGTTTCATGTAAAAATTAGTTTCATAATCCTTAAATACCTTTTTTTGTGTAATTTTGCATGGATGAGCATTTACTTGGAGAACCCGTAAATAGTAATGATAAACAGGTATCACCTAATCCCAGGACTAAAATGTTGGAAGAGAGATTAGAAGATGCCGGGCGGAATGGCAGATCTATTGAACTTTCATTAATAATAGATGAATTAGGAATAGAGCCAGAACCAAGATATCAAGTCTACTATGATCAAGGCATCGAATGGAGATCAAATTTATCTAAAGTTCAAATCGAAGGAATTAAAATGAGAATAGGATTAATTGAAGCCAAACCCAAAAAAAGGCAGAATTTGCGTGCAATCGCTGAATCATATTCAAAGGAAGATGAAGCACGTTCAGCTCCTGCTGAACCTGAAAAGAGACTACAACCTAAGCAGTATACAATAGCTCAATACGACATTGATAAAAGTATGGATGGTTATGTAAAAGTAAAACGTGTTAATTTAAGAACTTATGAAGAAGCAATTAAATTCTTAGAAATGTTTGGTACACCTACATTAAAGATTGAGGGAGGAAAGCAGCTTCCCTTAAAAGAATGTACGCCCTCAAGAGTCATAGCTGCTGCAATTGGAAAATATGATGATGCCCAAATACGATTAAAAGAAAAGAGGGATAATTTAAGAGAAATAATTAATGGTTCTCATCCCGAGTACGAATAAATATTAAAACTCTGCTTGGTATTTCTAATTATGAAAGTTTTCAAACTTCTTGTTTGGGATGCTGGAAATTGTAGAAACCCGCAGGAGGTTTCACATGTATGATATCATAATCGGGAGGGACGCTTCTGACAAAGAAAAATTTGGTGACAGGGGACTTATTTTCATTGGAAAGGGCTATGTTAAAATGGGACAATATACTTCTTTGAGCAATAGGATTTTAATGGACGTAGTAAGAAGCCATGTAGTTTTAGTAGCTGGAAAAAGAGGAAGTGGTAAATCTTATACATTAGGTGCAATTGCGGAAGAACTTTCTAATCTTCCAGCAGATATAAGCAAAAATATTGCTTCTCTGATTTTCGATACAATGGGGATTTATTGGACCATGAAATTCAGAAATGAAAAAGACAGAGACTTGCTTCTCGAATGGGGATTGAAAACCAAAAACTTGCCAGTTAAAATATTCGTTCCTTTCGGACATTTTGATGAATATCAAGCGAAAGGAGTTTCAGTAGATGAAAAATTCGCCCTTGATATAACTGAACTGAACCCCGAGGATTGGATTATTACTTTTGGTTTGGATATGATAAGTCCGACTTCAATATTAATCGAAAGAACAATCTCCGAATTGAAAACAAAAGGCAGATTTGGAATAGGAGATATTATTGAAAGATTTGAAGGAGACGAAAAATCTGCACAGGAAACAAGAAATGCTGCAGTTTCTCTTTTTGAAGCAGCGCGAACATGGGGTGTTTTCTCAGAGAAAGGAAAAGATGCAACGCAAATAAGGGATTTGATTACCGCAGGAACTACTTCTGTTCTTGATTTAAGTGTATACAATTCAATTGGAGCTTTCAATGTCAGGGCATTAGTAATAAGCCTTGTATCAAGAAAGATTTTCAACGAAAGAATGGATGCAAGAAAAAAAGAGGAAGTGCAGTCAATTTCAAAAGGTGCAAATTATCTTTCATCATTGGAAACTAAAGAAACTCCCTTGACATGGTTGTTTATTGATGAAGCCCACGAATTTCTCCCGCTTACAGGAAAGACTGCCGCTTCTGATGCATTGATTCAATTGCTTAGAGAAGGAAGACAACCAGGAATCTCTGTTGTTCTTGCAACGCAGCAGCCGGGGCAGATTCATAGAGATGTCATGACTCAGTCAGACATAGTTATTTCTCACAGGGTTACATCAAAACCAGATTTGGACGCCTTAGGTTATATCATGCAAACTTATTTGAGCGAAAGCATAAGAAATTATATGAATGACCTTCCCACATTAAAAGGTTCTGCAATTATTCTTGATGATAATTCCGAAAGGATTTATCCCATGAGAGTTCGTCCAAGATTCACATGGCATGGTGGTGAGGCTCCAACAGCTATCGGTGTAGAAAAAAAGTAATCATAATACTCTCAAATCGATTCTTATTCTATACTTGTAAGGAGAAATTTCGCCTGCTTTCTTTATCTTAAGAATTTGAATTTTCTTCTTGTTTTTTTCTGCTTCATTCAGAACTTTATTTTTTATCAGATTAATTTCATCACTTTTGCAGAAATCATAATAATAAATTCTTGTTCCGGATTTGGAAAGCATAAATGCCTGTTTTAGAAAACTGTCTTTCAATTGTGGGCGAGGCATTACAATTGCATCAAATTTGTCTTTCAGTTTTTCTGCAACTTTCTTTATATCTCCGGGAACTAAAATGATTTTGTTCTTTAGTTTATTCAGCTCAATATTCAATTTAGCATATTCATTTGCTTTCTTATTTAGTTCATTGGAGTAGACTATCTTTGCTTTGGAAAGTTTGGCTATCACAATTGAGAAGGGGGAAATTCCTGCAAACATAACCAGAACCTTGTCTCCTTTTTTTATCTGGTGTGCAATTTCTTTCCTTTCATTGCTTAGTCTGGAGGAAAAATAAGTGTCATCAATGTTAAATCTGAACACGCATCCATTCTCTTTGTAAAGAGCTTCTTTCGTTTTTTCTCCTGCAAGATATTTCGTAGTTTGTTTTCTTAGTCTGCCTTTGAATTTGCCTGTTTTCTCCAAAACAGTTCGGATAGATTTATTTTTCTGAAGCAAGTCTTTTGCAAATTCTTTTTTGCTTTTGGAACTCACCCAAATTTGGAATTTCACAATTGCTATATTCCCCATAATATCAAAAGAACCTTTAATCATAGTAATACAAATAAACTAATTATTAAAAAGCTATCCAACAGGATAAATTTATAAAAACTATCAGAGTAAGAGAATTATGAAAAAGGGATGGTTACTTCTTAGTGCATTTGCATCATTAATCTCATTTATCAGTTTTACAAGTGCGCAATCAGTAATAAGTGATATTTTTGCGGGCATTGACGCAACAACAATAACCCTAGCCATTCTTTTTGTTGTCTTCTTTGCAGTATTATATTTCTCGACATCAAAGATTTTCAAGGGAAATAAAACAATTTCTGCAGTAATTTCTCTTGCTCTGGCTCTTTTATTGGTTTATTGGATAAACCAATCAGCAAATATCGGCGGGCTTTTTGCAGGTATAGGCATTTCAGGGGATAGCCTTTACACAATCGGTTCAATATTCATTATCGCATTCACAATCTTCCTTTTTATAAAAATTAAGTCATTAGCATTATTTGTTCTTGGAGGAATTCTTATTGCTGTGGCTATAAGTGGGCTTATATACGATACCACTACTGTTGCAGTAATAGGAATTGTTTTGGTAATATTAGGAATAATATTTGCGGCTAAAAAAAAACATATCGGGGCGCGCAGGGTATAAATTTCGGTAAAAATAATATCTCTTTTTCTGGTCCTCGTGAAAATTGGGTAAGCAGAAAAAAAGCTGCTGCAAATCGTGCTGCTGAAGAAGCTGAAATTCTTAGACGAAGATTAGAAGCAGAAAAAAAACAGCTTGGTCCTGAAAGAGACTTGGCTGAAAGAGCGCGGGCAATGGCAGTTGCAAATGCAGATTATATCCAGCATGAAGCAAGACAGAAGGCATCTACAGAAGCTCTTCAAAGAGAAAAAGAAGCCCAAATAGCTCAGGAACAAAGACAGGAACAGGGCCTGCAAAATCAGGTGGGGGCATATTTGGATTCACTAAGGCAATCTTTTCAAAAATTACAGGAAGAATATAATGCACTTCTGAGAATAAATCCCCAAGACCCGGAAGTTAAAAATATCTATAACCAGTTATCTGCTGTCCGTTCAGAGATTCAAAGAGTAATGCAAAACAATAAAATCCGATACAAGGATTAGAACCATTTATTCAAATCTTCCTGCAATTTTTTAAAAAATTGTAGCAAAATTTAGAACCAACGTTCTAAATTTTTCTGCTTGTTCTTCTCTTCGGTTATTTCAAGTTTCTCCAATTGTTTGTCAATCCTTTCTTCAGAGAAATCATGCTTCTCTACGAGGATTTCCTTTATTTTTGCTACGTCAAGCTTGTTTGATTTCAAATCTGAATTTACAACATCAGGCTTGTGAAATAAAGCAAAAATCTCTTTCCAATCAAATTTGTCTTCTTCATCCATCTTTTCCATCTGCTCTTCAACACTCTTGAAAATCATGACTGGTTGTTTATATTGCTGGACAATTTTCAAAGCTTTCTTTTGCCCAATTCCAGGAATTCCTTTGGGATTATAATCTGTTCCGACAAGTATTCCTAAGCAAATCAATTGGTCAAGACTAATGTTAAGGGTATTCAAAACTTTTTCAAGTTCGATAATTTCAGGATTGACTTCTATCCATCCCCTGAATGTTTTTCTTTTTTTGGAAAAAGTAAGATTTCTTACCAATTTTGGTGTTCCGAATAATAAACTGTCGTAATCCTGGCTTACACTCGCATAAATCTTGTCTTTGATTCTTGCAAGATAAGCAGCTTCAGCTTCGCCCTCTCCTGGAGCTTGAACAACTGCAATTCCCATAGCACTCAGAAGTTCCTTTGCCTCTTCTATCATCTCGTGATTTAGCCTTACAAGCTGACTGCCGTATCTCTTCATCGCAGGCAAGTCTTCTTCTTGTTTTGCTTCTTCATATCTTTCTTCTGAAACCTCTCTACTATCGTGTCTTTTTTCATGAGTCTTGTATTTTAAATCAGGGGCTTTCCCATCAAATGCATAAATCAACTTTATCCCTTCAGCAAGAAGACTTACATTTCTGTAAAAAATTCCTGACAGGTGGCTTGTGATTCTTCCTTTATTGTCCATAAGAGGAGTTCCATCAGGCTGCCTAATCGTAGATAAAAACTGATAAAGGATATTGAATGCATCAACACAGAGCGTCTTGCCTTTCAAATCAGAAATTTTTATTTCTTCTCTTGGAATTATATCACTTATATTCAAACCCATTATAAATACATTAATTCTAAATATAAAAAATTATGCAATTAGGCTAAATATAAAGGAGGTGTGGAACTGTTAGTTCTGCCTGTCCAAATACTCTTCTTCTTCTTTTTCAAGCTTCAACTCTTTCCTTGCTTCGGGATTTTTCAATATCAGTCTCAGCAGTGGAAATTCAAACATCGCACGCTTCTGCCCAATATGAACATGTTGAGCATATTTTCTTGCAATTGTAACCTTCTTCGCAGTTCTCTGATTATTGAGCCAGATTTTCAAAATTCTTTCGGGTTTTTTATAATTAGTAAATCCTCTCTTTATTCCGTCTTTTGCAGATGCGATTCCATAACTAAGGAGAATATTTTCATAAACTAAAAATCGCCAATATTGCTGTTTGTAGATTCTTCCCTTGAAAACATCAGCCATGCTCAGAGCATCATAAGCTTTTTGCAATTCAGCACCTTTGTATTCTGCAGGGATATTCTCTTCCAACCAAAGCATAATCTGATCTATAGGCATATTTACCGAATCAAAAATCCTAAGTGTGTTATCATTAGGTTTTTCCTTGAAAATAACTCTTAATGCATTGAAGATATCTACTTCTTTGTTTCTGTCATTCTCTAAAATTTTGGAAGGGTCTTCCATTCCGACTGCAATCTGCAAATCATTAATTGCCGCACGCAAGTCTCCCTTAGCTTTTACAGAAATTCCAGTCAAGAGATTATTATCCATAAATTTATCTTCTTTTTTCAATATTGCAATAAGAACATCCTTTATTGTCTTGTAATCAATTTCTTTTAATTGAACCAGTTCACATTCTTTTCTTAATGCGCTAAAACTTTTGTCCCAGATGTCATTTGCAGTAATTATGATTGGCCAGTTTGCATCTTCAAGAAAACCCACAAGTTCTGGAAGTCCACCCCAATCTTCTTTTGAAATTCCATCAACTTCATCAACAAGGATTATTTTATTATCATTAGTAAGAGACATTTGTTCAAGTGCCGGTCCTAAAACTGCTTTAAGCTTTTCTTTGTTTCTCAAATCAGAAGCATTCAATTCAAAGATTTCAGAATCTGTCTCTGCCGCTGCTGCATAAGCCAGAGTAGTCTTACCAGTTCCCGGAGGACCATAGAGCATCAGCGCTTTTTTTCCTTTTTGAAAATTCTTAAGAAAAATCTTTATCTTTTCAATTGCATCATTCTGCCCTTTTATCTCAGAAAATCTCTTTGGCCTATAAATTTCAACCCAAGGCATTTATCCCTTCCCCAAACCGGCTAAAACAAAACTTGCAAGAAGAGCCTGGAGTTGTATAAAAGGATCGCTTCCCTCGACAATTCTAAACTCGGCTTCGCCTGTTTTTTCGGTTAGCTTTACTTTTATTTCGGGTTCAACTGGAAGGTTCCAAATTTCTTTCTGGATGGATTTGATAACATCCTGTCCTGAAATAGATTCTTTGAGCATAATGTCCAAAAGCTTATCTCTTGACCTCTGAAAATCACCGGCAATTGCATAATCAAGAACAATTTTGATGTCTTTTGGTTTTGTATTGGAGATAATTGTAGACACTAAATCAGCATTTATCGAAGGTGAAATGGCTGCTGTTGCCTGCAGGAGATTTATGCATCGTCTGCAATCTCCTTCACAGCCCTCATAAAGCATTTCTACAACTTCAGGCGTGATTGAAAGTTTTTCCCTTTCAGCAATTTTTTGAATTACTTTTTCAATATCTTTCTTTTCCAATAACTTGAATCTGAAAATAGCACAACGAGACTGAATCGGGTCTATAATCTTGCTAGAGTAATTGCATGAAAGAATGAATCTGCACGTTGAAGAATAATTTTCCATGGTTCTCCTTAATGCTTGCTGGGCTTCCGGAGTAAGTGCATCAGCTTCATCCAAAAAGATTACCTTGAATGGCACACTTCCCAAAGATTTTGTTCTTGCGAAATTCTTTACTTTGTCTCTTACAACATTAATTCCTCTTTCATCAGAAGCATTCAATTCAAGATAATTTTCTCTCCAGTCTTCCCTGAAGAGTTCCTTGACAACAATCAAAGCAAGAGTGGATTTTCCAGTTCCAGCAGGACCGGCAAATAATAAATGAGGAATATTATTTGTTTTTGTAAGAGATTCTACTCTCTTGAGGGTATTATCCTGCCCAACCATTTCCGTAAACCTTGTAGGCCTATATTTTTCAGTCCAGATTTCGCTAACCATTATATAACTTTTTAAAAGAAACTTATAAAGATTATTGTGTTAATTTACCCATCAGAAGTTCAACTACCATTACTTGGCTCTTTCTCTCTTCATCTTACGTTTTCGCTTCTCTTTTCTAAGCCTTTTTCTTTGCCATTTCCATCGCATTTGCCTTTTTTTCTTCCATCTACGGCTTGAACGTTTCATTGTATAGATAGTTTTGAATTTTGGTTTATAAAAGTTTCCGTGTTTAAGGAATATTAAATATAATAAAAAATCCAGAAGAAATAAAGAAAAGAAAAATAAAAAGATAGTAAAATAAAAAATAATTTATCTCTTTATTCTGGTTGTTGTTGTTACCGAAGTACCTTTAGGCAATGAAGCTCTTCTCGATTTTCGCCTTACCGTTGAACGTCTTACAGGCGAACGTCTACGTACCGAACTTCTTCCTCTAGCTCCTCGTGGCCCTGCAGGCCCTTGAATAACTCTTACTGACCCAGGAACGGCTAAACCTAGTATTAGTAAAACAAAACCTATAATCGCAGAGGCATATGCCCATCCAGTAGGTACCGTTACACTAGCAGAGGCCGTGTTTGCATTTCCATTCCCTACAGCCGTTGCATTAATTTGTTGTAGCGGAACAAAATACAATAACCCTCCGATAACTAAGAAGATTACGCCAAATATCACCAAACTTGCTTTCATTTTTCCTCCTTTTTATATTTAATTATCTTGCTAAAAAATTACTTAGATTTTTTTGTTGCGTGAGCTATCACAGATACTAAGAATAATATTACAAAGATTAAGGCTAGCCATTTGGCTATTGTAAGCGAAACTCCAGATATCAATCCAAATCCCAATATTCCTGCAACTAGAGCAACTATTAAGAATACTATCGCCCAAACCAACCAACCGGATAAACCTCTTTTGTTCATTTTCCTTATCTAATTATGACTATTCAGATATATAAATCTTTGGTGAAATAGGTAAATATTCATATATATTTTTTCTATTTTTTCTTTCGACGATTTTTCCTAGGCCATAGAAAAAAATTCAAGATTATAGCAGTAACGCCGACCATGATGAAACTAATCAAAAACCATACAATAGAATAAGGTATTCCAAAATTTATATTCATGCAGGGGTGAAATACGCAATCCACATTAAGTGCAGGTAATGAAAGAGTCATGACCGCAATGAAAATTATAACTAATTCAAGAAGGCTCCATTTCCATGCATCTTTTCTTTTCACACCTATTAAGGTCAAAGCATAGATCGACAAAGGAACAAGATAAAGATGCTGCAAGCTTATAAAATTGCCAAGAATTGAGGGAGTAGTGGAAAAGAAATAATTAGTTATTCCCCATAGTGGTCCTTTAAAAATTATCCAATGAAAAAAATCTATATCCCAGATCATAATAGGAATCGTAAGCAGATAAACCTGACTAAGAATAATGGAACTTCTTTTTGTTAACATACCTATTCCAATTAAAATAAGACCAACATAGCATGCGTAAAGAATTTGGGAGGGATTATTATTATACAAAGAGAATATAATTGCAAATATTCCTAAAAGGATAAAATAGATTCCAAGTACAATCAAAAATATACTTTTAGTCCCCTCTTTCATATTTGGATTAAAAGTTTATTTACATTTAATTACTTTGCTTATTTCATCTTGGAATAAGTTCCAATTAAAATTGCTTTATCAATAACATGCACTTTTATCGCTTTTTCAAGATCATTTTTTTTTGAGCCCCTAGGTAAATTAAGTTCGATATCTAAAGCAAATAACTTAAACGCGTATCTATGTTCTCCCGAATGAGGACATGGTCCGCCATAACCTACATTTCCAAAGTCATTCAGTCCTTCTCTTGCTCCTTTTGGCATGGAATTTTCTTTTATGCTTTTAGTATTTGGGGAGATATTCCATAATATCCAATGTGCAAATATCTTTGAGGGAGAATCAGGGTCGTCAACAATCAGAACCAGACTTTTTGCATTTTTAGGAACATCGATAAAATCCAAGGTAGGATTCACGTCAGTTCCGTCACAGGTATATCTCGAAGGAATTCTTTCACCATCGTTAAATACGCCCTTTATTTTCATTTAGTAAAGAATCAGTTATAATTCTTAAAATTATCGATGCAAAACCTTAATAAATTCGGTCTGCAATTTTTAGATATGGAACACATTGATTTTCGGGACCAAATCTCAAGAAACAAGAGAAAGTCTTTCTTCCTTATGTTTTCAATTTTCATAGTTATCATTTTATTAGGTTATGTAATCTCTCTGGCTTTTGATCCGGGTTATTTCTTCTTCATAATGATAATAGCAATAATCTTCTCTCTATTTTATCTAAGTGTAAATTATTACAATTCAGACAAAATTGCGCTCTCCAGTGTGGGTGCAAAAGAAGCAGACAAGGAAAAAAATAAGCAATTCTACGATGTTGTTGAATCACTGACAATAGCCAGCGGACTACCAATGCCGAAACTTTACATCATGGAATCTCCTCAGATAAATGCATTTGCTTCTGGTCGTGATCCAGGACATGCAGTTATATGTGTAACACGCGGTTCTTTGGATAAATTGGATAAAAAAGAGTTAGAGGGAGTTTTAGCTCATGAATTATCTCATGTCGCAAATTATGATATAAGATACATGACTCTCGCAACAGTCATGGTTGGGATAATTTCCATAATATCCGAAATATTCTTGAGGAGTTTATGGTTCAAAGGCAATGACAGCAACAATAAAAATGGGGGCATATTCCTTCTGATAGGAATAGTCCTCGCAATAATCGCTCCGATTATCGTATGGCTCGTCCAATTAGCAATCTCACGAAAAAGAGAATACACCGCCGATGCATCAGCTGTAGAATTCACACGTTATCCAAAAGGCTTGATTGAGGCACTTAAAAAAATTCAAAAGGAAAATGAACCAGAAAAGAAAATCCCAAAAGCCGTGGCTCCTTTATTTTTTTCAAATCCCTTAAGAGCTAACTTAGCATCAACTCATCCTCCAATAGAGAAAAGAATAGAAGTTTTAGAAAGAATGTAAATTAGATTTATAAAGTTCTGTTGATTATTTGGCTAATGGGTTTTATTAGGGGTTTGCTGGTAGTGTTTATTTCAATTGTTCTTATTTTATCAGTATTAGCTTCAAGCATTTTCTTTACAATTTCTTCATCCTTGGATTACAAAAATGTTCAGGGGCCGGAGATTAATGCTCTTCAGCCCATAATCGCGCAGTTAAACTTAGTGGAAATAATAAATTCGAAATCAAGTTATATAGTTGAATATTGCAAGACAAATTCAGATTTTGTTTATAACTATCAGAATTATACTCTTCATTTCCCTTGTCAAGATGCCAATAATACCTCGCTGATTCTGAATGATACCATAAATAATTTTGTAAGCGATTCTTATCATCAGCATTTTGACTGCGGTTATTGGGACTGTTTTGAAAAGTATTCTCCAGAGGCATTTTTGATTTCTGAAAAATCGCATGATTATTGGTCTAATCTATTTTATATCGCTTTAGCTGCTGCAGTTGTTTCCGGAGTAGCATTAATTTTCCTATTCAAAAAGAAATATGATTTGTTATTTTTATTAGGAGTAGCATTAATTCTCTCTGCATTTTTAATCTCGGGAATTGGGAAACTGATTACTAGTTTAGCTAATCAACTACTTTCGAGTTTTAGTTCAATCTTCTTTTCGCAGATAAATTCTGTGTTCTGGAAATTGATAATTGCGGGGGGGATATTGATAATTGCGGGATTGGTAGTAGAGCTTTTTAGAGTTGGATTTAAAATCTATGATATGTTCTCGCGATTCAGAAAGGGAGGAGAAGACGCCCGTAAAGTAAAGCAGCCTCAAAAGAAAAAGAAATGAAATCTGTTTTCATAGAAGAAGATAATTTTGATAAGGCAAGGAAAAAAATAAGAGAGAATCAAAATACCGAAATAATCTTTTCCAGCAATGATGATGAGACAAGAAGGAAGGTAACTGAAAAAGAGCCTGTCAAAATTCTCCTGATAAAACAGCGAGGAAGGAGAGATAGGTCTAAGCAGAGAGATTCTGGATTTAATTCAGTGATAGCAAAGATAGCAAAAAAGAAAGGCATAGAAATCGGTATATATCTTGACGAACTATTGGATTGCAAGGGAAAAGAAAAAGCAGAAGTCTTATCACGAATAGAACAAAATGTTAAGATTTGCAAAAAAGAGAAGTTGAAAATGAAATTTATAGCATGGGGAGAGAAGAGCAGAAGAGATGAGTATGATTTGAAAGCTCTCGGCCTTGCCCTAGGAATGCCGACCTGGATGTCGGTGGATGCGGGATAGAAAACCCGCAGGAGGTTTTCAATGCGTACTTCAGCAATAAAAGATTTATAAAATAATAACCTTTTTAACATTCAAGATGGATGTAAAAAGAATTTTGCAATCTTTAAGTCCGAATGAACTTAAAGTTCTGCCATATATTGAAGAAAAGGATATAGTAGTCGTCTGCAAGAAATCTAATTTAGATAAAACATCAGTAATCAGAGCTCTCGAATTTCTAAAAAACAAGAATCTAGTTGATTTATCATATAATAAGGAAAAAACAATTGATTTGGGTATCAATGGCATTCTATACAAGAGAAAAGGGCTTCCAGAAAGGAGATTGCTAAATCTTCTTGAAGAAAAGAGAATTATCACTCTAGAAGAAGCATTAAAACAAAGCAGATTATCTGAGGATGAATTTCGTGCTTCAATAGGGAGCTTAAAGAAAAAATCACTTATTGATATAAAGAACGGGAGAATTATCCTGAATTTTGGGGACCATGAAATCGCAAGAAAAATGCCGGAAGAAGTGTTCATAGAATCATTGCCCCTGAATCTAGATTCTTTACCTAAAGAGGAACATGAAACTTTTAAGGAATTGCAAAAAAGGCGAAATATAATAAAAATTAC
>Ga0265324_10001076_pt1 | contig 16439 bp, 13 predicted proteins | sample 41419metaG_FD_198634 | JGI IMG/M metagenome (GOLD analysis project Ga0265324, IMG submission 198634) | Rhizosphere microbial communities from Carex aquatilis grown in University of Washington, Seatle, WA, United States - 4-14-19 metaG | ecosystem: Host-associated > Plants > Roots > Rhizosphere...
GCGCGGCATTCCGCTCGGCAAGGTTGTGGACTGTGTTTCTAAAATAAATACCGGCGCGAAATACAACGACGAGGTGTTCCAGTTCAGTGTGGGCCTCAACGGTGTCGGCACGAAGGCGGTCAATGCGCTGTCAAAAAACTTTTTCGTGCGCAGCCATCGCGACGGTGAATTTGCCGAGGCGAGCTTCAAGATTGGAAAATTAAAAAAGGAAGACGCCGGTAAAACGAAGGAGCCGAACGGCACGTTCATTGAATTTGAGCCGGACGAGGAGATTTTTAAGAATAGCGAATTCAAATTGGAGTTCATCGAGCGCCGTCTGCGTCATTACAGCTATCTGAACACCGGCCTGAAGCTCGTATTGAATGTCAAAGGCGCGGAGCCGAAGGCGTTTCAATCGCGCCACGGCCTGATGGATTTGGTGATGGAAGAACTCGGCGTGGACGGCAGCGAGCCGCTTTATGCGCCGCTGCATTACGCGGGCAAGACGCTGGAGTTTTGTTTCACGCACAGCAATTCGCGCTACGGCGAGACGTTTTTCTCCTTCGTCAACGGCCAGTTCACCAGCGACGGCGGCACGCATTTGAGCGCCTTTCGCGAAGGTTTGCTGAAAGCGGTGAACGAATATTGCAACGGCAAATTCGAGGGCGACGACGTGCGCGAGGCGATGGTCGGCGCGGTGGCGATCCGGCTGAAAGAGCCGATGTTCGAGTCGCAGACAAAGAACAAGCTGGGCAACACGGAAATCCGCACCGAGCTGGTCAATAACGTGCGCGAGGAGCTGCTGCACTTTTTTCAGCGCAATAAAACCATTGCCGAGACGATCATCGCGAAGGTCAAGGACACGCAGGAGTTGCGGAAGGAATTGCAGAACGTGAAGAAGCTCGCGCGCGAACGCGCGAAGGCGATTACGCTGCGCATCCCGCAGTTGAAGGATTGCAAAAATCATTTCGACCAGAAGAAGGAAAAAGGCAAAGGCACGATGGTCTTCATCTGCGAAGGTCAGTCCGCCGCCGGCTCCATCACGAGCTGCCGCGATGTGAATAACCAGGCGGTTTTCGTCCTGAAGGGCAAGCCGCTCAATGTTTGGGATCTCAAGCGCGACGTGATGTATAAAAACGACGAGATGTATAACCTCATGCAGTCGCTCAACGTCGAGGACAACACCGAGGGCTTGCGCTATGACAAGGTGATTCTCGCCACCGACGCGGACGTGGACGGTTTGCACATCCGCAACCTGATGATCACTTACTTCTTCAAGTTCTTCGAGCAGCTTGTCCACGATGGGCACGTTTACATTTTGGAAACGCCATTGTTCCGTGTCCGTAATAAGTCCGAAACGATTTATTGCTACAGCGAAGCCGAACGCGCCGCGGCGGTGACGAAATTGGGCGGCAAGCCGGAGATCACGCGGTTCAAGGGTCTCGGAGAAATTTCGCCGAAAGAGTTTCAGCAATTCATCGGCAAGGAAATGCGGACCAGCAAGGTGGAATACGCGCCGCGTGCCGAGTCCGCGCCCATCTTCGATTTCTACATGGGCAAGAACACGCCGGAGCGCAAAGATTACATCATGGACAGCCTCGTCGTGCCGGTGGAGGAGTAATTATTCTGGCGGACCAGCCAAAAGTTAATTCGAGCGCCATCATTTCTCCGGGTTCAGCGGCAGCCAGAACGTGAAGATGTTGCCACCGCCATCTGCGCCCTGCACCTCGATGGTGCCGCCGTGGTGGTGGACGATGAAGAGGCAGATCATCAGGTTGATGCCGTATTCCGAGGGCTTGCCCTTGGTGGCAAACGGGTCGAGCACCAGATTGAGCGTGTCCTGCGGCAGCGCCGGGCCGTTGTCGGTGACGGTGATGGTGAGACCGGGTTTGCCGCCCACGGTGGTCGCCCCGGCGGCAAGTCGGATGTGGCTGCCGGCCGGCAGCATCGCCAGTTCATCCTTGAACAGCAGCTCGAAAAGCCGCTTGAACTTGGGCAAATCCGTGTGCAGTTCCGGCAGGGCGTCGGGAATCTGGTTGTCCACTTCGATGCGCCGCGCGGCGAAGGCCGGCTGCATCCCGGCCAGAATTTCCGCGATGGCCGGGCGCAGTTTGACTTCATCGGCGAACGGCGTGCCGGCTTGATTGGCGGAGACGAGGCGCAAGTCAGCAAGCAGGCTGACGATTTTCTCGATGTCCGCCCGGACGCTGCGCAGCAAATCCGGGTCGCGCAGGCTGCTGGAGCCGTCGTGTTCCTCGATGAGGTCGAGAAAGGTTTTCACCGCAACCATCGAGTTGCGGATGTGCTGGCTCAAGCCGGCGGCGACGAGGCCGAGGCTGCCGATGCGGTTGGCGATCATCCGTTCGCGGAGCAGCGCGCTGCGTTCCTTGAGCAGTTCCTCGCGCTCCTTCTGGAGCATGAAATATTCCAGGCCCTGCTGCAACGTGAGCTTGAGTTCCAGCGGATTCCACGGCTTGGTGATGTATTTGTAGATCGCGCCGCTGTTGATCGCCTCGATGACGTTGCGCATTTCGGGATACGCGGTGACGAGGATGCGCAGGATGCGCGGCTGGAATTCGCGGGCTTTTTCGAGCAGCCAGAGGCCTTTCTCGCCGGGCATCTGCTGGTCAGTGATGAGCAGGCCGATGTCGTCGCCGTGCTGCTGGATGAGCTTCAGGCCTTCCTGCGCGTTGGGCGCGGTCAGGATGCGGAAGCGATCCTCGTAGCCGACCACAAAAGTTTCGCGCGCCATGTCCTCGTCGTCCACGTAAACGATGGCGTATTTTTTGTATTCGTTTGGCTCGTTCATGATGCTGGCGTGGAACTGGCGGCGGCCGCGGCACCATCGACCGGCAGGCTGATCACAAATTCACAGAATTGCCCCAGCTCCGTGTTCACGGACAAATCGCCGCCGGCTTTCTGGATGTTAGTATAGCAGATGTTCAGGCCAAGCCCAAGTCCAACCCCCGGCTTTTTGGTGGTGGCGAAAGCCTTGAACAGCCGGTCGCGCTGGTCGGGCGCGATGCCGGAGCCGTTGTCGCGAATGGCGATGAAGCTGCGCCGGCCGTCCATCCAGCCGGTGATGCGGATGACGGGGGATTCGCCGGCGGAAAATTTTTTCTGATCCAGCGCGTGAATGGCGTTTTCAACCAGGTTGATGAGGACGGAAATGAACTGGTTGCGGTTGGCAAAAACCGTCTGCCCCGGCGTGACGTGCTGTTCGAAGAGAATGTTTTTGTCCTTCAATTCATACGAGACAAAAACGTGCGCCGTCGTCAGCACGTCCGCCAGATCCAGCAGTTCCGCCGCGTGGCTGGCGCTGTGGCTGAAGGAATACAGCGGCGTGATGATGCCCTCCACGCGCTCGATGCCGCGCTCGATGGCGGTGAGCTGCTTCTGCACCGCCGGGGTAAGTTCCGCCGGCGACTTGTTCTGCAGGTTGAACAGCGCCTGCTTGGCGAAGGTGAGCGGATTGCGGATGTCATGCAGCAGCGAGACGCTCAAGCGACCGAGCGTGGCCATGCGTTCGGACTGGATGAGTTGCGCCTCGGCCTCGCGGATTTCGTGGTTGGCCCTTTCCAGTGCGGTGTTCTGCTCGGAGAGCTTGACGTTGGTGGCTTCAAGATTGCGCTTGTTTTGGTCCAACTGGTAATTGAGAGCGTATTCGCGGAAGCGCAGGTTTTGGTGGATCCAGCCGCTGATGGTAACGATGATGGCCGTGAGCGACAGGAAATACAGATTATTAGCCAGCACGCCGGAGTGGAAGGCCTGTTTCATGGAACCGTGCAGATAACACGCGCCAAGATACATGAGAATTACGAGCACAGAGGCCGAAGCGCTCAAATCAGCGGACCAGCGCATGACCAGGGCAACGGAAAGCAGGACCAGATTCAGCCCTGCGTAGTAGGTTGAGGCCGCCCCATCCACCTCATAAATCATCCAGCAAATGAACAAGGCGGGGGAAAGCGCCAGTACAAGGCTCACATGGCGGTTCAAGTTGTTCCGCAAGCGGGTTTGCAACGTGATCCAGATGCAGCCGCCCACCATCGTGGACAGCAGGCGCAGGGCGAAAAAATGGGCGCAATGCCGGGGATAAACAAAATAGTCCAGCACCACGCCGGCGGGCATGAGCACCATCACCAAATAGGAACCCACCTCCAGATGCCGGGCGTAGATGCGCCGTTCGTAATCGGCGTAAGCTCTCTGGATTTCGCTGCTGTTGGACAGTCTATTTTCCACCTTCGGGTTTCCTGACTTCGAGAAATAAGTTCACGCCTGTTGGGTCCCTTTTGATGGCAACATCCTGCGGGCGGGCGGCCGCTGGCGCTATCGCGCGCATTTCCTCGTTGCCCCGGTGGACGAGGTGCCATTCCAGGAAACATTCCATTTGGTGTTGCGCCGGGTGGTCATCCACGTTGGTTGCCACCAACAGGCCGCCGGGCGCGAGCATCCCATAAAAAACTTTTAGCAACTGCTCGCAAACATTGTCCGTGAGGTAATCAAACAGCCCGGCGCAATAAATGAAATCATAATGGTCGAGGCGGGTGATGCCATCTCCGCGCGTGGCGGCCTTGAGCAGCATATTGACCGATTTTTTAACCGTCTGGATTCCTGTGCGGCGGGAATGCTGGCTCTTCAACTCGTTGAGGATTCCGGACGTGCGAGCCAGAGTTTCATCATTGAAATCCACCAGCGTGAAGTTGGCTCGGTTGGCCAGTTCGCTGCCGGCCAGAAACCGCTGCACCTCGACAGCCGGGCCGCAACCCATGTTGAACACGCGCAGGCTGCGGGGTTGCCCCGTCATCCGCAGCACCTCGCTTTGCAGTTTCAGCTCCAGATAATCGATGCGGTTGCGGTGCGCGATAATGGGCGGCAGTTGGAGTGCATAAACATTAACCATCTTGCCGAACAACGATCCACCTTCAAAAGGATCGCGGAACATCATTGCCACCATTTCGTGGTCGCCGGCGTAGCCCAGCGGTTTGGTCAGCGTGCGGTGGACAAACGGCGACGCCATCAGAATGGGCTGCACCAGCCGCTTGCCGAATGCCTGATGTGCTGCCAGATCATCTTGAGGAACCTGGCTGGAAACATCCTCAAAGCGCTGGAACAGGTGACTGACGGCGAACACGGCGGCGGGTTGCACCTGTTTCAGTATTTCCTGATGGATTTGCTGTTGCTTTGCTGCCGGCAGGTGGCGGAAACCCACCTCCACCTTTTCTGCCCACAGCCGCACGTCGGTGAGGAACGTGTGCATATCGGCGATGATAATCTTGTATTCGGGGAGAATTTTGTAGCTTTTCTGCCAGTTCGCGAGAAAAGCCTTGAACTCGTCCAGCATCCGGCCGTTGGAGTAGGCGTCCACAATCGCGCTCAAGTCGGTCCAGAACGGCTCTTTCAATTCAGCCTCGCACATCACTGTCAGCCCGCTGCTGAATAGGTTGCTGATGGTGGCATTGCCGGAGTAAATCGTCTGGCCTTGGAATATAATCTGGAAATTGGTGACCACTTCCGACAGGCACGGCATGCTGGCGGGATTATGCAGTTCAAAATAGACCGCCGCGCGCGTCATCCGCAAAAGCGCGCCCTGCAATTCCACGCCTTCGGACGTCTTCAACCGCACGGCGTTTTGGCTGCCGCCTGAAGCCGGTGGCGGTGGTGGAGCGGGGGGCGCAGGCTTGATGATCGTCTGTGTCTTGACAGTGGGCTTGTCACTCCAATTCGAAAGCATGCCGCATGGATAAAACATTTTTCCGGGCAACACAAAATTTTTCGCGCGCCATTTTGTCCGCCCGCCGCCGCCGGTTTGGCTTGCATTGGTCGCCAATCCCGCTAAAACAACCGCAACCAATCCTGATCCTTATGCCAAATATCACCCCTCGCAAAATCACGAACCGCGTCGCGCTGTTTGCCGGCCTCGCGCTCGGCCTCGCCGCCGGCGCCCACGCCGAAGGCTTTCGCAACTCCACCATCGGTGCGGAAGACCTGGGCCGCTCCGGCGGGCGCATCGCGCAGGTGGACGACGCCACGGCCATCCAGCACAACCCCGCCAACCTCGTCGGCCTCACCAACGCGATGGCGGAATTCGATCCGTCCATCATTTACATCAGCGCGGATTTCAAAGCGCCAAACGGCCAGACCGCCCGCACCAAGGATCCGTGGAAGGCGCTGCCGAATATTTTCATTTCCATGCCCCTGAAAAACGACCGTTTGGTCGTCGGCCTTGGCATCACCATGCCGTATGGCCTCGGCAATGAATGGAACACCGGCTCGTCCGCCTTTGCGCAGCCCGGCGGCGTGCTGACGTATGCCGCGCCGCATTCCTCCAAGCTCGTCACGTTCAATTTCAATCCCACGCTCGCCGCCAAGATCACCGACAGTCTTTGGGTCGGCGCCGGCCTTGACGTGATGTGGTCGGACCTGCAGTTCTCGCAATATCTCTCGCCGCTCGCGCCCGGCATGGAGGCGCACGCGGAAGGCGACGGCTTCGGCTACGGCGGCAACCTCGGCCTGACTTGGAAAATCACCGACAAGCAGCGCCTCGCGTTCGCGTATCGCTCCACGATGACCGTGGATTACCGGGGCAGCACCACGTTCAGCAGCGCGCTCGGCGTGCCCGGCACTTCGTTCGGCAGCAAAATTCTTTTTCCGAACATCCTGAGCGTCGGCTACGGCATTGACCTCACCGACACCATCCGGTTGGAATCGGATTTTGAATGGGTGCAGTTCTCGCAGTTCAAAAGCCTGCCCGTCAACATCGGTCCGAACTTCCTCGGCGTGCCGTCGCAGACCATCCCCGAAAACTGGCACAACACCTTCACCGCCGGCCTCGGCGGCGACTGGCGCTTCGCCGACCACTGGACGCTGCGTGCGGGCTACCAGTTTTTTGAAAGCCCCGTCCCGAACTCCACTTTCTCGCCGACGATTCCCGACGCGAACCAAAACGTCCTCACGCTCGGCGTCGGCTGGCAGTCCGGCCACCACTCGCTCGAAGCCGCCTACGGTCTGGATTTTTACGACGACCGCAACATCGCCGGCAACCTCGTTTCCGCCTACAACGGCAAATACACGTTCAACGTCCACCTCTTTTCGTTCGCCTACCGCTATGCGTTCTAAAATCTGAAAACAAAAATCCCCGCCGTGATTTTCGCGGCGGGGATTTTTTTGTTTAAGCTGGTAGGGCGGCGCTGCTGCGCCGCCGGTTAGTCCTGCGGATTGAAATTATTTCGCCAGCATTTCGTGGCCCCAGCGCAGCATCCGCTCCGTGGCTTCCCAGCCGATGCACGAATCCGTGATGCTCACGCCGTAGCGCAGCTCGGAAATGTTTTTCGGGATCGGCTGGTTGCCTTCGCTCAAATGGCTTTCCACCATCAGGCCGATGAGTGATTTCGTGCCATTCACGCGTTGCTCGATGACGCTGCGCCAGACATCCTCCTGCTTCGCGAATTTCTTTTCCGAGTTCGCGTGGCTGCAATCCACCATCAGCACCGGCGGCAGTTTTTCTGCGCTTAATTTTTGTTCCGCCGCCGCGATGCTCGCCGCGTCGTAATTCGTCATCGCGCGGCCGCCGCGCAGCACAACGTGGGCGTGCGGGTTGCCGTTGGTGCGGACGATGGCCGTCATGCCGTCCTCGTTCATGCCCAGAAAACTGTGCGGATGCCGCGTCGCGCCCATCGCATCAATCGCCACCTGCAGGCTGCCGTCCGTCGCGTTCTTCAGGCCGACCGGCATGGACAAGCCGCTCGCCATCTCGCGGTGCGTCTGCGATTCCGTGGTGCGCGCGCCGATGGCCGCCCAGGTGATGAGGTCGGCGATGTATTGCGGCACGATGGGGTCGAGAAATTCCGTCGCCGCCGGCAGGCCCAGGCCGTTGATCTGCAACAGCAGCTTGCGCGCGATTTTCAAGCCCGTCTCGATGTCCTGCGAACCGTCGAGGTGCGGGTCGTTGACCAGGCCCTTCCAGCCGATGGTCGTGCGCGGCTTCTCAAAATAAACGCGCATCACGATTTCCATCTTGTCCGCGAACTCCTTCTGCAATTTCGCCAGGCGCGTCGCGTATTCCAGCGCCGATTTTTCGTCGTGGATGGAGCACGGCCCGATGACCACGAGCAGGCGCTCGTCTTCGCGGTTGAGGATGCGGACGACGCGCTCGCGCGACTGCGCCACGAAGTCGTTCAACGCCTCGGGCGCGGGCGATAGCGCCCTCAATGCGCGCGGCGAAAGCAGCGGCACAATTTCTTTTACATGCAGATCCTGCGTGCGATACATGGAATGCAGTGTACCAAACTTTTATGGGAGCAAAAGTCTAATGTCCATGCCGGTAAAATAAAAACGCTGCGTTCAAGCGAATGCGGCTCGTGAACTGTAGATTTCGCGTTGGATGGTTTTGCCACCGTTGCCGGTGTGGGAGCCGGCAGGGGCGATCACGGCATCGGCTCCAGCGTCATCGGCTGGTCGTGATTCAAAAATTCTTCGCACACGCGCCAGAAATCCGCCGTCGTCGCCACCCGCCGGATGTCGTGCAGGAATTTCCCCTCGATGCCTTCGCCGATGAAGTTCGTGAATTTCTTCATCCGCATCACCTGTGCCGATTCTTTGATGCCCGGAGTAATCTCGTTGTCCCACAACTCGTGGACGTAGGCCAGCACGTCGCGGCCCGCCGGCAACTTTGCTTTTTCACCGCGCAACTCCGCGCGGATCTGGTCGAATAGCCACGGGTTGCGGATCGCGCCGCGCCCGATCATCAGGCCGCGCACTTTCGTTTCCGCGAGCAGTTGTTTCGCCTGCGCCGCGCTGAATACATTTCCGTTCAGCAGCACCGGGCAGTTCATTTCCTTCGCCGCGTGCGCGATCAAATCGTAGCGCACGCCAGGCCGATACATCTGCGTGACGGTGCGGGCGTGGACGGTGAGCAGATCAATCGGATGCTTCGCGAACAGCGGCAGCAGCGCGTCGAATTCCGCCGCCGATTCGAAGCCGATGCGCGTCTTCACCGTGAACGGAATCGTCACCGCGTCGCGCAGCGCGCCGAGAATGGCGTCAATTCGCGCCGGCTCGCGCAGCAGTCCGCCGCCGGCGCATTTGCGATAGACGATGGGCGCGGGACAGCCGAGGTTCAGGTCAATCGCCGCGACGGGAAATTTCTGGAGCAGCTTCGCGTTGCGGACGAGCGCGGGAATGTCGTTGCCGATGAGCTGCGCGACGACTGGTTTGCCGGTGGGGTTTTTGGTGATGGAATCAAGAATCCACTTCTCCGGCCGCGAATCGCCGTGCACGCGGAAATATTCCGTCCAATAGACCTCCGGCCCGCCGTAGCGGTCAATGACGCGCATGAATTGCAGCGTGGTCACGTCCTGCATCGGCGCGAGCGCGGTCAGCGGCGCGTGGCCGCGCAGCAAGCTGGAAAATGTTTCGGACGGAGTCACTCGCCGATGATTTTCACAAGGACGCGCTTGCGGCGGTTGCCGTCGAATTCGCCATAGAAAATCTGTTCCCACGGCCCGAAATCCAGTTTGCCCTTCGTGATGGCCACCACGACTTCGCGGCCCATGATTTGCCGCTTCATGTGCGCGTCGGCATTGTCCTCGCCGGTGCGGTTGTGATGGTATTGGCTCGTCGGCGCGTGCGGCGCGAGTTTTTCCAGCCACACTTCGTAATCGTGCAGCAGACCTTCCTCGGCGTCGTTGATGAAAACGCTGGCGGTGATGTGCATGGCGTTGACGAGGCAAAGCCCCTCTTGCACGCCGCTCTGGCGGACGAGTCCGGCGACGGTGTCGGTGATGTTCACGAAACCGCGCCGACCGGGAACCTCAAACCAAAGCTGTTCGGTGAGCGATTTCATGGCGAACGCAAATCACATCTGCTCGACGGTTGCGATGCCAAGCGTTTCCAGCCCTTGCTTCAAGACGCGCGCCGTCAAAGCGCACAAGGCGAGGCGGGAATCGCGCGTGGCCGCATCATCAGCTTTCAGCACCGGGCAATTTTCGTAGAACGAGGTGAACTTGCCGGCGAGTTCAAAGAGATAATTACACAGGTAATTCGGACGCAATTCGTCCGCGACGGCTTCGAGCGTGATGCCGAAGTTGAGCAGATGCCTGGCCAGCGTGAGTTCTTCCGGCGCGGCCAACTGGATGTTGGTTGTTGAATGTTGGATGTTGGATGTTTCCTCCGCTTTTCGAAAAATGCTTTTGATCCGCGCATACGCATAAACCAGATACGGCGCGGTGTTGCCTTGCAGCGCGAGCATTTTGTCCCAACTGAAAATGTAGTCGCTCTGGCGGTTGGGCAGCAGGTCCGCGTATTTCACCGCGCCGAGACCGATGACGCGGGCGATCTCCTTGCGCTGGGCTTCCGGCAGCTCCGCGCTTTTCTCGGAAACGATTTTGTAGGCGCGTTCCTCGGCTTCGTCGAGCAGGTCGCCGAGCTTCACGGTGTCGCCGGAGCGCGTCTTGAACGGCTTGCCGTCGTCGCCCATGATTTTGCCGAAACCGACGTGGATCAGCTTGGTTTTCTTGGCGTCCGCCGATTTCCAGCGGGCGAACGTCAGGAACAATTTTTTGAAATGGCCCGACTGCCGGTCGTCCACGACATAGACGATTTCATCCGGCGACCAGGTTTTGAGCCGGTAATCAATCGTCGCCAGGTCGGTGGTCATGTAGTTGAAACCGCCGTCGCTCTTGCGCACGAGCGCGGGATCGGGCATCCACTCGCCTTCGCGGTGGACTAGGAAGACGTCTTCCTTCGGCGGCACGGAGCCGTCGCTGAACACGCCGACCGCGCCTTCGCTTTCGCGGGCGATGCCCCGCTGGAGCAAATCATTCACGACTTCGCCGAGCCAGGGATTGTAAAAACTTTCGCCGAGCGCCTGATCGAACTTCACGCCGAGCCGCGCATAAATGGTGTCGAACTGGATTTGCGAAAGGCGGATCATTTCCTTCCAAATCGCGGTGTTTTCCGCATCACCGGCCTGGAGCTTCACCAGTTCCGACTTGGCTTCTTCGAGCCGCAACGGATTGGCGTCGCATTCGGCATTGATGACTTTGTAAAGCCGTTCGAGTTCGGCGATGGTGTCGCGTTCGAGCGCGGCGCGGTCCAAAATCTGTTTCCAACCGAGGAGTAGTTTGCCGAACTGCGTGCCCCAGTCGCCGATGTGGTTGTCGGAAATCACGCGATGGCCGAGCAGGCGCAGCGTGCGCTGGAGCGCGTCGCCGATGCCGGTGGAACGGATGTGGCCGACGTGCATCGGCTTGGCAACATTCGGCGAGCTGAAATCAATGACCACTGTTTTCGGCGCCGCCGCCTTGTCGAAGAAAAGATGCTCGCCGCGCGCGGCAGATTCAAGCGACTGCGTCAGCACAGAGCTTTTTAGCCGAAAATTCAGGAAGCCGGCACCGGCAATTTCCACTTTTTCGCACACGGCGGAAACATCGAGCTTCGCGACCACGTCGGTGGCGAGCTGGCGCGGATTCAGTTTCCGCGTCTTGGCGAGCGACATGAGCGCGTTGCTCTGGTAGTCGCCGAACTTGGGATCGCAGGGACGGACTAAAACGGTGGAGACATCGGCGTCCGGCAAAACGACCCGGACGGCGGCTTGCAGAGACGATTCAATTTGTTTGTGAGGCAGCACGAAGAAATTTTAGCCACAGATGAACGCAGATGAAACACAGATTTTTCTGTGTGGAAACGGACGCGCTGACAAATTCGCAGGCAAGACGCCTTGCGCCGACTTACTTCTTCCCGTGTTCCTTGATGACGGCGAGCATCGCTTCGGCGCTGGTGGATTTTTCCAGGGCTTCGCGGAAATCGGCCTTGTGCAGGAGCTTTGCGATGTTGGCGAGCGTGTGGAGGTGTTTCTGAAACTGACCCTGCGGGACGAGGAAGAGCATCACGAGTTTGACCGGCTGATTGTCCAGCGCGTCGAAGTTGACGCCTTTGCTGGAGCGGCCGAGCGCGCCGACGACTTCGTAGATCAGATCGGTGGAGGCGTGCGGGATGCCGATGCCGAAGCCGATGCCGGTGGACATCGAGGTCTCGCGTTTCTTGACGGCGGCGGTCACGGCATCGCGGTCGCCGGGCTGGATTTTGCCGGTGGCCACGAGGTTGCCGATGAGTTCGTCAATGGCCTCCCAGCGGTTCGATGCTTTGAGTTCGGGCACGATCTGCTCGCGTCCCAAGATGTCGGCTAAATCCATGCGTAAAGGATGAATCCAAAGCCGTCAGCATTTCAAGTCCGAATTGCTGACAATTTTTGCCATTCAGAACAGGTGGTGCAGCCAGACGAAAACTTTTCCGGTCTCCGCCGCCCACAATCCGCAGATTTTGAAAAGCTCCGGCCGGCGGGTGAGCAGGGGAATGCCGAACAGCAGCACGCCGATATTGCCGAGAAAAATCACCACGGCGGAAAACAAATAACCCTGGCTCGTGATGTCCGACTGCTGCGTCTGCAAAACGTGAATCGTCAGCAAAACATGGAACGCATACGCCGCGCCGAGCAGCAGGTGAAACCAGACGAGATAGCCGTGCCAGTTCCAGATCAGGTTGCCGATGGCGAATACCGCGATGACGAGGATGGCGTAGAGCGGGAAAAAATACGGCGCGAGCGCGATGACAAAATTCGTCTTGGAAATCAGGACGTGGCCGCCCTTGGAGGAGACCTTCATCTTTTTGACCTCGCCGCCGAACAGCCAGGTCCACAGTGCGTGCGTCAATTCGTGGCCGAAGACGTAAACCCACATCGGCTTGGGCAGTAGGAAAAAAATCACGCACCAGCACGCCGCGCCGCCGAGGAACGGCACCCACGTTGTGTCCGCGCCGCCGCTGTTGCGCAGCACCTGCCACAGCGCCCGCGCCGCGCCGGCGCAAACCGGCAGCAGCAGGACGGCGATGAAAAATTTGATCCACTTCGGCACGGCGGAAAGAATTCAGAATTCAGAATTCAGAAGCCAGATTAAACCGCTCATTGGCGCTGATTATCGCTGGCCGGGCCGCCCGCAACCGTGCTGCCTTGTCCTGATTAGCGTGGATGAGCGCAGATTAGCGGTTGAACATTTTCCGCTTCGGCTTAAAATCTGCCCGATGACACAAGATCAAGTCCTCCAGGTTTTCCGCGACAGCGGCGCGCTGCTCGAAGGCCATTTCATCCTCCGCAGCGGTCTGCACAGCCGGCAATTTTTCCAATGCGCCCTCGCGCTCCAGCAGATGCCCGCCGTCGAAAAACTTGGCGCGGCGCTCGCGGCCAAGCTCAAACCGCTCGGTGCCGTCACCGTCGTCGCGCCGGCGATGGGCGGACTCGTCATTGGCCAGGAAGTCGCGCGGCAGCTCGGCCTGCGTTTTATTTTTGTGGAAAAAGAGGAAGGCAAGCTGGTTCTCCGCCGTGGCTTCAAGATTGCGCCGGGTGAGAAAATTCTCGTCGTCGAGGATGTCGTGACCAAGGGCGGCCGCGTGCAGGAGACGATTGACATCGTTCGCGCCAACGGCGGCACGGTCGCCGGCGTGGCGATGGTCGTGGACCGTTCCAACGGCGCGGTGAACCTCGGCGTGCCGACCGTCAGCCTCATCGCGCTCCAGGTGGAGACGTTTGACCCGAACCACCTTCCGCCCGACCTTGCCAAAACTCCGGCCGTCAAACCCGGCAGCAAGTGAGCGCGCCTTCGCCAATTGCTTCTGCCGTTGCGTCCGGCGCGTGGACGGCTTAATTTCTGCGGCGTGTCCACCCTGGCGAGCCGGCTCAAATCTTCGCAACTGCTGCTGTTGTTGCGGACGAACGCCATCCATTCGTGGCGGCGGCTGCTCGCCATCCGCTCGCAGTCGCGGCTGCTGACGGGCATCATCAGCGCGTTCATCCTCGGCTACCTCGTGCTGGCGTTCGAGCTGTTTTACCACGGCATGAGGTTCATGGCCAAGTTTCCCGGCCTCGGCGCGGTGCTGACGGAGCGCCTGCTCTACACGCTGTTCGCCTTCCTGTTCGCGCTGCTGCTGTTGAGCAACCTCATCATCGCCTACACGAACCTTTTTCGGAATCGCGAGACGGCTTTCTTGCTCACGCTGCCGGTTCCGTCGCAGACCATCTTCAACTGGAAATTCATCGAGTCCACGGTGCTGGCGTCGTGGGCGTTCCTGTTTCTCATCGCGCCGCTGCTGTTGGCCTTCGGGCTGGTGCGTGATCTGCCGTGGCATTTTTATCCGGTGACGGTGCTGCTGATGGGGCTTTTCATCATTTTGCCTGGCGTGTTTGGCGCGGCGGCGGCCATTGTCATCGGGCGGCACCTTGACCGGAAAAGCTTCCAGATCCTCCTGCTGCTGCTTGCGGTGGGGTTGCTGGTGTTCGTGGCGTTCTGGTGGAAGGCGAACCCCGTGGACGACGAGCTGCTGGACAAACGCACGCTGGAGGCGCTCGACAAGCTGCTGGCCAAGACTCGCTTCACGATGTTCCCGTTCCTGCCGAGCTACTGGCTCTCCAGCGCGGTGCTGCAATGGGCCGAGGGCATCCCGCGCCACGCGCTGTTTTTCGCGGCGGTGCTGTTGAGCCACACGCTGTTCTTCGGCGGCATCGCGTTCACGCGGTTTGGAAATTTGTTCTACGGCACGGCCTCGGCGGTGCAAAGCCGCGCGGGCGGAATGTTTAATTTCAATTTTTTCAAAACGGCGGCACCCAACTCCGCCGCGCCGGGTCTGCTGGAAAAACTGTTCGCGAAATTTTTCTGGCTCGCGCCGGACACGCGGGCGGTCGCCGTGAAGGACATCCGGATGTTCTGGCGCGACACCACGCAATGGGGCCAGTCCGTGATGTTCTTCGGCCTGCTCGGCGCCTACATCATCAACCTCCGCAACTTCACGCACCAGCTCACCAGCCCGTTCTGGATCAACGCCGTCGCCTTCCTCAACCTCGGCGCGTGCGCCTTCAACCTCGCCTCCGTCACCACGCGGTTTGTGTTCCCGCAGTTTTCCCTCGAAGGCCGGCGGATGTGGATTGTCGGGATGTCGCCGATGGGGCTGGCGCGCGTCGTGATGACCAAATACTGGCTCGCCAGCGCCGCCTCGCTCGTGGTCACGCTCGGCCTCGTCACGCTCTCGTGCTACCTGCTCCAAATGCCGTGGAACGACGTCGCCTTCTTTGGCGCGGTCGTCACCGTGATGACCTTTGCGCTCAACGGCCTCGCCGTCGGCCTCGGCATTTTGTATCCGAACGTGAAGGAGTCGAACCCGAACAAGATCGTCAGCGGCTTCGGTGGGACGCTGTGCTTCGTGTTGAGTTCCATCTACCTCATCGCGTCGCTCGCGCTGCTGGTGCTCGGCGGCGGCGGTTACCACGCGCACAGCGACTGGGTGATCGCGAGCATCGCCGGCTTCATCGTGCTGTCTGGAGTCATCGGCTGGCTGCCGATGAAAATGGGGCTCAAACAGTTGAAGAACTTCGAGGTGTGATTTGACCCCGATAAATAAACGTTTGACGTCCGCGCATGTTGTATTATTGTACTAGTACAATAGTTCAAGTATGAGTGTCCAAGCTTTGATGAAAGACTGGAAGATCGAGTTTCACTCGGGCATTCCGGTCTATAAGCAGATCGCCAACCGGCTCACCTCGGCGATGGCGGACGGCACGCTCGCGAGCGGGGATCGTCTGCCCACCATCCGCGAAGTGAACCAGGCGCTCGGCGTCAATCCCAACACCGTGGCCAAGGCGTATCGCGAACTGGCGCTCAAGGGCCTGATTGATGGCCAGCGCGGCTTCGGTTCATTCGTCAAGCTGGACGACCCGGTTGGCACGCTGCCCGAGGCGAAAAAAACCGCGAAGCTGGCGGAACTTTACCACCGGATGCTGACCGAGGCCCGCAGTCACGGGCTGAATGAGGAAAACATCATTTCGTTTATCAAACAAAGGAAAACCACATGAACAAAATCCAACGCAGCGGCCGGTTGTTGAAGGCGTCGTTCGCCATCCTGCTCCAAGAAAAGAAACTGCTCCTGTTTCCCTTCATAGCCAGCGGACTGGTCGTTATCATCGCGATTTTTTACATCGCACCCATTGCCTTGTATCCCACCGGCCACCCATACTTATCATCAGCGCACTGGAGCGCCTTGGGTGAAATGGTGTTTAAGCCGGTGCATCATATGCCTGGTCAGCCGATGATGGTTGGAAAAACCGGCATGATGGTGGCCTTATCAAGCCATTGGTGGACAGCGCCGTTTTTTGCGCTCGTGTATTTCACCTCCATGTTTTTCGCCACGTTCAGCAACGTCGCGTTCTACCACGAAATCATGCAGGCGTTGAATGGTGAAACGGTTTCCATCCGGCGCGGCTTTCGTTTTGCGGCGGCGCGCTGGCGCGCGGTGTTGCTGTGGTCGCTGTTCGCCGGACTGGTTGGCTACCTCATCAATGCCATTGAACAGCGCGTCGCCTTTCTCGGAAAAATCATCACCAGTTTCATTGGCATGGCGTGGAGTGTGGCGTGCATTTTCAT
>Ga0265324_10001078_pt1 | contig 16417 bp, 21 predicted proteins | sample 41419metaG_FD_198634 | JGI IMG/M metagenome (GOLD analysis project Ga0265324, IMG submission 198634) | Rhizosphere microbial communities from Carex aquatilis grown in University of Washington, Seatle, WA, United States - 4-14-19 metaG | ecosystem: Host-associated > Plants > Roots > Rhizosphere...
AGGTCAGAGGTTCGAGTCCTCTCCCCGCTACCAAGTAAGATTTACAGATAGAGATTGGCTCCAAAACCAGTCTCTTTTTGATATAAACGTAAACACCTCCACTAATTAGGTTCAAGCTTTGTCTGTTTACAACATATCCTGCTTACGACGGGCGTATAATACGTAGTTACCAAGGAGGTCATGATGAATAAAGCATTAATAGCAATTGTCGTAGTAGTGGTGCTGGCGGTAGGAGGTTGGTTTATTTATGATCACCATAAGTCAAACACCAACAGTTCATATGGTAATAACGGCACTTCCAGCTCTACTAGTAGCAATACAAATGGCTCAACATCCAGTTCAAATCAATCTACGGCGTCAACCGGGGCAATAACTATTCAGAATATGATGTTTACACCCCCACAAATATCCATCCGGAAGGGCGGGACAGTTACTTGGACAAATAACGATAGCACAGCGCATACAGTAACCGACGACTTAAGTAATGTTGGCGGACCGGCGAGTGGAGATATCCAGCCTGGTTCAACCTATAGCTTTACCTTTAACAAAACGGGTTCATTCCAGTATCACTGTAGTATTCACCCATCAATGCGTGGAACTATCGTAGTTAAATAGGTTCTAGCTCCGTTCGGACTAATAAAAAGACCCTCGATTACTCCACCAAGGGTCTAGTGACATGAAACCTAAATATTGATAGGGGCAATCATGTCGCACTAACCATTAAACTACCTTCTGCGCTCAATAGATGTACGTTTCGTCACGGACACTATTAGCTGAGCTCCGCTTTCAGGGTTTTATCGTCGTTAATTACAAAGTAATGGTTTTCCTGATGGATTAATTTATCTTTAGTAAGCGACTCAATAGTCCGGCTGGCAGTTTCTCTGGTCATATTGGTTGAGTCGGCTATGTCTTGGTGGGTTATTGGAGCATTGATTATAGTGGTGCTACCGTCCTTTTTGCCGAAGCGAGTGCTTAGATCGAGTAAACAAGCAATTATCCGCTCCCTAGGCAACCGGAACCCCAGACTCTGAATTCTTTGGGCGTAAACCGTAAAGGCATCAACTAACTGGCGAAGGATTTGCTCGGTTAACCAAGGGTCGCTACCCATAGCTGTGCGTAATTCAGACTTTGAAGTACGCTTAACCGTAACGTCCGACATAGCTTCATAAAAGATTCCGACTTTTTGCGGACCATCTAACGCCCAGGGCAAAGGTAAAATTTCGTGTTCGCCTTGTATTAATAGAAGGTTTTGCTGGCCCAGCTGCGAGATGGAGTAAGCCTTTACGTAGCCTTCTATAATGAAGAATACTCCGGATGGTTCTTCGTCGCCTTGCACGATAATCTCACCCTTTAAATAACGTTTTGAAGTGCCTTCGTCAAAGTGAGCGTCAATGCTTTCGCTGGCTCGGCGGTTAAGAGTCATGTTACCCATGTCAGTATCCTACTCTCTTATCCACATCTGTACTGTGATATCCAACACGGTGTCATATAAACATTACCTATATCCTAGGTTCAGTAAGGGTAGTTATGAGAGGCCTGGCTGTAACGATTTAAATTTTGGAGGACATGGTGAATTTATTTATAACTAAAGCGAATATAAAGCATAGAGCGAACATTACCACAGACGATTATCCTAATTATCTGTCACATGAGGCTGAGCCGGTGGGGCTACATCAAAAAAATAATACTAATCGTCATAGCCATCTGCATGACTTTTTCGACGGCGTGTACGTTATGGATAGGTACTTGCTTTGCGTTGCTGAGGCGTACTTAAAAAAGTAGAGTCCACTATTGCTTGGTAGCTTATACTAACGGGCTGCTTTCTTTAGAAGAGTCCCTGTTTATCTGGGGCTTTTTTAATTATTCCAGGGATTCTTCGGCCGGGGTGGCAATATCGAACATTTCGTTATTAACGCCGTATTTATATTCTCCCAGCCGGATAGATTGCGGTACCAACTGGTAGAGTACGTATTCGCCGCCGGCCAGCTTAGATATGGGTGTTTCGGTGGTACCGGCGGTCTGTTTTGAGAATTTTGCCATCAGCGGTAAGGCCCGTTTTAGCATATCCGCGTCCTGCACTCGATTGGCCAATCCGCTGATTTGGGCGGTGCGCTGGGAATCGGCTTCGTAGACTGCGAAAGCGGCCCGCGGATTTAACTCTAAATTATAGCTTTTAGTGGTTTGAACTTTAGTCAAGATGTAGATATTCAGATGAGAATCGGTGGCGTAATAAACCGTGGCGGCGTGCGGCGCGGCGGTTTGCTTATCGGCGGTAGCCAGTACGCCCACGTGGTTACGTTTGAGGAATTCGGCAATGTGCGGGTTTTCACTGGCTTCGGTCATAGCTTCAGAATAATCAATGTTACACGTTGCCACAAGGCCAGTACGCCAACCAGTGTGGCCGGTTGGCGTACTGGGGCGTTGCGTAGTGCCTAGAGACCTAGTTTGGCGCTGCAGGCCGGCCAAGGCGACCAACCACGAGCCGCTTGAATTTTAGATGCGATGGCAATCTGCTGTTCCGGGGTTGCTAGATTAGCAGTCGGCGCGTAAGCCCCGCCGCCATTACCCAACCATGTGCCGGCAGTGAACTGTAGACCTCCGTAGAAGCCGTTTCCGGTGTTTATGGCCCAATTGCCGCCAGACTCACACTGAGCCAAGCTGGCCCAGACATCGCTGCCATTGTAGGCCACAGGCGCCGCAGCTGGTTTGACGGTATAAGCCGAGGCTGGCTGAGCGGCCGCGTAAGCCGCCGAAATTGGGCGATCTGTTAATTGTTCGCTCGAATCGGGTATACGCAAGCTATCCCCCGGGTAAATCAGGTTTGGATCCTGAATATTAGTATTGGCATCAAACACCCTTACGTAGGTACTCTGATGAGCCGTCGCAATCCCATCTAGCGTGTCTCCGGGATTCACCACCACAGTTACTGGTGCTGGCTTGGCTGGCGGTTGATTTTGGTTATTGTGTGATTGTGCGTGAACAGATGGACCGCTGACTGCCAAAAAACCGGCAGCCACGATCAAACCTGCCACAAATGCTGGTAATCGCATTTAACCCTCCTTTTTACCAATTCGAATATTACCTAAGCGGATGCTTGGTTGTACTTAATTAGTGTTAATACCTAGATAATCTCAAAATCAGTTGGTTGTGTTTCCACCTCACAAGCGAAAAAGACACAAATTCTATCGTACAGGGCTCAAAAATAAAGTCAAGCGGAACACTCACGGACATTTCGCAAGGCTCCAACAGTCTAGGGGTTTTATATTTCCTGGTCGGCGAATATAACCAGCCGGTTAGAATAGCTCTTCTGGGCGTTATTCCAGGTACCTTCGCAAGTAATTAGGTTGAGGTGGGCTTTACCGTCGTTTGAGTTGAATATGGCCGGAACCGTTTCTTCGGGAGTATATATCTGGTACTGCCGGACCGCGAAAGTAATAACCATACCGTTGGTATCTTCAACGTACAGCTTGTCGTTTTTTTGCAATTTATTCAGATTATCAAACACTGAGCCTTCACCGTCTTTCCAGGTGCCGTAGTGGCCGTCAATCACCGCGCTGCCGGCGTTACCGGGGTCGGTCCCAAATTTGTACCAGCCAACGGTTTTGGGCCCGGTGGGCGCCTGCATATCGCCGCTGGCCGTCAGGCCCATCTGGTCTACGGCAGCGTCTACGCCGATTTCCGGAATCCGCAGACGGACTGGCACCCCAGCTATGGTTTTTGCGGGAATGATGGGCTTTGCGGCGGGCGGTTTTATCGCCAAAGGAGTATTGTGGGCCGGCCTGGATACAATAATCGCCAAGGCCAACACAGCTACAAACAGTGCGGCTGCTATTAGTAGTTTTTTAGATACTAATTTTGATAGTTTCATACAAAGTCCGGCGGGCCGGAAGATTGTTCTGGCTCGCTCTGTAACTAGTTAGCTCGTTTACTTCGAAATGCGTAACGTGAGGCGATACCGAGAGTCGCGGCCGATGCCAGGATTAGCCAGGCGGTACTGCTTTTACTGGCAGAATGGGTTCCGGTATTCGGCAGCCCCGGCGTAGTTGTGCTGGTGGCTGCGGCGCAGGTAGCTGGTACGGTAATTGTATCGGTGTTCAGCGACACGGCGCCATTACGAGCTAGCAGGCGCCCTACTATATTAGCGCCATTGGCCACCGATATTGAGTTAAGAGCCAGGATATTGCCTTTAAACACCGCTGTTGTATTAATGCTGGCGGTATCAACTTTCCAAAATATATTGCAGGCGGAGGCTCCATTGATCAAAGAAACCGTGCTGCCTGGGCCAACGGTTAACCCGGTGCCGTTAAAGCCCATTTCGAAGATGAAAACAGATGACGGGTCGTTCTGTCCATCAATCACCAGTGGTCCGGCGCCGGCGGTTATTTGAAACGTAGTTGAGTTAGAGTCGTAAACGCCAGCAGTTACTGTAGTGCCGCCAAGTTCGGTAGCTATGGTCGTAATCGGTGTTCGGCCGGCGGCGTCAATAAACGCGGCAGTTAAATCATTCTTAGCGGTAACCATGAGCGGGCCGTTGGTTACTCTACAGGGCAGTGGGCCAGCGGCATCAACCGAGTAAATCGTTCCTGTTACTTGCGAGCAAAGTAATCCGATTCCGGCGCCAGTGGCCGGACTAAGCCCAACGTTTCCGGTAATAACAGAGGCATTGCCGGCATCGGTAATATCCGGAGTTCCGGCTAATATAGCGAATGGCTTGGCCGATTGCAGGTCTACGTTAGGTTGAGCGGCATAGGCCGACGATGAGTGCACCAGTAGGCTGGCGACGCCGAGCAATACTACAGTAAACACTACAGTAAGAGAAGCGATTAATAATGAGTGCTTTTTATTGGATTTATTTTGATTGGACGGTTTGTTTCTAAAAATGCGCGACATTGCTTGTGCTATCCTTTTTGCCGAGAACTAAAGTTAAAAAATACGTCCGGCAGTTTAAATAACACTTTGGCTGGTAGTGCATCTACTAATGTCGACTAATTATCCTTAAGTATACTCCACTGGCTGGCTTACCAACAGTTTTGTCGGATTTTGCTTTGTGATATTAATCACTGGATAGTTTGCGGCCCAGTAGAAAATCGCGCCAGGATTCTAGATTTTTAACGTAAGTCGCGCGGTTGTCCGGCGCAATCGGTTGGGATGAGCTGGTAGTTTCTTCGTCCAATTTCGGATCTATGTAACGCATAGCCACGTCTTTGGGAACTAGTAAAACTTGCTCGCCCGGGGCGGCCAGGCCTAGGTTTTGCCGGGCTGATAATTCTAAGTACTGATCGGTAGTGTAGTACTGATTCTGCAGGGCGGTGTTGCTGTTTTGCAGCCACAGCACTGTGTTTTCTTGCTGCAGGGCAGAGATTTTCTTCTGCAGTTCATAATTATTCTGGACGGTTTTGGCGCCACTCCAGGCAATCGCCAAAATAACGATTCCAAAAATACACAGCCCGATGTTGCGCACATCGGCCAGCTGTTTGGCTTTTTTGCCACTTAAGGCCCTTTTTATTTCATCAAACATCCTATGACTATTATAAATTACCCCGTTTTATTGTTATAATTCCCCCTGTTGGCGGGGGCGTAGCTCAGTGGTTAGAGCAGTCGGCTCATAACCGATTGGTCCCTGGTTCAAATCCAGGCGCCCCCACCATTATTCGTTCAGCAACGTCAGAGCTTGTTCTGGCGTTTTCGTTTCCATAAATTTGGCGCGCAGTTCGGAGGCGCCGTCAAAGCCATTAATATAAAGTTTGCAGAATTTTCGCAAGGCTTCAAACCGGCGCTCGCGGCCTTGATAAGTATTTAGATAAAGCTCGATGTGCCTAGCGAATAGTTCAAGCTTCTGCTGTTTGCTCCACCCGCCCCATGGGCTGTCGGCCGCAAACGCGAATGGGTCGTGGAAAATGCCGCGGCCAATCATTACGCCGTCCAGCTGATATTTCTCGGCCAATTCCTGGCCTTGGCGGCGGTTCATAACGTCGCCATTACCGACAATCAGTGTAGAGGGCGACAGGGAATCGCGCAGCTGGCGGACCTGCCCGATTAAATCCCAATTGGCCGGGACTTTGGAAAGCTCCTTAGCCGTTCGGCCATGAATACTTAACATGTTAAGTATTTTTGAAAGCAAGAACTCAATCCAGTCCATGTCTACTGTTGTAAATCCTACGCGAGTCTTGACCGAAACGGGCAGGGTGTCCCCCGCGGCGGCTTTGGTGGCATCAATGATTTGGCCGGCCAGTTCCCTATTGTTTATCAGTGCCGCGCAGGCACCGTTTTTTATAACGGTTTTGACCGGGCAGCCCATGTTCAAATCTACCCCACTGTATCCCATCTCAATTAGATCTTCAGTGGACTTGTAGAAGTTTTCCGGTTTGAGGCCCCACAGCTGGGCGATTACCGGCTTTTCGCCATCTGATAATTTGAGTTTGGGCAGCAAATGTTGGCGGCCGGCGCTTTGCAGGCCGTCCACGTTCACGAATTCGGTATACATCAAATCCGGCTTGGCGCAGCCAGACACAATCTGGCGAAAAACCGTGTCCGATACATCGTCCATCGGCGCCAACACAAAAAACGGCTTGGGCAATTCTTCCAAAAAACTCATCTGTTTAATTGTACTAGAGTTACGGTCGGTTTAGCTTAGCGCAATTTGGCGCGCCGTCTTGCTATGCGTGCTTGCTCGGCCAGTTCGTGCCTTACCAACTGCTCCGTGTTTGGCTGGTCGTCTTTGTCCTCTTTTTGTATGCCTATTACGTAGCCCTTATAGCGCTGGGCCGGACCGCCCAAAACCCTCCTCTCCGCTATGTCTCGGCTCATTCCTTGATGCTGGACATATCGCTCAATCTGGTTAGATTTACCGACGAATTCTGCTACTAGCTCCAGCATTTTCGCTTCTTCCGCCTCTGGGATAAGTTCATCAAAAGAATCAATGTTTTTTGGTTTGGGGGCAGCAGCAAATTCTTTGACTGCTAGGCCGCCGATTTTATCGTCTACAGCTGGTAGGTTTGAGCGGATTTCTTGTGCTATCAAATTGGATTTTTCGTGCAATAGCCGGCTGGGTATATGCGGCAATAGCTGTCCACTTTCGATTTTGGCTTTAATATTGGGTATTTTTTCGATTTGTGAATATGTGCTCTTAGAAAATATATATCGAGCTTTGGCTCTCTCATAAAATGTTCTGAGCAACTCTGATAGAGCCTCATCACTGGCGCCTTTTACTGCCTCTGTTATGAAGCCGTTCCAATACTTTTTGCGTTCTTTATATTTGTCTGATCTTACACTCGGCCATTGGCCCTCATATTGATCCCATAAAAAATTACGGGACATCAGTTGTTTAACTAAAACCTCCTGGGCTTCTTTCGAACTTCTGAACAAGGAAGGGTCTATATAAGAATCACCGCCTTCTGGGTGGGTCATAACTTGCTGGAGTGTGAAAAGGTCCTGTTCAGCATCGAGCAAATATCCTCTGTAGCTCCTAAATCTTTTCTCAACCGCCCTATCGCCGTTGCCAACTGTAGTATTCTCGGCCCGATTGATTCTGTCGCGCCCGCCATATAAAAAGTCGCGGCCTTCAGCCAAGGTTATAGGAGCCCATGTCTGGAATTCGTTTATCAACTCTTTGCGTTCTTCCTCGCCGCTTGCAGTCATTGTTCTACCTGCAACACTATAAACTTCACGATTTATTTGGCTCATTCGCGATCGTCTTTCAGGGCCTTGGTACCGTTTTTCTCGCTCCTTGTCGCCAACCCCAAGATAGTACTCCCAAGCTTCTTGCTGCTCTTGGTCTAGAACGTCAAAATTTGCCCGGTGGTTAACCGAGCGGGCTTCCGGAAATTCTTCGTCTTTAGAAACGTGTAAGGCTTCGTCCATGTTTGTTTTTATATTACTGCCGTAATTATACGGCTTCTGTTAGGTAATTAGCCAGAGGGATGGTTAATTTTTGAGGGCGGCTTTGATGCGCTCGGCGGCCGGTAGTTTTTCGTCGACGCCTTTTAGGGCCACGGCGGCGTCTTGGACGCTATAGCCCAAGGCAACCAGCGCTTGCAGAGCTTCGTCGTTGGGGTCGGCGCTGGCGGTCAGAAAATCGGTGGCGTTTTCGTCCGAGGCCAAGCCGACTTTGTCCTTTAGGTCTACGACTACACGCTCAGCGACCCGCTTGCCTACCCCTGTAGCCTGGGTTATAAACTTAGTGTCGCCGCTGGCGATAGCCTGGCGAACTTGGCTGGAGTTGGCGATACTCATTATAGCCAGAGCCATTTTGGGGCCGACGCCATTTACGCTCAGCAGCTGTTCGAATAGTTGCTTGGTTAGCAGGTTCTTAAAGCCAAACAGGCTGTGTTCGGTCTCACGGATATGCTCATAAATGTAGAGTTTGGTTTCGTCGCCGGTATTTAAGGCGCCGAAATCCTCGAAGGATACCAAAACGCCGTAGCCAACGTTGCCGCAGTTAATAACCACCAAGTCGCCGATTTTCTCGCTAATCTTCCCAGACAGTACTGCTATCATGGCCTTATTTTACCCTAAGCGACGAAGCGTGGGTTAAGGCGGCGGCTAAAGCGTCGGCGCAATCGTCCGGCTTAGGCACCTCTTTTAAGCCCAGCAGAACCCGGACCATTTCCTGCATCTGTTTTTTCTCGGCCCGGCCGTAGCCCGTCAGGGCTTGTTTAATTTGCAACGGTGTATATTCGGCAATCAGCAATCCGGCTTGCTTGCCGGCTAGCAGTACTACTCCCCTGGCCTGCGCTACGGTCATGGCGGTGGTAACATTCTGGGCAAAAAACAGCTTTTCGACCGACATTTCCTGCGGCTTGGTCTGGGCAATTATATCTGTTATCTCTTCAAAGATCGTTTGTAGACGGACGGCGTCATCTTCTTTGACGGGTGTACGAATTACCCCAGCATCGACCAAAATAGTCTTATTCCTCTGGACCTCTATAACTCCAAAGCCCAAAATTCCAGTCCCCGGATCAATCCCTATAATTCTCATTCATTATCCTTAATAGTTCTTTGTAAACTTTATCGTTCGCGGCCAGCAAACAGCCATCTTCAAACTTGTCGTACCTACGCTGCTTTCCCTTAAGATCCGTTACTACGCCGCCGGCCTCACCGACAATCAATGCCGCGGCGGCCGAATCCCACGGCGAGCCGTAACCAAAAATTGAACCGATAAGCTCGCCAGACGCAACCCTTGAAGCGGCATAGGCCTGGGACTGAATAGAGAAACTCTTCGCTCCCTCATTCCTTAGCGCTTCGATTATATTTCCGGTACCGATGTCTCTGTCAAAAGAGCCAATCACTGAAACGTAACTTCGTGATAATTTCTCTTGGCTGGATGTTTTTATCGCGTGATTGTTAAGCCGTGCCCCCTTGCCTTTACAGGCAGAGTAAAGCCTCTTGAGAAACGGGTCGAATATAACCCCAACGACTGGTTGACCGTCTTCCCGGTTGACTAGGGCCAAGGAAAATGTCGACAGCGGAATCGCCAGGCTGAATGGTATCGTCCCATCTATCGGATCAACGACCCAGATATATTCGCGTTCTTCTTTATAACTGGCTTCCTCGCCTAAAATCCCGTGGTCTGGAAAGCTGGATTTGACCCGATCTATTACCAAATCATTAATCATTGTATCTGCAACCGTCAGCGGGGTATCATCCTCTTTCCATTTTGTCCCAATGTCTTCCGCCGAAAAGTATCGCGTCATTATTTCACCGGCTTCTTCCGCCAGCTCTTTCGCGAATTCTAGATGCTCATTCATTTTAGAAATTCCTCTTTATCGCCGTTTATTATTATCGCTTGGTCGTCGGTCATGGTTTTATACGGAACGCGTTGACGCTCTAAATCTTTAATGTACTTGTCGATTATAGGTCCATAGTCGGCGCTTTTATAATGCGGAACCGGTACATAATTAATGTAGTCTAGGCCCTCCCAAATAACATCGTGACTGTAACCGTCGGCTTTAAAGTATGGGTCATCTTCGGGGTCACTTTCATTTTCGGCTCCCTTTAGTGTTGGACCAACAATTACCGCACCGGCGCTATCCCCGCCCAGAACCACTTCGTTCTTGCGTACCCAATCACTCAATAGTGGCTCCAGGCCACTTTGCCTAAGCGCCCGGCGCAACAGAAAGGTATTTCCGCCGGCCAACCAGATTGATGTATAACCACGCAGCCTTTCCTTAAGCCCGGAAGAATCGTCAAAGTATTGGCGAAGATCAATTTCATCCGGTTTAAGGCCAAGGTTGGAGAAGAATTCTAAAATTTCGCCGACTTTTATTTTTCTCTCCTGCGAAGTTTTGTAGTCCTTGGCGTTAGTTATAACGGCCAGCTTAGTGTTTTTGCCGAATAGTTCAACTAGCTTTTTCGGGTAGCTACCAGCCCTGTAGGATGATACAAACAGCCGCATTAATTTATGGGTTTCTTAATGAATGGCCGATAATCGACAGTGCTGGCAAGTTCTAGCTGGTCTAATTTTTCCAAGGGTATCCACTCGGCCATTTCGGCGTATTTTTTTTCGTATTCGTCAAAGCCGTCGGTGGATAATTCTCCGCCAACATAACTACACGAATAATAAAGCAGTATGCAGTGGTAGGATTTATTTTCGGCATGAGCGGACTGGAAAAAGCTGTTCTCTAGCCCAATCAACGTAGGCTCTTTAACAATTATGCCGGTCTCTTCTTTTACTTCTCTAATGACTCCCCTCTCGGGCTTTTCGCCCAAATCTAGTCCGCCGCCAGGCAGGTCGTATTTACCGAATTGTTTTGAAAGCAGAATCTTATTATCTTTTACGACAATCCCGTAAACCGAGGGTCTCCACTGTAATTCATCAACTGGGACCTCATAAATTTTGCCGTTTATATCAACACAAGTGACATTCTTAGACATCAATCCCCTCTGAAATTTCGAAGTTGGTGTGGGTCGAGGTGACGTCGTCTAAATCGTCCAGGCTGTCCATTAGGCGAATGATTTTGCGGGCGGTTTCCGGGTCTGATATCTCCATTGTGTTGTTGGGTACGTAGGTAAGTTCGGCGTCGGCTATTTCGGCCCCGCCGGCTTTTAGACTGTCGCGAACTTTGGCCAGCTCGGTGGGAGCGGTGTAAACTACGGTTTCGCCGGTCTCTGGAGCTTCAAAGACATCTTCAGCACCGGCCTCGATGGCTTGCAGTTCCAGCTCATCGCCTAGGCCTTTTAGATGAATAACTCCCTTGCGGCTAAACTGAAAAGCCACACTGCCCGGCTCGGCCATATTGCCGCCGGTTTTGCTAAAGGCGGTGCGCACTTCCGGCAAAGTCCGGTTTTTATTATCGGTAGCAACTTCTACTAAAACCGCTACGCCGCCGGGGCCGTACCCTTCGTACATAGCCTGCTCTAGCTGGGCGGCAGATTTATCGGCGGCCCGCTGAATAGACCGCTCGATGTTGGCCAGTGGCATATTGGCAGCCTTGGCTTTTTCGATAGCCATGGCCAGCCCCGAGTTATGCACCGGGTCGGTGCCGCCGCGGGCAACAATCGCCAACTGGTTGCCCAGTTTAGTGAATAGCGCGCCGCGCTTAGCGTCGTTGGCGCCTTTTTGGCGCTTGATGGTTGCCCATTTACTATGACCACTCATATCTGTTATTTTACCACATTTAAGGTGTTATTGCACCAATTTCTTCCAGTTTTTGCGGCCGCCTGGGGTGTTTTTTATGAAGAACTGTCACAAAGACTAAGGCCAGTACATAAAGCCCTAGCATGTAGACGACGCTGATGCTCCTATAGATCAAAACTGATGGGATGCTGGATAGCATGTGGACAATATCCAACATGTAAGTCAGTAGTAGCCGGGCCGGCAAGGCAAACCAGCCGGCGGCTTGTGGCACAATGGCACCGGCGCCAGCACTTATTGCCGATAACAGCATGGCCAGCGGCACTAATGGCACCACCAGCGCATTAGCGATCAGCGCGATAATCGACAGTTGACTGAAAGTCATTAAAATCAGCGGCAAAGTCATAATCTCAGCCGACAAGGTTTCTATAATTACCATGGTTAAAAGCTTGGGCGGCCGCCGGAAAAACCGGCTGACGATAACCGGCGATATTACCAGTACCCCAAAGAATGCCAGGAACGACAGGTACCATCCCAAATCGCCCCAAACATAAAACGGGTTTACCAGCCCGGTAACGGCGGCCGCGAAGGCTATCAGCACAATCGGCTTGATTTGCCGCCCATAATACCAGGCCCACAAGCTCAAAATAGACACTAGTGCGGCCCGCACAATTGAAGCGCTAAAGCCGGTCACCAGCACAAAGCCGGCAATCAATCCCAACGATAAAATCAATTTTTGATACTTAGACCCCAACCTTAGGCGGCCCACGCCGCGCACAATTATCGTTAGGTTGTAGCCGGACACAGCCACGATATGCACCAGCCCTACTGCTGTTAAGGCCGCCGTTACCTGGGCCGGAATGGTTGAGCGCTGGCCAATTAGCAAGCCGAGGCCAAACGAGGCTTGGGGCTCCGGCAAGGCGCTTTGCATACCGGCGTTGAACCGGCGCGTCAGGTCAAATACCAGGCTATTGCCGGCGCTAAGCTTTTGGAGCTGTGCGTAAGCCATTCGGCCCTGGTTGCTGCCGCGCATCGGAAAAAGTTTGCCCGATACCTTGACCCGGTCGCCCCGATATACCATCGGCGCGCCAAAACCGCTAATTTTAAAACTGCCAGCCAGAGCTTTTCTATCTGGCTGTAGCAATTGGATATTGCTGGCCGTGAATTCAATTTGCGACCGGGTGGAGTATACAGAGTCTGCCGTTGCTGTAGCTTCTATAACGACCTTTTGGCTACTCAAAGCCTGGATTCCGTAGACATTTTGCATGTAAATACTGCCGCGCCATAAACCCAAACCGCCGCCCAGGATCATCACAACTAATAGAGATGTGATGTTTTTACTCCGAATAAGCATCAAGAATGGCAAAAACAATAAGCACCACAACCCGGGCGAAAAGTCGATTTTTCGGGCGGCGCCCAGGCCGCACAAAACCGCCAAACAGAAAGCAGTAATTAAAGTTGTTCGCCTAAACCGCCGCATCTTGCCAACCATAATGCCACAGCTATAACCAAAGATTAATTGCTAACGGTTGACTTTTTACCTTAAAAACAGATAATCTAAGGTGTTAATCCGTGTTGTGTTTAGTAGCAATGCGGGCCCATAGCTCAGTTGGTTAGAGCAGCGGCCTTTTAAGCCGCGTGTCGTGGGTTCGAATCCCACTGGGCCCTCCAATGAAAGTGCCCGGCCCCGCGCCGGGTATTTTCAATGGCTGTTCTTTCAGCTTGTCTCAACGATGAGATTAAATGACTCAGGAGGCCTCATAACAGTGAAGTAATAATCCATGGATGCCTGCCATGTATCGTGCCAATCCTTACTGTAATCTTCGCCTTCACGTTCAGTAACTCTCCTAACTCGCTTCTCGTGTGGTGCGGTGATGAGGATTGTGTAGTCAACTACATCGCTCAGTTCTTTGCGTGCAGTGAAAGCCCCATCTAGAATCACCACATGTTTTGGTTGGGCTGTTATTGTTTTTGAATCCAGGCCCTCAAACTTTTTCCAGTTAAATGGATGCCAGGACGCTGCCCTCCCAGCTTTCAATGGCTCAATGACCTCCCTCCGAATTCGGCGCCAGTCTATCACGCTGTCAATCATTGCCTGAGTACTCTTTTTCACCCAAACTGAATTACGTCCGCCTGTAAAGAAGTCATCGCATAACACATTCACAGCATCAAGGCGATTAGCCACCTCCTTGGAGATAGTTGTCTTGCCCGTTCCGCTCATGCCATCTAAGGCCACCACGAGCACTCCGGGATGAGCCTCAAGTCTCTTCTGGACATTAGCAACGATAACGTCTACTGCTTCTGCATCTATCTTTTGCGGCTCCATACGGAGATTATAACAGCCACTTTATACCAAACTTATGTTCGTCATTAAGTTGGTTGCGACGGCCTTCACGATGGCCCTCCAGAAGTCCGCGTACCGCGGGCTTTTTATTTATGCTTGCGGTGGTGGGGGCGGTTGTGGCCAAAGCCGCCGGTCCAAATCAATAACAGACTGGATATTAAACCGCCGGCAACAACATAAGATTGCAGGTCTTTCAGATTTTTCCAAAGGTTAGAGTCGGTAACGTTCATTTGCAGGGCATTGCTAAACATCGGGGCGGCAACTATTGCCAGCAAGCCGCCGGCGCAGACCGCCGGAATGATGGAAAAGTAGCGGCCGCTTTTGGATGAAATCGAGCCGTAGGTCAGTAACAATGTAAAAAGCAGCGGCACCACCAGCAAAGCTAAATCAACGTTATTGGACGTTAGCGAAGTTATTTTGGTTTGGCCAATCAAATGTTCAATATCGCTGCCAGATAAGGTGATGGCTGCAAAGCCGCCGCACAAAGCTAAAAACCCGACCGCAGCGTTACTCTTTAAAAAGTAAGTTAAGACAGCTGGCAGCAGGATAAGAATAGCTAGAAGAACATCGGTCATTATAAGCCCATAATACCATGAGCGCTTTAGAAGTTGACAGGTGTGCCGATGGTTATGCCTAGTTGGTCACCCCGATTGGCTTTGAGCTCTAACACGTACCGGGCCGGGGAGTCCGGTTTATTGACGAATCTATCAGGATAAGTCGAAGGCTGAATATTATTGTAAAACCCAACAACCTTGTGGTTGGTACCAATCCAAACAATATCGATTGGGAAGCGCATGTCTTTCATCCATATTTGATACTGGGCCGGTTTGCCAAAATCAAATAGCATAGCTTGGTCTGACCCGATGCAAGGCCGGCCGCCCAGACCGGTAGTTTTCTCGGCTTGGGTGTAGGCCTCTTCGGTGTTGAGCTTTTGGGAACCTACAGTTACAACTTTATCCGTACGATACGGACCGCAAGGTGAGTTTAAGGTTGGAGTGCCGTGGCCGCTAAAAATTAATATGGCTATTGCAGCCACCAGCAGCACGCCAGCGGCGGCCAGTCGCAGGTAGACTGAATTGCTTTGAAGTTTACGCACCGACTTTATCTTTGCGTGGCCTTTGTTTGGCATTTCGTTCAACGTATTCGATAATCTTCTCGGCAACGTTGCGGTTGGTTACCGTCTCGGGAGTTTTAATACTGGCTGACGAGTTGACCTCTAGGACAAGCGGGCCTCGGTTTGACTGCATCATATCAACGCCACAGATTGGTAATCCCATGGCCTTGGCAGCTCTGATGGCCGTTTTTTCTTCCTCTTCGGTCAGCTTGACGGCTTTGCCGACGCCGCCTTGATGCGTATTGGACCTAAAGTCATCATTCAGACTCTGGCGCTTAATACTGGCGACCACCCGGCCACCAACAACTACAGCCCGTATATCAACACCAGCTGACTCTTCTACGAACTCCTGAACCAGAAAGTTCACGCCTTCGACGAAAAAAGCCTGCATCACAGCTTTAGCCGCCTTGCGAGTTTCGGCCAAGACAACGCCATTACCGTGAGTGCCACGTGCAACTTTAATAATTACTGGGGCACCCCCAGCCAGTTCTATAACTTCGTCGAAGTCAGCAGTCTCGCGAGCAAATACCGTCTTGGGAACGCCAACCCCGGCTTTGGCTAGCAGTTGATATGCCCGCAATTTATCACGCGATCGGACAATGGCGATTGAGGTGGTTGTGGTGTAGACCCCTTGCATCTCAAACTGCCTGACGACTGCAGAGCCGTATCGGGTGTAGCTTTGGGCGATTCTTGGAATTATGGCATCCACATTCTCGATTTTCTCAGCTCTGTAATATACGACGGGGTTGCCTTTTTCCACTGCCATGTAGCACTTGCCGTAGTTTACTATACGGACTTCGTGGCCGCGTTCTTGAGCAACTTCTTTTAGACGGCGCGTCGTGTAATTGGCCGGCCCTCTGGATAGGATAATAATTCTCATATTTTCTTCCTTAACGATTAAGCTGTTGGTCTATGTACTGTGCCAAAGCTTTCTGCTTATCTTGGGTAAACGAACCGGTTCTAAGCTGCGGCCCATTGTTTACCTCTAATATGTACCATGAATTATTTTTTTTGTCTTGGATTAAATCTACTCCGGCAATCTGTCGGTTCATTATTTTTGCGGATTTAATAGCCAGGTCTTTAACTTTGCTATCGACGTCCTGGCTCATATCCATTAGTTTAGCGTTCACGGAGCCTTTCGGGTTATTCAAATGGGACTTTTTGGGATTAGGGTTAACGTAAGGAGCCCGCGCCACGCCAATACTAGGACTGTTGCCAAAGACAAATATCCTTAAATAGCCGTCGTTCGGGATATACTTCTGCAACACATATATTTCGCCGGACTTGGCCTTGGCGGATTGGGCCTTAAGTTCCTTTAGATTCCGGACCATATAATTATGCTTGCCCCGGTCATATGTGATTTCTTTATAGACCATCGGCCACTGCC
>Ga0265324_10001079_pt1 | contig 16411 bp, 8 predicted proteins | sample 41419metaG_FD_198634 | JGI IMG/M metagenome (GOLD analysis project Ga0265324, IMG submission 198634) | Rhizosphere microbial communities from Carex aquatilis grown in University of Washington, Seatle, WA, United States - 4-14-19 metaG | ecosystem: Host-associated > Plants > Roots > Rhizosphere >...
GGGCGTCTATTCGACCGACTCGGGGGTGAACTGGACGGCGTTCGCCACGCAGCCGCCTTTTGCACCCACTGGGGCGAATGTCGATCAAGGCGGCTCGGGTGAAGCCAACATCGCGGTGACCGCCCAAGGGAAACTGGTGTGGGCGCCGTCGACCAACAGTGGCAATGTCACCTCCAACGGGGTGCCCTACTACACGACCAACAACGGGGCGACCTGGACGGCAACGAACTTGCCGCCACCCACCCAGACGTCGATCAACAGCGCTTACCACCTGGCTGCCGACCGCAAGAATCCCAACAAGGTCTATGCGTACGACAGCGGTGGTGCCCGATGGTCGAACACCAATGGCAAGTTCTACTACTCGACCGACGGTGGGAAGACTTTCACCATGTCGACCGACCCCACGCTCAATGCGCTGAGTTTCCAGCAGTTCGGGCTCACCTGGCTGGCGGTGAATCCCAATGCCGAAGGCGATGTGTGGCTGACCAACGGCGACAACGTGTATCACTCGACCAATTCGGGCGTGAGCTGGACGAAGCTGACCACCATGGCCTCGACGCCGGCCAACTACGATCACTATCAAGGTCCGACGTTCTATGGCGCCCAGCGCATTGCCCTCGGCAAGCCGATGCCAGGTTCAACCTACTCTGCCGCTGTGTACCTTGTCGGAACGGTGGGCGGCGTCGCCGGGCTTTTCCGATCCGACGACGGGGGAGGCACCTGGACCCGGATCAACGATGACTCCCACCAGTGGGGCGGCATCGGGGCGCTTGCGGCAGACAACACCGTCGCGGGTCGCGTCTATCTGGCCGGACGCGGGGTCCTCTACAACTACTGATGGACTCGGACCCGCCGCGTCGAAGATGTGGCGTCGACGCACGACCGGCCGGGTACTCCAACCCTGTTCGGTCGGGCGGCCTGGCGGTGCCCTGACCTGTCGCATCGACGGAGCCTCGGCCTGGCGGCACACGGCGCGGTCGGCGCCGTGCTTGCCGGGAGAGGCGCTTCACTTTCGCGCCGGCGCCACGTCCCATCTGATCGAGTCCGCGATCCCGCCTTCGCTTGTGACCGCAATGACGTTGGATCCCGCGCGCAGTTCGACATCGCGCCAGATCACAACGCGATCATGGGCCGGCATCCAGGGCAGATCATTGCCATTGACCTGCAATTTCACGCTTTCGGTGTTGGTATAGACCTTGATGTCCGCGCGCATCCCGGTCCGCGGCGTGGCACGCCGGCCCGTGATGTACACCATGGGCTTGCGGCTCCAGTTGGCCTGGTACCAGTACCACGCGTCCTTGCGGGTCTGGCGGTCGTAGGTCACCAGCCCCTTGTCGTTGACGCCGGGGCGATCGCCTTCGTCGCGACCGGCTGAAGCGAGGTCGAAACCCACCCACACGAAACTCGCCCACAGGTAGGGCCGGCTGGTGATCTGGCGCCAGTAGGCTTCGTGGAACAGCGCCTGGTACTGCTCGGGATGCCAGTGGCTTTTCGGGATGGGGCGCTCGGGCGGGTCCTGTTGCTGCAGCACGCTGGCGCCCGCGCCGTATTCGCTCAGGCCGATGGCGCGCGTGGGCTGGCGGGCATGCACACGGTCGGCCCAAGGGCCGATGTCCGACATGTCGCCGTCGTACCATCCGTAGTAGCGGTTGAAGGCGATCAGGTCGGTCTGGCGGGTCAGCGCATCGTCGTCGGCGGCGCAGCAATGGGCATAGCTCGTCAGTCGTTGCGGATCCAGCTCGTGGGCGGTGCGATGCAGTTGCGCCAGCAGCGCATGGCTGGCCGGATCCGACCGGTAGACCTCGTTGCCCAGGCCCCAGACGAACACCGCGGGGTGGTTGTAGTTCTGCTTGACCAGCTCGCGCAGTTGCCGGGTGAGGTTGCTGCGGAAGGCGTCGCTGTCGTCCATCGCCGAGTTCAGCGGGATCTCGGTCCAGGTGACCAGGCCCAGGCGGTCGGCGTTGTCGTACGCCCGTTGCGGGTGCTGGAAGTGGACCAGGCGCACCCCCGTCGCGCCGAGTTCCTGGAGGATTCGGAAATCCTCGTCGACCTGGGCATCGCTGACCGCCAGGCCCTGGCCCGGGCGTCCGCTGTGAAACAGATTCACCCCATGCACGGCATACGGCCGGCCGTTGAGCAACAGGCCGCGATCGGGGTCGACGGAGAATTCGCGGATACCCACCTGCGTGTCGACGCGGTCGATCAGGGCCGAATCGTCCAGCACCTCGACGCTGAGCGTATAGAGGTACGGGTCGTCGACGCCCTGCCACAGGTGCGGATGGGGCACCCGCAGGCTCTGTTCCACGACCTGGGTGTCGGCGGGCGCTGCGGTGAAGGGACTCAGCGCCTGCTGCACGAGTCTTCCGGCCGCGTCGCGCAATTGCCAGTGCACGTGCAGCCGCTGCGCGACGGACGTCGTGTTGCTGAGCCGCGCCCGGATCGTCAGTCGCGCATGATTGCGCGTGACTTCGCCGGGTGTCACGTAGACGCCAGGTCCGCCGTCATCGAGCAGGTCGATGTGCACCGGGGCGACGGTGAGCAACTGCACCCCGCGATACAGGCCACCGAAGACCGTGAAGTCGCCGCCCAGGGGCGCCACCTGCGCGGACGGCGCGTTGTCGACGCGCACGGCGATGACGTTGCGCCCGGCATGCAGCCAGGCACTGACGTCGAGGCGAAATCCGGCATACCCGCCCGCGTGGTGTCCGGCCGCATGGCCGTTGACCCAGATGTCGGCGACCAGCGCCGCGCCGTCGAATTGCAGGTAGTGGCGCAGTGCGCCGTCGAAGGGCGGCAGGTCCAGGCTGCGTCGATACCAGCCCACGCCCCGGTAGTAGTCGCCGCCGGCCTCGCCGTCGACCCCGTTCCAGGTGTGCGGCAGCGCGACTGCCGTCCACTGCGAGTCGTCGAAGTCCTCCTGGCTCGCGGCGGGGACGTCCGCGCGCAGGAAACGCCAGGACGCATCGAGCTGCACGGCCTGGCGCATGGCCGCGGACGCCGCGTGGCCACACGGCGCTGCCAGCAGGAGCAGGGCCGCTGCGGACCCCGCGAGGGCATGCAGCAGCAGGCGCAGCGGGCGGGTCAATGGCATCGCTAGCTCGGATCGATGGCGTCGTCGTGTTCCACCTTGTGCGGAAACGGCGCGAACCAGGCAAACAGGACCGGCGGGATGGAGGCGACCAGCACGAACGCGAAGTAGGGCGCGTAGCTGTGGCCCAGCATCCCGTAGACCCAGCCGCTGATCGAGCCGGTGGACCACTTTGTCAGCGCCATCACCCCGGTGGCGAACGCGTAGTGCGTCATCTTGAACGGGCCGGGCGCGATCTGCTGCATCATGTAGAGCATCTGGCCGACGGAGCCCATGCCGAAGCCGAACTTCTCCAACGACACGACGGCACCGATCAGGTAGACGTTGTCGGGCATCGCGTGGCTCAGGTAGAAGTACGTCACGTGCGGCAGGTTCAGTACCAGGGCCAGGATGAAGAACGAGCGCCGCAGCGACATGCGCGCGATCAGGAACCCGCCGAGGAACGCGCCGGCGATGAAGGCGATGGTGCCCACGGTGCCGTTGATGGTGCCGAGGGCCTGGTTGTCCAGTCCGAGGCCGCCCGCGCTGCGCGGATCGAGCATGAACAGCGGGCCGAACTTCTCGATGAAGCCCTCGCCGAAGCGGTAGAAGAACACCACCAGCAGCATCATCCAGATGCCCGGCTTCTGGAAGAACGTGAACCACGACTCTCGCAATGCCGGGAACGCCGCGCGAAAGCCCTGTCCCTGCAGCGCCGACGGCGCACCCGGAGGCAGCACGCGCAGATGCCACAACCCGAATGCGCCCATGACCAGCGCGGTGCCGCTCATGATCAGCATCCAGCAATGCACCCAGGACCAACCCATCCCGTTGTGCAGCCATCCGGTGAGCGAGACCAGCAACCCGGACGCGATCACCGCCCCGAAATTCCAGCACATGCCCTGCAGCCCGGCGTAGCGAGCCTGGTCGCGCAGTGGCATGGTGGTCATGAACACGCCGTCGGCCACGATGTCCTGCGTCGCGGAAGCGAAACCCACGATCCAGAAGAAGGCCAGCGAGGCACTGAAGAATCCTTCCAGCGGCAGGCAGAACGCCACCATGCCCAAGGCCGCCATCATGACGAACTCCATGCTGATCACCCACCATGCCTTGGTCTTGAATGGCTCGAGGAAGGGGGACCAGACAGGCTTGAGCACCCACGGCAGGTACATCTGCGACGTGTAGAGCGCGATGTCCTCGTTGGAGACGCCGAGGTTCTTGAAGATGATCGCTGCGACGACTCCTACCGTGACGTTGGGCAAGCCCATTGCCAGGTAGAGCGAGGGCACCCAGGTGAACGGGTGGCGGCTCGCAGGCGCGGCTGGAAGCGGGATCGAGGACAAGGAAGGCCTTTCTGTTCAGGAACGGTTCGGGCGGCAGGCCTGCGACGGACGAGACTCGAACGCCCGCCAGGACCCTGCAAGCGAAGCTTCAAACGCGGCCCCGTCTCGCTTCGAGCGCGACGCGGATCTCGTGCATGTGTCGTTCGGTCAGCGGAAATCGCAGCACGGCGATCAACGCGATCAGCAGGCCCAGCACCGGGATGCCCGAGAGCAGGATGCGGATCATGAAGATCGAGTGCTCGGTCTGCACCGGCACCTTGGCGTCGAACCCGGTGAACTGGAGAATCCAGCCCGAGGCGCCCACGCCAAGTGCGATACCCACCTTGGTGATCCACGACTGGCAGGCCGCGAACGAGCCCTCGCGGCGCTTGCCGGTTTCCAGCTCGTCGTAGTCGACGATGTCGGCGACCACGGAGCCCAGCAGCGTCCAGAAGCCGGCGCCGGTGAAGGCGACGAACCCGCACGCGAGCAGCTGCAGGTACGGTCGTGCCGGATCGTAGAGCCACCAATCGCCGATGAAGGCGCAGATGGCCAGCGCGAAGACCGCTGCAAGCGCATTGGGCTTGCCCACGCGGCGGGCGATGAAGGTGAAGAACGGGATGCCGAGGAAGCCGAAGACCATGCCCGAGACGCCCATCGCGGTGTTCCACCTGCCGCCCAGCGCGACGTCGCCACGGCAGACGAAGTACACCGTCGCGTAGTACCCCAGGGCGCTGACCATGGCCGTGCCGATGCCGTAGGCGAGCGCCATCGTCAGCAATTGGCGAAAGGGCTTGCAGCGCAGCGTGCGCCACAAGGTATCGGCGAACGGGATCTTCTGTTGCTTGTTGCTGACCAGGCGCTCGTAGTAGCGCTCGCGCGTGAGCAGGAAGATGGCGACGGTGACGACCACCATGACCGCGCCCAGCGCCGCGCAGTAGACCTGGGCGCCGCGCAGGATGTCGGGCTTGCCGGCGGCGTCGTTGTAGACGGCCAGCGTGGTGGCCTGGGCCGCGAAGAACAGGCCCAGTTCGGGCCCCTTCTGGATCGCGTTCCTGATCGCCATCACGCTGGTGCGCTCGTGATAGTCCGGCGTCATCTCCGAGCCCAGGCTGACCCAGGGCATGTTGAAGCAGCTCATCACCGGCACGTACAGGAAGGTCGTCACGAGCATGAACGCGAAGTACTCCATGTCGGTCCAGCCCTTGCCGACCGCGAACAGCAGCGGCAGGCCGATGCCTGCGAGGATGCCGCCCACCAGCATGTAGGGACGGCGGCGGCCGAAGCGCGTGCGCGTGTTGTCGGAGACCCAACCGAACAGCGCGTCGGAGGCGGCGTCGATGATGATCTTGATCATCTGCGCCGTCGAGATCAGTCCGGGCGCCATGTGCAGGAACACGTTGAAGACCTGGAGCGCCAGCGACGGGTAGAGCCAGTGTCCCCACATGTCGATGACGGAACCCAGGCCGTAGCCGACCTTCTGGGACATGGGGACGCGGTCAGGCGCGGGCATGGATGGCAGGTTGGCGGCAGGTTGCATTGGATGTTGGTTCGACGCCCGCAGAGCTGCGGCGTCGCGACGGTAGCGGGAGTTCACGATATGACCAGCCCATGGCTGCGCGGGGGCGCCAGCGATTGACCGAGGACGACTTCGGTGGCCAGCACGATGTTGCTGGGCAGGGTGCAGCTGGTGTCCTGCTGCTTGGCCTCGATGCGGTCCATCAGCAACCTGACCGCGCGCTGGCCCAGTTCGCGCAGCGGCTGGCGCACGGTGGCCAGACGGGTTGCGCGGGCGAGCAAGGTATCGTCGAAGCCCACCACCGAGACGTCGGTGGGCGTGCGATAGCCGCGAGCGACGAGCGCGTCCCGGCAGCCGATGGCGATCGCGTCGCTGCCGCCAAAGACCGCCTGCGGGAGCTCGTCGCCGCGATGCGCCTGCAGCCAGGCCTGCAGCTCGTGGAAGCCGGAATGGCTGGTGTACTCGCCATGGACGATATATCCGGCCGGCGGCTCCACGCCGGCGGCTGCATGTGCGGCCCTGTAGCCCGAGATGCGCCGCAGGGCGCCGATCGAGTGCGCCGGGCCCGCGATGTGCAGGATGCGGCGGTGCCCCAGCGACAGCATGTGGCGCACCATCGCGAACACGCCGGCCTCCTCGTCGGATTCGAGATTGACCACGTTGGGCAACTCGTTGTTGGAGTGCACGGAAACGAGGGGTGTGTGGTCGGGCAGGGACTTGCCGTCCTCGGGTTCGAGCAGCGGGGCCACCAGGATCAGCCCGTCGATGCGTCCGTCGCAGAACCCGGAGATTCGGCGCGCACCGTCCCTCCAGTCGGGCAGCGTGAAGACAGTGGTGTTCTGCCCCACCGCGGCCGCGGCTTCGATCACGCCGTTGAAGACCTCGAGGAAATACTGGTTGAGCTCGTTGTGCAACAGCGTGGTGGCGACGCCGATGGTGTTCATGCGCCGAACCACGAGCCCGCGCGCGGTGGCATTGGCGCGATAGCGCAGATGGGCCGCCGCAGCGAGGATGCGGTCGCGCGTCGTGTCGGAGATCCGCGTCGAGGTCTTGGCGCCGTTGAGGACGGCCGACGCGGCCATGACCGACACGCCGGCCGCGCGGCCGACGTCCGCCAGCGTGGCGGCATGGCGGACTTGCGTCGATTTGGCGGCGGGCTTGGCCATGGTCGGCGAATCAGACGATGGTGCGGTTGCGGATCACGTCAGCGTAGTAGCGTGACGACAGCTTGGGTGTGCGAACCTGGGTCTCGAAATCGCAGTGGACGATGCCGAAGCGGCGCTGGTAGCCGTCTTCCCACTCGTAGTTGTCGATGAAGGACCAGAGAAAGTAGCCCTCGATGGGAACGCCGTCGGCGATGGCGCGGTGCACCTCGCGCAAGTGGTTGCGCAGGTAGTCGCGACGGTGCAGGTCATGCACTTCGCCGTCGACGACGGGCTCGTCGTTGTAGCCGCAGCCATTCTCGGTGATGAAGATCGCGGCATGCCCGTACTCCTCGTGGCACATGCGCGAGGCCCAGTAGATGGCCTGAGGCACCAGGTTGAGCCAGGGGCTGTCGGCGCGCGGGTAGTTGGCAGGCAGCTTGAGCGCCTCGTAAGCCTGGCCGTCGCGTCCGGCCCGGACGTAGGTGGCGGTGTAGATGTTGAGGCCGAGAAAGTCGGTGGGCAGGCTGATCAGGTCGAAGTCGCCCGGCTGTACGGTGGGCGCGTCCGTGCCGGCGCGTTGCAGGTACAGCTGCGGGTATCCCTTGCCGTGGATGGCGCCAAGCACGTGCAGGTTCCTGTCGATGAACCAGGCGCGCGCGGCGGCGATGTCGTCTGGCGTCTCGGTGACAGGTACGCTGACGTCGCAGTTGTCGGTCAGGCCCACGCGCGCGCCCGCGCCGCCGTGCTGGCGCACCGCGCGCACGCCATGGCCGTGGCAGAGCAGGGCGTGGTGGAAGGTCTGGTTGACGACCGCCGCACTTTCGGTGCGGCCGGGAGCCTTGATTCCATAGCCGTAGGCCAGCTGGGTGAAGCAGCGGATCTCGTTGAGCGTGATCCAGTCCTTGACGACCGCGCCGAACTCCTTGACGACCGTGTCGGCGTAGCGGGCAAAGGCATCCACCGTCGAACGCGCCGTCCAGCCGCCTTTTTCCTCCAGGGCCTGCGGCAGGTCCCAGTGGAACAGCGTCACCCACGGCGTGATGCCATGGCTTGCCATGCTGGCGAAAAGACGGTGATAGAAGTCGAGCCCGGCCTGGTTGAGTGCGCCGTCGCCGTCCGGGAACAGGCGTGGCCACGCGATGGACAGGCGGTAGTGCCGCACGCCGAGCGAGGCCATCAGCGCGAAGTCCTCATCGAAGCGGTGGTAGTGATCGCAGGCGACATCGAGCGTGTCGCCGTCGTGCACCTTGCCCGGGATGCGGCAGAAGCGGTCCCAGATGGACTCGCCCTTGCCATCCTCGAAGGCGGCGCCCTCGATCTGGGCCGACGCGGCGGCCACGCCGAAGACGAACGTCGGCGGGAAGGGGCTGGAATACGTGAACATGTCGTAAACGACCTCAGGTCGGAAGATCGGCAGGAGACACTTCAGGGACGAAGCGTCCGGGGCATCCGGGAAACCGGATCAGGGTTGGGCGAGCAGCTTCAGCAGGCTGGGCTCCATGCGGGCGGCCCAGATCTCGTAGCCCTTCTCGTTGGGGTGCAGCAGGTCCGGCATCACGTCGCGTGACAGCGTGCCGTCGGAGTTGGTCAGATACTGGTTGATGTCGAGGAAGAAGACCTTCCGGCCGTCTGCGAAGCCGGAGATGATCGCGTTGACGCGATTGTTGATCTGGCGCAGCGGTCCGGTGGGCGACTCGTCGCGCGGGAACACGGCCAGCAGCAGGATGCGTGTCTCGGGCAGGCGCATGCGCACCTCGTCGAGCACGCGGCGCACACCGGCCGCCGTGGTGCGGGGATCCTCCTGGCGGTCGCCGGTGTTGTTGGTGCCAATCATCAGCACGGCGACCTTCGGGCTGAGGCCGTCCAGTTCGCCGTGCTGCAACCGCCACAGCACGTTCTCGGTGTGGTCACCGCCGAATCCGAGGTTCAGCGCGCGGTACTTCGCATAGTGGCGATTCCACACCGGCTGGCCGCTCTTCTCCCAGCCTTCGGTGATGGAGTCGCCAATGAAGACGAGGTCGCTGTGCTGGCCTGCTGCCACGAGCGTGCGGATCTGATCCAGCTTCTCTTGATGGCGTGGGAGCCACCAACCGACGGACCAGGACTGATCCAGCGTCGTTGGCGTCACCGACTCCGTGCGGTAGTCCGGACAGCTCGCGGTGGGCTTGCCATTGCGCACCACCCGCACGTTCGCCACGGCCACCTCGCCGGTACCGCTGGCGTCCAGCGCGAACGGTTGCGTCACCGCACCGAAACTGTCGCCCTCGCGCGCGAAGCAGCCCATGGCGAACGAGAGATGCTGCCAGCCCTTGCCTTGCAGCGCGCGGGCGGCGCGCAGCCAGGGCACCTTGCGTTCGCAGCCGGCGCCGCAGGCCATCTTGAATGTGAGCCCGCCCTGGGCCATGTCGACGACGTCGAGGTCGAACTCCAGCGTGCCGTCGGCGACGTAGGGCCGCAGGTCGACCGGCGTGCCGCCCTCGAGGCGCAGGCTGGCATACCACGCGTTCGTGAAATGCAGCGTCAGCGCGTCGCCATGACCCGACTTGTCGGAGACATGGACTTCGACCTGACTCTCGGGCACCTTGGGTTCGGGCGGCTTCGGCACGGTGGTGCGCGTGCCGGTCAACGGCGCCTGCGCTTCGAAATCGGCGACGGCGACGTGCCAGGAGGCTAGCGGCCGGCCGTCGTACAACACGAGCGCGGCCGGATCGGCCGTGGGCCTGGTGGCGCAGGCGGCGAGCGTCGCCAGCAGCGACAACGCGAGCGCCATGCGCCTGGGGTTCGTGGATCGCGCATCGTTCATGTCAGGATCCCGTGGCGGCCGCGGCCGATGGGCCGGGAACCAGGCGGAAGACGAGCACGGAGTGCGGGGCGAGCGAGCGATCCAGCGCCTGCGCAGTGCTGCCCGTGGCCTTGGACCACAGCTCGGTCCAGCGGTAGGTCGACTTGTCGGCGCCCAGGTTGCGCCCGCTCAGCCCGTCGCCCACCGCGTGCTCCTTCCAGTCGAAGGCGAGACGACGTGGCGTGTCGCCGCGATTGAGGAAGGCCACCGCCCATTCGTCGTGCGCGAGCGGCTTGGCCCAGACCTCGAGCTGGCCCTCGGCCAGCGTGCGGAAGGCCTGGATGCCCAGCGGATCCTGGCCGAGCGCGATGACGTCGCGGTTGGCCAGCGTGGCCCGCACCGAGGCGCTCATGCCGCGCAGGTCGTTGCCGGCGATCAATGGCGAGTCCATCATGGCCCACAGCGTGAAGTGCGCACGGTCTTCGTCCTCGGTCAGCCCGTTGCCGACCTCGAGCATGTCCATGTCGTTCCAGTGGCCGGGGCCCGAGTACTTGCGCAGCGCGGACTGCATGTCGACGATGCGCAGGATGCCGAACGACGACCAGTTGCCGTGGCCCACTTCGCAGTTCCAGCACGGCGCGATGTCGCCGGTGGTGCGCCACGACTGGCCTACGGCCGGGGCCCAGAGCCAGGGCTTGGTCTCGCCCCACTCGCAGATCGAGAACATGATGGGGCGGCCGGTGGCGTGCAGCGCGTCGCGCATCGTCGTGTACGAGGAGGCCGAGTCCATGCCTTCGGTGTTGCACCAGTCGTATTTCAGGTAGTCGACGCCCCAGGCCGCGAAGGTGCGCGCATCCTGGTACTCGTGGCCGCGGCTGCCGGGGTAGCCGCCGCAGGTCTTGTTGCCGACGTCCGAATAGAGGCCCAGCTTCAGGCCCTGCGCGTGCAGCCTGTCGGCGAGTACCTTGATGCCGGAGGGAAAGCGCTTGGCGTCGGGGAAGAGATCGCCGTGCGCATCGCGACCGCCTTGCCAGCAGTCGTCGATGTTGACGTAGCGGTAACCGGCGTCGCGCAGCCCCGTCGCCACCATCGCGTCGGCCGTCTCGCGGATCAGTTGCTCGCTGACGTCGCAACCGAACTTGTTCCAGCTGTTCCAGCCGATCGGCGGCGTCTGCGCCAGCTCGTCGAACTTCTGTGCGTGGACGGGCGTCAGCCAGAGCAGGCTGGCGGCGAGGGCGACAAGGGCAAGGAGGCGGAAGAGGAGTGTCATGAATGGTAGGTCGGTTCGATCATCTCAGGCTGCCTGGCGGGGACGGCCCACGACGACGCCGCGGCCGTGCGGCGCGAGGTAGACGGTGCCGTGCTCGAGCGGGTCGGCGGTCATCGACAACAGCCGGCCGTAGCGATGGCGATCGTCGTCGATGCGCCTGAAGCTCCGGCCCTCGTCGTCCGAACGGAACAGGCCTTCGACGGGGTTGCCGTCGATGTTGATCCTGCCCCAGACATAGACGCTGTGGTAGCTCGACCCCGGCGCCGCCTTGCCCAGCGCGATCTTCCAGGCCTCGAGCACGTTCCGGATCGTGATCGCGGGCTGATCCGCGCCCGGCATGTGCAGCAGCACGTCGTGCAGGGCCACCCACAGGTCGCGCACCTTGCCTGGCGCGCAGACGAGTTGCGACGATTGCCAGCTGGCCAGCTTGGGCAGGCCGGTGACGCCCGGCCGGAAGCTCAGCCCGCCGTCGACGCTGACGAGGATCTGCCCGGCCTCGCGATCGAGCACGTAGAACACACCGTCGACCTTGCGGTCCGCCACCGGGACGAGCTCGGTCTTGATCGCGACGGGCCAGCCGGCCACCGGCACCCAGCTCTTGCCGTGGTCGCGCGAGCAGAGCGCGGGTTGCTTCTCGGGCGCCCAGACGAACGAGCTGCCATTGGCCGAGACGGCGATGCTGCCGGACTCCAGGTACGCGCCCTGGGCCGACCTGGTGCTGCGCGGCGAGGGGCCGAACGGCCTCCAGGTGACCGAACCGTCGGGCGACCACCAGCCGCCGGTGGCGGCCTGGTCGGCGGTGCGCGCGATGATGGCGGGCCGGAGTTCGGCGAAGTCGACCGAGCGGTTGGTCTCGTTGCTCGGTGCGAACAGGCCGTTGCGCGGCGTCTTCACGATGTCGTCCCAGGCGCCGCCCGAGACGTCGCCCATCGCACCGAGCAGCGCCGCGCCGCCGGATGGACTCCTGATCTCCAGGGTCGCCGTCTCTTCGAAATTGTTCACGGCGAAGTCCCACTTCACGGTCTCGTCGCGCAGCGCGGCGCCGAGGTTGTCGGTGAGCCAGAGGCCGTAGCCGGTACCGTAGACGGCGCGTTCCCCGTTGAACGGGTCGATCTTGATGTCGGCCAGCCAGTGCCCCATCGTGTCCTTGCCGCGCATGTAGTCGACCAGCCACGGGTAGGCGCTCGCATCGTGCCGCGAGTGCGCGCCGACCGACGTCCAGTGCGCGCCGCCGTCGTTGGAGACGAACACGTCGTCGCCTGGCTTCCAGCGCTCGATCGACGAGACGACCAGTCGACCCGGGACCTGGCGGTCGACGTCGATGCCCGACCAACCGAACCCCGGCGTCCTGTCGGGCGTGATGTCCGTCCAGTGGCCGGCCGCGTCGCGCTTCCACACGCCGCCCGATTTGGCGTGGCTGGGGTTGCAGGGCACGGTGCCGTCGCCGAGGGCGAAAGTGACGTAGAGCGTGCCGTCGTCGGCGAGCACGGCGCGCTGAGGCGCCTGCGCCGGTGTCCCCGCTTCGCGGGCGAAGCTGCGGCCGCCGTCGTGCGACACGTACAGCCCGGGCTTGTCGAACGCACCGGCCCACAGGGTTTGCGTGGCCTTGCCGTGCTCGCCACTGCGCGGGTCGAACAGCACCAGCGAGACGTGCCTGGCCGCAAACGCGACGCGGTTGAAGCTGTGCCCGCGGTCGTTGCTGATCAACAGCCCGTCCTGCGACGTGCCCAGAACCAGGATCTCGCCGTTGTTCGGATCCACCTGCAGCCGTTCGCCGGAGCCGCGGCCCGGCGAGTTGCCCCCCAGCTTGATCCCGAGCTCGTTGATCTGCCAGGTAACGCCGCGGTCGCCGGAGGCCAGCAGCGCCCCACCCCTGGCCTCGGTGTCCAGGTACAGGCCGCCGGCCACGTACACGCGATCGGCGTCGTTCGGGTCGACCGCCAGGCTGAGCACGCCCGACAGGTCCGTCTGCGATTTCGACAGCTGATCGAGAAGCGGCAGCCAGGATCGGGTCGCCGGCTCGAATCGGTAGGCGCCGCCGATGTCGGTGCGTGCATACAGCAGGCCCTTCTCGCGCGGGTGGAAGACGAACCCGTCGACGAAGCCGCCGCCGCCGAACGGGACGCTCTTCCACGTGTACGGATCTGCGCCCTTCGGCGCTGCACCCAAGGCCGCGTGCAAGCCGGTACCGAGCAGGCCACAGGCTGCGGCCTGCGCAATGAATCGACGACGCATTACCACTTCATTTCTCCGTGCGGGTCTGCCCGGGCGCGCGTGGGCGCCAGACATGGCGTTCTTGACCGGCGACCTTGCGTCCCGGTCGCCAATTGCCCCTTCTCCCGCGCGCGCGCCGTCATGCGCGCGTGCGCGGGCAGGGCAATCCGTCAGAACGAATAGCTCATCTGGGCCGTGTAGCGCGGACCGGTAGCGAACCAGGCGCGCCCCATCATGCCGATGTGCTGCTGCATCAGCTGACGGTACGTCGCGTTGAACAGGTTCTGTCCTTCCAGCCCGAAGGTGAGGCTGTCGGTGATCTTGTAGGAGACCGATGCATCCACCTGCCCGTAGGCGTCGGCCCAGGTCGGCAGGCCCCATCCCACGTTGCGCTGACCCTGCGTCGAGCTGTTCGGGTTGGAGTCCGTGCCGTCCGAGCCGTTCGTGCCGTTCACGTTGACCGCCTGCAGGCTCTTGGAACGCCAGCTGTAGGCCATGCGAGCCGAGAGCGGCCCCTGGTCGTACATCAAGGTCAGGTTGAACGAATTGCGCGACAGGTTGGCCAGCGGCAGGTTGCCGAAGGTCCTGCCATCGGTATCGCAACCGTTGAGGTTGAGATTGATGTTGGACGCGCTGTTTCCGCCCGTGCAGTACGCCTGGTTGACCGGCGTGTACAGGGTTCGGTGGCTGTCCACGAAAGTGTAGTTGGCTTGCACGCCGAATCCGGACAGGAAGCCGGGCAGCGCGGTGAAGTAGGTCTGGAACGCTACCTCGACACCGCGTGCCGTTCCCTTCGCTCCGTTGACGGGGCTGGTGACGGTGAAGTCATGCTGGCCGCCATTGATGTCGGGCAGCGTCATGATGGACGTCTGGTTGACGACGATGTCGCGCAGTTCCTTGTCGAACGCGGCCACCGTGAACGATCCCGTCGGGGCAAAGTACCACTCGCCCGACAGATCGAGCTGGTTCGACTTGACCGGCTTGAGCAGCGGATTGCCGCTGGCCGAGCCCGTGTAGGAGACCGAGTCGACGATGACCTGGTTGCCGACGGTATGCGAGGTGACGTTCTGCGACATCGTCGTGTAGGCCTGCATGTCCGAGAAGTCCGGACGCGACATGGCGGAAGCGAACGCGAGGCGGAACTGCAGCTTCTCGCTCGCATTCATCTTCAGGTTCAGGCTGGGCAGCAAGTTGTCGTACGAATGCTGGAACGAACCGGCCTGCGAGAAGGGCGCCATGATCGGCACCGGCACGCCGGAGACGGTGCCCCCCGCCGGGATCGTCACAGTGGCGGGCGTGAGCAGCGTGTAGCCGTTGGCTCGCGCGTTCGTGTGGATGTAGCGCAAGCCCAGGTTGCCTTCGACCGGGTACTTCAGGTCGTCGAAGCCGAACCGGAGCTGGCCGTAGGCGGCCTGCGTATGCTCCTGCTGGTCGTTGGTGCCTGACGGATCCGTTCCGAAAGTGGCCGGCTTCCAGGCCGAGCAGGCGCTGCTGTCGCCGCCGTGCTGCTCCGCGCACAGGATGTCGTGATACTTGTGCACGGCAGCGTAGCTGTCCGGGTAGCCCGCCGCCACCGACGTGTCGGGGAAGATCAGCGACGGCACCGACTGCTTGCCATTGAAGAAGTTGTTGAAGGTGTGGAGATGGGTGTTGCCGCTGAAGCGCGGATCGCCCAGGTAGGCGAGGTGGTTGATATCCCAGCCGATCTGCCAGGGCTGCGTGATCGCGGCCCAGTTGTAGCCCGGGTTGGAGTTCTGCGTCAGTGCGCTGCGTTCGGTCAGGCGAACGCCGAACCGGAAGGAATTCAGGATCGGGTTGTCGAACTGATATTCGGCATCGCCACGCCAGGCGTTTTCACGCGCGCTGCTCTTGTCCTTGTGCTCCATCGTGAAGGCCCAGTAGTAGTTGGCTGGGTCGGCCAGATACGTGCGGTCGGCGTCGTCGAAGAGCAGGTGCGGCATCGAGCCCGACAGGTTGACGGTCTCCTTGGGCAATTGCACGCCGGTGGCCACCGTCGAATCGAAGCTGTTGGTCGTGGCGCGGATCAATTGCAGATCCGAATTGAAGCTCCATTTGTCGGACGCCTTCCACTTCACGTTCCAGGCCAGATCACCCGTGCTCGAGTTGCGAGTGGCGACGCGCGTGTCGGCGCCGAAGTTGATCCCACCGTCCGTGGCGTCACGCAGCACGCCGGTCTGCAGCACATTCTGGCTGTTGAACGTGGCGCCCGGGTCGACCGTGATGTTGTACGGGCTGGACTGCGCGAAGATCGCGTTCTCGTCCCACTGCATCTTGTACTTCGACTTGAAGTAGGTCAGCGAGGACTCAAGGCCGCTGTTGTTCTTCCATTGCAGCGCGGCGTACTCGCCCGTGCGCTTGCGATCGAAATTCAGCGTCCGCCACGAGGCGCCCTTCGGCACCCAGATCGTCTGGCCGCTTGTCGTGCCGCTGGTGCTGGTGAGGGGGTAGTACGGCTCGGCCTGGAAGCCATCGGTGCGCGTGGAGCTCTCCGAATAGGCCAGGTCGATCAGGGCGCCGAACTTGCCCAGCGATGTATCCCAGGTGTTCGACAGCATTCCCGAATACTCCGGCGTCGGCTTGCCGCCCTTGAGCTTCGACCAGGTGGCCTTGGTCGTGATGGCGCCCTTGAAACCCTTGTAGTCGAACGGCAGGGCCGTGCGCAGGTTGACCAGCCCGGCGATGCCGCCTTCGGTCTGTTCCGCGGAGGGGTTCTTGTAGACGTCGACGGCTGCCAGCAGTTCGGGCGGCACGTCCTCGAAATTCAGCGAGCGACCCCCATTGGCGGAGAACGAATCGCGACCGTTCAACTCGGAGCGTACCCAGGTCAGGCCGCGAATCATCACGCCCGAGCCTTCGACGGAAAAATGCTCCGGATCGTTCTTGGTCATCGTGCGGTCGATCGTGACGCCCACGACGCGTTGCAGCACCTCGGTGACCGAGCGATCCGGCAGCTTCATGTCGGCCGCGACGATCGAGTCGACGATCTCCTCGGAGTTCTGCTTGATCTTCTGCGCGGACTGCAAGGCCGCGCGCTGGCCGGTCACGACGATGACCACCGGATCGTCCTTGGC
>Ga0265324_10001081_pt1 | contig 16405 bp, 12 predicted proteins | sample 41419metaG_FD_198634 | JGI IMG/M metagenome (GOLD analysis project Ga0265324, IMG submission 198634) | Rhizosphere microbial communities from Carex aquatilis grown in University of Washington, Seatle, WA, United States - 4-14-19 metaG | ecosystem: Host-associated > Plants > Roots > Rhizosphere...
GCGACCCGCATCGGCCATCGACCAAGCTGGATACATTGCCGCCAACGGAGCTGACCATGACCGCCCTGCGGCGGCATCTGGAGCCGCCCAAATTACAGTTGCTGCTCAAGGGCGATCTGGATTGGATCGTCATGAAGGCCTTGGAAAAAGATCGGCGGCGACGCTATGAAACTGCCAATGGTTTGGCGATGGATGTCCGCCGCTTTCTCGATCATGAGCCGGTGCTGGCGCGTTCGCCCGGCCGGTGGTATCGCTTTCAAAAGCTGGTCCGCCGCAATCGCGGGGTGTTTGCCGCTGCCGGAGCGGTGGCCTTGGCGCTCATCATTGGTTTGGGCACGGCCACCTGGTTGTTGCTGCAAGAACATGAAATGCGGCGGCGGGCGGTGGCGGCCGAGCAGGCGGCGGAACGTGCCCGGATCAATGAGGCGAATTTGCGTCGCCAGGCTGAAACGCGGGAAAAAATCACCCAATCCGCTTTTTTGATCAGCCAAGGCAAGCTGGAGGAAGCGGATAAAATCGTGGCTGAAACCAGCTTTCAACAGCCGACCTTGGAGGGCGCGGCGGTGCTGCGCACTTTGGGGGAATGGCACGCTCTTAACGGGCGGTGGCCGCTGGCGGCGGACCGTTTTTTGCAAGTCTTGCAGGTGGACCGGCTGAACACCCCTGAACTGTATTCCCGGGATTATTTTATTGCGGGCACGGCTTTGGTGGCGTCGGGAGACACCAACCGATTTGCCGTATTTCGTCACGAATTGCTCAAAGCTTTTGTCGCCACCACCAATGTCGTGACGGCGGAGCGGGTTTTAAAAGCCGAGCTGTTATTGCCGGTTAATCCCGCCACGGTGGCTGCCGTGCAGCCGCTGGCGCGTATCATTGCGCCGGTGATTCCGGTGAGTATTGGCGGCCAGCCATTGCCTGAGCTGGGGGCGGTGGTATCCAAATTAAAATTGCAGAGTGTGGGCACGCCGCAAGCTTGCGCTTTATCTGCGGATCATGGGGTGCTCACGCTCATTGCGGGCGGTTCGGATATTTGGGCCAACCGGGATGAATTTGCCTACGCCTGCATGCCGCTGGCGGGTGATTTTGATTTTCGGATGCAGGTGCGATCGGTCTTGCCCAAACTGGACAAGTTCACGCGGGCAGGCCTGATGGCGCGCGAAACGCCGGATTCCACGGTCAGCCGGCATGTGATGGTGGCGGTGAATGCCGAGGATTCGTTCCAAGTGGTGATGCGCTCGGAAGAAGGGGCGCAGGCCACGAGTGTGCCGCAGAATCCGCTGCCGGCCGCTTACGGTTCAAATTCATGGGTGCGGCTGCAACGGGTTGGCGCCATTTTTCACGCTTACATTAGCAGCAATAGCGTGGATTGGACGCAACTGTATCAAACCACGGGTGGCGACAAACCGTTTAGCGATCCGATTTATTTCGGCATTGCGGCCTCGGCCCACGCCACTTTGGCCAGCACGACGAATATCCTCAGCGATTTTGGGGTGACGCCCACCGTGACGGTCGATCAAGCGGTGGCGCTGGCGTTACTGGAATACCGGAATGGCAATGCTGAGGGGGCGCTCACGTGGGGACACCGGTTGCTGGCGTATCCTGAAATCGACCCGGTTCAGACCGCCACTGCGCGCGTGATTTTGGCCCTGGCCAACGCCCAATTACAGCAATTTAATGAGGCTCGCTTGCAATTGATTTTGGCCCGCCAATTAATTGCGGCCAGATATTCGGGTGGTCTAGCCACAGGCAGCCGGGCCAATGATTTTTGGTTTGATTGGGTGTATGTCAAATTGTTGCAGCAAGAGGTATCGGTGCTGATGCGTTGAATTCTGATTGGCTTCTCGGATGGCCGGATTTTAGCTCCCCTCCCGTTTTTCAAACGCCGCAAAAATATTTTCCAGGGAATGTCCGGTTTTGAAAACCGATGGCGCTATATGAGGTGAATCCATTGATTCTTTACAACCCATGAAATCACCTGTGAACTCCAAAAAGTTGGGCCTCGCCTTAATCTTGACTGCCGCTGTGGCTGCCAAGGGCCAAAATGTCGTCAGCTGGAATTTTGACGTTTATGGCACCCTGTCGCCCGCGAACACCGCCGGTGCGGTGTCTGCCGCGAATTGGAATGACTCCTATACCATTGACGGCAATGCCTTGAATGCCACGGAGAATAATCTGATGGACAATTCTGGGGCGGCCACGACGGTGAGCCTTACGGAGTTGGGATACAACAATAGTTGGAATCGTTATCAAATCAGCACGAGCTCCCCGGGGCAGGACACGGATGGTTCCTACACCCGTAAACTTTTGAATGGCTACATCAACAAGGGGGCTACCGAGACCTCCAGCGGTGGTTTGACGGCGGGGCATGCCGGCGTGCTTTTAAGCGGCATTACCTACTCGGTGTATGATATCTACGTCTATTTTTCAGCCGATACGGCAGGGCGGGCGGGCACGATCACTATTGGTGGTACCACGTACGATTACTCCTCGCTGGGGGCGGCCGCCACGAGCGGCTCGAATGCCTCTTTGATCCAGACTACGGATACGACGGGAGCGAATCCGGGGGCGGATTATGCAGTTTTCACCGGTCTCACCGGCAGTTCCCAGACCATTGACTCCTATGTGAGCCAATGGGGTGGTATCGCTGGCGTTCAAATCGTGGCGGAGCCGACGCCGGAGCCGGGCACGCTGGCGTTGGCTGGTTTGGGTGGGGCACTGCTCCTACGGCAGTTGCGCCGCAAAGCCAATTCCTGACACCTGCTTTGGAATGATGGCTACCGGTTGGTTGCGGTGTTTGGTGATTTGATGGCCGGTACTGTTTTTCCTCCGTTTATTAAACTCGCGAAATTCTCAAATTATGAAGCAAATTAAATTGCTGGTATCTGCGGCCGTCGCTCTCGGAGTGCTAGGGGTGGTTTCCGCCGGTCTCGCTCAGACCGTGACCAACCTGAATCCCAATCGGGTGATCAGTTGGAATCTGGATGATTGGAGCACGGTGAATCCCACCGACATGGCGGGGCTCGCCCCGGCGACCAACTGGGTGGATACCTATCTGAAAAATGTCACCACCAGCCTGCCGGATAACACTGGTACGGCCACCACGCTGAATTTGAGTCGCGGATCATACAATACCTGGCACATTCAGGGTAATCATGCGGGGTATGATGCGAATGGCACCGCCAATCGCGAAATGCTCAACGGTTATTTGAATGCTGGTCCGGCGGCCTGGAGCCCGAATCCCACCAACACTTGGGTCACACTGACCAATGTCCCGTACTCAAAGTATGACGTGATTGTCTATTTCTCGGCGGATACCAGCGGTCGGCATGCCAGTATCGACAACGGCACCAACGCGGATTCCACCACCTATTACTTCAGCACTCTGGGTTCGGTGGCCCGCAGCGGCATCAATGCGTTATTCCAGCCGACCACTGGAACCAACAGCGCGGTGTTCACCCCGGCCGACTTTGCCTTTTTCCCGGGCATGACGAATGCCAACGCAGTCTTCACGGAACAGCCCAAATCCGGGAATGACCAATGGCTCGGCATCGCCGGGTTCCAAGTTGTCGAATGTTCCAATACCTACGTCCTTTATGGTCCGGCCCCGGCCTCACAGATTGTTCCGGTCGGTCGGCCAGCCAGCTTCACAGTGATGGCGGGCGGTTTGAATCCCGCTTACCAATGGCGCCATAACGGAGCGAATTTGCTGAACGCCACCAATGCCACTTATGCCATTGCCGCCACCGCGACCGGTCAGGACGGCAGTTATGACGTGGTTATTACCAATAGTTACGGTTCGGTTACCAGCGTGGTGGCTTCGCTCGCTTTCTACACGCCCAATACCGTGGAGTGGGCTGGCACTGGTGCCACGTGGGACACGAATTCGTTGTCTTGGACGAAAGACGGCGGCGTCACCAGTACGAATTACACGGAAACGGATAATGTCCGTTTTGGACCGCTCGGGTCCGGGCAATCGTCTGTCACTCTGGCGGATACTTACATGCCGAGTTCGGTGACGATTTCCAATGGCACTTACACCCTCGCTTCCGGAGCCCTGGCGGGAACCGGATCGTTGCGCGTGCGGAATAATGCGACGTTCATTTTGGATACGGCGGATACCCGCAGCGGTTTCACGCTGATCGACGCTGGCAGCACGATGCAATTGGACGCCGGTGACACGGCTGGTTCACTCGGCTCGGGCGCGCTAACCAACAATGGGGTGCTGCTATTTAACGCCGGTGGCGATGAAGCCTACGGCTATCCCATCTATGGCTCCGGCAGCATTACCAATTCAAGCTCCACCGGCACGATTACGCTGGGGAACAATATCAACGCGGGTTACTTGGTGCAGTCTGGGGGTGGGACGTTGCTCTTGCAGGGCAGTAATGCGCTTACCGGTGGCTTGGTGGTATCGAGTGGCACGGTTTGGGCGCGGGCGGCGAACTGTCTGGGGATGGCGCCCATCACCATCAGCGGCGGTCAATTGCAGCTGGCTTTCAGTCTGGATTTTACGGGAACCAACCTGACGCTTGCGGGTGGTCTGCTGTATGGCGGATCGGGTGGGTCCAGCACCTTTGACGGCCAAGTTATTCTGGCCAGCGATTCCACCATCCAAGTGGACAGCGGCAACAGCTTTACGCTGGCGAATCCTGCCGGTTTGAATGGTGGCACCTTCAATCTGAACAAAAACGGCAGTGGCACACTGGTGCTCAGCGGCACGAATAACTCCTGGAACAGCCTCGCCCTGAATGCTGGTGCGGTCGCCTTCAATTCTACCGCCAACATCACGCTCTCCGGAGTGATCAGTGGCGCCGGCAATATCAGCCAAACCGGCGCTGGCACCACGACGTTGAGCGGGGACAATAGCAGCATGGTTGGCAGTATCTCGGTCAGCGCCGGTAAGTTGCTGGTCAATACCGCCAGTGCCGCGACGGCTGCCTTTGTCACCAACGGAACCTTGGGCGGTAATGGTTCGATCGCCGGTCCGGTGATGGTGTTGCCGGGAGCCACGCTGGCACCGGGAACCACGTCGATTGGCACGCTCACTTTGAGTAGTGATTTGACCATCGGCGGCAATGTGTTGGTCAAAGTGAACAAAGCCCTCACCCAGTCCAACGATTTGACGACCGTCGCGGGAGTCCTGAGTAACACGAACAACGGAACTGTGACGGTTACCAATCTCGGCGGCGCGTTGGCTGCTGGCGATAAATTCATCCTGTTCAGCCAGCCGGTTACCGGTGGTTCCACTCTTGCCATCACCGGTGGTGGTGTGACGTGGTCGAACAACCTCGCCAACGACGGCAGCATCATTGTGCTGTCCACGATGGCGGCGTACGCCACCAACCTCACCGCCTCAGTCAGTAGTGGCGGCGTGCTGCAGGTGAGCTGGCCGACCACGCATTTGGGCTGGATCTTGCAAGCGCAGACCAACGCCTTGAATACCGGCCTGACCACCAACTGGGTGGACGTGGCGGGTTCGGCGGCGGTGACGAGCACCAACCTGCCCATCAGCACCACGGTTCCGACGGCGTTTTATCGCCTGCGCCATCCGTGATTTCCAAGGCTCGATAACTGAGAGTTACCTCAATCCATCAGGGTCGGCTCGTGGTGTTCCATGAACCGGCCCACTTTTTAAAATATGATCCAGCACTTATATCGCAGATTCCGTTTAAATGTTTTGACCGGCGGTTTGTTTTTGCTGCTTGCAGCAAGCAGTTTTGCCCAAATCCCCACCTATTGGAGTTGGGCGGCCCGGCCGGTGATGGGGTGGAATAGTTGGGATTTCTACGGCACTTCAATTAATGAAACGTGCACCAAGGCTCAGACGGATTATCTGGCGGCCAATCTCCAGAGCCACGGTTGGAGCCTGATCACCGTGGATATTCAGTGGTATCAGCCCACCGCCTCCGGATTCACTTACATCAATGGTGCGACGCTGACCATGGATCAGTGGGGGCGACTGACCCCGGCTACAAACCGGTTTCCTTCGGCGGCTGTCGGCACCGGTTTCAAGTCTCTTGCGGATTATGTCCATGCCAAGGGCCTGAAATTTGGCATTCACATGATGCGCGGCATCCCCCGCCAGGCGGTCACGCAAAATACGCCGATTCTGGGAACGACTAACACCGCGAGTCAGATTGCCGATACCTCCAGTACGTGTCCTTGGAACGCTGACATGTATGGCGTGGATATGTCCAAGCCCGTGGCGCAGGCCTATTACGATTCGATCATGGCTCTGGTGGCATCCTGGGGCGTGGATTTTGTGAAGATTGATGACCTGAGCCGTCCTTATCATCTCCAGGAAATCGAGGGCATTCGCAAGGCCATCGACAAGACTGGCCGGGCCATCATATTCAGTACGTCGCCGGGGGCCACGCCCGTGGGACTCGGGGCGCATGTCATGCAGCACGCCAATCAATGGCGCGTCGCTGATGATTTTTGGGATAACTGGAGTGCGTTGTACGCCATGTTTCAATTACTCAATAACTGGACTCCGTATCGTGGGGCGGGGCATTTTCCGGATGCGGATATGTTGCCGCTCGGCAAAGTTAATGGGGGTGCCACCAATGCCACGGGGCGGGCTACATATTTCACCACGAATGAGCAATACACCTTGATGAGTCTCTGGGCCATTGCCCGTTCGCCGCTGATCCACGGCGGGGACATGACCCAGATGGATGCCTTCACACTTTCCTTGCTGACGAATGATGAAGTCATCGCCGTGAACCAATCCAGTCTGCACAACCGGCAACTGTTCCGGACCAATGACCTGATTGCCTGGACCGCCGATGTGGAAGGTTCCACCGATAAATACCTAGCCGTATTCAATGCCACAGCGAGTAGCAGTGTTGTGCCTGTCAATCTGCTGACCTTGGGCTATACCAATGCCTGTAGCATTCGGTCACTCTGGGACGGCGTGGAACTCGGTTCCTTCAGGGGGACCTTTTTGCCCACGGTTCAAACGCATCGTGGCGTTTTGTACCGGTTGTCTGGGCCCACCATTCCCACGCCATGGATCACCAATGCCGTCAGTGGCACCAATCGGGTGATCCTGGGTTGGGAGCCGATCAATACAGCCAATTCTTATTCGGTGAAGCGCGCCACCTCGGAGAGTGGTCCGTATCAGACTATTGCCAGCGGCCTGACCAGCACCACGTACACCGATTTGACGGTGCAAAACGGCACTACCTATTATTACGTTGTCTCCGCCCTGTTCGGTGGGCAGGAATCACCCAATTCGGGCGATCAATCCGCCACGCCAGTCGGCAGCCCGGGTATTGTCAGTTGGAACTACGATGCGTATGGCACGGTGGCTGGCACCTCCATAGCCGGGGTGATCGCGGTTTCCAACTGGAATAACTCCTACCCGAGCGATCCCACCGTGCATCTCGTGGATAGCACCGGTTTTCCCACCACGGTGGATATAGTTTATAATTCCTATAGCACGTGGTATCAGCAAGGCAGCCATCCCGGCGTGGATGCCAATGGAACGTATAACCGGGAGTTGCTCAATGGGTACTTGAACTCTGGCAGCGGCAATGTGCCCACCAATTCGGTCGTCAACATAGTGCAAATCCCTTTTAGCTACTACGACGTGTACGTTTACTTTTCGTCTGATACCGCCGGACGTGCTGGCACCGTGACGGATGGGACAACGCGGTATAGTTTTACCACCTTGGGCAAAGCGAGCATTTCTAGCGGGAATGCGGTGTTAACCCGCACCACGGACACGGGCACAAGCTATCCCGCCGCCGACTACGCTGTTTTTTCTGGGGAATCTGGCAGCAGCAAAACCATCACTTGCAGCATCCCCCTGTACGGGGGCATTGCCGGATTTCAATTGGTGCCGCGCACGGACCCGCTGCCCAGCGCCGTCTTGGTGAGCCAGTTGGTTAATGGCGGAGCGGCGGTGAATCTTTCCTGGCCGCTGGGCTTGGGCACCGTGGTGTTGCAGCAGAGCGTGGACTTGCTTAATTGGTTTCCCTCCGACCCTCAGCCGACGACGAATGCCGTCACGATCTCGGTCGCTTCCGGGCGACAGTTTTTTCGGCTTTCCCGGCCATAATGACGTTGCCCAGAAACGACCGTGCCGAGCCGCTGGGGCAGGGCGGGTATTTCGATTTCTTTCCGTTTCGCGATTAAGCTTGAATCAGTTTTTGGGCATCCCGAAAACCGGCGGCATACGCTTCAAAAACCCGGCGCATTTCATCCCGGACCGTCCGGAAACATTCGAGGATTTCCGCCTCACTGCCGGTGGCCTTGGCCGGGTCGTAGAAGGGCCAATGATGGCGTTGCAGTTGGCCGGGGAAAATGGGGCAGGCCTGATCGGCATTGCCGCAGACCGTGATCACGGTGTGGACCGGACGGTTGAAAAATTCGTTCCAGGATTTGGAATGATGCCCGGAGATATCAATGCCCACTTCCTTCATCGCTTGAATGGCGAGTGGATGGACAAAGCCTGCGGGCTTGGAGCCGGCGCTAAACACTTCTGCCTGTCCGGCCAGAGCCGCGCGCAGAAAACCTTCGCCAATGTGGCTGCGGCAGGAATTACCGGTGCAGAGAATCAAAATGGTGGGTTTGGTGGGTTGGGACATAAACGCTAATTTGTGTTGGGGAGTTTGGCTTGGTACCAGTGACGAGATTGGTTGCAGATTTGACAGATGGACAGCATCACCGGCACTTCCACCAGCACGCCGACAACGGTTGCCAGGGCGGCGCCGGAACCGGCTCCAAAGAGGGTGATGGCCACGGCCACGGCCAATTCAAAAAAGTTGCTCGCGCCGATCAGTGCGCCGGGCGCGGCGATGTTGTGCGGCACTTTGCAGCGGCGCATCAGCAGATACGTGAGGGAGGAATTGAAATAGACCTGAATGATAATCGGCACGGCGAGCAGTAACACCGCGAGCCAGCGGGAGGTTAGGTTTTCCGCCTGAAAGGCAAAGATCAGGACGAGCGTCAGCAACAGTGCCACAATGGTCACCGGTTGAAACCGGGGTAAAAACTTCTTCTCGAACCAATCTTTCCCGTGGGATTTCAGGAGCAGCTTTCGTGTTAGCCAGCCCGCCGTCAGGGGAATAACGATGAAGACCACCACGCTGGTGATGAGCACCTTGGAGGGCACGATGACATTGGCCACCCCGCACAAGAACATGACGATGGGGGCGAAGGCCACGAGCATGATCAGGTCATTGATGGCCACCTGAACCAGCGTGTAAACTGGATCGCCATCCGTGAGTTGGCTCCAGACAAAAACCATCGCCGTGCACGGAGCGGCTGCCAGGATAATGAGGCCGGCGGTGTATTCCTTGGCCAGTTCCGGCGAAATCCAGTGCGCGAAAACGTGCTGCATGAAAAACCAGCCCAGCAACGCCATGCTGAATGGTTTCACGAGCCAGTTCACCAACAGCGTGATCGCCAGTCCACCCGGCCGGGCGGCGACGCCTCGCAAGGCGGAGAAATCCACCTTGAGCATCATCGGGTAGATCATCAGCCAGATGAGCACCGCGATCGGCGCATTGACGTGCGAACCTGAAACAAATTCCCAGTGGCTCAAGTTCGTGGTGATGCCGGGTACGAAGTGTCCGATCGTGACGCCAGCGACCATGCACAGGAAAACCCAGACGGTCAGGTAGCGCTCAAAAAAGGCGAGTTGCGGGCGAGGGGATGGCGTGCTCATGGTTTGCGGGCGGTAACTTCTACGCTGGCAATATATTCCGCCGGTTTGGCACCCGCCGGGAGCAGGGCGATGAGCTTCTGGTAGAGAGGATCTTCCCAATCGGTCAGCGCTTCCACATAGCCCGCCTTGGGGGTTAAGTGAATATCCGTCAAACCAGCTTCTTGGACCATGCGGCCGGTTTCGGATACCTGCACCGCCCCGGCCACGCAGCCGATACGGGCTTCCACCAACTTGATCACTTCTTCCGGCAACGGTTTTAAAAGCGCCATGTCCGAGATGGCCACCCGTCCGCCCGGTTTCAATACGCGGGCGACTTCCCGCCAAACCTGTGCCTTGTCGGGAGAGAGATTGATGACGCAGTTGGAAATGATGACATCCACAGAATGGTCGGCCACCGGCAAATGCTCAATTTCACCGAGCCGGAACTCCGCGTTGTCCAAACCGGATTCCCGACGGTAATGCGCCACGTTGCCACGCGCCTTGGCGAGCATTTCTGGGGTCATGTCCACGCCGATGGCGCGGCCGGTAGGCCCAACTTTTTTCCCGGCGATGAAAATGTCAAAGCCACCGCCGCTGCCGAGGTCCAGCACGGTTTCACCCGGACGCAGTGCTGCCAGCGCTGCCGGGTTGCCGCAGGAGAGTCCCATGTTCGCGCCTTCCGGCAGTGCTTGCAGTTCCTCCACCGTATAGCCCAGTTCGCGCGCCAGTTTGCTGGCTTCCTGTGGCGTGGAACCGCAGCAGGAAACACCCGTTCCACAACAGCCCGTGCTGGTTTCCTTGGCAATTTGAGCATACCCCTGCCGGACAAGTTGACGGAGGGAGTCGGAGGTGTTTTCAGTAGAAAAGTTTTTCATGGTGTTAACAGCATTTTTGCCGGCGGCAGATGACCGCCAGGTCGGTTTTTAATATCGCTTTTAGCTTCCGCGTGTCGGCTTGGGCGGCATCCGACTTGGCAAGCGATTGGTTTACCCAACTCAAGGTTTCCCGGACTAAGGCGGAAGCGGATTGGTCCGGCAGCCGGTAATAGACCCAGCGCTCGGACTTGCGGGACAGAATCAGCCCCGCGCGATGCAGGATGGAGAGGTGCTTCGAAATGGTGGAGGGGGCGAAGCCAAATAATTCAGTGACCTGGCACACGCAGAGTTCCCCGCTTTGCAGCGCCAGCAGTATCCGCACCCGGTTGGGATCGGATAACGCTTTCGTAATGGCCATGAATTCCTGCATATTTATATTTCGTCAAATGACGAAATGAATATGGCATAAATCACCACGCTGTCAACGGGTGATTTGGTTTCAGATTGGAATCAGACGGCTTTGGCCGCGGGATGCCGGATGTCCTGGGCTTCGCACAGAAAGACCACTTCCTCGGCAATATTCTTGGCGTGGTCTGCAATGCGTTCCAAGCTCTTGGCCGCCACAATCCAGTTCAGGCAGCGGGCGATGGTATCCGGATGATCCATCATGTGCTGCGCCAATTGCTGGTGAACCTGGCGATTGAGGGCGTCCACTTCCTTATCGCGCGGAATCAAAGTGCGGGCGGCCACGGGATCGCGCTGCACAAATGAATCCAAGGCATCTTTCACCATGGCCAAGGCCAGAGTGGACATGCGTGGGAGATCCAAGGTGATTTTGACCGGCGGTTCCTGCGACAAGTCGCGGGCGCGCTTGGCAATTTTTGTGGCCTCATCCCCAATGCGTTCCAGGTTTTGGGAGATTTTCATGGCCACGGTGACCAGCCGGAGATTGCTGGCCAGCGGTGCCTTGGTCAGGAGCTGGATGGCGAGTTCGTCGATCTCGATCTCAAACTTGTCCACCACGTCATCGTTGTCCTTGACGTGAATGGCGAGGTCATGGTCGCGCTGCATGAGAGCCTGCACCGCCTTGTTGACCGCCACTTCCGCGTGGCTGGCCATGAGGATCAACTGCTGGCGCAGGTTTTCAATGCCGGCTTCAAAATGGTTTTCCATAGTTGGTTGGGGAAAAGGGTTCAGCCGAACCGGCCGCTGACGTAGTCTTCCGTGCGTTTTTGCGCGGGGTTGGTGAAGATTTTCGTGGTCGGACCAAATTCCACCAGCTCGCCCATGTAAAAAAAGGCGGTTTGGTCGGAAATACGGGCGGCCTGCTGCATGTTGTGTGTCACGATGACAATCGTGAACTCTTTTTTCAAATCCAAAATTAAATCTTCCACGCGCGCGGTGGCGATCGGATCCAGCGCGCTGGCTGGTTCATCCATCAAAATTACTTCGGGCTTGATGGCAATCGCCCGGGCGATGCACAAGCGTTGCTGCTGGCCGCCGGATAAACCCAGCGCGCTGGAATGCAGGCGGTCTTTGACTTCATCCCAAAGCGCCGAACCGCGCAGGCTTTCCTCAATGCGCCCATCCATTTCGGATTTGGATTTGATGCCGTGCAACCGCAACCCGTACGCGACGTTTTCGTAAATCGACTTGGGGAAGGGGTTCGATTTCTGGAACACCATGCCCACACGCTTGCGGAGTTCGATCACGTCCACATCGCCGTCATAAATATCGTGGCCGCCGATTTTGATGGAACCCTCAATGCGCACGCTGTCGATCAGGTCGTTCATCCGGTTCAGGCAGCGGAGCAGGGTGGATTTGCCACAGCCGCTCGGCCCGATGAAGGCCGTGACCACCTTTTCGTCCAGTTGGACTGAAATATTCTTAAGTGCCTTGCTGGCACCGTAGTACAGACACACGTTCTGAATGTCGATGAACGGGGTCTCAGACTTGGCCGCAGTGGCGGTGGTTTCCTGCGGTGCAATTTTTGGAATCAAAGTGTCAGCCATAACGTCAAAAGTTTAATGCATCGACCGCAGTTTTTTACGCACCCGGGCACGGATGAGGACGGCCACAATATTCAGGGCAAACGTCAGCAACAGTAGCACCAGCACGGTGGCGTACAGGATGGGTTGGGTTTGCTGAATATTCGGGGACTGGGTGGAAAGCACAAACACATGATAGCCCAGGTCCATGAACTGGTCGCTCAAATGGGTGGGCAGCGAGGCCATGTAATAAGCCACGCCGGTGAACAGGATCGGGGCTACTTCCCCGGAGGCGCGGCTGATGGCGAGAATCCCGCCAGTCATGATGCCGGGCAACGCCTGCGGCAGGACAATTTTCAAGATGGTTTCCAACTTGGTGGCACCGAGCGCCAGACTGGCTTCGCGCAGACCGGGCGGGATGGCCTTCAACGATTCTTCCGTGGCCACAATCACCACCGGCATCGTCATGACGGCGAGCGTGAGCGCGGACCAAATCAACGCTGGCTGACCCCAGACGGCGCTAGTGTTGTGCAGGACATAGTCCATGTTTTTGCCCACGAAATTAATGAAAAAACCCAAACCAAAGAGCCCAAAAACAATCGAGGGCACACCGGCCAGGTTGTTGACCGCCGCCCGGATGATGCGGGTGATGATGGAATTATTGGCGGCATACTCCGTTAGGTAAATGGCCGTAATCACCCCCACCGGAATGACGAAAATCGTCATCACCACCACGCGGAACGCCGTGCCTACGATCATGGGCAACACCCCGGTGGTGTTGATATCAAAGAAGTCCTTTTTGGGGATGGTGGAAACAAAGTGCCAAGAGAATCCGCGCCAGCCGTTGTAGACGATGTTCGCCAGGATCACCACCAAGATGCCCACGATCAAGAGCGTGGCCAACCCGGTCAGTCCGCTGAAAAAGAACGACCAAAAATCAAATTTATCCGCGCGAAAATGGCGGCGGCTGGAAAGCGGAGCCGAAGTCGGTTGGTAAACAGGGGAAGAGGTGGTTTCCATTAGCGTTTGCCCTCCAGTTTCTGTTTAAAACGGTGGATGACAAAATCCCCGATCAGATTGGAGATAAAGGTGGCCGCAAATAGTAAGGCTCCCAGCATGAACAGGATGCGATAGTGTGGTCCGCCATTGACGGCTTCCGCCATTTCCGCTGCAATCGTTGTCGTGATGCTTCGGGCTGAGTCGAAAACATTCCAAGAAACCACGCTGGCTGAACAAACCATCAGCACGATCATCGTTTCGCCGATTGCCCGGCCAAAGCCCAGCACCGTGGCAGCAAACACGCCGGGTAAAGCGGCCGGGAGAACCACTTGCCAAGCCGTTTGCCAACGGGAGGCGCCCAAGGCGAGGGCCGCCTGCGAATAGCTGCGCGGCACGCTGGTCAGGGCATCTTCAGCGATGGAGAAAATCACGGGAATTACCGCAAAACCCAAGGCGATGCCGGCCACAAAAGCGTTCAGACGCGTTTCGTACCGTAAAACGCTTTGCAACACCGTGGCCATCACGATCAAAGCAAAGAAGCCGACCACGACTGAGGGAATACCGGACAACATTTCGATCACCGGCTTGACGATTTCACGCGTCCGGGGCCGGGCGAGTTGGGAAACATAAATGGCCGCGCCCACCGCCAGCGGCACGGCAAAGAACAGTCCGATCAAAGTCGTTTTCAGGGTGCCAATGAACAAGGGAATGAGATTGAATTTTTTGACCTGTCCCACCGGTTGCCAGATATATTCCGGCTTGGCATACCCGTTCCACTGGTGCGGCTTGATCATGTATTGCCATTCCGTGGTATTGATCTGGGCGTCCGGGTCATTTCTAAAATCTTCAGGAATATCATTTTGCGCATCGACCTTCACGCTCATCAAGTCGCGCAAACCCGCTTTGCTAATTTTGGCATACTGCTCTGGAGTGAGCTCCAGATAGGCCTGCAACTCGGCGGCCGAGTGCTTTTCCAAATCTTCCGGGGGAATGGGCTTTTGGACCAAAGCCGTGTTGGTCTGGCCAAAAAACACCGGCAACGCTTCCCGGGCTACGAACAAGAAAATGAGCAACACCATCAGAATCGCCGAAAGGGAGACGAGAAAGATGAACTTTTCCGCCAGCCATTCCATGGGTCGGGCTTTGTGCCCCCGGTGGATACCCATCCATCCGTGGCTGCGGCGACTGTTCTGGTTGTTCGTTGGCATTGCGCGGTGCGAAAGTTAAACGGGCGGAGCAGGAATCACAATGGGGAATCTGCTCCGCCCGCCGAGGATCGTCGGAGGAACGGCGATCAATACATAGTCTTAATTGCTGCGGAGGTTCTTCGGCAACGGATAGTAGCCGATGTCCTTAACGTACTTCTGGCCTTCGTCGCTACGAATCCAGCGCAGGTAGGTGCCGACTTCATCCTTGTCCAAGGCCGGATTCACGTACACATACAGGTAGCGCCAGATGGGATAGGTGCCATTCTCAACGTTTTCTTCGGTCGGATCAATCGCCGCGGAGTTTTCATCCTTTTTGACCGAGAGCATTTTGCTGCCACCACCGTAGGCGGCACCACCGTAGCCAATGCTGTTCTTGTCCTTCACAACCGCCTGCACGATGGCGGCCGTGCCGGGCATCGTCTGGGCGCTGGCGGCAAAGTCTTGCCCCTTCAAAACATGTTCTTTGAAGAATTCATAGGTGCCGGAGCTGTTTTCGCGGCTGTAAACTGTGATGGGAGCATCCGCGCCGCCCACTTCCTTCCAGTTTTTGATCTTGCCGGTGAAGATGCTCTTGAGTTGATCCAGGGTCAGTTCCTTGACCGGGTTTTCCGGGTTCACATAGACCGAGAGACCGTCCAGGGCAACCTTGTATTCCGTGGGGCGGGAACCGCCGAAGGCCACCATGCACTTCTGCAATTCCGCCGCCTTGATTTTGCGGGAAGCGTCGCAGAGGTCGGTGGTCTGGTTTTGGAGGGCGGCAAAGCCGGTGCCCGTTCCGCCGCCGGTCACCTGAATCTTGGTGTCCGCGTGCTGGCCCATGTACACTTCAGCCCACTTTTGGGCGAGAATCACGAGGGTGTCCGAACCCTTGACGGTGATGTTTCCAGCCAAGGCGCTAGTCGCCAACGTGGCGGCGGCGAGGAGGGTAACGAGTTGTTTCATACGATTATTATGACAGTTTTGGTTGTGGAATGTTAGTTACGATTCAGTGACATCAAAATTTCAGGCTCGCATCCACCTGGAGGCGGCCAGTGGTCGTGGAAAGGGGGGAAGCCGGACGCTCAATCAAGTCCATGAGCATATAGGAAACGCCCAAAGCCAGTGAATCGGTGAAGTTGTAGGAGGCTTTGAAGACATGACCTTTGACGTTGGTGCCCGTCTTGTAGCCGGGAATGGTGCCAGTGGGGCTGTTGTGATAAGCCGCGCCGTAGAAGGCACCGCTGTCCGAGTCCACCAATTCTTCGAACCAAGCATTGGCTTCGAGATATTTGTAGCGGTAGGATACTTCCCACAAGCCTTTCTTGCCCGCCTTGCCGAAGGTCACCCCGGCGGAGAAACCAGTGTTGCTGGAATCGCTTGCCGAAGGATTGTTGATTACGTCGCCTGCCAGCTTGATCGGGAACGCGCCGTCATAGAGCGGGAAAGAATCCAACGTGTAAGTCACGGCGGCATCTACCACGAACGGATTAAATCCGCTGAGCAGTTTGCCGCTTGAATCACGCCAGTTGCCGGTATTGGAGTCAGGCACAGCGGCGGTGGTCAGATTGGCACTGTTCACCAAGTCGAAGTAGGAAAAGCCAACGGAGCTCGCCAGCTTGGGCGTCCACTTGGCGTCCCAACGGACTTGGCTGCCAAGCAGGTAGGCGTCATAGCTCGAACCGGAAAGTTCAGCGAGGGCAAAACCGCCGTTGTTGAACCGCAGGGACTGCTTGTCGTTGAAGGCATAGCCCAATTGCACCG
>Ga0265324_10001086_pt1 | contig 16372 bp, 14 predicted proteins | sample 41419metaG_FD_198634 | JGI IMG/M metagenome (GOLD analysis project Ga0265324, IMG submission 198634) | Rhizosphere microbial communities from Carex aquatilis grown in University of Washington, Seatle, WA, United States - 4-14-19 metaG | ecosystem: Host-associated > Plants > Roots > Rhizosphere...
CGGAGCTGAAGTACTCATCCATGCCTGGGCGTCATGCCCGCGCCGTCGCGCGTGACCTTTTCCCGCGCGACCGCGGCAGCGAATCAGGCGTACGAACACTACGAGCCACCGTGCGGCGCGCCGTTACCTCGCGTACGGCCGCGGTCGGCGAACTCTCTTCTTTTGGCCCTCCCGTGAAGATTTCGCTGGGTTGGACTCGCCAGAAGGACGAGGGTTCGGGTGGCCTGACTGGAGATTGCCCGAATGCTCGACAGCGAGCGCAACAGCCACGAGACAGACACTAACGGAGCCACTGGCGCTAACGAGGCCACTGGCCACGCAGCGGGAACCGCTCCCGCACCCACGGCGTTCAACGGGCCGGCCCAGCCGGCGGTGCCGGCCGCGGTCTTCCAGGCGCCCCAGGTGCTTTTCCAGCCGCCGCCGGCGACACCGCCGCCATCCGGCAGCAGGGACGCCGGGGACCGGGACGACGACCGGGACACTGACAGCGGGGCGGAGCCGGAGGCGGACGCCGCCCGGCCGAGCCGCAGGACCAGGAGCACGAAGAGCACCAGGAGCCAGGGCGGCGCTGCCGTCGGCGACCAGGCGGGGCCGGACGGTGAGGCCGGACGCCCGGCCCGGCCGACCCGCAGCCGGACGCGCGCCCGGGTGCGCGACGCCGCGCCGGATGACGACCTGTTCAGCGCGGAGAGCGCCGGCGCGATCGCCGAGGCGGAGGTCGGTACCATCACGGCCACCGCGGGCGTGCCGGGGAGCGAGGACGCCGAGACTCCGGCGAACGCCCGTAGCCGCCGCCGCCGCAACAGCCGCACAAGGAGCCGGGCCGAGGCCGCGACGGACGGTGACGACCAGGGCCGGGACGCGGGCGGTGAAGTTGGCGCGGACGGCGACGCGGACACCGACGATGACGGCGAAGGCACGGGCGAGGGAAGCAGCTCCAGCCGCCGCCGGCGCCGCAAGCGCCGCCGCGTTGCTGGTGACGGCGACGCGTTGTCGGCCGACGACCCGCCGGACACCGTGGTGCACGTCAGGGAGGCGCACAACCCCGCCGACGACGTGCGGGCCATCAAGGGGTCGACCCGCCTTGAGGCGAAGAGGCAGCGCAGGCGGGAGGGGCGCGAGTCCGGCCGCCGCCGGCCGCCGGTCGTCACCGAGTCGGAATTCCTCGCGCGCCGCGAGTCCGTGGAGCGGACCATGGTGGTCCGCCAGCGGGGCGACCGGACCCAGATCGCGGTGCTCGAGGACGGCGTCCTCGTCGAGCACTACGTGAACCGCACGACGCACGCGTCCTACGTCGGCAACGTGTACCTGGGCAAGGTGCAGAACGTGCTGCCCTCGATGGAGGCGGCGTTCGTCGACATCGGCAAGGGCCGCAACGCCGTCCTCTACGCCGGCGAGGTCAACTTCGACGCCAGCGGGCTTGAGGGCCAGCCCAAGCGCATCGAGGCGGCGCTTAAGCCGGGCCAGTCGGTGATCGTCCAGGTCACCAAGGACCCGGTGGGCCACAAGGGTGCCAGGCTCACATCGCAGGTGTCGCTCCCCGGGCGTTACCTCGTGTACGTGCCCGGCGCGTCGATGACCGGCATCAGCCGCAAGCTCCCCGACACCGAGCGGACCAGGCTCAAGGCGATTCTCAAGAAGGTGACCCCGGAGAACGGCGGCGTGATCGTGCGCACCGCCGCGGAGGGGGCCGCCGAGGCCGAGCTCGACCGGGACATCACCCGGCTCGCCGCGCAGTGGGAGAGCATCGAGAAGAAGGCCAAGACCGCCAGCGCGCCCGCCCTGCTCTACGGAGAGCCCGACCTCACCATCCGGGTGATCCGCGACGTCTTCAACGAGGACTTCAGCCAGCTGATCGTGTCCGGCGAGGACGGCTGGGAGGTCATCGACGAGTACGTCAGGTACGTCGCGCCGCACCTGGCCGAGCGGATCAGCCGCTGGGACTCCGCGGACGACGCCACCCTGCCCGCTGGAGAGGGCGCGGACGACGACGTCTTCGCCGCCTACCGGATCGACGAGCAGCTCGCCAAGGCCCTCGAGCGCAAGGTGTGGCTGCCGAGCGGCGGCTCGCTGGTCATCGACCGTACCGAGGCCATGACGGTCGTCGACGTGAACACCGGGAAGTTCACCGGCCAGGGCGGCAACCTCGAGGAGACCGTCACCAAGAACAACCTGGAGGCCGCCGAGGAGCTCGTCCGCCAGCTCCGGCTGCGCGACGTGGGCGGCATCGTTGTCATCGACTTCATCGACATGGTGCTCGAGTCCAACCGCGAGCTCGTGCTGCGGCGGCTGCTCGAGTGCCTGGCCAGGGACCGTACCAAGCACCAGGTCGCCGAGGTTACCTCGCTCGGCCTGGTGCAGATGACCCGCAAGCGGGTCGGCGCCGGACTGCTCGAGGCCTTCTCGCAGCAGTGCGAGTGCTGCAACGGCCGCGGCGTCATCGTCGCGCTCGACCCGCCCGCCGAGCCGGCCCACCGCGCGTCCGCGGGCACCGCGCACCGCCCGGTCCCGACCCCGCCGGGCCACGCCCCTGGCAACGGAAACGGCAGGGGTCAGGGGACCGGCGCGGGCGGCGGCCGGGGCGGCCACGCCGGCGGCCGCCGCGGCACCGACCGCCGGGGCGCCTACTCCGACACCGCGCAGGACAACGCCGCGGCGCGGGCAGAAGGCACGGTGGCCGACACGGCACCGGCGGGCACCGCACTGGCCGGCACCGCACTCGCCGGCACCGCACCGGCCGGCACCGCACTGGCCGGCACCGCACCGGCGGACACTGCCGCGGCCGGCGCGCCGCGCACGCGGCGCAGCACGGCGGCGGCTGGCCGGGCGTTCGCGACCGCCGTCCTCGTCGACGACGAGCCGGCCCTGGTCCCCGTGGTCCAGACGGCCCCCACGGTCATCGAGCCCGTGTCGCCCGCCACCGCGCCGGCCGGCGACACGGCCACGGACGCGCCTCCGGTCCGCCGCACCCGCGCGGGCTCGGCCGTCGCCCGGGTCACCGTCACGGCCGATCCAGAGCCCGCCGCCGAGGCCCACCCTGACGCCGCGGTCGATGCGGAGCCTGCTCAGCCTGAGGCCGAGGTGGCTCCCGAGGCCGTCGGCTCGCCGGACCAGGACCAGCGCGAGTTAGCCTTACCGCCGGGCCCGGCGTGGTGGCCAATCACGCGGACGGACCTGGTATGCTTCAGGAGCGATTAACGCGACCAGCGTGAGCCCGTCTGTTCCAGTTCCGGGCAAGCTGGATCGCGGGTCGCGTTCATGCGCGTAAGATGGCATGTCAGGTTCATGGCGAGCCCGCTACCGGTGAGAAGGCCAGCGACAGTGTTGGCGGAGACAGGGCGGGGCACGCATACAGGGAGAGGCAGTTCTCGGGTGTACGCGATTGTGCGCTGCGGTGGCAGGCAGGAGAAGGTCGCCCTCGATGACGTGCTCGCCGTCGACAAGCTTGCGGACGAGGAGGCCGGGTCGAGCGTCACGTTCCCCGCGCTGCTCGTGGTGGACGGCGACACGGTCATCAGCGACCCGGCGGAGCTCACCGGCTACACGGTGACGGGCGAGGTTGTCGGCCCGGCTAAGGGGCCGAAGATCAACATGATCCACTACCGGAACAAGACCGGGTACAAGCGCCGGCAGGGCCACCGCCAGCAGTACACCCAGGTCAAGATCACCGGCATTGAGAAGCCGAAGAAGGCCAAGGCAGCGGCCAAGGCTGAGAAGGCGTAGGGACAGGCAGAGATGGCACACAAGAAGGGCGCGTCGTCCAGCCGGAACGGCCGGGACAGCAACGCGCAGCGGCTTGGCGTGAAGCGCTTCGGCGGCCAGCGGGTGAACGCGGGCGAGATCATCGTCCGGCAGCGCGGCACGCACTTCCACCCCGGCCTCGGCGTCGGCCGTGGTGACGACGACACGCTGTTCGCGCTGGTCACGGGCAAGGTCCAGTTCGGGCGCTTCCGCGGCCGCCGCGCGGTGAACGTCGTCCCGCAGCCGGAGCCGGAGCAGGTCTCGGCCTAGGCCATAGCGCCGCAAACGCAGCGCGGCAGACACGACAAAACGGGCAATGGCGGGCCGGGAGCACTCCGGCCCGCCATTGGCATGTTAACGAGGGGATCGATCATGGCGGAATTCGCCGATCACGCTGTGCTCAAGGTGCAGGCCGGCCATGGCGGGCACGGCTGCGCGTCGGTGCACCGCGAGAAGTTCAAGCCCCTCGGCGGCCCGGACGGCGGCAACGGCGGCCGTGGCGGCAGCGTCATCCTTGAGGTGGACCTGTCCACGTCGACCCTCCTCGACTTCCACCGGCGCCCGGTGCGCAAGGCGGGTAACGGGGTCCAGGGCGAGGGCTCGAACAGGAGCGGCGCCGCAGGCGAGGACACGGTCATCAAGATCCCGAACGGCACCGTGGTGCTCGACGCCGACGGCCAGGTCCTCGCCGACCTGGTGGGCGCGGGCACCCGGTTCGTCGCGGCGGAGGGCGGGCGGGGCGGCCTCGGCAACGCGGCGCTCGCCTCGCGCAGCCGTAAGGCTCCCGGCTTCGCGCTCAAGGGCGAGCCGGGTGAGGAGCGCGAGCTCACCCTTGAGCTCAAGGCCATCGCGGACATCGGCTTGATCGGTTTCCCGAGCGCGGGTAAGTCCTCGCTGATCGCCGCCATGTCCGCGGCCCGGCCCAAGATCGCCGAGTACCCGTTCACCACCCTCATACCGAACCTGGGCGTCGCCGAGGCGGGCGACGTGCAGTTCGTTGTCGCCGACGTGCCTGGCCTGATCCCCGGTGCGAGCGAGGGCAAGGGCCTCGGCCATGACTTCCTCCGCCACGTCGAGCGCTGTTCCGCGCTCGTTCACGTCCTCGACTGCGCCACGCATGAGCCTGGCCGCGACCCGATCTCGGACCTGGACACGATCGAGGCCGAGCTCGCCGCCTACGAGGACATGACTGGCCCGACCCTGGCCGGCACCCGCCTCACGGAGCTGCCCCGGCTCGTCGCACTCAACAAAATCGACGTCCCCGAGGCTCGTGACCTCGCCGAACTGGTCAAGCCTGAGCTTGAGGCGCGGGGCCTCGCGGTCTACGAGATCTCCGCCGCGACGCACGAGGGCCTGCGCGAGCTTGGGTTCGCGATGGCGGGGCTCGTGGCGAGCGCACGCGAGAACGCGCCGGAACCCGAGAATGTCCGCGTCGTGATCAGGCCCGCGCCGGTCAGGGAATCCGGCTTCGAGATCGTCCGCACCGCGGACGGCGCCTACCTGATCAGCGGCGAGAAGCCCCTCCGCTGGGTCGCGCAAACCGACTTCACGAACGACGAGGCGGTCGGCTACCTCGCGGACCGCCTGGCCAGGCTCGGCGTGGAGGAGGCCCTGGCGAAGGCAGGCGCCGAGCCGGGCGACACGGTGCTGATCGGCGACCTAAACGACGCGGTCGTCTTCGACTGGGCCCCGGAACTGTCCGCGGGCGGCGGCCACGCCCCCGGTCCCCGCGGCTCCGACAGGCGCCTGAGCGGACGATGAGCGCGCCCGGTGGCGACTTCGCGGAGATCACCGCCGGCCAGTTCGCCGGCCCGGCGCGCCCCGACATCGCCGCGGCGCACCGGGTCGTCGTCAAGATCGGCTCATCATCGCTGACCACCCGCGACGGCAGCATTGACGAGGCGCGCATCGCCGCGCTCACCGACGCTCTCGCCGCCCGGGTGCGCGACGGTCGCCAGGTGCTGCTCGTCTCCTCCGGCGCGATAGCCGCCGGCCTGGCGCCGCTCGGCCTGCGGAAGCGCCCGAGGGACCTGGCCACCCAGCAGGCCGCGGCCAGCGTGGGCCAGGGCCTGCTGATCGCGCGCTACACCGAGGCGTTCAAGGCGCACGGCCTCGGGGTCGGCCAGGTGCTGCTGACCGCCGACGACCTGATGCGCCGCGCCCACTACCGCAACGCCCAGCGGACCCTGGACCGGCTGCTCGAGCTCGGCGTGATCCCGGTCATCAACGAGAACGACACGGTGGCCACCGAGGAGATCCGGTTCGGCGACAACGACCGCCTCGCCGCCCTTGTCGCCCACGTGAGCAGGGCGAGCGCCCTCATCCTGCTCTCCGACGTCGACGGCCTCTACGACGGTGACCCCCGCAAGGGCGGGGCGAGCCGGGTCGAGCTCGTGACCGGCCCGCACGACCTGGCCGCCGTCCGGGCGGGCAAGACTGGCGCGAGCGGCGTCGGCCGGGGCGGCATGTCCACGAAGGTCGACTCGGCGCTGATCGCCACCGCCGCCGGCATCCCCACCGTCGTCACCTCGGCGGCCAGCGCCGCGAGCGCCGTCGCGGGAGACCGTACCGGCACGTACTTCGCCCCTACCGGCCAGCGCCAGCGCACCAGGCTCCTGTGGCTGGCCCACGCCGCGGTGGCCAGGGGCGTACTGAGGCTCGACCAGGGCGCGGTGGAGGCCGTCACCATGCGCCGCGCAAGCCTGCTCCCGGCCGGCATCACCGGCGTGGAAGGCACCTTCGAGGCCGGCGACCCGGTCGACCTAACCGACGAAACGGGCCAGCCGGTCGCCCGCGGCCTGGTCAACTACGACGCCAGCGAACTTCCGTCCCTCATGGGCCGCTCCACGAGATGGCTCGCCTCCAAACTAGGCCCCGAATACGAACGCGAAGTCATCCACCGCGACGACCTGGTAATCCTCTAGGCGCCCGGCCCCCTGAATGAGAAAGCGGGGCCGGGGAGATTCCCCGGCCCCGCTCAGAGACTCAGTTGTCGTTATTGTCGTTCGGCCCGGACCCGGACCCGGATCCGCCACCCCGGTTGCCGCCGAGGCGGTCGAACAGCCCGGACGCCGCCCGGACCCCGGTCTCCGCGACACCGCGGAAGATCCCGGCGAGCGGGTCCTCGGAGCGCGCCCACGAGTCACGGTAGGAGTTGGCCGCGTTGCGCATCTCGTCGGTGAACGACGCGTCCCTGTCGGTGTCCCGCCGCGGGTAGTCGCCGGCCAGGATCGCCTCGTACGAACCGTCGGTCGCCCACCGGTCGAGCTCGGCGAACCGCACCACGGCGAACGGGTGCGTGTTGCCCTGCAGCTGGAGGATCTTGAGAATCGAGTCGCGCAGGTCGGGCACCGCGTCGTACTCGTGCGCCTGATCGCGGAACGCGTCCGGGTTGAGCTCGGACAGGTACGGGCCGCCGGCCAGCTTCATGAGCGCGCGCCGCGCCGCGTCCACGTCCTGGCCGGCCAGCAGGCCCGCCCGGTCGCAGGACAGCTCGGACTTGCGGAACCACTCCTCAAGCCCCCAGATGATGCCGCGCAGCCCCAGGTACCCGATCGGCATCCAGGCGATCCGCTGGGCGAGCTGGATGAGGATCAGCAGCATGGTCCGGTAGACGGCGTGCCCGGACAGGATGTGCCCGAGCTCATGGCCGACGACGAAGCGGAGTTCCTCCTCGTCGTTCAGGTTGACCAGGCCGGTGGTGATCACCACGAACGGCCGGTCGCGGCCGATCGCCATGGCGTTGCAGATCGGCGACTGCATAACATAGCACTCGGGGACCTCGGGCAGGTCCAGGATGTAGGCGCCGTCCCTGACGAGCGCGTGGATGTGCGGGAACTGGCGTTCGGAGACCTTGACCGCGCCGGCCAGGAAGGTCAGCCGCAAGGCTCTTTCGTTGATGAGGCCGAAGAGCTTGCTCAGCAGCACGTCGAAGCCGCTCAGCTTGCGCAGCGCGACGAGCGCGGAGCGGTCGGCCGGGTGCTCATAGGTGCGCGACGAGATGCCGGTGAGCCGGACTCTGGCACGATCAGGCACTGAAGTCATATCTCGAATGGTAGCCCGCCCGGCGACCAAAACACATCGTCCTTGAGGCGTAACCCGCCGGGCGCACGCGGAACATTTTTTGCCCCCCGCGCCCTTATACCATCTCGGTACCCAGTGCACTAAGGAGACGGGCGTTGAGCAACGAGCGCAGGCGGGTCGGCGTGATGGGCGGTACCTTCGACCCGGTACACCACGGCCACCTGGTGGCCGGCAGCGAGGTCGCGCACATCTTCGCCCTGGATGAGGTCATCTTCGTGCCGACCGGGGAGCCGTACCAGAAGAGCGACCGGGTCGTGTCGAGCACCGAGGACCGCTACCTGATGACGGTCATCGCCACCGCGTCCAACCCGCGGTTCTCCGTCAGCCGGGTCGACATCGACCGTCCCGGCCCCACCTACACCATCGACACGCTCAAGGACCTGAAGAAGGCAAGCGGTCCCGAGACGGACCTATACTTCATTACCGGGGCGGACGCCCTTGCGAACATCCTGACCTGGCACGACGTCGACGCGTTGTTCGGCCTGGCGCACTTCATCGGCTGCACGAGGCCGGGCCACCGGCTAACCGGCCAGGGCCTGCCCGACGGCAAGGTCTCCCTGGTGGAGATCCCCGCGCTGGCGATATCGAGCAGCGAGTGCCGCCACCGGGTCGCGGCCGGCGAGCCGGTCTGGTACCTGGTCCCCGACGGCGTGGTCCAGTACATCGCCAAGCGCGGCCTGTACCAGCGGACCGGATGACGCGCGGTAGCGGGCCGGACACGGACGTGTCGCATCTCGCTTGCGCCCCCGTGAGATCCTAGAGACAAGCAACCCCGACCAAGGAGGCCGAACCCGCCACGTGACTGCAACCCTAAGGGCCATCGAGCTCACCCAGATCGCCGCGCTCGCCGCGGCGGACAAGCTGGCGAATGACATCGTCGCGTACGACGTCAGCGACCAGCTCGCGATCACCGACGCGTTCCTGCTCTGCTCCGGCGCTAACGACAGGCAGGTCCGCTCGATCATCGACGAGGTAGAGCTCAAGCTCAAGCAGGCCGGCGCCACCCTGGTGCGCCGCGAGGGCGAGAACGAGGGCCGCTGGGTGCTGCTCGACTACAACGACCTCGTGGTCCACGTGCAGAACAGGGAGGAGCGCGTCTTCTACGCGCTCGAGCGCATCTGGAAGGACTGCCCGCGGATCGAGCTGCCCGACGCCGCCCTCGTCGGCAACCCGGGCAGCGGGGCAGGGGAGTAACGCTGAGCGCAGTCAAGCGGCTCGTGCTGTGGCGGCACGGGCAGACGACCTGGAACCTCGAGCACCGGTTCCAGGGCCAGACCGACATTCCCCTCGATGAGACAGGCGAGGCGCAGGCCGAGTACACCGCGAAGCGCCTCGCCACGCTGCGGCCCGACGCGATCTTCACCTCCGACCTGAGCCGGGCGCAGCAGACCGCCGCCGCGCTGAGCAAGCTCACCGGCGTGCCGGTCAGCCCCGACAAAGAGCTGCGCGAGCGGGCCGGCGGTGACTGGGAGGGCCTGTCCGACGAGGAGATCCGCACCCGCTACCCGGCCGAGCGCGCCAGCTGGAACCCGCCGAACGGCGAGCCGACCGCCGCCGTCGCGGACCGGGTGGCGGCCGCCTTCACCCGCATCGCGGGCACCCTGGACGGCGGCCAGCTCGCGGTGGTGGTCAGCCACGGCGCGGCGCTGCGCCTCGGCATGGAGCGCATCCTCGGCCTGCCCGCCCTCGGGGTGGGCGTGCTCGGCCCGCTGGCGAACTGCTCCTGGTCGGTGCTGTCCCTGGTGGACACGCACTGGCGGCTGCTCGAGTACAACGCGCAGACCGTACCCGAGCCCGTCATCGGCGACGACCGCTAGTCAAATTCCAGGGAACCGAACGGGCGGCGCACCTCATCGTTCGGTATAACCGGTTTTCTTCCCGGCGGCCACGAAGTAGGGTGGCGGACCGTGGCCGTGATCGCGCGGGCCCATCGGGTAGCGACGGGCAGCAAGCTGAGCGGACGGCGGTCGTTCCGGCTGCTGTGGGAATCGAGCAGGCCGCTCAGCGCCGCCGTGCTCGGCTGGGCGGCGCTTGACGCCGTTGACGGGCCGCTCGTGGTCGGGGCGCTCGGCTTCGTGGTCGGCGCCATCCCCGGCGCGGTGCGCGACGGCATGTCGTCGGCGGCGGGGCACCGCCTCGTCGCGGCGCTCGTCATCGCCGCGCTGCTGTACGCCGTCTCGCTTATCCTCGACCCGGTCGGCGGCGCGCTCGGCACCGCGGCCAGCCAGCGGATCAACGGCCAGCTCCAGGCGCGCCTGCTCACCGCGGTCACCGCGCCCGCGACGGTCGCGCACCTGGAGGACGAGGAGACGCTGAACCGGCTGGCCGCCGCGGAGGGCTCGCTGACCGGCTACTTTCCCGGCGACGCCCCGGTGACCTGGGTTGGCTCGGTCGCGGGCCGACTGTCCGGGCTGGTCGGCTGCGCGGTGATCGCCGCCTACTTCTGGTGGCTCGGCCTGCTGCTGCTCGCGATGTGGCTCGCCGTCCGCCAGGTGATCCTGACGTCGGTGCTGCGGCAGGCGATCGACATGCGCGGGCAGACGACCGAGATGCGCCGCGCCTGGTACTACACCGGCGTCGGCTCGAAGGCGCGGGACGCGAAGGAGGTCCGGGTCTTCGGGCTCGCCCGGTTCTTCGGCGGCCGGTACGCGGCGCACTTCACCGAGTCGATCCGGGCCGGGCACGCGGGCCTGCGCGGGCTGCACAAGCGCGCCGCCGCCTGCTTCCTCGTCGTCACCGGCGGCTACGCGCTGGCCGTCTACACGATCACCGACGCGGCCCGCGTGCACGAGATCAGCATCCGGTCGATGTCCATCATGCTGCCGATGCTCGCCATCACCGCCGCCGTCGGCACCGTGTCGATCGACGACATCACCCTGGCCTGGACGCTGTTCGGGCTGCCGGACGCCGACCGGCTTGAGCGGGACCTGCTTCCGCCGTCCGAGCTCGACGGGTCGGCGGACCCGGACGGCGCGCCGCGCGCCGCCGTCCGCTTTGAGTCGGTCGGCTACCGCTACCCGTCAGGACCAGGCAATTCAAGCACGGGGGACGTGCTGGCTGGCGTCGACCTCGAGCTGGCCGCGGGCACGTCCACCGCGCTCGTCGGCGTCAACGGTGCCGGCAAGTCCACGCTGGTGTCGCTGCTCGCCCGGCTGCGCGACCCGACGAGCGGCCGGATCACCGTCGACGGCACCGACGTGCGCGACCTCGCCCCTGGCCGCTGGCAGCGCGCCATCGCGCTGATGCCGCAGGACCCGGTGCGCTACCCGCTGACCGCGTACGACAACGTGGCGTTCGGCGCCCTGGAGCAGGCCGGCGACCGCGCTGGCGTGGAACGGGCCGCGCGGCTGTCCGGCTTCGCCGGCGTGGTCGCCGAGCTGCCGCTCGGCTGGGACACGGTGCTCGCCCGCGAGCTGCCAGGGGGAGCGGAGCTTTCCGGCGGCCAGTGGCAGCGGCTGGCCCTCGCGCGGGCCCTGTTCGCGACGTTCCACGGCGCGCGCATCCTGGTCCTCGACGAGCCGACCGCGGCGCTCGACGTGCGCGCCGAGGCCCGGTTCTACGAGCGCTTCCACGAGATCACGGCCGGCCTGACCACCCTGGTGATCTCACACCGGTTCGCCACGGTGCGGCGCGCCCAGCGCATCTACGTGCTCGACGGCGGCGTGATCACCGAGCAGGGCAGCCACGATGACCTGGTCGCGGCGGGCGGCACGTACGCGGAGATGTACCGGGTTCAGGCCGCGAGGTTCGGGCGGTGACCGAGCCGGCGGAGGTGACCGAGCCAGCCGTCAGCGCCAGCGACGCCCCGCGGCCGTCGCCGCGACGCCTGGCCCGGCTCGCGTCGATCTTGTTCTTCGACGGCTTCCGGGCCGCGCCCGGCTGGATGGCCCTGGTCACCACCCTGCTCGTGCTCGGCTCGGTCGCCGGCACCTGCTACCCGCTCGGCTACAAGCTGCTCGCCGACGGCGCGCTATCCGGCGACGCGGCGCAGGTTTCCGAGGGCGTCGCGGTGGTGGCCGTCCTGCTCGGCCTGTCCTGGGTGCTGACCGGCATAGGGGCGACCGAGGCGATGGCGCTGTCCGACCGGATCGCCGTGTACCGGACCAGGCGGCTGATCGAGCTGATCAGCAGCGTACCGACGCTTGAGCACCTGGAGCGGCACGACTACCTCGCCAAGGTCGAGCAGCTCAACAACGGCCGTCGCCAGCTGGCCTCCGCGCCCAGGCAGATCCTGGCCAATGTCTCATCAGCCGCCCGCATCATCGCCCTGCTCGTGCTGCTCGGCTCGGTGTCCCCGTGGCTGGTGCTGCTCCCGGTCGCCGCCGTGCCGCCGCTGGCCGCCGACCGGCTCGCGAAGCGGATCACGAAGCGGTCGGCGGACGCGATGGCCGCGGACCGCCGCCTGGCCGGCCTGATCTTCGACCTGTCCGCGAACGCGTCCGCCGCGGGCGAGCTCCGCTCCTACGGCCTGGCCCCGCGACTGAGGTCACTGCACGCGGGCCTGACCGCGTCCCTGGACCGGCGCGCCGCCCGCGAGGCCCGCCAGGTGCTCGCCGTCCAGTCGGCGGGCTGGCTGCTTTACGCGGCAGGCCTGATGGCCGCGATCGCGTTCGTCGTGGTCCGCGCGTCCGCCAGTCCTCCAAACAGTGCGATCTCGCTCGGCACCGTGCTGATGACCGTCTCGCTGATCCGGCGCTCCCGGGCGCAGCTGGCCACGGCCGCCTCCGGATCGGCCGGGATGATCTCCACCCTGGCGACCGCCGACCGGCTGCTGTGGCTGGAGGACCACCACGCCGCCGCGGTCGCGGCGGCGGGGACGGCGGACGCGCCGGAGCGGCTGGCGTCCGGGATCGAGATCCGCGACCTGTCGTTCCGCTACCCGGGTACGCAGCGGACGGTGCTTTCATCGCTCACCCTCACGCTGCCCGCCGGCGGGTGCGTCGCGATCGTGGGGGAGAACGGCTCGGGCAAGTCCACGCTGGTGAAGCTGCTGCTCGGCATGTACGAGCCGGCCTCGGGCACGATACTCGTTGACGGGGTGCCGCTCGCCTCGATCGCGCACGACAGCTGGCGGGAGCGCTGCACGGCCGCGTTCCAGGACTTCGCCCGGTTCAGCCTGCCCGCGGTCGAGTCGGTGGGCGTCGCGGACCTGCCCGAGCTGTCCTCGGAGCCGCTCGCGCTCGCCGCGCTCGACCGGGCGGGCGCCGCCGGCCTTACCGGCCAGCTGCCGTCCGGCCTGTCCACCTACGTCGGCGGCCCGTACACCGGCGGCCACAACCTGTCCGGCGGCCAGTGGCAGAAGCTGGCCCTCGGCCGGGCCATGCGCTCGCCGGACCCCCTTCTCGTGGTGCTCGACGAGCCGACGGCCTCCCTCGACGCGCACGCCGAGCACGCCCTGTTCGAGCGGTACGCCGCCGCGGCCGCCGCGCACGCCGCCAGGTCAGGCACCATCACCCTGCTCGTCTCGCACCGCTTCGCCAACGTCCGGATGGCCGACCTCATCGTCTACCTGGAGGAAGGCCGCGCCGCCGAGGCCGGCACGCACGAGTCGCTGATGGCCTCGGCAGGCCGCTACGCGGAGCTGTTCACCCTGCAGGCCGCCGGCTACAACTGACGCCCCGGCCCTAGGGGACTCCGGCCCCGGCGACTACCTCCGCTACCCGGGCGACGTCCCGCACGTCTTCGACGCCCTGGAGCCCGGCACCCTCGGCGTCATCATCATGGAGCACGTCTCGTAGCCTCGGCCAGGCCCGGCCGTCCTATCCTCGAATTCATGGAGTCAGCGGACAGCCGCCCGGCCACCGTCGATGACGTGCACGCACTCGCCCAGGCGATGCCGCACGTCACCATCTGGGATGGCTCGAAGGACCGGCCGATCTATCAGGTGGGCGGCAAGTCCTTCATCTTCTTCCGCAACCCCCGCCCCGACGCCGCTGACCCGGTAACCGGCGAGCGCTACGACGACGTCATCGTCTTCTGGGTCGAGTCGGAGGCCGACAAGCAGTCCCTCATCGACGATGAGGACACCCCGTTCTTCACCACGCCTCACTTCGACGGCCACCTGTCGGTGCTGCTCCGCGAACGGGACCTGCCCGACATCACCTACCGCGAACTGTCCGAGGTCGTGCAGGACGCCTGGCTGTCGCGCGCCTCAACCCGGCGGGCGGCCGAATGGCTGAAATCCCGCGGCCTGGCGCCGCCAGGGAAACCAGATACCGCAAGACCACGGTAACGGCGCCGCCAGGACAGGGCGGATACTGGCGGGATGAAGGACAGGCAGATTGCCCTCGACCTCGCGGCTGGCCATGCGGCGCGCTGGCTCGGCAGCCTTAACACCCGCCCCGTGCCGCCCCGGGCCTCCGTGGCGGAGATCGCCGAGGCGCTCGGCACCGAACTGCCCGACGGGCCGACGCCGGCCCCCGAGGTCATCGACTTGCTGGCGAACGCGTGCGACCCCGGGCTGACCGCGATGCCGTCCGGCCGGTTCTACGGCATGGTGATCGGCGGCACGCACCCGGCCGCGCTGGCGGCCGACTGGCTGGTCAGCGCCTGGGACCAGAACGCGGCGCTGCGCCAGGTGACCCCGGCGCACGCGGCCGTCGAGGACATCGCGAGCGCGTGGCTGCTCGACCTGCTTGGCCTGCCAGCGGACAGCGGCGTCGGCTTCGTCACCGGCGCGACCATGTCGAACTTCACCTGCCTGGCCGCCGCGCGGGACGCGGTGCTGCGCCGGGCCGGCTGGGATGTCGCGCGCGACGGCCTGTCCGGCGCGCCAAGGGTCCACGTGCTCGTCGGCGCCGAACGGCACGACACCGTCGACCTGGCCCTGCGCTACCTGGGCCTCGGCGCGCCGGAGCCGGTAACGGCCGACGACCAGGGCCGCATCGACCCGGGCGCCCTGGCGAGCGCGCTCGGCGAGCTGCCGCCTGGAGCGCCGGCGATCGTGGTGCTCCAGGCGGGCAACGTGCACTCCGGTGCCTTCGACCCGTTCGGCCCGGCGATCGAGGCCGCGCACCGCGCCGGCGCCTGGGTGCACGTCGACGGCGCGTTCGGCCTGTTCGCCGCCGCGTCCCCGCTGACCAGGGACCTGATGGCCGGCTACGAGGGAGCCGACTCGTGGACCACCGACGCGCACAAGACGCTCAACGTGCCCTACGACTGCGGCATCGCGATCGTCGCCGACCGTGACGCGGTGCGCGCCGCCATGGGCATGCACGGCGACTACCTGATTCAGGACGCGGCGGGCGACTCCTTCGAGACCGTGCCCGAGGTGTCCCGCCGCGGCCGGGCGTTCACCGTCTGGGCCGTGCTGCGCGCGCTCGGCCGGTCCGGCGTCGCCGACCTGGTGTCCGGCCTGTGCGTGCACGCCGCGGCGTTCGCCGACGGGATCGCCGCGATCGACGGCGCCCGCATCGAGAACGACGTGGTGTACACCCAGGTGTGCGCCACCTTCGGCGGCGACGAGCGCACCGCGGCGGTCACCCGCGCGCTGCTCGCCGACGGCACGGCCTGGATGTCCGGTTCCCGCTGGCACGGCAAGACGGTGCTCCGCGTGTCGGTGAGCAACTGGTCCACCACCGTCGTCGACGTCGCGAAGAGCCTCGCCGCCCTGCGCCGGGCCGCGGATCTCGCGCAGGGAGAAGGGAATAAGGACGCATGAGCACAACCACCGAGGCCGTCCAGTACCTGAAGTGGAAGAAGGAGGTGGCCCCGCACGATTACGACGCAGCGTCCAGTTACCTCAGCATCCGCTTCGGCGAGACCCGGGCGGCGAAGGCGGCCGCGGAGCTGAAGAAGCTCCCGGTCATCACGCGGCGGGCTAACGACATCCTGCGGGCCACCGGGCGCGACGCGCTGCCACTGTCCGATCCTGGAGTGCTCAAGGACCTCAAGAAGGTGCTCGCCGGGGAGGAACTGTCCCCGGTCCTGGTCGCGGAGGGGGACATCGCGGACGGCTACCACCGGGTCTCCCTCGCCTACGCGCTCGACCCGTACGCCATGGTGCCGCTCAAGCTCGGCGGGGTGGGGCTACTCGCACCGTAATTGGGGGGGTGCGGAGGTAGCCTCCGGTCTGATAAGCCATAGTTAGTTGATGGCAAGCAAGTACCCGTTTGGTGCCGCAGGGGGGCGTATCCGCCGATGAGCGTTGACTCCGAGGTGGCGGGCGCACCCGCACAGGCCGGCCGCGCGCTCGGGCCGCACTACAAGTGGATCGCCCTGTCGAACACCACGCTCGGCACGCTGATGGCGACGGTCAACCAGTCGATCGTGCTGATCGCGCTGCCCGACGTGTTTCACGGCATCGGGCTTGACCCGCTGGGCCCCGGCAACACCAGCTACCTGCTGTGGATGTTCATGGGATTCCTCGTGGTCTCCGCGGTGCTCGTGGTGTCGTTCGGACGGCTTGGCGACATGTTCGGGCGGGTGCGGATGTACACCATCGGCTTCGCCATCTTCACCGTGGGCTCGATCTTCCTGACCGTGACCTGGATGCACGGCGCGGACGCCGCGCTGTGGCTGATCATCTGGCGCATCGTGCAGGGCATCG
>Ga0265324_10001088_pt1 | contig 16352 bp, 16 predicted proteins | sample 41419metaG_FD_198634 | JGI IMG/M metagenome (GOLD analysis project Ga0265324, IMG submission 198634) | Rhizosphere microbial communities from Carex aquatilis grown in University of Washington, Seatle, WA, United States - 4-14-19 metaG | ecosystem: Host-associated > Plants > Roots > Rhizosphere...
GTCTTGATGGGGAAGGCGATGCTCGAATCATCGAAAAATCGACCTTATCGACCGACTCGAGAAGCTACCGACGCAGGGCGATGACTTGTGCCGGCGCCGAAGCCGAATAGATCAGCACATCCCTAGGCTTTCGCAAAGGCTTCGATCGTTGCGACCCAGTGAACGTCTGCTTCAGGGCGTCGAATTCGGAGACCAGAATGTCGCTGATGGGTCGGGCCCTGCCACGCGGCCGCCGGTGTCGACGGGCAGGTATGCTGCGCAAAGCGGTCGGCCAACAGCTGACGGTTACAGTCGACTGCTTTCGGGCCGGCTGCCGTATCGCGGTTGCGTCAGGAACTTCGTCGCGCCAGCCATCGTCGCGCCGCGATTGCACCAAGGCCAGCAAGTGCCGCAGCGGAGGCTAACGCAGTGACTAGCGGTACAAGGCGGGCGATGTCGAACAGATCCGGCGAACAATTGACCCCGTACGTGCGGCAGTCGTAGTGCTTGGGCCACGTAGTGATGTCATCGCCCTCTCCATGTTCATCGATGGCATTTGCTCCAGCGGACCGCAGAAGGTATTGGTTGGGGCCCGAATGTTCGTAGATATACGCTGTACCCCAAGGATCCGCAGGCAGATGGTCGAGCGGGAGTTGCCCGAGGCTGTCTGGATAGCTGCCATGCTCCTTCCTGTAGCTGTCCAGCGCGGAGACGATCGCAGGAAAAAAACCAAGGCGCACCGAATCGATTTTGCGATCGACAATGCTCCAAGGAATCCAGAAGGCCTCCGCCCCAGTCGCTGCGATCGATGTGACGAGGGCCAGGGTCAAGACACGTAGTAGGCGCGAAGGCATCGCCAGACGATACTGGCCCTGGTTTTCGATTGCAAGAGTCATCTGTCGGCCAGGAGCGGTAGTTCGCGAATGTCCGCTGTGAGGTAGGGGACGCGCCTCCCCCGAAGAACTTGAACAGACGTTTAACGAATGGATGCTCAGACATACGACGTGACGAAGCTCATCGCAGCATCCGAGTGCGAGGGATGGACGCTGGGCTACGTCGGCATTCCCTGGCCGGGCCCTTGGCCAAAGTGCAACGGCGACCTCTTCGTGGCGGACCCACAAGGGCATCAAGCGGGCTTGGCGTGGGAGAGCGCCGGGCCAGCCATTCAGCGCATATGCGGCCCTTCCGACGGAAAGTGGGGCGTCTTTCAGGTTCGCTTCCCCTACCCGGTAATGGCTGAGAGAGACCTCGTTCGCAATTTTCACGCTATCTTGCCTCTGCTGAAGGCAGCCCAAGCTTCGATTTCGTAGGGTCAGGCGCCAGCGTTACGATTGCACTGGCCGCTTCGAGGCAGCATGCGGCCACTTGCAGCCGGTGGCGAACGACCGGTTCGGAGGAAGTCGCGACGGCGGGCTGACTGAAGGCTGCCAGCGGTGGGGCGAGATCTCCGGTTCGGGGGTATGCCCGAAGTCAGGTCAGGGTGCGACCGCAGCTCTGATCCGGTGGGAAGGCCCCGTCTTCCAGCGCCCGGTGGGTGCGACGTCAAAGGGCAGTTCGAACACGATGCATTTCTGGGTGGTCTCGAACCACTGAATCCACGTCGTCGCCTCCACGGGGCGCGAGTGTTGGCCGTTGGTCACCAATGCCCTGCCATCGTGCAAGTGGAGACCATCGTCCGAATTGACATCGCTTTCCGGCGCTCTGCCCGCGAGCCGGATCTCTCTTGAAGCACAAGATGAGGGCTTCGGGGGTTGCCCAGGCGAATATGGACTTCTTTCACGGGCTCATGGTGTATTGGTCTTCGGCTGCCATCCAGACCAATCTGCTGGTCTTCATGAATCTGGCAGGCGCATTGTTCCTGGGCAGCGTGGTCGGCTACGAGCGTGCATACCATGGTCGCGCCGCCGGCATGCGAACCTACGGACTGGTGTGCATGGCCGCCGCAGGCCTCACGGCGGTCGCCGGGGAACCCGGGCAATGGTTCGGCGGGCTTCATGCCGCGATCGGGCCGGCCGATCCCACGAGGGTTATCCAAGGCATCGTGACAGGCATTGGCTTTCTCGGCGCCGGGGTCATCCTCAAGGAAGGCCTCAATATCTCGGGCCTCACCACCGCCGCTTCCATATGGACGGCGTCGTGCATCGGCGTTCTCGTCGGCGTCGGGTTCTACGCCGCGGCGCTGCTGCTCACTGGCCTGTCCGCTTGCATCATGATGTGGGGAAGCAGGATCGAAGAGTGGCTGCCGTCCCATCCGGCGGTATGCCTGACCCTGAGATGCCGCGGCTCGCTCGAAATCATCATCCCGCGCGCAAGGGCCACGCTGGCAGCCTTGGGCTACAAAGTCGCCGAAGGGTCGTTCTCGGTCTCCATCGCCACTGGCGTTGCAACTTGCCGCTTTATCGTCGTGGTCGAGGATCGACGGCACGCGGCGACGCTTCCTGCCATCGCGAGCGCGTTCGGTTCGATGGCAGAGATCGAATCCTTGGAGCTGATGCATGCGCGCAATTGATTCGGCCCCAATGCACCCGGGCCGGATGCGTTCTCCAGGTCGACTCGCAGAGTTGGGATGTCTGCTGGTCTTGTGTGCCTTGCCGATGTCCGCTGGCTTCGCGCAGGCCCCCTCCTCATTCATCGCCATTTCGGGGGGGGCCGAGATCGTCGACCAGGATTCAGGCCTCGTCTGGGCACGCTGTGCGCTCGGGATGCAGTGGAGCGGCAAGAGTTGCACCGGTGCGCCCCTCCAATCCGACCGGGCCACGATTCTGGCGTCCCTCGCCGAGACGGGCAAATGGCGCCTACCGCGCGTGGAAGAACTCCAACGGCTGGCATTGGCAATGAGCCGGCCGGGCAGCGCCGCGGCTAGGGCGTTTCCCGTTGGTCCTAAGGGCTGGTATTGGACGGCCTCGTCCCGGGTCCGGCCGGGCGACCTCAATCAGTACGACTACTCGAACATCGAAAGAGGCCTGACCGGCGAGGCCGTCAACCAGCTGGACTTTCTCGAAGCGTACGCCGTGAGCGACGATGGCCGGCAGATCAACGAGCTCAGGAAGACGAAGAAGCTGCTGATCCGGGTCGTGCGGATCGAGATGCTGTCGGGAGACGGCATCGCGGCGTCCCGGGCTGCAGCGGGTAGACGGAGCGCTGGCCAACAGTCCGGCAAGAATTGAGCGCTTGGGTGCTTGCTTCGTGGCGTCACTTGACTCGCTCGGCAGGTGCGCACCCGGGCCTCGCAGGACCGGCGTCTATGTGAGCAGCAGTTGTCGCCGACGTCGTATGGATTGTGCGGCGTACTGTGGCTGTACCGCGGCAGCCTGCGGGAGCTGGTGGCCGACCTGGGGTAAGAGCTCACCGGCGTGCGGCGATGAAAATCAATGCCGGTGGCGCGATAGTCACGTGCCGGCCATCAGCTGCTCGCCACGAGTGTCGGGTTTCGGGTAGGCTCGTAGCCTGATCATGGAGATCCACACGACCCACCCCGGTCAGGCCCCGCGTATCACCGACGCGCCGGAGCACATCGTCCGGCAACTGCAGGCGGGCAGAGAGTTCCCGTTCGTCATCGAAGCCGACCGAAACAGCGATCGCTTTACGATGGAGGTAATCAGGCTCGGCTTGAGCCCGACCGTGGTCGCCGATGGGCTGGGCAATACGGACAGCTGATGGGCCGGAGCCGGCCACAACCCGTCGGTCGACAATGTCCGCTTCCCGGTAGGCTAGGCTTGGCATATGGCAAGCACTGCTGAGATCCTCCTTGTTCACCACGCTGGCTTGACGACTGCGTTCGTTCAGGCCGACGCGGGGGCTGCCTCGGCATTCGGCGGACCGATCGGCGGCAGCTTGTCCGGTGCACTGTTCGGACCGCGTCGGCTGCACCAGGTCGCGTTCGTTGCGTTTGCCGATCTCAAGTCCTCGCTGTCGAGACCCTTTGCTGGGCTGCCGCTGATCTACGGGTTGAACTTCGACGGTTGCGATCTGTGTTATCGCGTCTCTGTGGGCGAGGTTGAGATCGAGTTCATCACGCCGGATCGGTCATCAGAAGACTGGCCCTATGAGGGCTATCCGTTGGAGCTGCCGTCGGTGCCACTGATCGCCAAGGCTGCAAGGAGACAGGAATGGGACGATTTCAGGCAGCTGGTGCCGAACCTGCACGAGCGTGAAACCGCGGACATCACTATCGTCGTTCCGCCTCCGGCCAATCTTGGCTTCTCTCTATGGGGGGCTGCCGGAGACGCAGAGGGCGCGACGATCGTGTTCCAATATTCGTCTGCATCCGACACCGTACGCGCGTTCAACGTCTGCAGCTAGCATTCGTGTCGCTGACCGGCCATGAGCCGACCTTTGCGAAGGGCCGCTTTGGGGTAGGCTACGGGAACAGGAGCCGTTGAATGAACCGTCATGTCCGTCGTCTGCTCGCCTGGACTTGCCGGGTATTGGCTTACTTGGCTTGTGGAGCGTTCTGGTTCTCGTTTCCGGACTTGAGCGACTCTTGGCGCCCCTCTGTCTTCGGTGCAGTCGGCTGCGCACTTTGGTGGCTGTCGTCCCGGATTGACCCATCGGCGTGGCGCTGGCTTGAGCGATGAGGTTTGAAGCGTCGACATGCCGGTAAGCAACCTCGAACGGCAAGTATGCGGCTTACGGTGGTCGGTCGCCGCTCGCGATCAACGGACCGTGGTCCGGCCTTGCCACTGATGCCGAAGGCACTTGTCGGCCATCTGCTGCCGCTCGCGACCGGCAGCTTCGAGGCAGCCTGTACGGTGAGAAACTAACTGCATGAACGTGCTCTATACGCATGCTTACCCAACTCTTTCCGCGCCCGATGCGGATCGGCTTGAGGCGTTCCGCCGGCGTCATGATCCTCACCACGAGATCGTCGCAGCGCATTTCACTATGGTCTTCGCCTGCAGAGAAATAGGTGAGCAAACCTACATCGACCACGTCGCCTCGGTATCACGTGCGTCCTCGCCGATCAGCTTCAGCTGCCGATACGCCATGCTTGGCACCGATGACGGGGTCGAGCGCGGCTACGTTTACTTGGTGCCTGACGAGGGCTTCAGCGGCATTTCCCGGCTTCACGACGCGCTGTACAGCGGTCCACTCAACAGCCACCTGCGCCTCGACATTCCTTTCGTCCCGCATATAACGCTCGGTGCGTCCGCGGACAGGAATGCAGTGAAGTGCCTCTGCGATGAGCTGAATTCGGCTGGCTCGGCGATTCATGGCACGATTGAGGCCATATCCGTCGCAGCGCTTCAGGATGGGAAGATTCGTAACCTTGCCAAGTTTTCGCTCGGTGCCGTCGGCTCTTAGCGGCCACGTGCAGGCCTTGACGGTCTGATCGCGGCCACAAGCTGACGGTCGTGAACGCCGCCTTTCGGGGAGGCTACCCGCAGCAGCATTCGCGCGTGGCCACCAGCATCGCGCTCGCTCGAGGCACGCCATGGACGGTACTGGAAGACGCCACAAATGCGGACTATCCGCTGCTAGCGACGAGGTCGTGCGACTGGCGCGCGCCAATGGCGGCGACGCACCGCTGAATGCGCGAATGGCTGCGCTCGTCGAAACCGACCCGAGGCCTCGCACGGCCGGCTTGTTGCGCGCTGTATATAAGGCGTCAGAGGCCTATCCGGCCACCCGCGCGCGGCCGACGATGCGATAGCACTCGTTCATGTAGACGATCTCCCGATCCAGGCCGTACTCGTAGTAGGTCGGAATGTCGTCCACGCTCACGGCACGCACCGCTGAAACCTTGGTCACGATGGCCGGCGTCTGCGCCGAGGCCTGCTTCGTCGAAAAGACCAGCAGCAATACCGCCGCCGCCGCGGAAACCTCTTTGGCCGCGGCAGCAGCAGCCTGGGCCGCCCTCGCCGCGCGATAGGCTTGCAGGCTAATCACCACCGCCTCCTCGGCCACGGCCGCCGTTTCGGCGGCACCGGCGGCACCGGCGGCCACGGCGCCGCCGGCGGCAATCTCTGGCAGCAGTACGACCGCGCCGACGACGACCAAGCAGGCTGCCACACCCACCAGAACGATGAGGACCTTTTCGTTGCTGAGGAGGCGGCCGAGCGCCAGGAACGGGCCTGCCGCGGCGGCGGCCATCGCCGCATTCGCATTCATCACCGGGTGGCGGCGCAGATCGATCGTTCCCGGGAACGGCCTTGCGTCGACGCGCTTCCTCAGCACGGTCGCTTCCCACAGTTCGCTGGGGCAGAGGATCCACAGATCCGCATCCTTCTCGAAGTGCGGCGCCACGCGCTTGAGCTCGGTGGCGAAGCGCGCCCGATCGCTTTCCAGTTCCGGAACGAAGTCGGTCAGAACGGCCGTCTGCCGGTTGTATTCCTTCTGCTCCTCCTCCGAGGCCTTGCGGTAGACCCGGTAGAGGATCAACCCCAGCGCGGCGGCCGGGTCGCTCTCGCCGGTGCAGACGCGCCGGTTCATGTCGGTGGGATAGGGGAGAACGTGATCGGGGGTCCAGGTGCACATCTCCGGGTGCCACGCGTCGGTTCCCTGCTTGATGCTGATGGCGTTGGCGATGGCGATCGGGCTTTGGCCTTGAACCATCCCGGCGACCACATCCGAGCCGGCCGGTTTGATCTCGTACATCGTGCGGTCGGTGAAGTCGATGATGTCCGGCTTGCGCTGGTTGGCGATGCCGCGCAACTGCCCAAGCATGTCGTTCCAACGCGCTCGGTCGGGCACGCCCTTGGGCAAGAGAATGGTGCCGGATGGGCCTTCACTAGCGAAGTCACTGCCGTAGAGCACGACATGATGCGGATGGTCTTTGGCGTAGGCCAACTCAATCGCCCGGTTCGCCGCCATCCAGAACGCGCGGCGATCGAAATCGCGCGTTTCCTTGGCCGCGCGCGAGCGCAGCCGGGGCGCCGCCATGGGGCGCCACACGGGGAAGGGCAGGACGGGGCAGAGTTCGGGCAGGTGAGCCAACGGTCGGTCCTCCTAAGCGGGAGCGATGGCCAGTTTGGAACGGCTGGTGTTGAATTACAAGGGTTCAGCTTAGGTGTCCATCAACCCGCTGATGGATGCAGGCCGAACGGCGTAGCCCAGGGGATACGTCGTCGTCAGCGCGCCGCTGCCGACGCGCGCGCCTACTGCGACAGCCCGAGCGTGTAGCCGCCTGGCCGTCAACGTCAACGCGTTGCCTTTCAGGCCGAAGCGCTCGTAATGCTCGAACATCGGGCGCATCGGCGCCACCTCCGGGCCCAGGGTCGCTGGATCTACGCGCTGAGCAATGACGTGGCGTCCCAGGACCTCGCTGGCCAGCGCGGCCACTTCATGGCGATTGGCCCAACCCGGCGCACACAACTCGAAGGTGCCCGCGATCAGGCGATCTTCGGTGAGCGCGATGGCGGCGACTTCGGCGACGTCGCGGTAGTCGACTCGCGAGAAGCGGGTGTCGTTCGACCACGGCTCGGCCAGCACGCCCGTCCGCACCAGTCTGTCCCAACTGCCCGCGTAGTTCTGGAAGAACAACGTCGGGTGCAGGAAGGTGTACTCGACCTCGGAGTCGAGGACGGCTTCCTCCACCGGCGCCTTCAGCGCATGGTTGGGCAGGCCGCTCAACACCGGATGGATGACCGACGAGAAGACGAAACGCTTCACGCCCGCCGCGATCGCGGCGGCGACCATCGCCTTGCCGACTTCCGCCTCGTGAGGCAAGAACGCTGGCGCGATGTAGAACACCGATGTCACGCCCTCGAGTGCGCGCTCGATGCTGGCAAGATCGGTCAAGTCGCCTACAGCCACTTCCGCGGCGCCCTTGTCGCGCACTTGGGCGATCGACTCTGGCTTGCGGACAAGGCCTCTGACCGTCGCGCCGCGCGCTGCCAGTGCCGGGATGACGAGGCCGGCAAACTTGCCGTCTGCTCCGACGGCCAGGATGGTTCTACTCATGAACGGGCCCTTTCGAAGACTGCGTGATCGCCAGCCGATGTGGCAATGCTGCGGCCTTCGGCACTGTCTATTCATTGAACACTGTTGTCCGCTGCTGGGACAATCCGGGCGTCTGCGGCACCGCAATGGGGCACGGACCTTGCGGATGAGCGAGCGGGCAAGCGGGGCAGGAAGTTGTCCGGTCATCAGGGAAGCTTTGGAGCGTCCTTCGCACCGCATGTTGCATCTCGCAACGCTGCGGTCGACGAGAACCTTCCGGATGATGTGCTCGGCGCGCGGCACTGCCGCAACTCTTGCCGAAGCCTCGCCGGATTACGACCGCCGCTCGAGCGCGCCATCGAGGAATTCGCCGGTGATGTCCAGTGCCTCGCGCGCCGCTTGGAGCATCGAGACACTCGAGGGGAAGACGTGCGTCATCCCGTGCCACACGTGCGCGGTGGCGCGAGCTCCCGCGGCCTCGCAGCGCTGCTGGTAGCGCCTGCTGTCGTCCAGCAGGACTTCGTCCTCACCTACGTGCAGAAGCACCGGTGGCAACCCGGAAAGGTCCCCTTTCAGGGGCGAGATCCGCGGGTCGGCGCGGTCGTGCGGGCCCACATAGTTGACGGCGGCCTCGTCCAGCGTCTTGCGAGACAACAGCGGGTCGTGCGTGGCGCGGCTGTCCATGCTGGCACCGCTCAAGGTCAGGTCGGTCCACGGCGACATCACGGCGGCGGCTCTCGGCAGGTGCGCAGCGCGCGGCTGGGGGTGGGTCGCCATCTCGAGCAGCACGAGTGCAAGGCCGCCGCCCGCCGAGTCGCCGGCGAAGGCGATGGCCTCAAAACTCTGCTCGACCAGGCCGCCGTACGCCGCCAAGGCGTCCTCGACGGCCGCTGGATAAGGATGTTCGGGCGCGAGTCGGTAGTCCGCAATGAAGACGGCGGCACGGGCCCGGGTGCCTATTTGGCTGACGAAGTTCCGATATGCGAGGGCCGATCCCAGTGTATAGGCGCCTCCATGGAAGTACAGCACGGCACGGCCGTCGACGGCCACTGCCGGGCGACACCACCAACCCGGCACGCCGCAGACGTGTGCCTCCTCGAAGCGGACCGCTTCGGCCTGCGGCGTCTTCTCCATCAAATCATCGAACATCTGCCGCGACTCTGGCGTCAACCGGGCTGTCGGTTGCGTGGCCAGCGTCGCGCGCATGGCCAGCATGGCCGCGCGATCGAGGAGGTGTTCGTCGTGGTGGATCTCGCTCATATCGGTTCCAGTGTGCAGTGACGAGAGATGTCGGTTCGCGCGGCTCGGCAAGCCGGGAGCCTGAACGGCGGGGAATCACGTCGCCATCCACGACGCCTGTTCGCTGGCTTGAACATTCGCCCGTTCGACGCGACGATAGGGTAGATTCGCGGCTTCTCGTCGCACCACGGGTTGAACACTCCATGCCATTGACGGGAGCAATCCACGCTGCTCGACCTGAACGACCTTCGCATGTTCGAGCGAGTCGCCACGCTGCGCGGCTTCTCGGCTGCGGCCTGTGCGCTGTCGTTGCCGCGGTCGAACGTCAGCCGCAGCATCGCCCGCTTGGAGGCCACGCTGGGGGCGCGGCTGATTCAACGAACGACGCGCAAGGTTGAACTGACAGTGGCGGGCGAAAGCCCGCTGGTGCGATGCAAGTCCGCCCTGGACGAACTCGACAAGGCCGCGGACCACGTGGGACACCATGCGGCCGAAGTGCAGGGCGAACTTCGCATCAGCGCAGGCATTGGATTCGGCATCAACGTACTCGCAGAGCACTTCCCGGATCTTCTGCTGCGCTACCCGAAGGTCGACATTTCGCTGGATCTCAGCAGCCGCCCCGCGGAACTTGTTTCCAGCCATGTGGACGTGGCCATCCGGTTCGGGCCGCTGTCGGATTCGTCGATGGTCGCGACGAGGCTCGGTGAGATGCTGCGCGTGTTGTGCGCGTCGCCCGACTACCTGGAGCGGAGCGGAACACCGTCCACCGTGGAGGACCTGGTCGACCACGAGACGATCGAGATTCCGGGATCGGACGGCCGTGCGCGGGTCTGGCGTTTCATGCAGGGTGCCGAGGCACGCGAGGTGGCTATACATCAGCGGGTATCCGTCAATGAGGCGCTGACCATCCATCGCTTGATCCTGAAAGGATCCGGCATCGGGATCGTGTCCTGCTACGTCTGCGCGCCCGATATCCGGACCGGGCGCCTCGTCCACCTCCTGCCGCAATGGACGGTTCCGAACCTCGAGGTGAACATGCTCTTCCCCAGCAGGCGCGAACTGGCGCCGGCCGTGCGCGCTTTCGTCGACTTCATGAAGGAGGCCAACCAGCCCGGGTTTCATTGGCAGGACAACGAACTGCCCGGGATGGCGTGATCGGGTCGAGGATCCGCGCGTCGCGCCCCTTCGCCGCGACACCAGCCCGGGGCACGTCTACTCGCCGACGACCCACCGCGCCGCCGCGTCCGCCGTGTCCTGCGGCGTCGTGTTGAACGCAATGGCCGCGGCTGGCGCGGCCTGGTGGACGGCATTCACCAGCCGCTCGAACAGCAGCAGACTCTTCGGCGGGATGCGGATGCCGCCGCCGATGACGACCGCATCGTAGGCGGTCGCGGAGAGGCGTTGCTTGACCTCCTCCGTTGCCGACTGGTCGGGTGCCACCAGGCACAGGTCGGCCGCCCAGCCGCGATCGGCCATCTGCTGCATGCCGATGGCGATGCCGGCGTGGATCTTTGCAGCGTCGAATCCCGGCGGCAGCGCGGGATCGGAGAAATCGACGGTCTCGGGCTGCTGGCCGATGAACAGCACGCGCTTGGTGGCATGGGACGACGTCATGATGGGCTCCTGGTTCGATGGAAGGAAGTTCAGGGCAAAAGCGGCGGCCGATCAGGATCGCCAGCCGCGCGCGGATTCGCGTGCAAACTCTCGATAGCTGCGGGGCGGGCGGCCGAGCAGGGTCGTCAAACGCTCGATATCGGTGCTCGTCGCCACTGCACCGTCGGCCTGGTAACGGTGCATCATTGCGCGCAGGTCGTAGGCCAGCCAAGCCGGCGCCTTCGTCTTGACAGCCTTCTCGAACGCATCCAGGTCGCCACCCGCGTAGCGCACCTCGCGACCGAGCGCCTCGGCCCAGATCGCCGCCACCGAACAGCCGGTGAGCGCGTCGGGGCCGACCAGTTCATAGGTCGTGGGCGGCAATGCGGCCGGCGCGCGATCGCGGCGCAGCAGTTCGATGACGGCGGCCTCAGCGATGTCGCGCACGTCGACCATCGACACGCCTTTGTCGCCGATCGGCGAGACGTAGAGGCCGGCCTTCGTCAGCGGATCCTTGAACGTCACGTCGTTCTGGATGAAGTACGCCGGACGCAGGATGGTGGCGGGCAGGTTCAACTGCTCGATCATGCGCTCGACGGCATGCTTGGCCGTGAAGTGCGAGACATCGGTGTACTCGGCGCTGCGTGCCACCGACAGGTAGACGATGCCCGTGACACCCGCTTCGCGCGCCAGGCCCAGCGTGTTGATGGCCTGGGTCAGCTCGTCCGGGGCGTTGCTGACGAGCAGGAACAGCGTCTTGACGCCGAACTGGGCTTGCCGCATCGCGTCGGTATCGAGCAGGTCGCCGCGAACGGCGGTGACGCCCGCGGGAAATGTGGTCTTCTCGGGCGCGCGCGTGAGCGCGCGAACGCTGGCACCGCTGGCGGCGAGTTGAGTGACGTCCTGCGAGCCGATGCGGCCGGTGCTGCCGGTGACGAGGATGGACATGATGAAACTCCAGATGGTTTGCAGCGTGTGGCTGCGCAAGTTGGAGGGAGCGTTTCGCTGTCGGCCCCGGCGGGGTCGGCACGGCGTCTTGTCCCCGTGACTGAAGATTAGACCGTCTCGAATCCGGTGCATAGACGCTAACATGGAGACTGTCCGTACCATAAATGGAACATCATGGATCTACTCGCCTTAACCGACTTCGACCTCGTCGCGACCCACGGAGGCTTCGGCCGGGCAAGCCGAGCAAGCGGCCAGCCCAAGGCGACGCTGTCGCGCCATGTGCGCGAGCTCGAGGACAGCCTGGGCGTCCGGCTGATCGAGCGCGGCGCGCGCACGCTGCGCCTGACGGACGAGGGCGTCGTGCTGCACGCGCGCACCGGCGCGCGCATCGCCGAGATCACGGAGGCCCTGCAGGACGTCAAGGCGGGGCTGGGCAGGCCAAGCGGGCGGTTGCGGGTCAGCGTGCCGTTGCTGTTCGCGCAGACCAGCCTGGGAGCCTTAGCGGCCGCGTTCCTGGCCGCCTTTCCTGAGGTGTTGCTGGAGGTTGCTACGGACGACCACTTCGTTGACCTTGTCGCCGACGAGATCGATGTCGTCGTCCGCGTGAATCCGCGCCCGGACAGCGAACTGGTAGGACGCTGCTTTCTGCGGAATCGTCAGGTGCTTGTCGCTCCGCCCGGCTTGCCGCTACCGCCTCGCGACGCGGGCTCCGATCTGCCCGGGACATTCCCAGCGGTGATGCGCACCGGAGCATTGCGCGACGAGCCGTGGCGTGTGATCGACGAAGAAAGTGGCCGTGAACGGCGGTTTCATCCCAAGGCGGTGCTGCGCCTGGCATCGCCGCTGTCAATGCGCGACGCCGTCCTCGCTGGCGCCGGTGCCGCACTGATCCCGCGCACGATCGCCGTCGATGCGCTCGAGTCTGGGCACCTCGTGAGCTGGGGCTTGTCGACGCAGCCCGCAACGGAAATCTGGGTGCTTCATGGATCGCATCGGCTCGTCAGTCCGAAGGTGAGCGCGTTTGTCAACTTCGTCTGCGGCTACTTCGCCAACAATGGACAGCATGACCCGCTGACGCGCGGCTAAACCCGCCGTGTCGAGACAGCCGCGACAACCAATCGATCGGCGCGACGAGCGATACTCATCTGTTTGCTGCGGCCTGCATGGGCGTTGGCGCCGACTCCAGATTGAGCCAGCGTGCCGACTTTAGAATGCGCCGGCCAAATCGAGCGCTCCGTCAACCGGCATGCAGGCTACGAGGACATGGTACTGGCTCACACGGTCGTCGGCGCGTGGCCAGAATATGGCTCAATCCGACGTCTGCGGAAACATGCCAGGTTGCCTGCTCCGAAGGCTCTTGTCGGCCAATTGCGGACGCTGGCGAATGGCAGCAATCGGGTAGGCTGTCACCTCGGCTAGAGGGATGAAATCGCTAGACGGGAGTTTGCGTGAACGGATTTGACGTGGTGCTTTCGCGGGCGGTGCCGGAGTCAGCTCTCAAAAGCGAGCTGGTGCGTTCCCTTCACGTTCAGGCTGACGCCCTTGAATTGATGGATGTTGGTGCTCTCGGTTCGAAAGGATCGGCGTCAAAGGTCATCTGCACGGCAACGGTAGTCGGTGGTGAATTTCCGCTGTTGCTTGCCATATTTGCACCCGACGACTTCGAGCTCCCTTCCCCTACAGCGGTCGCAGAACATCTCTCAAGGACTTTGGATGTGTCCGTCCTTGTGGATGACGGGACTTCTCATCCGTACCGGATGACCCTGATTCGCTGGGACGCCGCGCCATGCATAGTCGAAATCCACCCTTCCGATGACGAACAAATCAACCTCGTGCGCAGTTCTCCCAGACGAGCTTTGTGAATAGCCTCCTGCAGGGGCGAGGCCCGTTCAAGCCCAAGCCCGGACAGTTCGAGGGGCGTTACGATCACCGAGGCCGCTCTCTGGCGGCATTCGCCATAACCAGACGATCGCCAAGGACGGCTTGCGGGTACCGAAGTTGTGCTTGATCGGTCACCCGGATACGATCCGCACTCCGACGGCGAATGCCGACACACCTGAGGATTCGCCATGATCAAAGTCAGCGTCATGTATCCGAACATCGCTGGGGCGAGGTTCGACCATGCCTACTACAGGGACAAGCACATGCCGCTCGTTAAGCGCTTGATGGGCGACGCGTGCCTGTTCTATACGGTGGACAAGGGTCTTGCTGGCGGTGCCCCCGGCGAACCACCCCTCTACGTCGGCATGTGCCACATCTTTAGCGATTCCGTGGAGACCTTCCAGGCTGGCTTCGGGCCAAACGCGAAGGCGATCATCGCTGACATTGCCAACTACACGGATCTCGCGCCGGCGATGCAGATCAGCGAAGTAGTGGTTGGCCAGTAACCTGAAGGCTCGAGCGGCAGACGCCGAGCAGGCGAACCGCCGCTCTCAGCGATCGAACACTGGTTGGTGGTCCTTGGCGCGCATTTGCAGATGACGCGCACGACGCCGAAGACGCTTGTCGGCCAGGAGCCGAACATTGCAGTGGTCGGCTTCGTAGGAGCACACCGCGAACTCATGACCAGTGGTACCGGCCACAACCATACGATCGCGACTGACAGGTTTCGGGTACATGTGGGGCCGCGCATAGACCGACGCCCGCAACGGACTGCTCTGCGAGCATTCGGGCGGGACGAGTTAACACTGACGCAACGCAATATCGGGATTTGGATCTCAAGTCTCGCCGCTTGCAGCCGAAAACCTGGCTAAACCTCCGTACAACCGCGGTGAAGGTTGACGAACTCCGCTGCTCTCTCTTTGGGGTCCGTTGTGCCGCTCGCGCCGCGCTTCCCCATCCCGCAGACGTCAAATGACCTTCCTCGCTCAACTCAAGATTGGTGCCCGACTCGGCGTCGGCTTCGCGACTGTGCTGGCGCTCTCCGCCGTAGTCGGCACGTTTTCGATCAGCCGCCTCGGCAGGGTCAACGAAAACACCAAGGACTTGGCAACCAACTGGATGCCGTCGCTCCGTGCGTTGAGCGCGTACAACATGGACATGTCCAGCATCCGGCGAGCCGAGGCGCGGTACGTGATGTCGCCCAGTGGCAAAGAAGTCGACGACCAGATCAAGCGCATCAACGACCTCAAGGAAAAGGCTGCCAAGGATTGGAAGTGGTATTCAGAGTCGATCGCGCCCGGAGATGAAGCTGCGCTTGCCAAGACCATCCTCTCGGCAGAGCACGACTACCTTGAGGGCCTCAGCCACACGATGGCCGTTCCCCGCACAGGCGCGGAAGGCAAGGATGAGGCGCAGCGTGTCTACCTTACCGACTCGGTCAAGGGATTCTCCGCGCTGACGTCCGCGCTCCAGGCGGATATGGACTTCCAGACCAAGGGTGCCGACCTGGCATACCACGAGTCCCAGGAGACATTCAGCAGCGCTCGCATGTCCATCATCGCGCTGCTCGCCGCTGCCGTGGCCACCGGCGCCCTGTTGGCGTGGTACATCAGCCGCTCGATAACGCGGCCCTTGGGTCGAGCGCTCGCGGTCGCCGAAACCGTCGCCGATGGAAATCTGACGTCATCGGTGGATTCTTCCGATGCGGATGAATCGGGCCAACTTCTGCGCGCTCTCGGGCGCATGAACAAGAGCCTCGTGGGCATCGTCACCAACGTGCGCAACAGCTCGGACTCCATTGCCACCGGCTCCAGCCAGATTGCCGTCGGCAATGCAGACCTGAGCCAGCGCACCGAAGAGCAAGCGAGCAATCTGCAGCAGACGGCGGCTTCCATGGAGCAGCTCACGGCTACCGTCAAGCAGAACGCCGACACCGCGCGTGCCGCCACCCAGATTGCCAGTTCTGCTGCCGAAGCGGCCGCACAAGGGGGTCGCGTCGTGAGCCAGGTCGTCACGACCATGGACGAAATTACCCAGTCCTCGCGCAAGGTCGTCGATATTATTGGCGTTATCGACGGTATCGCCTTCCAGACGAACATCCTCGCCCTGAACGCAGCCGTCGAGGCTGCTCGCGCCGGCGAGGAGGGCCGCGGATTCGCGGTCGTGGCATCGGAAGTGCGCAGCCTCGCGCAGCGCTCAGCCGCCGCCGCCAAGGAAATCAAAGCCCTCATCGGCGCCAGCGTCGAACGAGTCGAGAGCGGTTCTCAACTTGTTGGCGAGGCGGGCAGGTCCATGAGCAACATCGTCACGCAGGTGGCGCGCGTCAGCGACCTCATTGGCGAGATCAGCTCCGCATGCATGGAACAGAGCACGGGCATCGGCCAAGTTGGCGATGCCGTGAACCAGCTCGACCAGGTGACCCAGCAGAATGCAGCGCTGGTCGAAGAGAGCGCCGCCGCCGCCGAGAGCCTCAAAGTGCAGGCAGCCCACCTCGCGGAAATGGTTTCGGTATTCAGACTAATTTGAGCCGTTGCTGCCGACGCTGACATGCGCTCCAACGCGCGACGTCGGTTGAGTTCGCCCTTTGGGTCCGGGAGCCAACTGGACTGCGCAAGGGTCGCAGCGGTGGTTGAACTTGTGGCGCATGTTGCCAGCTGAAGTCCGAGCGCCGAACTGCAGGTTCCGGCAGTCAACGGCTGTCTCGGTTCGGCCATAACCAGACTGTTACATAGGTCTGCTTAGGAGTAGCCCAGCGCCGGCACCTGACCGGTGGTGCTGGCCAGTTCCGGACTGTCGACGGCGTCAGGTTTCGGTTAACGTGTTAACGGGCG
>Ga0265324_10001094_pt1 | contig 16291 bp, 16 predicted proteins | sample 41419metaG_FD_198634 | JGI IMG/M metagenome (GOLD analysis project Ga0265324, IMG submission 198634) | Rhizosphere microbial communities from Carex aquatilis grown in University of Washington, Seatle, WA, United States - 4-14-19 metaG | ecosystem: Host-associated > Plants > Roots > Rhizosphere...
CGGCGGATATTTGCATTGTCCCCTTCATCGGATTGGTCTGATTTCGCGATTCTGGCAAGGGCGCATAAATACCTTGCACCAATTAGAGCGTATTGCGAGTTGAATGGTATTCCATGCGTTCAAATCGAAAACGGGCGCGGTTCAGGAAAGCTCAAGCTCAATCAGGTGAGAGAAGGGCAGACGCTGATTCGCCTATTGTTGAAGCCAAAGCGCAATCTTGTTGTTAAAGCGGCTCTGCTGCGCTGGGTTGGTAGTCACGTAGCCAATCAGCCGGAAAATTCTTGGATGCAATTGCTGCAACAATGTATCGAGGAGTTTTGCCTTGCTTGGTCGCTGGAAGAAATACCCGCTAGCCAATTGTTAGACTGGGTGTTCGAGTTTAGCAATGAACAACGAAATTCCGTTGCGGGTAAGTTGACCATTTCAACGGTTCACGCTGCAAAAGGGCGTGAATTCCGTCACGTTGTAGTTCTCGATGGAGAATGGCCGGCAGTGCCTACCCCGGACGAAAGACGTTTGTACTACGTTGGCATGACCCGCGCAAAAGAAACACTCACTCTGTTTGAGTTTGTTAATGCACCGAATCCGTTCAGCTCAAGCATCCGAAATCAGCCTTATGCACTGTTGAGCGACAATGAATCTAAACATTCCCGCAATCCGGCTCTCGACGTAAAGTTTGTTGAGCTTGGCAATGCAGATGTTTACATGGACTTCGCAGGGCAATCATCCGATCCAAAGCTTCATCAAGCTATTGCTGAATTGCGAGTAGGCGACTCATTGAAGTTGGTTGGGCGTGAACTCCAAAATCAAAAAGGCCTAGTGGTAGGGAGACTATCCAAGAGCTGTACGATCAACGACCGAAATGTTGACTCAGTGAAAGTCAGTGCGATTGCAGCGCGTTTTGATAAACAGGTTCACGACACAGTTTGGCGCGAGCGTCTTAAGGTGAAAACTTGGGAAACTGTACTGTGTTCGATACAGACTTCTTAGTCTTGCGTCCAAGAATATCTCTTTCATCTAGTCACATCTGAATTAAGCCGCTTTTTCGCAATAAAAACGAAAAGGTCGAAAGTCATCGTGGTCGGCAACCACATCAAGCGAAATATCCCCGTTTTAAAAAGACGCATATTTACACCAACGCAAAAATAGTTCTTGAAGAATTATTTGCGTAAAAGACGCGACATGTTTTGTGCTCCCAAAAAGAAAAAAGCGGGCGTGTAAAGGATGAGCGTATCTGGGAAAAAGCCAGCTACGCATTCGGACACTATAAAAAGCCGAGTGTTTTCGCAAATATCATTTGGAGCAAAACTTATGAAGAAAATCCTGCGGCCCAAGCAAGCGGCTGCATACCTGTCACTTTCCTTGGCCACTCTTTGGAGGCTGAATAAAGAAGGTGACTTCCCCCAGAAAATTAAGTTGTCGGTGAAAGCCGTTGGATGGTTTGAGGAGGACATTGCCGCGTGGCTTGAAAAACGCAAATCAATCTAACTGGTTCATGAAAAACAATTAGGAACGCAACATCGAAACTGAATATTGGAGTTGATGATTGGCAAATCGGTGCAAGCGAACTTGCTGAAGATAAATGCGCTGGATTGCCGATTGAATCAACGTGCAGAAACAACAATACAAAAGGAACATACCATGTCAGTAAAAAAAGCTAAATCATCTCTTCAAGTGTTGAAGAACAAGGAAGAGTCAAAAAGCCAGAGTTCAGTAAATGCCGCCGAACTCCCTTCAGTATTTACGCCACCTCAAAACTTGAAGGCAATGGGAGCGCGAAAGCTTACGACAATTTGTTTGCGTCCGCCAAAGAAGCACTGGGGTAACAAAATCGTTTCATCACGGACGGGAATGATTACAGCTCCTCGCGGAGCAGGGAAAAGCACTTTCGTTCAAGCAGTCGCGCTGTCCATGGCATACAAAGCAAATTATCTTGGGCATGAACCTGCGAAGCAAAGGAGGGTAATTATTCTTGACGGGGAGATGGATGTACATACGATGCAAGAACGCCTGAAAGAGCAAGCTCAAGCATTAGACGTAGAAATTGACGATGCGCATTTAAAATTCGTCAGCCCTGAATTGTTCGACGGAATCATGCCGAACTTATCGACCGTTGAAGGACAGAACGAAATCGACCAGGTATTGGGAAATAGATGGGATGTTCTGTTCATCGACAACTACTCTGCATTTTCTGAAAATGGCCGCGAAGATGCCGAAAGTTGGATGCCTTGGATCAAGTGGATGTTGGGGCATAAGAGGGCAGGGCGCACGGTTATAGTAGTCCACCATACTGGGAAAAACGGTCAGCAACGCGGATCGAGCAAGCACGAGGACGCTCTGGACTTTTCGATAGCACTGAAGCCAGTCCCTGATGCAAAGCATGACGGGAATCTTCGCTTTACTTTTGAATGGAAGAAATCTCGCCATCTATCGTCAGACAAAACCCGTCCATTCTTGGTGACTTACGCCAAGACCTCTGATGGGTATGTTTGGTCTCGGGGTAACGTTGACGATGCGGACGAGCAGAAAGTGGAAGCCAAAAAGCTGCTCTCGGAAGGGATTAGTCAGACCGACATCGCTGCGAAACTGGGCGTCAATAAATCCACCATTTCACGGTGGCTCGGCAAGAAGCAGTAACTGAAGCACCACGGTCCAATTCGGCTTCAACTGGCAGTCAGTTGATTGGCACGAATGGTCCTTCAAACCCCACCCTAAAAAGTGGGGTTTTTTTATTGGGGCGGCAAATGGGTGGGCATCATGGGGTTGCAAAAGGCATTTGGGGCGGCAAGAAGGGCAATTGCGCCGCGCTGTGGCGTTTGTGCGTACCTGCTTGCCCAAGTCTATTCAGAGCATGCTGTGATCGGCGTGAAGGGGCGACTTACCAGAGGTGTTGTTGCATGTGGTGTGCCTATAGGTCGGAAACTCTGCATCACAGAAGGGGGTGGTGCATTGTTGCACAACCATACACGCGCCATTCGCAACGGGTGGGGCGCGCACATGTGCATGCGCAATACCTGGTACATATTCTGTAATACATGACATCACTGACACTTCAACAATCATTTTTCAATGCCATTTATGCACTCGCTAATGTCAGTGCACCTCCCCTGGCTCACCGCTGAATATTTAGATATTTATTCGATTAGTTGCTCGCAACTCGACTGAATAATTGACCAAAGCTGTAAAGGTATCAAGTGATATTCGGGGGAGTTCAATCTTGAATTATTACTATTCCTATGCAAGATACTTTATGGAGAATAAATGTGTTTGATACAGCAAAACCTTACTATTACATGACTGACCTTGTGTTCAACCGGTTACAGGATGAAGAAGCACTTAGTCGCGACGGAATCAAAATTTATGGAAATCGTTTTTACCTGCGACATCCGTTTGGCCTAGACAACCCTGCGGTGTTCTTTGATTTAGAGAAGCGGGAATTTCATATTGAAGCGTCATTACCCAAACTGCTGCAGGGCTACAACGTTGGCGGAAGCAATCGGCTCGAATACATGTGTTTGCAGGTTGCAAAGCTAATTTACAAACAGCTAGGCCTTTGCTTTAGTCGGCGTGAGTGTCGCGAGATTAAACATCATCGCATTCGTCTTGGGCGACTTGATGGAACAATATACTGGTTACTAGCATCGGAACAGCAGATACCAGAGATACAGGAAGCAATTTGGGAGCAGCTACGTGCCGAGGGATTCAATTGGTCTGCGTACGGTAAGTTCAATTTTGAAACGGTATACAACCAGCAGCACTCGACCCGTGTTTCGGATAAGTTTTATAACAAATACGCGGAACTGCTGATTCACAAAATCCCGGCTTGTGTGGCCGAGCGGGAGTGGATACTAGAGTTCGCACGCAGGATATTGCGGTTTGAAGTGACCTGGCGCGGCAAGGAACTGAAGAGGCTTGAGATAAACGGTATCAATAGGGAGCTGAATTACGCGGATAGTTGGAGCCGACAGATTCTTAAAACTAAGATTAACGAACGCTTGGAACAATTCAATTTCCAGGGAGCCCTAGAGGAAAGGATGGCGACCACGCAAATCAATAACCTTAACCAATGCTGCAAGACGTTTTACGAACTCTGGTCGCAAGGGAATAATCTGAGCAAGCATCGAGACTATAGGCCGCTTGCCAATGCGCGTGATCATCTTCTTGAGCATCATCAGGTTGATATATTTCGCAGGACGGGTGTGGGGTGCGATATTCCCCTGAATGAAATCTTGACCATCGAGAATGCGCGTGTTGCCGTACCCAAATATTTATCGCGGCGAGGTGCGGCATTTGGGTTCAAGAGACCGGCAGCGTAATCAAAACTGAATTGGCATCGCTTTGGCCTGGCGGTGCCGATTTTATCGGACAGCTAGCAAGGTACTATATCCACTTCGTGCTAAAAGGCCCCGGTTCTGGTGGTAACAACCCGCGCCTGCGAGAACTGCCGATGCCCATCTGAAGAACCATAGAATCCATAACCACTATATTGGGCACCTACCCATGGCGTACCTCGCGCACCACGAACTGCTCCGTTAATTCCAACCATGCCCGCTTTTAATTTACGCGCCACTCTTTTTGCGGAATCTTCGGGACCGAATACTACGGCCCCAAGTGCATAGCGGCTATCGTTGGCAAAGCAAACGGCATCTTCCTCGCTATCCACAATATGAACACAGATCACAGGTCCCAATATCTCCTCATGAAAAATTTCCATGTCGGAAGAAACGTCTGTCAGAATCGTCGGTTTCATGAAACACCCTTCAAGCACCACGCCTCCACATAAAACTCTTGCCCCATGCGATACGGCATCTTTAATTAGTCTCATAACACGATCTCGCTGTTCTAAATCAACCAAAGGCCCAAGCTGCGTCTTCAAGTCCATCCCGTTGCCGATTACAAGGCTTTCTGTTTCTTCCACCATGCGGGCAATTAATCGGGGAGCCAAATCACGAAGTACGATCACATGCTCCATACTTATGCATATCTGACCCGCGTTCCGAAAACCATTCCGAACCGCAAATGTTGCGGCAGCCGTCACATCGGCTTCATGAAGCACTATCAACGAGTCACTGCCTCCCAATTCCAAAATTACCCGCTTGAAATCCTTGGGGGCACACCGAAGAATTTGCTTGCCGACCTCCGATGATCCCACAAAGGCAATCATGTCGATTGATGAATTTACGATAGCTTGCCCAATTGAACCTCCTCCGCAAACCACTTGAAGCACCGAAGGTGGAAGCACTTCTTGCAAGATGCGCGCATACGCATTACTTGTTAATGGTGTTTTTTCGGAAGGCTTTAAAAGCACAGTGTTACCTGCAACCAGCGCGGGTAGAATTAACCAGTGAGGTATCGCAACTGGGTAGTTCCAAGGCGTAATACAGGCGCAAACCCCGATAGGATCATGGTAAACCGTTGAGCGAACATTCCCGTCCTGGTACTGATCCGGCTCAAGAGCCTTTGAGATTTCGCTCAAGTCAGCCGCGAAATTATCAACAATCACACCCACTTCGGATAAGGACTCGCGCAATGGCTTCCCCATTTCACGCGTAATGAGGTGCGCCAGATCAACCGCCTGCTCACTCAGATGAATTGATGCGCGTGTCAGAATATCTCGTCGGGCATTTACGCCCAGATCAGCCCATTGGGGTTGGCAATATTTTGCGCGCGCGACTATGTTCTCTATTTCAGCATGGGTAGTTATCTGCATTGATCCCACAATTTCTCTTGTTGCTGGATCATAAGACTTGAGGGTTCGCACTATTCTTCTTCCGCAAATTTATGCCTAAAGGCTAGCGTTGCCTTAAGCGTGCTGGCTTACTTGATGATGTACTCCGAGATATATTTGCTAGGAAGAATACGCATAATCTTTCCGTAGCTATTACAGGCATATGGTTTGCAAGTGACGGCCTTTAACTACATGGCGTTGAATTGGCTATAGCAAGAACCCCGGCCTTTAGTTTGGCGAGGTCACCATGATGGTCAATAAAAAGAGGTTTTACACGACTAAATTCTAATGACACCAGCGGCTCCTTAGAATTGAAAACGTCATCAAATTCTTTTTGCATTTCAAAAAACAATGAGCTAGAGCTGGTTGGGATTATCTCAAAGCACGGTTTGTCCACACCGGCACCACCCATACTCGGGATCAACGAGCTATACATTCGATTATTCCCAAGCATAAAAAAATTGACATGAAATGAGCTAAAAAAGAACTTAATGGTTACTTTCTCTGGATCTAAATCAATAATTTCCTGATAGGCATTCAGCAAACGTGTTTGATCTTGAATGATGTCGCAAGGCTTCTCTGCATGTTGCCCTGCCACCTCTGGACCATCTATGAATATTGGCAAATAGAGAAGGATTCTAAGTGTGCAACCATGCTGAATCTTATCTATTAATGCAGAATAGGGTGGCCTATCTCTCTTTACATAATCATCAGCAGTTGATGTTTTAAGCCGAAAAATACCTTTCCCTTTTAGATGGGTTGCAATGGCTTCTTCTCGACGAATAACCTCATCATGAGATGGATATACAGTAACGCCGCTTTTAATATTAGGATTAACTCTAGACAACATGTCGTAGAAGGAATCTTTAGTTTGCACCTCATACAACACATTAAATACACTAATTAGTAATAGACTGATTCCAATCGAAAAGAGATGCTCGGCATTGATGGTCTCATACCACTTCGACCAAGGAAGGCAGAGTACAAGTAGTGCAAGTACAAACAATCCAACTGATAGGCGCAGACTAGCAAGGTGGAACGCCCATCTCTGCAACTCCTTTTCAAGCCATCGTGAGTAATTATGTTTCATACGTAGCCCATCCACATTTAGATACTATGACCTCTTCAGATACGTGAAAAACTGGCGAGTCGGTCGGGAAAGCCGCTTTCAGAGGGCGGCGTGTCGGCGGTTCCATGACGCGAGAACCGAATGAGGTGTCTTGATGAATGCAGTACGGGTCGATGCTGTCGAGGCGTTGCGAATCAAGGAACGAATTGGCTCGGCAACCGCCATTGCAAATCGGAAGTGCATTACATAACGAACAGGCAGAAGGGGGCGTCAATTTTCTGAGTTTGCCGAGATTTGAGGACTTGTGCCACAGCGAAGAGAAGGAATTGAACTGGATGGAATTCGTAGCCCCATCGTCATAGTCGGCACGAACAAATCCACATGGCAATACGATTCCGTCATGGCGTATTCCGGCAACAATATTTCCCCCGACACAGTCAATACTGTTGTCGATTCCCAGAACACTCCAGAGCGATGCATTTTTCGGCGAGTCATCGAAGAAGCATTGTTTGTTTAAGGGGAGGTATGGCAGCTTGTTTATCTGGCACTCGACCCCGAGCCTGCTGCTTAGAGATTCAATCTCATGAAGATCGGCAAGAAAGGCGGCCTTGTCATGCGGAGCAAGCGGTTCGAGTGCGCTCATGCCTGGGTACACCATCAGCGGGCGCAAGAGAAAAGTGCGAACGCCATGGTTCGCTGCGAGGTGAATTAAATCCGGCAGCTCTGCAATATTGATGCGATCAAGAGTGGTGCTTATGGTGATGTTGCGAATACTAGGCATGCGTGCCAAAAAAGCCAAGTTCGCCTCGAACGCGCTGAAGGTTTTCTTGCCACGAAGCTCATCATTATGTTTTTCAAGTCCATCAACACTCAAAAACAGTGTGTCAATGTTGTACTCACTTAGTAGTGCATACTTCTTTTTTGAAAGACAGCCGCTGGAAAAAAGACGGAGCCCAAGTTTATGGCTATTAATTAGCGAAAGAATTTCAGCTATATCGGGATGCAACAGAGCTTCGCCACCAGTGAGTGTAAGCCGAAGAACGCCTAACTCAACAAACTCTTCAACAATACGCTTCACGTCTGAAAGAGCAATTTTGCTATTCGATGGTGCGCCATCAATAAAACAGTGCGCGCAGCGGAGAGGGCAGGCAGATGTTAATTCGAGCCAAACAAGTAGCGGCGCACTCAGAATAGTATCTTGCGAAGTGGAATATTTTTCAATAAGACGAATAGCTTTTGAACTTAGGTCGAAGCCACGAGATTTCAGAACATCCGAATCCGCCTGAATTAACGGAGTAATTCCCTTTACATGATTCGCAATAGTGTGAAAAGCGTAACGATTTAGCGCACGCACATTGTAGCTGTGTGCATCACCAAGAATTCCGCCAAACCCTTCTTCACGTAGCACGATGTCCATTTAATCGACCAAATGGGCGTAAGAAGTGCGAGCTACTGCAACCACGCATAAATGATAAAAATGCGAATTAAATGGGACAGTTTTGTATTGCTTTTCGAGAGAGGGTTGCCGCGCGCCGGAACGGCGCAAAGAATAAGCAGAGTAGTGTGCAGTCACAATATTTCCCCCAAAAACAACCTTGCAGATTAGTCGTCCCAAATGGCGCGAGAACTCGCGCTGACTTTATATTTTAATTATCCATTGTTTAAGTGTGGGAATCATACGGAAGTAACAGATTTCGGGCAAGGTAATCTCGGCGGGGAGGAATATATTGGCAGGATAACCTCATCCGCCATTGAAGACTTCGCCTGAGCTAGCCTTGAATTTGACTGTCTGCACTCAAGCAATGAAAAAGCTTGAATATGGGCAACTTGGCTACAAAACTGGCTAGTTAATAGTACGCTTATCACTAACTAGCCAGTTGTAGTAGTTTTCTCCGTCTCATTTTGTCGTACTTCCCAGCTACACTTTGTGTACATCAATATGCCGAGTTGCTAGAACAAATGCGATTTATTGAAGAGTTTATGCAGTGCTACTTTACTGAGCGAACGCAGTTGCTGCGTACACACGAAGATGTCGCCCATGAAATGGATTCGTCGTTTTTTACAGAATCACATTTGAATGAACGAAAGCAAAAACGTGATGACAGTAGATGTCTTGAAAATGATGCTCCTCCTTCAGTGATCAATGTCGTAAATCATGGCTTATCGACCGAGGTGGTTTCATCCGAGCCTGAGGGTGAAAGCCGCAAGCAATATAGGTATACGTTGATCTCGACTGGAGGTGGTTGGCAGATAGCAAAGATATTGGAAGAGTGCTGGTTTTGCGGAAATCCCGAGTTGGAAATTGAGCATCAATGTGAAAACGGCTGGATAGCTATCAATTATTGCTTTTAAGGAATCGCCGTAATGCTAAACATCGTGAATCAATCACAAGATATTGAACTGTTGATCCACCGATATTATGAGGCGAGGTGGAAACGCATCTGCATGTGGAGAGAAGCAAGGGCATCCTTTCGTTTGAAATATTTCACTACTGAGCTTATTTCAGCGGATCAAAAAGGGTGGGAAGAATTCATGGACTTTGAAATGCAGAATCCATTTCGCATCGAGAAAGTGCAGGTTGATGAACAAGATGCGGAAGTCGTTGTCATGCAGCCAAGCAGGGGTACTGGCGGGATAACGTGGATTTACTACCTGCGCAACACAGAAAATGGATGGAGAATTGCGCGGAGAAAGGTGCAGTGACTTTGCCGCAGAATCCCGTTGCTTGGATTTCGCAGGTGCATGCGTTCTAAAGCTTTGCCTCTTGCATGAGCATGGCTAAGGTAATGTCCAGGGATAAAGCAAGTTTCGATAAGGTTAGGACTGCGACATTGTTGTCGCCGCGTTCGACGCGACCGACATAGCTTCGGTCAACTTCAGCCAGCAGGGCCAATTTCTCTTGCGAAATACTCTTTGAAAGACGGATACGCCTAATCGTTTTTCCAAGTGCTAACAGCGTGGGGTCTTGTCGATTTCGTGAAAGATTTGGCATGCCCCAATGATTCAACTATGATGCGCAATAAACCACGGTACATGTACCGCACATTGGTTCTGCGCCTTTTGTCCTAAGTCACTAAATTCTGGAAGTGTTCTCGAAGGAGATAAGGGCGGCTGGGCTGGCAATGTGGATTTTGAGAGTTGACATCATGCCGGGTCCTGACAGCGGGAAAGATTTGTTCAATGCGATGATTCGCGGCGGGGAGAAGGCTGTAACGGCCTTTAGGAGCCTTAGCGGGGGTGAATGGTTCGATGAGGCTCCCGAGTACTTTCTCACAACCCACATCGCTTCATCCATCAGTATTTTCGATAGTTCCTACGTGCTGCTTGAGGTGTCTGTAGATAGAACGAGAAAAGAGGCAGGGGCTTTCCGCCGGGGCCGCCCCGCAGTTCATGAACGCCGGAATGGACGATTTGATGTCGTCATCTATTGGTCAAATGACAATCCAAGAGGCGCAGTGGAAGTCAAATCGCCAGTATGGTCTGCGACTGAAAATCAAATTCAGCCTGACATTGATGAACTATGTGCCGCTCTTAAAGCGAACAAGGACTCTACGTTCCAATTCTGCTCATTCTTGTATTACGCATCTGTGTCCGAACCAGAACGTAAACATGACAACGCAAGTCAACGCTTGCGAGACCTAGTATCTCGGATAGAAATAAAAGCCATTGATCGCGCCAAAGAGCATGGAGTTGATTGTTTGTCGATACCCGGTTCTATCCATCGAGGTGATGAAGTCGATGGTGGAGCATGGTGTATCGCTGCCTTGGTGATTACACATAAAGGCAGGAAACAATCTTTCAAATAGTAGCGGGATATGAATTGGTCAAGAGGCGCCGATTCACGAATGGGGCAAGTCATCAGAAAGCATTCTGGTGGAGTATCAATACAAGGAGGAACAATGAGCGTACGGCAACCAAAATCGCAGTCAACAACAGTGATCGAAGTGACAGGGCGGCCAGGTGTTAAAAAAGGCAGGCTGGAACTTACCTCGGGAAATATTACGTACTTTCGTCCTGGAGCAAAAGCAGAAACACTCTCGCTAACGTACCAGCAGTTACTTGCAGTGCTCGAATGGCATAAAGAGTACGACGCCATCGACACCAAGAAATCAAAATTACCAAAATCTCGCCAAGCTGGTGATTTTTCGATTTTGGTGAATGCAGTAAACGATGAAGGCGAATGGGAATTCATTCTTGGCGCGCGCTCATCGATTAATAAGATTGATCCGCGTCGGGTTGATCTTGGTACATATCAATTTAGCGATGATATGGCTAGTGGAAGACCTTCAAAGAAGTATCAATGGTTTGCTCATGTCTCAATACAGGCCGCACTATGGATAATCAATCGCTACATTGATAAGTTTCTCGTCGCAAAAAAGATGTCAAATTTCACTGATGAAAACATTGTCGTTTCTAAGCAGGAGATGCGTTCTACTCTCATGATGCTTTGCAAGAAAATTGCCCCATAACAAACGGCGACGACCAAGCACTCTGCATTGAGTGTTGGTCGCTTCTGTCACGGTCGGATTGAGGCAGAGTAGAATTTTGCCGAATTGCAATATATTGATTACATTGAAATAATGCTTGTTTTTGGCGAAAATATAGCGTAAAATACGCTACGCACTGCTATTTCGCTCAAATTGAGCCATTTTGAGCGTTTGGTAGAAAAATGCTGCTCATCTGTACGTAGATTCACCCCTGGCAATACCCCCTAGTAACCAAACCAAATCGAACGAGTAACACCATGAGCAGTTTTGCTCGCGGTTGCATTTGTTCGCCTATTGCTAAAGCGTTGAGAGGAAATAATGTGTAACCACGCTAGTAAGGAGCAGGCTTCATATTCAAGATTATCGGATACGGAATTGCTACAAAAGCTAATCGGTATTCGACAAACTCAAAAACTATATCGCGGGACACTGGGATCGGTGTTCGCATCAAACCAGAACGCTGACACCCGACCAGAAAGATGCGTTGTCGCGCGTGAACTGATCAAGCGTTGGCTGAACGAAGAGTTGAGGCGGGAGTGTGTGTTGAATGCGCCTGCTGCCGTGCGAGACTGTTTGCGGATTCATTTCGCTGGCAGGGAGTACGAATCATTTGTTGCAATGTTTCTTGATGCACAACATCGGCTAATTTCGACGCATGAGTTATTCCGTGGCACGCTGAATCAGACATCCGTCTACCCCCGAGAAGTAGTCAAGGGGGCACTTAGAGAGAACGCAGCGGCTGTAATCTTTGCTCACAACCACCCATCGGGTGTTGCTGACCCGAGCCAGTCTGACAGGCTGCTCACCACCGCACTCAAAGACGCTTTATCGCTGGTTGATGTGCGCGTGCTCGATCACTTTGTCGTGGCCGGGATTGAAGTAGTCAGTTTCGCCGAGCGCGGGCTACTGTAAGGATCGACTCACAAGCAATATTTCGCAGCACCTCAGGCAGTCAATACCAAAGAAAAGTAGAAGAAAGGAGGCCTTCCGCACAGGGGCAGGTAAACACTTGCGCAAAAAAATATAACGCCATACCACTCGGGCCCGCAAAGTTGAAAAGCCATGCGGGTTCATTCTTTGCCATGCAACAGAAGAGTTGCGGAAAACAAGCATTAGATAGTACTCACTATCGCTAAAAGACCGCGCTACTTTCTTGTCACTGGGTCAATTGGAGAGCTTCAAATGAATACAAACCATAATCAACTCACCAATGCGGTGGTGAAGTTGGAAGGTAAAGACAGTAATGTATTTTCGACTATCGCAGCAGTGCGTTTGCTATTCGCCGCAGCAATCATCCCGAGTTGGAAGAGTCATTTACACGAGAAGCCTTGGAGGGTGATTACGATTACATGCTGCAAACGTGTATGCGCTATGTCAGCGTGGAATAGGGGGAACTGACATGACAATTAGACGAGTACGCCAGAGGTACAGGAGTGACTGTGGAGTAGCTTGTGTGGCGATGCTGGCCGGGGTGCAATATTGGCAGGCGTTCGACGCATTTGAATTTAGGGAGGAAGGAAATGGGTTCTATACCGGCCATGGTCATCTTGTCGAGGCACTGGAAAAACTGGGTTGCCAGGTAATACGAAAAAGGTTCACTTCATGGGAGGACGTTCCCGGTAGTGCCATTCTTCCGGTCAATCATAGACGCAATCGATGCAATTTTCACTGGGTGGTTTATGACGGAAAGGAGATTCTTGATCCCTACCCGACGCGCCCCTCTCGGCAGAAGGCTACGAAGCGGTATCGAGCTTCGGGTTGGTATTTGCTGGCTTTGTAAGCTTGAGCTTATTGTGAAAGTTAGCTAAGTAGCGTCCTATTATGACGTTTAATGATGTTAAGCTTCATCATCCGATATAGAAGGAAATGACATGGCTGGCTACGGACTTTCCAAATCAAAGATCACGGCATGGCGGCAATGCCCGAAAAGATTGTGGCTGCAAACGCATCGCCCTGAATTGCTCGAAGTATCAGAGCAAACCCAACAAATCTTTCAAGTTGGCAATGAAATTGGCGCGATTGCCCAACAGCTTTGCCCAGATGGAATTCTGATCGAAGACAACGACAATCTGTCGGCTGCTCTTGCTGCTACGAAGATTATGATGGCTGCTCATCCTGATAGCCCAATATTTGAAGCCACATTCCAGCAAGATGGATTGCTGGTTCGTGCGGATGTGATGTTGCCAACTCTTAAGGGCTACCGCATGACAGAGGTTAAATCGACTGCCAGCGTTAAGCCATACCATGTTGAGGACTGCGCAGTGCAAGTTTGGGTGCTGAGGCAGAACAAGGTCAAATTGGCTTCCGTCGAATTGGCGCATATTGATACTTCATTCGTGTATCAAGGCGGAGGGGACTATCACGGCCTGCTCAAATCAGTGCCGCTCGATGAAATGATTGAACCATTGTTGGAGCAAGTCCCTGAATGGGTAACTGGGGCTCGATCAACTTTGTCGGGTGACGAGCCTTGCATTGAACCTGGGCAACAGTGTGACAGCCCCTTTGAGTGCGAATATTTATCGTACTGCACCAGCGACATGGACTTGTCTGACGAGCCTGACTATCCGCTTGATGTGTTGTATAGGCTGAACAGCAAGACAAAGGAAAAATTGCGGGCGGAGGGTTATCAGGATGCCTGTGATGTTCCTGCGCAGTATCTGAATGCAACTCAGCTCTGGATTCAGAAGGCCAGTAAGTCAGGAAAGCCTTCACTGAAGGCTGCGGCTGCAAAGCAGGCAATGGCCGCGCTTGCATATCCCCGCTACTACATAGATTTTGAAACTATAGCTCTGGCTATTCCACGTTGGGTAGGTACGCGCCCATATTCAACGCAAGTCACGTTTCAGTGGTCGTGCCATGTCGAAGATAAGCCGGGAATGTTGCGGCATGAAATGTTTTTGGATGTGAGTGGCGATGATCCCCGCCGTGGATTCGCCGAATCGTTGGTAAAGGCTGTAGGTGATCGAGGCTCTGTGCTGGTTTACAACGCTCAGTTTGAAAAAGGGCGGATTACGGAATTGGCGCAGAGATTTCCTGATCTCGCTCCGGCGCTGCTGAAGATCAATGAGCGCGTCGTTGATTTGCTGCCCATCGCTCGGGCGACTTATTACCACCCGGAAATGAAAGGGTCGTGGTCTATCAAAGCGGTATTGCCAACGATTGCCCCGGACTTGGGATATGACCAACTCGAAGTAGGAAATGGCGGGGACGCTCAAACGGCATACCGGGAAATCATTGATCCATTTACGCCAGAAGATCGAAAAACAGAGCTGGCACAGGCGCTCAGTGATTATTGCGAGTTAGACACTATGGCAATGGTTCGCATTGTGTGGTTTTTTGAAGGACGCAAAGTGCCAAAGGAGAAGAAATAATGGGGCGAAATGACAATCAATCTGCGTTGCTGCGCCAGTGGGAACTACTAAAGCTGATTCCTTCACATGGAGATGGAATTACGGCGGCTGAAATGACTGCGGCGCTGAATGAACGAGGCTTTCAGATAGACAAACGCCAAGTCGAACGCGATATGAGCTTGGTGGCTGAGGCATTTCCAATCGAGAAAAATGACGACAGAAAGCCTTTTCTCTGGAAATGGGTCAAGGGGGCATCAATTGATTTGCCCGGTCTTACGGTTACAGATTCATTGTCACTACAACTGGTAGAAGAAACGCTAAGACCACTTCTACCCCTCTCCATGCTCAAGGGGTTGGAGACCCGCTTTATGCAAGCAGAAAAGCAATTGGCGGCACTGAGCAAGGACAATCGTAATGCGCGATGGGCAAGCAAGGTAAGATCCGTTTCGCCCACATTTCCATTGATCACGCCAGCTATTGATCAGAAGGTGTTGGAAACTGTGCAGGATGCACTACTTGCGGATTTGCAGGTCGACGTGGAGTACGTCAACCGAGAGAAGAAGAGTAAGCAGTTGCGACTTCATCCTCTGGCAATGGTTTGTCGCGGTGCAGTGACATACCTAATTGCGGCGGCCAAGGAATACGAAGAGGTGCGCTTATTCGCTGTCCATCGTATTCGCCACGCAACGCGCACAAATGAAACGGTAAAACGCCCAGCGAATTTTGATCTGGATGAATACATTCAATCAGGTGGATTGCAGTTCGGGAATGGGAAAACGATTCATCTGAGCGCATGGCTAGACCAAGGCCTTGCAAACACCCTGAATGAAACGCCGTTAGCAAAAGATCAGAAACTGGTCGCCGAAGGGGACTTGGTGAAGCTGACTGCAACAGTCACCGACTCTTGGCAGCTAAGTTGGTGGATCATGTCGTACGGTGACAGCATTGAGGTGATATCTCCCGTCGCGTACCGACGCAAAATCGCAAGCCTTCTAGCAAATGCAGCAGCCCAATATGCCGATGAGTTGCCCTAATGCAAGAGTAGGAGATTGTGTGAGCCAGTGAGATTCTTCAATCTCGTATCGGCATCGTCCATCTTCTGCCGATGTTACTCAGTGCCACATAGATTAAGTTCAGCAGCGCCTCATCGTTTGGGTCCGAGCCAATACTTGGTGACGTTGCGCATTCCTCTGTTCACCGAGTCAATTTCTTTGGTGGTGTAGATCGCCTTCTTGCTCTCCGGCGGGTAGTCGAAGAACAGGATGACGTGTGCCCAGTTGCGCCGCCAGATTGTTCGATAAACGGGTAGGTCACTCTCAATTCGCCTCAGATTCATCCAGTTGTTGTGCAACTGGGCAGCAGCACCATCCTTCTTGGTTTGGTGCGTCTCATTCTGACGCGCCTCAACTCTAAACTGGCATTTTCACCTCGGGAGTGCTGACGAATATCTGGACGAGTGTTCCCAATAAGGCCATTTAGTCGAAGAACCATTCAGAATTTTTTAACCATGTAGCACTACTTTAAGGAACCAGAAATGAAAAATCATCTGAAGAACGTGATCGTTTTTGCAATTTTTGTAACTATTGCTTTTGGCCTTTCTGGCTGTGGCGGCGGAGGAAGTTCAGCAACACCACCTCCGCCACCAACAGTTACTCCT
>Ga0265324_10001102_pt1 | contig 16245 bp, 11 predicted proteins | sample 41419metaG_FD_198634 | JGI IMG/M metagenome (GOLD analysis project Ga0265324, IMG submission 198634) | Rhizosphere microbial communities from Carex aquatilis grown in University of Washington, Seatle, WA, United States - 4-14-19 metaG | ecosystem: Host-associated > Plants > Roots > Rhizosphere...
GCTTCAAGAAGTACACCTGCGAGCTTGCCGCCATTCAATAGCACATCGTTGGGCCATTTCAGAGCCGCCTCGGGCACTCCCAGCTCTTGCAAGGCCCGCTTCATGGCGACTCCAACCGCCAGACTCAAACCGGACAGCGCGGCAAGCCCGCTCTTGAACCGCCATAACAGGGAAAACGTGAGCGCATCGCCCAGGCCGGAATGCCATGTCCTGCCCAATCGCCCACGTCCGGCAGTCTGCCATTCCACTGCCAGAACAGTGCCACTGGCCGCACCTTGCGCACAACGCTGCAACAGCGACGCGTTGCTGGAAGCGGCATGGTCAAGTACTTCGATATGCAGATCGTCGCCCGCCTTGCCCAGATGCGCCATTATCCGACTGACATCCAGCCACTGTATCGGACGCACCAACCGGTATCCCCTGCCGCGCACGCTGTACAGGCTCAAACCGAAACTCTCCACTTCACGCAGGGCATTGTTCACGGTTGCGCGCGTCACGTCGAACTGTCGCGCCAGCGTCTCACCGGAATGGTATTCGCCGTCTGCCAGACAACGCAGCAGCGCGAACATCAAAGGTCTGGGCGCATCAGTCGATTTCATTGCGGAACATCACGGCGTGCATCTGCCGGTTCGCAGTCAAGGAATTTGATGATCTCCTCGCGCCGTTTCAGCGCATCCTGATATCCCAAATCGATCAGCGCCCGGCAATAGTGTTTGTCGAACAACAGATAACTCACCAGATTCGCGCCGCTGCGCCGCATCACACCAGCCGCACGCAACAACAGACGGATGGTCCATGGCAGACGTTCGATATGCCGTTCTGCCACCTTTTCCAGCGGCTGGCTGGGGGTGATGACCAGCACCTCGATATAACGCATGTCGGTCGCCGAGCGTAACTCCTCCGGAATCAGGCTGACAGTTGTGTTGATTCGCTGCAGCCGTTCAAGATCGACCTCAAGGCCGTCGAGGAAGATGCTGTCCAGCGCATGTCCAGCGATCTGGGCCAGTGTCGGGTAGGAATCCATCCTGCTCCGACGCCCTTCATCATCATCTGTATGCCATGCCCCCATCAGCATCACCTTGTCCGCACCCAGATGTAACGCAGAACTGATGGGGGCGATCTGCCGCATCGAACCATCTCCAAAATATTCGCGGTGGATATGAACTGCAGGAAACAGGAACGGGATCGCGGAAGATGCCAGCAGGTGCTCGATGCCGATCTTGGTCTCCATGCCCAGCCGCCGCGTGCGTTTCCACGGGATCAATCCGGGCACACCCTGATAGAACGTTACCGAATGGCCGGAACTGTAACCCGATGCGGTGATGCTCAACGCATGGAGCGCGCCGGCATCGATGCTCTCCTGTATCTTTTCACAGGGGAGTGTCTGTTCCAGAAAAGCGGCAAGCGGCGCATTGTCCAGCAACGATATGTGCCGCATGCGGTTGATACCGAACACGCTCAGCACCAGACCCGAGAACCAGCGCACGCTGTTGACGAACACTCCCAACACATCGGAACGGTAGATGTCGCTCACATGGGAATTATTCCAGATGCCAAACAGATACTTCACGCCTTTGCGGAACTGTCGAGCATTCACCGCCAGCGTGACCGCGTTCAAAGCACCGGCAGAAGTGCCGCAGATAACATGGAAGGGGGATTGCGCACGGCGCGGCATGAACTCGGCGATGGCCCTGAGCACGCCGACCTGATAGGCGGCACGCGCACCACCACCGGTAAGAACGAGGCCGATCTTTTGCGGAGTCTGGCTCATCGTCGCCTCAACCGTTATGCCTCATCCTGCTCCGCTTGAACCGATTCCAGGGCATCTTTCAACGTCTCCTCGGGCAACGCGTTCAGTGTTTCGGACAGCATCTCCGCGGCTTCCACCGCATTGGGTTGCAGCAATGCGGCATCCGCATTCGCCACCAATACGGCTGCCGCGCCGACCACCCGCAACAGCCTGCTGCGCTCACCCATCAACAACTCCAACTCATCGCGCAACATGGCGACTTCCTGTTTGTTCAGACTATCCGGCATATTCTTCTCCTCGATTCATATCTCTATGCCGACTCTTCCCGGCGCTTCCCATCTGGTAACGGCAAAATCCGGTGGCAGCACTGCTCATGATACGCACCGATTATAGCGCAGCAGCCTGTACAGAGACGGCAAGCGTGGCATACCGGCATGGTTGTCGCGAACCGGGCTTGCAGGGATTTGCTAGAATAGAACCATCCAACGCATATCCATGCCCATGAACCCAATCACGCTGACAGGCGGCGAACACGCGGTACTGCTGTTCCACGGTCTGCAAAGCAGTCCCGCCGAACTGTTGCCGCTGGCCAAACGCCTGCAACAGGCAGGCTACACGGTACACATGCCGCACATCGCTGGCTACGGATACTCGCATGGCGACACGCCGCGTTCGGTCACGCACTGGCAAGACTGGCACGCCAAGGCGATGCAGGAGTTTCGTGAGCTGCAACAACGGCACAAGACAGTTGCTCTCGGCGGACTGTGCATCGGCGCGACTTTGTCGCTCAGCATCGCCGCCGAGTTGGGCGACAAGGTCGCCGCCCTGACTCTGCTGTCCACGACATTGTGGTATGACGGCTGGGCCATGCCCTGGTACCGCCCGTTCCGCTATCTTGGCTATATCTGGCCCATTCGCTACTGGTACACCTACAAGGAGCGCGAGCCATTCGGCCTGAAAAATCCCCAGTTGCGCAAATGGATCGCGCGCGAGATGGCGCACAAAGACGCCACCATGGTCGGTGCCAGCCGCCTGAATCTGCCCGCCATCCAGGAGGCGGAACGCATGATCGCCTCGGTGAAAAGATCGCTGCCGCACATCACCGCTCCAGCCATCATCATCCACGCCGAAGAAGATGAGGTCGCTTCGCCGCGTAGCGCGCATCACATCGCCGCTCACATCGGCTCCAGGGAAGTGGAAACAGTGATGTTGCACAATAGCTACCACATGATCACTGTAGACAACGACAGGGAACTGGTCTCAACCGAAACCATCCGTTTTTTCGACAAGGCATGCGCCCGCAGCCTCGCTGGCTAAGGTCGATTTCCTGTTACAATTCACTCCAGACCTTCACTCTGGAAACAAGCAATCATGAGTTCCCTGCAAACCATACAAGACCTGATGGTCAAGCAATTCGACCTCAAGCCGGAGGCGTTGACACCAGACGCCACGCTGGAGAGCTTGGGACTGGATTCGCTGTCCGTGATCGAATTCACCTTCAACCTTGAAGACGAACTCAAGATAACGATGCCTGAGGAGCGCATTGAACTCAAGACACTTCAGGACGTGGTCAATCTCGTGGACAAGCTCATCGCTGAGCAAAAAAACACCGCGCAGTAAGTCAACATGACCAGGCACGTCGTCATCACCGGAATGGGCATCATCTCTCCGGTCGGCAAGCACCCAACGGAATTCTTCGATAATCTGATGGCCGGACGCTCCGGCATCAAACACTTGCAGAACGACTTCATCGAAAGACTTTCCATCAGCATCGGCGCGCCGGTCGAGGATTTCGACCCCACTGCCTACTTCAGCAAGATGCAACTCAGCAGCATCGAGCGCTTCAGCCAGTTCGCACTGGTCGCCGCCGAGCAAGCCGTGCAAGATGCCCGACTCGAACTTGGCGAGGCGGAATATGCGCGTGCCGGAGTTTGCATGGGTTCGTGCATGGGCGGCATCGGCACCATCGAAGAAGGCTACGTGGAGTTATTCCAGCACAACAAATCGCGCGTCAAACCGCTCACTGTGCTGCTCAGCATGAACAACGCCGCCGCCTCACAAATCTCCATCAAATACCACCTGCAGGGCGCGAACATGACCTACGCCACTGCCTGCTCTTCCTCGGCTATCGCCATCGGTGAAGCCTATCGCCAGATCAGACATGGCTATGCCGATGTGATGCTGGCCGGAGGCTCGGAAGCAATGCTCGCACTGGGCCCGATGAAGGCATGGGAAGCGTTGCGCACACTGGCGCAGGAGGATCCCAGCGACGCGGGTGCATCCTGCAAGCCATTCTCCAAGGATCGCAGCGGGCTGGTGCTGGGCGAAGGTGCCGCCGTGCTGGTGCTGGAAGATGCGGAACGCGCACTGAAGCGCGGCGCGAATATCTACGCGGAGCTGGCCGGTTACGATTGCTCATCCGACTCGACCCACATCACCAAGCCGGATGCCGCCGGACAGGTACGTACGATGCTCAACGCATTGCGCGAAGCACGGTTGCAACCGCAAGATATCCACTACATCAATGCTCACGGCACCGCCACGCTGGCGGGGGACATCGAAGAGACCAAGGCGATCAGACAGGTGTTCGGTGCGTATGCGGACAACACTCCAGTCAGTTCGACCAAATCCATGCACGGCCATCTGATGGGCGCGACCGGCGCGGTGGAATTCATGGCTGCCGTGCTGGCCTTGCAGCACAACGCGGTGCCGCCCACGATCAACCTGCAACATCCCGACCCCGAATGCGATCTCGATTACGTGCCCAATCAGGGACGGACCGGGCTCAAACTCGATGCAGTGATGTCCAACTCATTCGCATTCGGGGGCAGCAATGCAGTGTTGATCGCAAAGCGATTCAAGGTTTGAACTTCTCAGGCTAACCCGGACAGTATTTTTTCCAGGCGTTTTACCGACACGATCACCGGCGTCTTCAGTTCCTGCGCATACAGCGACACACGCAACTCCTGCAGCATCCAGCCAAAATCTTCCAGACGCGCATCTGCCTCGCCGTGCCATGCGGATAGCCGGCGTTGCCATTGCTGCAACAGCGGATTCAATTGCGCCATATTCTGCGCATCGCGCGCCGGATTGGCGCGCAGCTTCTCCAGCCGCACGTTGATGGCCTTCAGGTAACGCGGCATATGCTGCATGCGCTCATAGGGCGTGCGTGCCACCCATTCTTTTCCCAGAAGACCCTCCAACTGCTGCCGGACGTCCTGTTGCACCAAGGTATGCACCTTGAAAGCAGGCAAAGCCTTTTGCAATGCCTGGTGTTCAGTCAGCACCGCGGCAACCAACCGCGCGATCTCCTGTGCCACCAGGTTCAGGCGCGCCTTGGCATCCTTGCAACGCACAGTGAATTCCTTCTCGGTCTCCGGCCAGGGATCGTTCAGGCAGCAGCGATCAAAGGTCACCGCCAGGATCTGCCGTTGCAGGTCCTGCTGCGAACCGAACGGCAACCACTGCATCGCCATCGCCTGCAGACCGGGCAGGTTCTTCTCCAGATACTTCACCTGTTCTTTCAGTGCAAGCTGGAACATGCGGCGCAAGCCGAGGCGGTGCGCTGCTTTCGCGGTATCCTGCGTGTCGAAGCTTTGCAGCGTCACCGCATCGCCCTCATCCACCAGCGCATTGAACACGGTGATGGTCTGCCCAGCACGATGCTCTGTACTGGTAGATTTGAAATCGCCGAAATCCCAGGTAGTGTGGCGCTTCGATTCTTCCCCCTCCCCAGCCCTTCCCCGTTGGGAGAGGAGGCCCGTTTTGCGAAGCGCAGGATTCAGTCCCTCTCCCTCCGGGGGAGGGATTAGGGAGGGGGTTGGCGCCCACTCACCGCGCAACTGGATGAAGTTACGCGACATTCCGAGCTGCCGCCCATGCTCATCCACCACGCGGAAATTCATCAGATGGTGCGCAGGCAGCTGCTCCAGCCGGAACGCATCCTGTGGCACGTCGATCTGCTTCTGTTCACGGATATAGCGTGCCAATACCTGCAACAACGGCGTATCGGAAGGTTTGACCGCAAGGCAGAACGCTGCCGCGAATTCCGGCACTGGCACGCAATGACGGCGCAGTTTCTGCGGCAATGATTTCACCAACTGGATGACTTTCTCGGCCAATATGCCTGGCACCAGATATTCGCAACGGGCCGCGGAGACCTGATTCAACAGGGCCTGCGGCACGGTCAGTGTCACACCGTCGTCGCTCTTGCCCGGCGCGAAGTTATACGCCAGCGCATAGCTCACGTTGCTCATCAGCAGTTGCGGCGGGAACTGTTCAGTGGTGATGCCCGCCGCCTCATGGCGCATGAGATCGTCTTTTTTCAGGTAAAGCAATTTGGGCTGCTCTCGCTCGGCCTCCTTGCGCCAATGTTCGAATGCGGCACCGTTATGCATCCCGGACGGGATATGCTGGTCGTAAAAGGCAAAGATGAGCTCGTCATCCACTAGCACGTCGGGGCGGCGCGCCTTGTGTTCCAGCGCCTCAATGTCAGCGATGAGTTTCTGGTTGTGCGCGAAGAACGGTGCCTGCGTGTTGAACTCGCCGTTCACCAGCGCCTCGCGGATGAACACCTCGCGCGATTCCTGCGGGTTCATCGGCCCGTAATGCACGCGCTTCTTCGGATTGATGAGCAGACCATGCAGCGTGCTGCGCTCCCACGCCGCCACCTGCGCCGCCTTCTTCTCCCAATGCGCATCGAAATAGCTGCGCTTGATCAGGTGCGCACCGACCTCTTCCAGCCACTCCGGCTCGATGCGCGCCACACAGCGCGCGAACAGTTTGGTCGTCTCCACGATCTCGGCCGCCACCACCCACTTGGCACCCTTCTTGGCCAGCACCGAATTGGATGCGATGAAGAACTTGATCTCGCGCGGGCCGAGGTAATGCGGCTCGGTGGCGGATCGGAAGCCGATGTTGCCAAGCAGGCCGGTCAACAACGCCTTGTGTATCTGCTCATAGGTCGCGGGCTGCTCGTTGAAGCGCATGCCCATCTCCGACACCTGCGCATGCAACTGTTGGTGCAGTTCGTGCCATTCGCGCAGGCGCAGCGGCGACAGGAACTTCTCGCGGCATTCATTCGCCCAAAGTTTGTTAGTCTTCTTGTGTTTGATCGCCTCCTGGAACCACGCCCACAACTTGATGTAAGCGAGGAAATCAGAGCGCTCGTCGTTGAAGCGCTGGTGTGCCGCATCCGCCGCTTCGCGCCGCTCAGATGGACGATCGCGCGGATCCTGCAAGGCTAGCGCACTGGCGATGATGAGTATCTCGTTGAGACAATGGTATTGCCGCCCTGCCAGCAGCAGGCGTGCCACCTTGGGATCGAGCGGCAGCTTGGCCAGTTCGTGCCCGAGTGGAGTGAGCTGTCGCTTGTCGTCGATGGCATTCAGTTCCTGCAACAACTGGTAACCGTCGGCGATAGCGCGCGAACCGGGCGGCTCGATGAACGGGAATTCTTCCACTTCGCCCAACCCCAGCGCACTCATGCGCAGGATGACGGTGGCCAGCGACACACGAAAGATCTCGGCATCGGTGAACTCGGGGCGTTGCAGGAAATCTTCCTCTTCGTACAAGCGAATGCACACGCCGTTCATCACGCGACCACAACGACCGGCACGCTGGTTGGCGGCGGCACGCGCGATGTTCTCGATGCGCAACTGCTCCACTTTCTGCCGCACGCTGTAACGGTTGATGCGCGCCAGGCCGCTGTCGATCACATAGCCGATGTTGGGCACCGTGAGCGAGGTCTCCGCCACGTTGGTGGCCAGCACCACGCGCCTTATACCGGAAGGCGCTTTAAACACGCGATCCTGCTCTGCCACGGACAGGCGCGAGAACAACGGTAGTATTTCGAGCCCCTTATGCTGATGCTTGCGCAGTGCCTCGGCGGTCTCGCGTATCTCGCGCTCGCCGGGCAGGAACACCAGCACGTCGCCTTTGAGTCCGCCGATGGAGAGCTCATCCAGTGCGCTGCAGATCGCCTGCGGTACGTCCTGCAGATCGCCTTCTTCATTCTGTTGCGGCGGACGGTAACGCACTTCAACAGGGTAGGTGCGGCCGGAGACTTGCAACACTGGGGCATTGCTGAAGTGTTTGGAGAATCGCTCCGCATCCAGCGTCGCCGAGGTGATGATAAGTTTCAGGTCGGGACGGCGCGGCAGCAGTTGGCGCAGAAAACCGAGCAGGAAATCGATGTTGAGCGAGCGCTCATGCGCTTCGTCGATAATGATGGTGTCGTAATTCTTCAGCAGCGGGTCGTGGTGTATCTCTGCCAGCAGGATGCCGTCGGTCATCAGCTTGATGCAGGTGTCGGGCGACACCTTGTCGTTGAAGCGCACCTTGTAGCCGACCAGCCCGCCCAGTTCGGATTTCAGTTCATGCGCGATGCGCGCACCCACCGAGCGTGCCGCCACCCGCCGTGGTTGGGTGTGGCCGATGACGCCAAGTACCCCGCGCCCCAGACTCAGGCATATCTTGGGCAATTGCGTGGTCTTGCCCGAGCCGGTCTCGCCGCACACGATGACCACTTGATACTTCTCGATGGCCTGCGCCAATTCCTCGCGCCGCGCCACCACGGGCAGGTCGGCGGGATATTCGATCGCGGAGAGTTGCTGGATGCGCGCCAGACGGCGCTGGGCGATTGATGACAGGACAGCTTTCATGGCGCGTGATTCTACCGCATCGTTTGCGGCATCGACCTGACTCTCACAAGGCTGCTTCCAACTGTATCGTCAACCGGCTCTTCTGCGCATTCACCAGATCATGCGCAGAACCGCTGTAGCTGGAGTAATCGAGATGCAGCGCGATATTCTGCAACAGGTCAAAAGTCGCGCTCAGCGTCTTCGCATCGTCGCCGTTACTACCGACCATCCCGCCATTACTGGCCTTGCGCAGCGCGACCCCGACCGACAGGGTATGCGGGATCAAGGCGAGACTGGTGCCGAGGGTGGTCGCCTTGCGCTCGGTCACCCCATACGTATTGGCGCCCGCAACGACCGTTCCGTTGTACGCGCATACTCCCGTGGTACCAATACTGGCCGTGATGCTGGCACCGCATACTGGTGCTCTGGCCTGCTGCAAGAACAGATTCGCCCCCAGCCCGTCGACCTCGCCCTGCGCCTGCACATCGATGAAGGTCTGCCTTGACTCCACATCACCTCCAATCTGATTCCCATATGAACTGCCGCTCATCCTGCCGATGCCCGCCAGAATGCGGTAATCGGCGATGACGGGTGTCACGACGAGGCGCAGATAGCGCTGTCCATAGCGAGTGGAAGCAATGCCATTCGCACCGGGAACAAACGAAGAAGACCAGAGGGTGTAGTTCAGGTAAAACAGATCATGTTGCAGCACGAAGGCATTTCCTGTCGCAGTGCCGCCCTCGCCAAGATCTGCGTTGTACTGGATAGCGGAGGTCTCACGGCGATGCACCGACCAATGACCGGAACGCAACACACCGCCGCTGGACAGCTCATAGCCGTATTGCACGCCCAACGACCTGGTGGTGAAAGGGATCGCCGACAACTTGAACTCGACCGCCTCAAGCACGATGGGCACGCGCAGATCAGCCACATGCCCATGCACCAGGTCGTTCCTGTTCAGGAAACCGATCCTGATGTAATCACCATCGGTGATGCGGCCGCCGAAATAAAGACTGAGATCGTCTGTCCCACAGTGCCCCTCATTCGTTCCCGGCATCACTGTCGTTCCGCCGCCGGAGGCGAACACCGCTTCACTACCGTCGCTCTTCCGGTAGCCATATTTGAACAGCAGTGCCGCATTCAGTGACTGCGGCAGCGGCAGCCATTCGCCCTCGGTGTTGCGCGGCGCTCCCATGCGGATATAGCCCTCGGCCTTGAACGTGCGACCAAAGGCATTCAACAAGGGGATCGGTTGGGCATGACAGCCGGAACAGTTCAGACCGGTCTGTCGCGAAAATGCTGGGATGGCAGAAGCATCGATGGGGAACGCTGTCGCGAACACCAGAACTGCGGAGAGCACGGTCTTCTTCATCATGTTTTCCCGCAAGAATCGACAGCGCAGATCAGCGTCCGGACATGCCTGACAAACCGCCGACCCAGATCTCGCTCAGCCGGAAACTCACCAGTCCTTTTCTGTTCTCGGCCAATTCCAGATGGTAGCCAGACTGTTTGGCCCAGCGTGCCACCTGATACAACCCCACACCCAACCCATCCTCGGAAGGCATGATGGTGTGCAACATCTGGCGCGCGTCTGCATCGGGAATGATGCTGCCGCTGTCGCTGACGCTTAAGACGAGTGGATTTGCGCTCAGTGCAACGGTGATGACGATACCGGGTTCGCGCAGCCGTTTGTTGCAGGCATTGTCGATCAGGTTATCGGCGACGCAATCGAGCAATGCGGCAGGAACAGGCCTGTCACCGAACAGTTCTTCACAGTGCCACTCGATGGCACGATGCTGATGACGCTGCCGCAACGCCTCCCACCAGGTCGCCGGTGGCAATTCGATCGTTTCATCCTGTGCCTCCGGATTTTTCAGTTTCGCTAGCACTGTCTCGATGCGCTGTGTGAGCACAGGCAACTGGCGTTGCAGGATGGGTTGGGCCATTTCCGGCTGGTGCTGCGCCACCGAAGTAAGCGCGAACAAGGATTGCAGCATGTTCTTGAGATCGTGCGTCAGGCGCGCGCCGGTTTCGTAGATGGCTTGCTGGCGCGTGATCTCACGCAGATTCTGTTCGCGTCGTTTTGCCTGATAGAAATGCCCCAGCAATTGCGTGAGCAGCCGCACATGCAGAAGCACAGTGGGCGATGCAGTCTGACGGCTGAACAGGGTCAGTCTCAGATCCTGGTCTGTCATCTCGATGCGGTGCTCACTGGAGACACCTAGCGTACCGTGTCCACGATCCGAAAGCCAGGTAAGGCCTGACACCCACGGCATCTCGACAAGATATTCGGTGGCGCGTTCCAGAAAGGTCTCCGGACTCTGTTCCTGCTGCGCGGCATCGGCGAGTTGCTTGAGCCATAACTCAAGCGGCGTGCCGATGGTCAACAGGTAGCGTGAAAACAACGCCTGAAAGCCGGAGAACCCCAGGCGAGGGTTCCATAGAGCACCCAGGATCAGAAGCATGCCGGCGATGATGAACAAGGTGCGCAGCAAGGAATCAAGATAGCTGATCTGCCCGAAATTCATGAAGACCAGACTGCCCAGCACCACCAGGGTCACCAGGGCGAACAGCAGCAGGATATAGATGAAGTCGACCGCTTGCTCGGTCTCGGCCTGCTCGTGCTCGACCGGGATGAACAGCATGACTGCCAGCAGGGTCGGCAGCCCCACGTTCATCATATTTTCCATCACTTCGCCCAACCCGCGCAGAGCGAACAGATTAGGCACGATATACAGCAGCAGGTTGGCGAGCAGGTAAACCATCACCAGCAGGTAATACATCCGCTGCCAGCGTGCATGGAAAGCGAACACACGCCCCCCCACCAGCGCGAACAACACGCTCACCCAGAACGATAATAACCACCAGTTGAACCAGAACAGGGCGATCATGCTCAAGGCGATGATAAATATCGCCGTGCCTGTGCGCAGTTTGCTCTCGCCCCGCCACATTGGCTGCCATAACAGGAACAGGCCCAGATGCACCATCAGCAATGGACGCATCCAGAGACTTTGCGTCCCCAGCCAAAGCGCCAGATGCAACGATACAAGCATGGCGAACGCAAGCCAGCGGCTTGATAGCATGAATTTCCCGAAGGCAGTTGTCAGCATTTCGTCACTCTTGTCTAAATTTCATCATTTTGCGCATGGATGTTGCCAGTTTAACTCAACCGGTACGCCGCGTTTTTCCAGTCGGAAATCATATAGTCAGAAATGTTGGGGCGCTATCCTAATATATTGTTTATAAATATATATGCATTGAAAACTTCGATTCAACACATCTTTAATGCTAGCTGCGCACAAGTGACACGAGAATATATTACAAAATGGCACGGACATTGCTGTAAATCTCGCGCAGGGCTTTAATTCACATAAAACCAACTATTTGGGAGTTGCAATGAAACGCAGTCAATCCGGCTTTACCTTGATTGAAATCGCCATCGTGCTGGTGATCATCGGCCTGCTGCTCGGCGGCGTGCTGAAAGGTCAAGAACTCATCAACAGCGCCAAGGTCAAGAACTTGGCAGCTGATTTCAAAAACGTGCCGCTCTATATATACGGCTATCAGGATAAATACCGCGCGTTGCCAGGCGATGATTCTCTCGTAGCCTCTCATGTAGGCGCAACAGCAACTTTGGCCGCAAACCCTACAGCGGCACTAGCCGCTCGCGGCAATGGCCTGATTGAAGGCTACTGGGACAGCAATACCCAAGATGATGAATCCATCGTATTTTGGCAGCATGTTCGTATGGCTGGTTTTGCCGCAGGTGCTACAACAACCCCGACAGGTGCAATCACCAACGACCAAGACCCCTACCTTCCACAAAATGCTGTAGGTGGTCGCATCGGTGTTGAAAGCAGCAGTGCGAATCCTCCGATCGTTAACCTCAAAGGTGCTTACATCGTCTGCTCCAAGCATATTCTGGGTAAATTCGCCAAGCAGCTCGATACCACTATGGACGACGGCGTAGGCAATACAGGCTCAGTGATGGTCACAGCTGACAAAGCTTCAGGCTCTGCCCGAACAGCGGGTGGAGAGGCAGCAGTAGCTGCTCCTGTCGATGACACTCTCTACACCGTCTGCATGGGCGTCTGATCAACTCCGGCGTGACAATCAAAGCCCGCTTCGGCGGGCTTTTTTCATGCCCAGGTTTTTCTGATTACATTCAAGCTAATCATCCGTTTCCCGTCAACCCCTGCCCCAACCCCGTCATCTGGCTCATCCCCCATTTGCCGCTGTAACCCCGTCTTCCTTGATTGGCGCACCTCTGCAAGGCGCACACGCTTTGGCACGGGTATTGCGATACAAGACGCACAAACATAATTGGATCTCGAAAACCCTTTTACTTCGACTCACGCCCAAGCGCGAGCGGCAGGTTTTCAGTAGTTCCTGTGATCCCTTAGGAGGGGAAGAGTATGCGACGCAGTGAACAATCGGGTTTCACCCTGATCGAATTCGCTATCGTGATGTTGATCATCAGCCTGATGATCACGCTGACGGCGAAAGGCAACGAGCTCCTCAACAATACGACGGTGAAGATGCTCACCTTCGATTTCCATAACATCCAGCTCGCCATCAACGGCTATCGGGACGAATTCCATGCATTGCCCGGTGATGACCGGCGCGCTTCAGCGCATTTGCCCGATACCGGCGCACCCGTCACTAACGGCAACGGCAATTCGATCATCGGCGGAAACTGGAATTCAACTTCGGGAGAATCTTTCAATCTTTGGCAACATGTCCGGCTTGCCGGGTTGATGCAAGGTTCGACGGATACGAACTCGAATGGCTACATCCCGCGCAACGCTTCCGGTGGGGCACTTGGCGTTTCCGGGATTGCCACATCACCCATCCCGGGCTTGAAAGGAGAATACGTCATCTGCTCGGACCATATTCCCGGCAGGCTGGTGAAGCAACTTGATCTGGCGATGGACGATGGCGACACCGCATCCGGCTCGATGCGGGTATCCGCTTCGACCACAGGTGGCGCCGCAGTGCATACGAACGACATCATTGATGGAGACAGCTATCTGGTCTGTCTGGGGGACTGACCATCGGTCGGGTTGTCGATCAACCCTTGCGCAGCCGTTTCTCTGCTGCTTCCAGCGTCACCGGCTGCCCGAGCAACACGAGCACATCACCCGCGCGCAGCCGCATGTCGCCCGCCGGCTGGCTGCCTTCCACATTGTGACGCCGCACGGCGTTCACTTCGACGTTGATCTCATCCAGCTTAACCTCGCGCAGTTGCTTGCCGACAGCGACATCACCCTCATTGAGCATGACATTCTGGAAGCGCGGCAGCATGCTCTCCGTTGACTCTCCCACTGCCGCATCGACCGCAGCCGTGCTGCGGAAGTAGCCGCTGAACATGCTGTAACGCTTGGCGCGGGTCTCCTGAATGTGACGGACGACCCGGCTAAGCGGAACGCCGGAGAGCAGCAGCGCCTGCGAAGCGAGCATGACGCTGCCTTCGGTGACTTCAGCCACCACTTCGGCGGCACCCGCCTGTTTAAGCGCGGCGATGTGGGTGTCGTCGGTGGTGCGCACCACTACGGGCAGATCGGGGCGCGCTGCCTGCACGTGGTGCAGTATCTTGAGGGCCGAGTGCTTGTCATCGTAGGTGATGGCCAGTGCTTTTGCGCGCATCAATCCGGCTGCTTTCAACACTTCGCTTTTCCCCGCATCGCCGTAAACCACCTTTTCCCCGGCTGCCGCCGCTTCATGCACGCGGCGCGAATCGAGATCGAGCGCAATGAAGCTGATACCTTCTTCTGTCAGGAATCTTGCCAACGCCTGCCCGCTGCGACCGTAGCCGCAGATGATGATGTGCTGTTTGCTCGCCATGCTGCTCACGGCGATCTGGTGCATCAGCATGGCGCGACTCATCCACTCTTCCGGTGACAGGCGGCGCACGATAGCCTCTGCATGCTGAATCAAAAATGGCGCGATGAGCATGGAGATGAGCATGGCCGCCAGCACGTTCTGCAGCACATCTTGCGGGAGTAAATCCACCTCCCCTGCCAGCGTGAGCAGCACGAACCCGAATTCGCCCGCCTGCGCCAGGCCGATCCCGGTGCGCAATGCCGTCCCCCACTCGCCCGCAAAACTGCGCACCAGCAGCGCCACCACGCCCGCCTTGAAAGGGATGAGGATAAGCAGCAACAACAATATCCACCCCCACCCGGCGATCACTGCATGCAGGTCGAGCATCATGCCGATGGTGACGAAGAACAGGCCGAGCAGCACATCGCGGAACGGCTTGATATCTTCTTCCACCTGATAGCGGTATTCGGTCTCGGAGATCAGCATGCCTGCCACGAATGCGCCGAGGGCGAGCGAGAGTCCGGAAAGCTCGGTGAGCCAAGCCATGCCGAGGGTGAACAGCAACACGTTGAGCATGAACAGCTCTGAGGACTTTTGCCCGGCCACCAGATGGAACCAGGGACGCAGCAAGCGCTGCCCGAATATCAGCAATGCCGCCAGCACGATTGCAGCCTTGACCATGGCGAACATGATGGTGCTGGAAAGATGGCCCTCGTGCGATGCCAGCGCCGGGATGATGATGATGAGCGGTACCACCGCCAGATCCTGGAACAGCAACACGCCCATGATCTTCTGTCCATGCGGCGCATTCAGTTCGGCGCGCTCGACCAGCATCTTGCTGACGATGGCGGTGGATGACATCGCCAGGATACCGCCCAGAGCCAAACCTGCGCGCCAGTCTATCTCGAAGAACAACGAGGAAAGCATCACCAGCAGCATGGTGGCTACGACTTGCGCCGTGCCCAGTCCGAACACCAGGCGCTGCATGGCGCGCAAGCGTGCCAGACTGAATTCCAGACCGATACTGAACATCAGGAACACCACGCCGAATTCGGCCAGATGCCGCGTCTCCGGCGCGTCGGGTATCCAGCCCAGCGCATGCGGGCCGATACTGATGCCAACCAGCAGATACCCGAGCATCGCCGGCAGTTTTAAAATACGACACAACACCACCACACCGACGGCGACGGCCAGCAAAATCAGGATGAGATGGAGTGAATTGTTCATGCCCCGATGATGCCACAATTTCAAAAAAACGCCGCCCCCAAACAGCACTGTTATAATCCATCCCATGAACAAACCACTCTCCGCCGCACCGCATGCGCTCGACCTTGCGCGTCAGGTTCTCAATATCGAAGCCGATGCCGTCCGGGCACTGACACAACGCATCGACGACGATTTTTTACGGGCGTTGAATCTCATCCTCGCGTGCAAGGGCAGAGTCATCGTTAGCGGTATGGGCAAATCGGGACATGTCGCGCGCAAGATCGCTGCGACCATGTCCAGCACCGGCACCCCGGCCTATTTTGTTCATCCGGGCGAAGCCAGCCATGGTGATCTCGGCATGGTCACGGCACAGGATGTGTTCATTGCGCTCTCTTATTCCGGCGAGAGCGAAGAACTGCTCACCATCGTTCCCGCCATCAAACGGCAGGGCGCGCACCTCATCAGCCTCACCGGTAATCCACAATCCAGTCTTGCATTGGCGGCTGATGTTCACCTCAATGGTTCGGTAGCCCAGGAAGCCTGCCCGATGGGGCTCGCCCCTACTGCCAGCACCACAGCCGCACTTGCGCTGGGTGATGCACTCGCTGTGGCCCTGCTCGATTCCAAAGGTTTCGGAGAAGAGGATTTCGCGCGTTCTCACCCCGGCGGCAGTCTGGGCCGGCGCTTGCTTACGCGCGTGCGCGATGTCATGCACACCAACGCCAGTATTCCAGCCGTCCCGCATGACGCGACACTCGCTGATGCAGTGCTTGAGATCTCGCGCAAAGGGCTGGGAATGACCGCCATCGTGGACGAGCGCAAACA
>Ga0265324_10001109_pt1 | contig 16200 bp, 12 predicted proteins | sample 41419metaG_FD_198634 | JGI IMG/M metagenome (GOLD analysis project Ga0265324, IMG submission 198634) | Rhizosphere microbial communities from Carex aquatilis grown in University of Washington, Seatle, WA, United States - 4-14-19 metaG | ecosystem: Host-associated > Plants > Roots > Rhizosphere...
CAGGACGCGGGATTCGACGGGTGCCGGAGGCGTCATGTTCGGGGTGCGCCTACTTGGCTTCGGGCGTCTCCGGCTTCGGCTTCTCGACCTTTATGGCCGCGCCGTCCTTTAGCATCCGGCTGATCGCGGCGTAGGAGCCGGAGACAACCTCGTCGCCCGCCTTCAGGCCCGACTTGACCTCGATCAGCGAGTTGTCGGCGATGCCGGTCTCGACCTTCACGGCCTTCGCCTTGTCGCCGTTGCGCACGAACACGATTCGCTGGAGCTTCTCGCGGTCCCTGCGGGCGTCCTCCTTCTCGGTGGCCACATCCAGGTCGTTGCCCGAACGCTCGTGGGCCTCCTTGGCCTTCTTCTTCTCAAGCTCGTCCGCGGTGAGGCCGCCCTCGGCCCTGACCGTGACACTCTGGATCGGAACCGCGACCACATCCTTGACGGTCTGGGTTTCGATGTCCGCGGTGGCGCTCATGCCCGGGCGAAGCATCAGGTCCTTGTCCGCGACCCGGATCTTCACGATGAAGTTGGTGACCTGGTCGGAGACCGATCCCGACGCCTGGCCGGAGGAGCCGCTGCCCGAGCCCCCGTTGTTGTCGGCGGAAGCCGCGATCTCGCGGACCGTGCCGTTGAACTTGCGGTCGGGATAGGCGTCGATGCTGATCTTCACCGGATCGCCCACCTTGACGTTCACGATGTCGTTCTCGTTAACCTTCACGCGAACCTCCATCTTGCTCAGGTCGGCCACCCGCATGATCTCGGTCCCCGCGAACGAGGTCGACGCCTGGACCCGCTCGCCCACCTCGGACGAGCGCGAGCTAACGGTTCCGTCCATCGGCGAGTAGATCTCGGTCTTGGAAAGCTGATCCTTGGCCTGCTTGAGGAGGCCCTCGGCCTCGTCCGCCTGCGCCAGGGCGGACTCCCGGTTGGCCTTGGCGCCGTCGTAGGCCGTCTTGTAGCTCAGGTAGTCGAAATCCGAGACTAGCTTCCGGTCGTAGAGGTCCTGGTACTTCTTCAGGTCGGCATCGGCCTTCATGAGCTGCACGAGGCTGTTCACGGCTCCCGAGCGGGCGGCAGCCACCGCTGCGACCTGCTGGTCGACCTGGGCCTGGTAGAAGTCGGGCTTAATCTTGACGATTACCTCGCCCTTCCTGACCGTCGCGCCCTCGCGGAACGGCAGCGCGGTGATCTCGCCGAAGACCTCGGGCGAGATCTTGACCTCGACCTCGGGCTGGACCTTCCCGGTTGCCGTGACGGTCTGGACGATGGTCTTCACAACGGCCTTCTCGGTCGTGACCGAGATGCCGTTGTTGGCGCCGCGCTTTTTGATGATGCCGACGGTTGCGATGGCGACGAGAAGCACGGTAGCGCCTATCAAATACCACTTTAGCTTCGATTTCTTCCGCGGCTTGGCCACGGCGGGAGCAGTCGCGGTTCCGGACGAGAGGGGGGCGGTCATGGAAGTAGCATTCACGGGTAGTTTTGATTACGGGTCAAACGTTCAAGCCGCCAATCCCCGGTTCCCGCCCAAAAAAACAGCGTGGAGGGGTCGTTTCCGGCCCCTCCACGCTAACACAACTAACAACGAGCAAGGGGGGACGAAACAGGAACCCCCGGAAAGGGGAACCCATTTGCGCCCAAAGGTTGCCAAAATGCGTCGAACCGCCGTTTCGACGGGGTCGAACGGCGGGTACGCGTCCAGGCGGAAGGTCGGCATCCCCCCACAACACCCCCCGCAGGGGAAAAGTTACACCAATCTTTGATGAGCGGATTCCCCGAGGGATAGGCGGGTCCCCCCGGGGGGGCCTACCCCTCCTGCCCGGCCCGGGGCCCGATCGCGGCCCACCCTCTCGGGGGCGCCTTCCTCGGAACCGAGATCGGCAGTGCCCTCACGGACGAGACCGGACCGTTCCTGAGGTATTCGGCGATCGAGCGCAGGTCGGAGCCGAGGTAGGAGGGGATCCGAATGACCTCGTCGGACTGCGTGGCGTCGATCACCGACAGGGCCCCGCCGGCGCGGAAGAGCAGGACCGTGTGGCCCAGCCTGCCGATCCGTGTGTTCAGGTAGTAAAGCAGGAGCTGCGGCGAGTCAGCCTCGCCGCCGACGGCCCGCCTTTGGTCAAGGGCCCTCAGGCTGTCGATGAAGCAGACCCTGGGCGGCCGGCGGGACGCCGGCCCCTTGGGGCCGGGCACGTCGTCGACCCACTGCCACGACGAGATTCCGGGCTCGATGTCCCGAAAGAGCGGCCCGGGGTCCGCCTTGTCCCGGTCCAGGGTCCCCAGCGTGCGCGAAAGGCTCTGCGTGCCGTCCTCGTCGGCGTAGAACCAGAGGGCGCCCGAGAACTCGAACACCAGTCCGTATACAATCCTCGGATACATCTGGCCCCTCCACGCCCCCCTCGGGTGGCTGTTGTCGAGGCGGACGACACGCGCCCAGGTGTCGGGGCTGAGCATCGCCCGCGCTGCAAAGGCGTCCGACATGTCCGCGGGGACCGGGGTGACCTTTGCCTGGGCGGCCGCCGCGGCCGCAACGAGTGCCAGGAGGAATTTGAGGGCTCGCATAGCCCTGTAAACCCAAAGAAGGCGCTTCTAGATCCAGTTTTGCGACGGCCCGCCGCAACTATGCGGCAAACCGACCGGCGGACGCGCCGGACGCCTAGTCAACCCTGCCGAGGAGCGCCTTGATGCGGTCCTGATAGCCGCGGCTAAGCCGGAGCTTGGTCCCGTCCTGAAGCACGACGGCATACTCGCCCTCGAACGATGGGCTCAGCTTCCGGAGGCGGTCGGCGTTGACGATCGTCGAGCGGTGGATCCGGATGAACCGCGCCGGGTCGAGACGCTCCTCGAGGGCCGCCATGGTGCCCCGCATCAGGTGCGAGCGGCCCCCGACGTGGAACTTTACGTAGTCGCCCTCCGCCTCAATCCAGTCGATCTCGCTTGTCTTCAGGAAGATGATCTCGCCGGAGGACTTCAGGAGTATCCGGTCCCTGCTCTCGCCCTCGAGGTGCTCGATCAGCCGGGTGAGCCGGGTGTCGACGTTGTCGTTGCGCTTTCGGATGACCAGGTCCCGGGCGCGGCTCAATGCGGCGTTGAACCGCGCGTCGTCGTAGGGCTTGAGCAGGTAGTCCACCGCGTTGAATTCAAAGGCTCTAAGGGCGTACTCGTCGTAGGCCGTGACAAACACGACCACGGGGGCCGCCTCGGGGCCCACCCGGATCAGGGTCTCGAACCCGTCGCAGCCGACCATCTGCACATCGAGAAAGACGAGGTCGGGCCGCAGCCGCTTGATCAGGTCGGCCGCCTCGAGCCCTCCGGTGGCCTCGCCGACGATCTCGATGCCCGACTGGCGCTCCAGGAGGATCCGGATACCCCGCCGGGCCAGAGGCTCGTCGTCGGCAATCAGGGTGCGGATCCGGTTCTCGGTGGCGGCCATTCTCTGGGGGGTCATGGGTGGCAGGGCAGCACGATCTCGACCGAGATTCCGCCGGTCGGGCGGCTTGTAAGGGTCATACTGCTCTCAGTGCCGTACATCCTCGCAAGGCGCTCCCTCGTGTTGGTGAGTCCCGTGCCCTCCACCACGCGGCGGTTCTCCGGGATCCCGGGTCCGTCGTCCCGCACCTCTAGGTGCAGGGATTTCCCCTCGACGTGGCCGAAGACCTCCACCCTTCCGGGGCCGGCCTTGGGCGCGACGCCGTGCAGGATCGCGTTCTCGACGATAGGCTGAAGCAGCAGCCAGGGCACGGGCATGCCGAGGGCCTCCTCCTCCACCGCGACTTCGACGGTGAGGCGGTCTGGGAACCGGGCCTTTTGAATCTCTATGTAGCGATCCAGAAAATCCATTTGCACCCGCAGTGTGGTCTCATCGTTTTGGCTCCCGTCCAGGGACATCCGCAGAAGAGAACCCAGGCGGGCGAGCAAAGTTACAGCCATTTCGTTCTTACCGTCCCTGACCAGGACCGAGACCGTGTTGAGGGTGTTGAACAGAAAATGGGGCCTGAGCTGCTCGCGCAGGGCCTTGAGCTCGGCCTCGATCAGCCGCGACTCCAGCTGAACGGCCCGCAGCTCCTCGTTCTTGAACCGGCGCTGGAGCTCCCCCCCGTAGCCGTAGGCGATCACGCCCCAGTAATACACCATGTCCACCAGGTTGTGGCCGTAGAAGCTCCTGTAGGCCGTTACCCAGAAACCCATGGGATCCGCACCGAAGAAGATGGCGTAGCTCTCGATCCTGCCCAGGTAGAAGGTGGCCATCACCAGGAAGCTCAGGCCGAGGTGGAAGAGGATGCCGCCAGCCCAGCGTCCCGAGCTGAGCGGCACCCGCTCGCGCAGCATGAGGATGAAGGGGGCGAGGCACCCCCACATTGCGGCGCGCACGAACTGCGGGATCGCGATGCCGACGAAGTCCGCCCAGTTCATCTCGGCCCGCATGTTGAAGTAGAGCTCGGTGGAAAGGACCATCCCAAGCGCGGCCCAGCCTGCAGTCGCTGCGGCAATCCTCAGCCATCGATTGTTCATTGATTCGGAACGCTTCATTCCGGCGGCAATCGGCCCGGATCAAGCCGATACCCCCCGTTTTGCGACGAATCGACGAAAAAGCGCGACGGACCGCCGCAATCCTGGGTCCGGTTTCCTGGGGGCCCGCGACTGGCCCAGGGGTCAGCGGTTGCGCTCCCGCTCCGCCCAGAGCGCCGCCCCGACGATCCCGGCCTCGTTCAGGAACTCGGCAGGCACCATCCTCGCCCGCGGCCTCACGTACTTGAAGAACTTGTCGTGCTTTGCGCTCACGCCGCCGCCGATGATGATCAGCTCCGGCCACAGGATGTCCTCGAGGGCGCGGATATAGTGGCCCAGGCGCTCCCCCCATTGCTTCCACGACAGGTCCTTCTTGTGCCTGATCGACGCCGCCACGCGCTTCTCGGCGTCGCGCCCGTCGAGCTGAAGGTGGCCGAGCTCGCAGGGGAAAAGGCAGCCGCGGAAGAAGAGCGCCGATCCGACGCCCGTACCCAGGGTCAGCATGAGCGCCTTTCCCCCGAAGTCCTTGCCCGTGCCGAAGGTCATCTCCGCAAGCCCCGCCGCCGCCGCGTCGTTGGTGAGGGCGACGGGCCGGCCCGTCGCACGGCTGAAGAGCTTGATCCCGTCGCACCCGATGAACTTCTTGTCGAGGTTGGCGGACGTGAGGATCGTTCCCCCGTGGATGACGCCCGGGAAGCCGACGCCGACCGGGCCCCGCCACCGGAAGTGCGCCGCGATCATCCCCGCGGCGTCGGCCATCTCCCCCGGGGAGAGCAGCAGGGGCGTCTCGATCTTGAAGCGCCCGGCCAGGAGGCGGCCGGTGGAGGTGTCGACCGGGGCCCCCTTTATCGCGGAGCCGCCAATGTCGATTCCGAGTACCTTCATGGGCCGGACATAGACAGCCCCGGCCGCCCTTTTCAATGCCGTGTTTCGGGAGCCCGGACTCCCGGGCGAGGCGGCTGTTTTTGGGTCAGTCCCCTTGACGCCGGGCCGGCGTCGCGCTCCTCTTTCCGCAAATGAAGGTCACCTACTACCTCGAGGTTCTTTCGTCTTGGTGCCACTGGGTGGAGCCAGCCTGGGCCGAGCTGAAGGCCCGCTACGCCGGACGCGCGGATTTTGAGTGGCGGATCGCCCTCATGCGCCAGGAGGACTTCCCCGTCTCCCGCGACCAGTGCGACTGGTTCTACCGGCGCAGCGGGGGCACGGTGATGCACTCGCCCTACAAGCTCAACTCGGGCTGGTTCGAGGCGGGCCGCACCGACGCGTTCCAAAACCCGAGCCTCGTGGCCGAGGCCGGCAAGGACTTTGGATTCAGCGACGACAGGATCCGCCTCGCCCTGTCACGGGCCGCGGTCATCGACGGCCGGAAGGTCGGGCGCATGGAGGAGGCGGTCGCCGTGGCGGCGAAGGCATCGGGTATCCCCGCCAGGAAGCTCAGGGCGCGGGCCGAGTCGGCCGCCGTGAAGGCCCGGGTCGAGGGAAGCACCGCCGAGTTCTTCTCGCACCGGATATCGCAGCGCCCGGCGTTCGTCCTGGAGGACGCCATCGGGGACAAGGCCGTCTTCTCGGGACTGGTCCGAATCGAGCCGCTCGCGGCGGCGATCGACGCGATGCTTGCGGACACGGCGGCCTACTCGGCGCACGCCGCACACCACGGCACTGTGCCAAAGGCGTAGCCCTCCCCGCCATGGACTTCACCAATCTGGGGGCGACGGGACTGAAGGTGTCGCGCATCTGCCTAGGGACCATGACCTATGGCAGCAGGAAGTGGCGGCCCTGGGTCCTCGATGAGGAGGAGGCCAGGCCGTTCATCCGGCGCGCGATCGAGCTTGGCATCAACTTCTTCGACACGGCGGACATGTACTCGCTCGGGGCGAGCGAGGAGGTCCTCGGACGCGCGCTCAGGGACTTCGGGCCCGGGCGGGACCGGGTCGTCGTCGCGACGAAGGTCTTCAACGCGATGGGGGACGATCCCAACCAGAGGGGCCTCTCGAGGAAGCACATCCGCCACGCGATCGACGCCAGCTTGAGGCGCCTCGGCACCGACTACGTCGACCTCTACCAGATCCACCGATTCGACCCGGGCACCCCCATCGAGGAGACCATGGAGGCCCTCAACGACCTCGTGAGGGCGGGAAAGGTCCTGCACCTGGGGGCGTCGTCCATGTTCGCCTGGCAGCTCGCGAAGATGCTGCACGCGAGCGAGGCCCGCGGATGGACACCGTTCGTGACCATGCAGAACCACTACAACCTCCTCTATCGCGAGGAGGAGCGAGAGATGGTTCCGTTCTGCGCCGACCGCTCGATAGGACTGCTGCCGTGGAGCCCGCTAGCGCGGGGTCTCCTGGCGCGCGCCCTCGTGGCGTCCACCGTCCGGGCGACGACCGACGAGTACGCACGCAACCTCTACGGCGGCGACCTGTCCGATGCCGACCGCGCGATCCACGCAGCGGTCCAGGGCGTCGCCGCGAAGCGCGGGGTGCCCCCTGCGCAGGTCGCCCTTGCCTGGCTTTGCCAGAAGCCGGGCGTCGTGGCCCCCATTGTCGGCGCCTCCAAGCCCCACCACCTGGAGGATGCCGTCGCCGCCCTCTCGCTCAGGCTGACCGCGCAGGAGATATCGGCCCTCGAGGCGCCCTACCTCCCGCGCCCCGTGGCCGGACACCAATGAGCCTGCGCCCGCGAATCGCGAGACTGGGCCTTCTTACGGCAGCGCTCGCCGCGTCGGGCGCCCGCGCGTCGACGGGTGTGGTCTACGAGGACGCAAACGGAAACGGGCGCCGCGATCCCGGCGAGGCGGGCCTGGCGGCCGTCGAGGTGTCGAACGGCGTGGACGTGGTGAGGACGGACGCGTCCGGCGGCTTCAGCATCGCCGACCGCCCCGGCTCCCGCGTCTTCGTGATCAAGCCCCGGGGCTGGCGCCCGCCCGCCGACGGGGAGAACCTCCCGCTGTTCTATGCGACCGCCGGAAAGCCGGCCGACTTCCCCCTCCATCGAGCGGACGAGCCCGACGACATGAGGGCCCTCATCCTCACGGATCCGCAGCCCGCCTCCGCGACCGAGGTCGGCTACCTTTCCAGGGGGTTCGCGGAACGGCTCGGCCCAAGGGCCGACCTCGCGTTCGGAGTCACCCTCGGCGACGTCGTCTACGACAGGCCCGACCTTTTCGGGCCCGTGAACACCGTCCTCTCCCGTGTCGGGATCCCCTGGTACAACCTCCCCGGCAACCACGACCTCGCCCTGGGCACTCCGGACGAGGCGGCCGCGATAGCCCCGTTTGAGGCGGCCTACGCGGTGTCGACGTACGCCTTCCACGCCGGCCCCTCCCTCTTCGTCGCGTTGGACGACGTGCGGCCCCTCGGCGGACCCCGCTACATCGGCGGGCTCCGCGACGACCAGTTCCAGTTCCTCGGAAACCTTCTCGGGGGAACGCCGGCGGGCGAGTGGGTCGTGATCATGGTGCACATCCCGCTGTTCCCGCCCGACCCGTCGGGGGTCGAGGGTTTCCGGCCGGCCGACCGCACCCGCCTGTTCGGGCTCCTCGCGGGACGCAGCAAGGTCCTCATCCTCTCGGGCCACACCCACTACCAGCGCCACGTGATGCACGGGCGCGGCGACGGCTGGAGCGGGGCCGAGCCCCTCCACGAATACAACGTGGCGGCCGCCAGCGGCGGATTCTGGGGAGGCCCCGCGGGCGCTGACGGAGTCCCCGTCTCCACGATGTGGGACGGGACGCCGCCGGGCTACGCAATCCTCGGGTTCAAGGGCGGGGGCGTGTCCCTCGACTACCTTCCCGCACGGCTTCCGCCCGACTTCCAGATCGCGCTGCACGCCCCCGACGTCGTCGCACCCAGGCAGGGCTTCGTCTCGTTCTACGCCAACGTGTTCAACGGCCACGACGGCTGGGTGGTCGAGTCCCGCGTCGACGACCGCGCCTGGAATCCGGTCCGCAGGATCCTCGGCTGGGACCCCTCCTACGCAGCCGAGTTCCTGACCCAGGACACGGCTGCGCGCCCGCCCCGCGGTCCGCGCCTGCCCGATCCGGCTGTCTGCTACCATCTCTGGCGCGGGATGCTGCCGGCGGACCTGCCCCTCGGCCGGCATGTGCTGCAGGTCCGCGCCACGGACACCGAGGGGCATGTGTACTCGGCACAGAAGTCCCTTGAGATTGCCAGCCCCTGAGGGGGGCCCGGCCGCCCCGCGCGGCCGGCGCCTGGCCAGTACATGATTTTGCGTACGAAAACACGATGACGGCCCCTAGATTTCCATTTTCATCGCCCGTGCCGTCTTCGCCGTCACTCCATCCCTGCGCGTCATAGCCGGTTGTGCCATCCTGTGGACCGCGTCCCGGGAAGGCCCGACACGGGCGTTCGCCGCGGCCGGCTGGCCGCTGGAAACCGAGGGGATGCCTCCGATGCATGTCTTCACCGCGCGGGACACGGGGATCGAGACCATGGCCTGGTCGGCTGCGCAGGATCCGACCGGGACCCTCTACTTCGGGTGCGACACCGTCATCTCGTTCGACGGCGATCGCTGGCGCCCGAAGGCGATGGACCCCACCTACCTCGTCCGGGGCCTGGACGTCGGGCCGAACGGCAGGATCTGGGCCGGGGGTGTGAACCAGATTGGCTGGTTCGACACGGGAACCCGTGGCGAGCCCGCATACCACTCCCTCATGGGCCGCCTGCCAGCGGGCGCCGCCGAACTGGGCGACATCTGGAGGGTGTACGCCCAGGGTGACGAGGGCGCGGTGTTCGTGGCGCGCGAAAGGGTCCTTCAGTGGGACGGCAGGGCCTTCAGGACGTGGGACTACCCGGGGACGCACCTGGTGTGGTCGACGCGAACGGCAAAGGGCATCTACGTGCACTATCCCCCGGTCGGGCTCCTCAAGCTCGGCGCCGGGGACCCCACGCTGGTCGTCCCGGCCCAGTCGCTCGGGCCTGCGGAGGTGCGCTGGCTTGACGACACCGGCAGTGACTGGCTCCTGCTGACGGCCCGCGGGTTCAGCGCCCTGCACTCGGGAATCTGCACGCCTCTTGACACCCAGGCCTCGGCGTTCGCGCGCGCCAACACGCCGACCTCGGTGGCACGGCTTGAGGACGGCGTCCTGGCCGTCGGGACGCTCCAGGGAGGGATAGGCCTCGTCGACAGGGAAGGGTCCCTCCTGCGTGTCTTCGATGTGAAGTCGGGCCTCCCGTCGAACCAGGTCTACTCGCTCTTTGTCGACCGGGCGGGGGCGCTCTGGGACATGGGCCCGGCGAGCATCGTGCGCCTCGCCATGGGGGCCGACTGCTCCTCGTACGGTGCCCGGAGCGGATACCCACCGGGAGGAATCAGCTCCCTTGCGCGCTCCGGGGATTCCCTCCTTGGCGTCTCGCACAGCGACATACTGCGCCTTTCACCCGATCCGGACTCGGGCGGCGCCGGCCGCTTCGTGCCGCTCGGGATCAAGAGCAGCCGGTTCTACAGCCTTCTCTCGACTCCGGCGGGGCTCGCGGTGGGGCATTTCCACGGGCTCGGACTTCTGTCTGGCGGCGGCATGAGGCCGGTCGTGGGCCCCCGCGACGTCGTGTTTCGATTGAGCCCGTCCGTGTCGGCACCCGGCAGGCTCCTCGCCTCCCTTTACGAAAGCGTCCTCTCGGTCGACCCGGACTCCGGGGCCTCGCGCATCGTCGCCGACGCGCTGCCCGACTACGGCGACACGGTCGTCGATGAGCCCTCGGGACGCGTGTGGATAGGGACCCCATCCAGGGGCCTCTTTGTTTCAGGGGCCGCCGGCACGAAGGCGGAACCCGCCGGGCCGCGCTTTGGCCCCTTCCCCGCGGTCGGGCCGGCGCTTGTCGCCAGGGCCGGCCCGAACGTTGTCGTGCTCGCGAACGGCTGCGCATTCGCCATGGAAGCCGGCGGCGACCGGTTCCGGCAGGTCGCGGGCCTTCCCTCGGGAAGCCCCCTCGCCATCTCGAACGCCGACAGCAGCGGGGCCGTGTGGGCGGCGCTCGCCCCGGGCCCGGGCGGCCGCACGCCGGTCCTCGGTAGGATAGCCCCAGGGGAGGCCGGGGCCACATGGATCCCGCAGTCGTTCGAGGGGATATCCGGAATCGGCTCCCTAGTCGGCCTGCAGGTCGTTCGCTCGGCGGACCACGACGAGCTCTGGATCGAGGGAACGGAGTCGCTGCTGCGCGCGGGGCCCAAGGCCCTGGCGGCGTGTCCACCCCCTCCCAGGCCCCAGATCCGGGCGTGGCTGAGAACCGGGGAGCGGCTGGGAGGGACTCCGGCGGACGGCGCCCTACCGTACTCAACCCAGGGGATTCACATCGAGTGCAGCTCCCTTGATTTCGGGATGAGGGAATCGGAGCGGTTCCAGATGATGCTCGGCGGCGCCGAGGCCCAGTGGTCGTCCCCCGGGGACTCCTCCGAGAGGGACATCTCGGGCCTTAGGGAGGGGGACTATGACTTCAAGGCGAGGCTCGTGAGCGACTCCGGCGTGGCGGGCGAGGCGGCCGAGCTGCATTTTTCGATCGCGCCTCCATGGTGGAGGACGTCGCTTTCGCGCGCGGGCTTCGGCGCCTTCGCTCTGCTCGGGATTCTCGCGCTGCTCAGGCTGCGCACCGGTGCGCTCAGGCGAAGGGCTGAGCTCCTGGAGAGGCTGGTCCGACGAAGGACGCAGGAACTGGAGAGGGCGAACGCGGCGAAGAGCGAGTTCGTGGCCAACATGAGCCACGAGATCCGCAACCCGATGGGCGGCATCCTCTCGTCCGCCCGCGAACTGTCGCGCGCCCCGCTGGATCCCGAGCGCCGGCAGGCCGTCGCGACCCTGCAGAGCTGCGCCACGTTCCTCGCCTCGCTCGTCGAGGACGTGCTCGACTTCGCCGCAGTCGAGGCAGGGTCCTACAAGGTCTCGCGGGCGCCTCTTAGCCCGCGCGACGTCCTTGGCAACGTGGTCCAGATGCTCCAGGCCAAGGCCGACGGCGCAAGCCTGGGCCTGACCGTCGATCCCTCCCTTCCCGCCAGGGTCATGGGCGACGCCGCCCGCATCCAGCAGGTCCTGGTCAACTTCACGGTGAACGCCCTCAAGTTCGGCGGCAGGACGATCGTGCTCTCCGCGAGGGCGCAGGGCGGCCAGCTCGAGTTCGCGGTTTCCGACGACGGCGACGGCATCCCCCGCGACGAGCAGAAGAACCTTTTTGTCCGGTTCTCCCGGCTGAAGGCCGCGCGCAACTCCGCCGTGCCGGGGACAGGCCTCGGGCTCGCCGTCAGCCGCGTGCTGGCGGAGCGGATGGGGGGATCGGTCGGCTTCACCACCGCCGCGGGGCGCGGATCGGTCTTCTTCCTCAGGATTCCCCTTGTCGACGCGGCCCGCGACGGCAACAAGGCACCGCCGAACGTCCTCGGGGCCCGGGCCCTTGTCGTCGAGGACATCAAGTACAACGCCCGGGCCCTAGGCTCCATGCTCACCGAAAATGGATTCGAGGTCGACTTCGCGGAGGACGGCAAGGCGGCCCTCGCCCTCCTCTCGTCCGTCCCCTACCGGGTCGTCTTCCTCGACTGCGACATCCCGCGCATCGACGGGCTCGAGGTGGCACGCCTCCACCGTTCATCGGAGCGGCCGGGGGCGCGTACCCTCATCGTCGCGACGACGGCCTATTCTTCGCCAGGTGACCACGGGAGATGCATCGCGGCAGGCATGGACGCCTGCATGGCGAAGCCGATCACTCCCGAAAGGCTGATCGAGGTCCTTTCGGAGCTCGCGGGACCGGAAATCCGCCCGGACGCGGGTTCGGCGGGCCTCGACCTGCGCCTGATCCTGAGGCCCTCGGACGGATCGCCCGAGGGAAGGGACCGCGCACTCGCCAGCTACGTCGCGGCGCTCGACGAGGCCATGGATGGCGCAGCCGGCCCCCACCCGATTCCCTCGCGCCCAACGGTCTCATCCGCCGCGCACCGGGTGCTCTCGCTGGCCCGCTTGGTGGGCGCCCAGGACCTGGCGCGCACCGCGGCCGACATCCAGGACTACGCCGGGGTCTACACCGACTCGGAGCTGGCAGCGGAGATCGGCAAGTTGCGGCGACAGGCCTCCGATGTCAGGTCGACCCTGGCCCGCGGACTGGGCAACCCTCCCCTTAATCCGCCTTGGGCTTCTTGAACTCCTTGTGCTCCTTTTTCTCGAAGTCCTGAATGTCGTTGAACAGGGCGACGGCCTCGTCGTTGCGGCCGGCGGCGAGGGCATCCACGAGCTTGGCGAGCCTGTCCTGAAGCTCCTTGATGCCGGCCCTGAAGTCATCGACGAACTTGGCGCGCTGGCTTTCCGGGAGGTCCATCGCCTTCGCCGGGGTGAATTCGACCGCCTCCCTCGCCGCCTTCTGCATGGAGGCTAGGAGCTCGAGCGACGAGGCGTTCTGCGCCGGGTCGGCGATCTGCTTCTTCAGCTTCCTGACGGCCTTGCCCATCGTGTCCATCCGGGTCTCAAGGTCGGTCTTCTTCTCGTCGGAGGCCGCGCCCTTGGGAGTCGACGGGGGCACGGGCACGGGGAGAGAATCGGCGCGCGAGAGGACGGGCGCCACAACGGAGAAGGCAAGGAGCCAGGCCAGGGAACGGGAAATCTTCATGGTTGTGCGGGTGGTGTTTTTCGGAGGGATGGGGGTGAGGATCATCGGCCAGACGCACGCGACGGCAAATCGTTTCTGGATTCCGGGCGCCGCTTCCTGGGTGCACCCAGGCTCAGGTCGTGAATGAGGATGGCGGCGGCGGCGGAAACGTTGAGGGACTCCACAAGTCCGCTGCCCGGGATCGTCACAAGCCGCGTGCAGGCCGCCTCGACCGGCGGCGAAAGGCCATGCTCCTCATTCCCAAGGACCAGGGCCCAGGGCGCGTCGCGCTTGCCGTGCGGCGCCCCGGCGGCGCCTCCACGGGTCGCGGCGCCGACCACGTCGAAGCCCGCGGCCGCGAGGGCGCGCAGGAATGTGGGTATGGAGGGGGTGACGCAGATCTCGACCGCGTCCATTCCCCCCTCCGCGACACGGTAGGCAGCGGCGCCCGGACGCGCCGACGAGGCCTCGCCTGAGATCACGATCCTTGGCACGCCGAAATACGCGGCCGTGCGAACGATGGCCCCCAGGTTGTGCGCGTTTCCGATCCGGTCGAGCACGACGAGGTTCTCGTTGCGCTGGCTCCAGACAGCGGCGTCGCCCGGCGTGGGGGCGGGCGGCGGTGTGTCCTCGACAACCGCGACGATCCCGCCGTGGTGCACCGTGTCGGCGATCTTCTCGAGCTCCGACGGCTCCACGCAGCGGTAGACCTTTTTTGCGGCGGCAAGGGCGCTGCACATCGCCCCGACCTTCTTCGACCTCGGCAGGTCGAAGAAGAGCCTGACGATGGACGATGGGTCGCGCTGGTAGCGGGCGCGGACCGCCGCGAGGCCGCAGATGGTGATTTCGCTGTCCTTCATGGTTTGAGGCTCCCCATCACGGTAAGCTCCTCACGGTCGTGGTAAAGGTGAACAATCCTGACCCCGTCCCCATGCAGCATGAACGGCGAGCCCTCGGAGCGAAGGCTAGCCAGCAGGGCGATCGGGTCCACCCGGCCGAATTTCAGGTTCACGACGAAGCGCCTGCACCACCGCCCCGCGAGCCACGGCCGGACAATCGACTCCACCACCTTCTGGGGGTCCTCAAGCATGTCGCTAAAGAGCCAGTCGTACACGGCATTCTTGCCGGGACTGAATCCAAACGCGTCGTCGCAGCGATGGTCGATCAGCGGGTGGCCGAGCGCCCCTCCCTTCATGGGGCCGTTGTCGACCGCGACCACGTGCGCCCCGCGCTTCGCGGCGCTGTAGCTCCATCCCCCCGGCGCGGCGCCCAGGTCGCAGACGGTCTCGCCGGGCGCCGGCTCCGCGCCGATTATCCCGTAGGACTCCTCGACCTTAAGGTACGAGCGCGACGGCGCCGCGTCGTCGTCCGCCATCCTGCATGGGCCGTTCATGTGCGCCGAGCGGGCGACATGCGCCTTTCCAAAATCCGTGAACCAGACAAAGAGGCCGCGCGCCGGCCCCAGTCGGGGGCGCTCGCTCGAGGCGAGCCGTGCGACCCTCCCAAGCTTTCTCCTTAGGAGCTCCCGGAAGGCGGCCTCGACGGAGGCGACCCTCCTGCCCAGGCCGGTGATTTCCGGGCCGCCGCCAAACACGCATGGCCAGCGCTCCTCGATCCGCTCGCCCCTCAGCGTCTCGGCAAACCGATCCATGATTCCCTGAGCGAGCTCATTGACGCCCTGTCCCAATACGGGAACAGGCGACTCGAGGAGCATGTGCGCAAACGCCGCGCCGCCCAGCCGCGCCACGAGACCTTCCTCGCTGGCGGCGGTGCCCTGCCCGGCGATCACCCAGCCCGGGCCACTCTCGCCGGCTGCAAGCCCGAGGCCCGCGACTTCACGCGCAAGGAGTCCCTCGTACCCTGATTGGCAGACCACGAGGGCCCCGGTGGATGGCATGTCGGCGGAGCTAATCCGAGGAGAGGATCCCGTTCAAAGCAAAAGGTCCGCCGGAAGCACGCCGTGGCCCTGCATGATATGCGCCACCGAGATCCGGCTTCCCTCCAGCGAATATCCCCCCTGGAAGGGGTTCTCGGCTAGGAAGAGGGGGGTATCGAGGTCGGCGTAGCCGAATCCCCCGAGGCCTGCGGCGAAGCAGGCCGAAGTGGACATCGCCAGGACGGATTCGACATTTCCCCCGATCATCAGACCCAGCCCCTCTTCCCGCGCCGCTCCCACAACATCGAGCGCCCCCGAGACTCCGTCCTTCATCAGCTTGATGTTGACGACCTGCGCGGCGCCGCGGCGTGCCACCTTGCGAACATCGGCGGCGGTGGCGACGCTCTCGTCGGCGGCGATGGTCCAGCCCGTCTCGGCCCCAAGGGCCCGCATGCCGTCAAGGTCGTCCTTCGAAAGCCACTGCTCCAGGAGGAGCGGCCGGATCCCCAGCGTCCGAAGGCCCGCCGCCAGCTCGGAGGCACCCTCACGCCCCAGACCCGCGTTCCCGTCCAGGATGAGGGGGGATCCCGGGGCCGCCTCGAGGATTGCAGCCATGCGGGCGAGGTCGGCTGCAACACCCCCTGCCCCTCCCACCTTGGCCTTGATGATCCTTATCCCCCTCCCGACGATGGCCTTCGCGGCCTGCGCGGCCTCCCTGGGGGTCCCCGTCGTTATTGTCATGTCGGTCTCGAGCTCGGTGCCGGCCCCGCCAAAGTGGCGCCAGAGCGAGACGCCCCGGCTGCGCGAGGCGGCGTCGAGGAGGGCCGTCTCCAACGCGCATAGCGCCGCCCCGCAGGCCGGCGGCGACGATGCCCTGAACTCGGTCCCGATTCCCTTCCAGTCCTCGGCGTCGCGCCCCTCCAGCCAATTCGCGGCCCGGGCCAGGAGGTCGAGCGTTCCGGCCTGCGTCTCCCCGTTGAAGGCGGGAAAGGGCGCGGCCTCTCCCCGGCCGACCGTCCCGTCGGCCAGCTCCACCGTTACGAGTGCATTGGCCGCGAGCGCGAGGGTGCCCCGGGAGATCCCGAACGGTGCGAGGAGCGGGATGTCCATCGGGGCGACCCGCACCCTACGGATCGAGGTCGGATGGAGCGCGGGGGCCATGCGGTTAAAGTCTTCCCCGCAGGGGATGAATTGCAAACCGCCAAGTCGCGGGTCTAGCAATGGGTCCACATGCGCGTCCTG
>Ga0265324_10001116_pt1 | contig 16127 bp, 16 predicted proteins | sample 41419metaG_FD_198634 | JGI IMG/M metagenome (GOLD analysis project Ga0265324, IMG submission 198634) | Rhizosphere microbial communities from Carex aquatilis grown in University of Washington, Seatle, WA, United States - 4-14-19 metaG | ecosystem: Host-associated > Plants > Roots > Rhizosphere...
TTTAATTAGTTTATTATATTTTATTATATATATATATATTCTTCAGCCAAGTGAAATAATTTTTTATTTTTTTTTTATATATTATATATATATATAGCTATATCATATCATAAACATTTATCATAAATTATTATCACATATAAATTATCAAAAAAAATAATATTAATTGTTCATTGAACATATGACATATTATTTTTTTAATATTTTTAAATGTTTACTCCTTCTTCTTTGGGAGTTATATCTTTTGTAAAATTAAAATATATTTTACCTTCATCTATATCTATTAATAAACTATTTTCTTTTTTTTCAGTACAAACTTTATAAATATATTTGAATCTCTTTATATCTATATTTGCTAAATTATATTCTGATAATATTAAACCCAAATCTTTAGTTGAACTTAATTTTTTCAATATTATATAATTTGAATTACTTCTTATTTTTTTTGGTACAGAATAATATGATTGTGTTATATAAACACAACTAACACCACTAGCTATCTTACGACTTCTTATAAAATAATCTGCTATTATTTCATTTGCTTTTTTATCATTTACTAAGTCATCAAATATTGTTAAAATTTGTCCACCAATTGAATTTAAACTTTCTAAATCTGGAATCTTTCCATCTTCAAACACTGATATATTATCTTCTAATTTATCTATTAAAAATTTATATAAGGGCTCATGAGATGATTTACAACATAATACAATATGATCAAAGGTATCATTAAAACTCTTAATTAAATTGATTAGAGTATTTGTCTTCATAGAACCCGAGTTTCCAGCTATGATCATGCGAAATGGCAATCTAATATGATGCGTTTTACCCACATTGGGATTATGGTATTTGGTCGCATGCTTTTTAACTTCTTTTGTGTTATAAAAATTCTCCATTATTATATATATACTTATATAATTATAATTTTTATTGTTTTATAAATTACTTAAAAAAAATATCTTGCTATACCAAACGGTTTGGTACAGCAAGTTTATAAAATGAGTTCTTATAATCCTCCAATTCCAAATCCGCCTACGTATGAAGTTTTTAATTCATTGGAATTTGATACTGGTGATTTCCCCATAACATTAGCTTATGTAAATGCTAATTTTGTACATAAAATTGGAGATGTGATGAGTGGTCCATTATATGTTCCATCATTAGGTATCGGATCTGGATTTTTTCAAATTAATTCAATATCTGTTACATCATCTGCTACTCAATTAAATTATTGTAATGTTACTCCAGGTATTGCATCAGCTTCTAAAGCTTTAGTATTAGATTCTAGTTTAAATGTTTCTGGAATTAATGATTTAACATCTACAAGCTTAACTGGAACTTTATTGACTGCTTCTCAAACTAATATTACAGCAATTGGAACTTTAACAAATTTGACAGTATCTAATACAATTACATTAACTTCAAATTCAGATTCTATCAAGTTAACAGGATCAGGTGGTGATATAAATTTAAATGCTACTTCAACAAGCTTGTTATTATCAGGTACAGCTTCTAATATAACATTCCAATCAGGTAAATCTCAATTCTTAACAATGGCTCATGGTACATTAATTATCGATTCTGTTACTGTAAATACCACAGGTACAGAGCTTAATTATATAAATGGTATTACATTAGGTTCTGCAAGTGCTTCTAAAGTTTTATCTGTTGATTCAAGCAGAAATTTAACTGGGATTAATACATTAACATTAAATAATGGAGTTGATACTCCTTTAATTATTCAATCAAGTTATATAGCTGCAGATTATCAGCAAATTTCATTTAAAGGAGATTTATTTCCTATAACAAATCCAAATTACTTTTGGAATATTGGAACATATAATTCAAGCAATTCTAATGGTAATAAATTCTTTATTTATTCTGGAACTGTAGGTATTAATGCAATGTTATTGGATCAATCTGGGAATATGGTTTTAGCTGGTAATTTGGATTGTAATACTTTAAATGCAACTACTTTAAATATCACTACTATTAGTGCAACTAATATCTCAGGTACTTTAACAACAGCTTCTCAACCAAATATAACCTCTTTAGGTACATTATCAACATTAAATGTAAATGGACAAATTACAAATACATATGCTTCTTCTCAAGGAGTTATTGTTAAAAATACAAATGCAAGTAGTTTTGCAACCATTGCATATACAAATGATAATCGTACAATTGAATGCGGTATTGCTGGCTCCTCAACAGGCGGATTAGCTAATAAAATGTATTGGTATAGTGCAGGAACACTTATGACTTTAGATACATCATCTAATTTAGCAAGTTTAAATTCAGTATCTGCTACTACATTAACTGGTACTTTATCTACTGCTGCACAAACTAATATAACCTCTTTAGGCACATTAACTGGTTTAAATTGTTCTGGTGTTTATAATAATACAAATAGTACTAATTGCACATCTTCGTCAACAGGTTGTGAAATTTTAAGTGGCGGTTTATATGTTGCTAAAAATATCTACACATCGGGGAATATCGCTTTATTCAACTCATCGAGCCCTAATACATTATATTTAGATAATGGATTGGGAAATTATATTGCCTCTACTGCAACGTCTAGTGGCGATATTAATATTACATCATCATTAGCTAATATAAATTTAAATCCAAATACAACTGTATCTATTAAAAATACTTCTTTAACAAATGCATATTTATTTAAAGTAAATGCTGGTAATTCAATGAATATGAATTTTTTTAATCCTAGTAGCAACACATCAATGGTAACTTTATGTCTGGGTACTTCTACTGATATTAATGCAAATAGATTCATTTCGGCATTAAATTCAAACTTTGCAAATAATAGCAGTTGTTATTTTGCATTGGGAGCTGCTGCTGCAACTAATAATCAGGGTGAAATCGCATTTTCGTACACGTCTAGTGGATCTACTTCAAATTTTATTGCATTAGGCGTTTATGGCACTCAAGTTATAAAATGCTCACAACAGTTGATGGAGTGCACAACTGCAGCTCAATTTGATAATATTATTCGCGTACAGGGATCTGGATCCCCAGTTTCTGGAACTAGTTTAGAATTGCAATGGAACGGAACGGCAGGTTTAATTGCCGCTTATGATCGTACTGGATCTGCTTATAAAGATTTATCAATTGCTCAATACTTATATATAAAAGCAAGCAATGGTTATATTGGTGTCAATCAAACGAGTCCTATATATCCATTAGATATCAATTTAGATTCCAGTCATACCGTTAGTGGATATGGTTATTTAAACAGTTCATCTTCTGGATCAAATACAGGTTATGCTTCTGGATCGTTTACGCACAATTTCTCATGTAGATTGTCTAGTGGAATTTTATTATCAACCTCGGAATTTAACGTATTATCTGATATTAGAAATAAAACAAATATAAATGATATAACTATAGATTATGCAAGATCTATTATTGAAAATGTAAAACCAAAAACATTTAATTATAAAAATAATTTATCCAACTTAAAAGTTGGTTATATAGCCCAGGATTTAGCTAAGGTCGATGAGTATAATTTACATGTACGAGGTATTAATAATCTTGATAATGAAAATTTAGTAGAAATGATAGATGAAGATGATTTTAAATGTGATGCAGGTGTAGAATTACATGTAAATGAAATGTCTATGATTCCAATAATTCATAAATATATTTTATATTTAAATGATCAATTTAATAATATAACAACATCTGCGACAGCTGTTGCATCAATAGAAGAAAGATTAACGAATATAGAAACATTATTTAAATCAATTACTAATTTACTTGATTTTAGAATTAAATCTATAGAAGAATATATGATAAGTAAAAGTAAAGTTTTTAAAAGTAAATTACAAAATGCCTCACATAACTAAAAATAAAGCATTAAGTTTGGGATATCCTACAAATAATATTCAAACTATTTTAATAGATAATAAAATGTTTACATTAGGTGAAGCTTATGATTGGTTAATTCATCATGATTTTAAAACTGATAGAGTTAGAGCTACTAAAAATTATATACGATTTTTACAACATAATCCTGTAAATGGTGCTGAATATTATTCAAAAAAAATAATTCCTGGAATTATTTTTATATTTCAACAATTTTAAAAATAGTTGTTATTATTGGCGGTTTATTATAATATTTTATTATATTTTTTTTATTAAAATGATGATTTGAACTTCTTTGTTTATCAATAATTTGTTTAAAAATTTTAATATGTTTTTTTGATTTAAGATGTACATATTGTGATGTATATAATATTTCTATTTTACATGTATCACAAAAATATTTATCTTTATTCATTTTATGGAAATATTTATATAATTTATATTTTATTTATATTTAAATAATAATTTATATAATAATTATATAATATATATATATTAACATAATAATGGGATCTGCTTTATATGAATATCATAAAAAATATATCAATGCTTATAAAGAAAAAAATAAAGATAAAATAAAGGAGTATTTTAAAGAAAAAATTGAATGTGAAGTATGTAAGAGTTCAGTTATAAAATATTCTTATAAAAGACATACAACATCTAATAAACATAAAAAGAATTTAGAATTACAAAATAAAGTTATTAATTAATTTTCTCTTTTTATTATATTCTTGAAATAATTTTAAAAAATGATAAATATCATTTTTTTTATTTTTATCAAATACACTTATTGCCCATTTTATATAATTTATTATAGTTTTATTTTTTAAATGATATAAATCAAATATTGATTTACATTTACAATTTTTAAATTTCCCAAAATCACATTTAATATATTGTAAATGATTATTAAACCATATATATTCTTTTTTAAATTCGAGTATCACTTTTTCATATTTTTTTTTATTAATTTTTAATTCTTTATTTATAATAATTCTACAATCATTACAATAAGCATCTTTTCTATTATTATGTCTTACTAAGCATATTTTGCATCGTCTTCCTTGCATATCTTCATTTACAAATTTATTTATACATTCAGATCCTACAATATATAATTTGCCAGTATTTAAATCTTTAATATAATGGGGATTTGTTATACATTGCATACATAGACAATGGAAATAATTTTTAGGAGCTACTTCATTTGAATCTTTAATTTGTTTCCAATATTTAAAATTAGTATGTGAATTTTCTTTATCTGCTCCTCCATAAAATATGAATCTAGAATTTTTACTTATTATATTTGTTATTTCTTTATATTTTGTTAAATGTCTTTCATCTTTTATATCTTTTTTTTCAAAAAATTCATTTAATTCTTTTATATTCATATTTTTTAATAATTCAAATATATCTCTCTTTATATAACAAAATCCACATAATCCTTTATCATTATCATGATTTGCATTTAATTCTTTAATCATTTTATATATATATATATATATTTACTTATATTTAAATGTTAATGATATATATTTTATCATTTTTAATTTCCATTTAAATAAATAATGATTATATAAATATATATAAAAATATTATTCAAAAAAAAAAATGTCCACCACAGACAGTTTTTATAATAAGCTATTTAATAATGATAATGGATATATAAATACTAATAATATCATTTCTTTAAATAGAAAATCATTTATTGAAAAGTTTGATAAGAATAAGCTAGCTTATATATTATTAAACAAAGAAGAATTTAAAAAAATTAATTATCGAGATAATGCTAGAGATTTACCAATATTAGAAGATTATTATTTTAATTCAAATGATGATGGCGAGATTGAAGTTATATATAAAGATAATTCATATGATAAATTGTATGGTAGATATTATGCAGATAAATCAATATCTGCGCAAGGAATGATGAGAGAAGTTAGACATGTTATATATGATGATTATTATATTGATTTAGATATTGTAAATGCTCATCCAGTATTTTTAAAATGGTTATGTAATAATAATAATATTAAATGTGATTTATTGACAAAATATATTGATGATAGAGAAAATATTATTAAAGATATTATTTCTAGAAATGAAAATATTGATAGAGAAATTGTTAAAAATACATTTTTATCTATCATTAATGGAGGTTGTGGTAAATTACAAAAATTAAAAAAAAATAAATTTTTAGATGATTTCAAAAAAGAATTAACTAATATTCATAATGAAATTTGTGATAAATTTAAGACAATATATAGTTTAAATATTAAAATAAAACAAAAACAAAAAAAAGATTTATGGAATATTAAAGCATCTACAGTTAATAAAATGTTATGTTTTATTGAGAATCAATGTTTAATGATTATTCATAGTTATTTTAATGAAAATTATGATAAGGATATGATTGAAAAATCAATATTATGTTTTGATGGAATTATGCTTCCAAAATTCTTACAAAATGATATTAATAAGGATATAAAAAAATTAGAAAGAATATTTGAAGATAATGGTTTAATTTTAAAATTAAAAGTTAAAGATATGGAACCTTGTAATATTTCTTTAGTTATGGATTATGATCCAAATATGATTTATGTATTTGAAAAAATTGAAGATAATGAGGTTAATATTTTGGAAGATGAAATAAAAGAAGATGAAATAAAAGAAGAAATAATTCAAAAAAATTATTTTGATGAGAAAGATGATTATTATTATAGTGATTTTATGAATGAAATTGTTAGAAAGCAATTTAAAGAATATTATCAAATTGTTAATTTTATTAAAATTAATTTGCCAAGAGTAATGACATTTGTTAATGAATATATTTATATAAAGAAAAATGAAAATAATTTATATGATTTAAATTCTCTTCATAAATTAAATTTAAATTATAAATTTGGTTTTACAATTTATAATAAGAATGGTGATGTTGAAAGAATAATTGAATCAAAATTGATTGATATTATTATTAATAATTCTCATTTATTTAATATTTATAGATCTGTGAAAGATGATTTTGATTTTAAAAATATTAATAATAATCAATTTATTATTAGTAGAAAATTTATTGCAACTAAATTAGAAAATTATGATATTTCAAAAATTGATGAAATTTTAAATTTTATAAAAGAAATTTGGTGTGATGGAGATGAAATTGTTTATAATTATTTAATCAAATGGTTTGCATTTATGGTTAAATTTCCACATTTAAAATCTAAAAAAGCTGTAATATTATATTCTAAAGAACAACAAATTGGCAAAGGATCTATTATTACATTTTTATGTGAATTTGTATTTGGTAAATATAATACTAATCCAAATATCAATGGATTAGATGATTTATTAAATAAAAATAATTATATACTTCAAGGTAAAAAATTAGTTGGAGTAAATGAGTTATCAACAACTAAAGATGATTTTCATTCAAGTTTTAATAAATTAAAATCTTATATAACTGATGATGATATTGTTATCAAAAAATTATATCATGATACTTATAATGCTAAACAATTATGTGAATTTATATTTTGTTCTAATAATGAGTTATGTTTTAATGTAGAAAATAGTGATAGAAGATATTTATTATTAAAATGTAATGGTAAATATCATGGAGATAATTATTTAAATGAATTTAATGATAGAATTAAAAATCAAGATGTTGGAGATCATTTTTATACTTATTTATTAAATCAAATTCAATCTCCAAAAGATTTTTATAATCTTGAATTACCTGAAACTCAATATAAAAAAGATTTAAAAGAATTAAATAAAAATAATGTAGAACTATTTTATGATTTTATGTTAGAAATTGAAAATGGTGAAGATAAGGACTTTAATTATCCAACTTATCATAAAAATGGATTTAAAGCATTGGATTTATATAAATATTATCAATTTTATTGTTGTGAAATTGGTGAAAAACCATTTTCTAATAAATATTTTGGAGTTCATGCTAAAAATTTATGGAATAAAAAAAAATCTGGATGCTTATTTTATATATGGAAGTAAATTTTATGTAAAAGATTTAATAAATTTATTTAAAAAACATATTTAATGTTTTTTTTTGATTCTTTGATGATGATTCTGGAATTAGGGGGAGTGGATAGTAGTATTTTTAAAAGTTTCTATATATAATTTTATATAATTTATATAAATTTATAATTTATACTTTTCTATATATACTTTCTATATTACCTTCTCCTTCCTCCCAAGATATAATAAGTATATAATATATGATTAAATCAATCATTTAATAATAAATAATAAATGGAGAGTAAAATATTTACTATCCAATTTTTAATAAAACCCTCCAAATATAATAATATATATAATCTAGCAGCCATGATCATCTTTTTAATTTACATTTAAAGATAAAGATAATATATATATATATATACAAGAATCATGAACCATAATAAGCAATATATGAATGAATTAGATGAGAAAATAACAATATCATATATAAATTCAAATATAAAAATAAATTATTCAAATCATGATTTAATGACATATGAAGATCCAGAAAATGAAATAGAATTTAATATATTAGAAGAATTAGAACATATACATATGCCATTATATGTAAATGTAATGTCAGAGTTATTAAAAAAAAAAATTACATTAAAAGATATAATCATAGAATTAAATAAACCATCACGAGTTGAATATAGAATTAATAAATATGGAATTGAATATTATGATGATTATTAAAATAATATTATAAATTTATTTTATAATATTGAATCATTAAATGATGATTTTAATACATTTTCCATATTTTATACAAATTTATTTAATATAGAAGATAATATAAAAGATTAAATAAATAACTTTAAATCTATGATTTAATATTAAATTAGTATCTTTTTGATATTAAATCTTATATTTACTAAATATTATTGATTTAATGAAAAGTTTTAAAAAAAAAAATTACATATTTTATAAATTCTATGAAGCTTTATAATTTAATAAATTATTTAACTTATTAAATTCTGTCTTAGTTAACATTTTCTCATTAAATAATTTATTTAATAATTTTTCAAAATCATTTAATAATAAAACACTATTATTACCTTCTAAAATTTCACCCTTCATTACATTAAATTGTTGTATTAACTTATTTTTATTAACATCAGAATTAAATGAAAATATATTTTCTAATTTAGATTTAAATAAACAATCATTTAGCATCTGTTGTTCATATTTAGGTAATAAATCATACATGTCTTCAATATCATAATCATTTTTTAATATTTTTTTGACAATTTCTTTGAGTTGGTCTGAAATCAGTTCTTGCTTATATATTGTACGTCCTCTATTACTTGAAATGTAAAGTTTATTTACTCGAAGGGACGGCAAACTCACAAAATGCTCTCCAAATGGTGAAAATCTATCGGGCCATTTTGCCACTTGAGATTTAGACATTATTATATATTAAATCGAACAAAAAAATTAAATATTTAAATATAAATTTAAATAAGTTTTAAAAAACAGTTAAACTAATTTTTTTTTCTAATGATTAAACAAATTGTTATTTCAGTATCATTAATACCAAGATTATTTGAATTTTGATCATAAAAGTAAACACTAAAGTTATTAGTAGTTCCATTTAAAACAGGCAACCATAATAATTCATTTGGTTGATAATTTATTTGAGAACCCCAAGTGGATGTAATTGGTATTAATGCTGCAATATTAGATGGAGAGGATAAAACATTATTAACTAATGAAATACCAACTGAAACACAAGTAACATTAGAAATAACTGGCTCAGTAGTAGATTGTATAGAATAAGTAGAAGATTGAGTTGCAGAAGATGGAAATGTACCAGCGGAAAATCCAATTAAAGTACCAAAATTATTAGTACTTGCAACAACCAATTGGGGAACTTGATTTGCATTTGTAGGTAAACCAATACTGCCCCATTTTCCACCACTATAATATGAATATCCGCTAGGTAAACTAGTAGGCACATCATAGCAATTTAATTGAGCTAATCCAGTATTAGAATTTGCTACAATTTCTATATAATAAACTATAGAACCAGCAGCATTAATTAAAGCATAACCATTTTGTAATTGTATACTTTGAAGATATTGATTAATTTGTTGAATTGTATAAAAACCTTGAGGTATAGTAATACTTATATTAACAGTTCCAGCATCATCTGGGAAAATTATATTTAATTTTTGATTATTATAAGAACTTGTAATATTATACCAAGAATAAGGTAAAATTATTTGAGAAATTGCAACTTCCATATTTTGAAAGTTTACACTTCCAGATGGAAATTTATAATTAAAAACATTATTTAAATTAGTTGCATTACTTTGATTTAATAATAATACAGAAGACATGATTATTTTATTTATATATATTATAAATATGAAAATTATTTATAAAATTATTAAATTCTTTTAAAATTGTTGGTAAATTATTTTTATAATTATTCAAATGATATAATAAATCAATACAAAATTTACCACAATTAGATTGATTAATAGCTTGTATTTGAAAATTATTATAATGCCATTTTAATTTAGGAAATAAATAATATATTTCATTTGGAGGAGGCATACCAAATGAATCAAAATATAAAACATTATCATCAAATCTTTTTAAGCAAACCCAATGACCATTAACATTAAATCTACTTGGACTAATTAATATAATTAAATTTAAATTTTTTTTTTTTAAATTCAAAGTTTTAGGAATATAATACATTGAAAATATACCATCAATATGTAAACCAATATCATTTGCAATTTTATATAAAGATTCAATTGAATCCATATTTTTTTATTTTATTTAAATTATTTTTTTTATTTTATAATATATATAAAACAACTTATTAAAAACAGTTTTAAAAAATAATGGATAACGCTGCAAAGATTCAAATTGAAGAGACAATCTCAGGTCAGAACAAAGAGACGTGGGAAAGTTTTACATCAGATCGAAACTTTAGTTATGTCGTAGATCAACAGAATGGTAATTACTCAAATCAAGTCAGTTGGGATTTATCTAGTATTGTAAGTCAAAATTCATGGTTATCAATGCAAGAAGCATATATTTTAATGCCCTTTAGTTCAACCATCGCATTAGGAACTGCTATTGTTACAGCACCAACCAAATGGAATGCTGAAAAATTAACAATTAAAAATAATTCAATAAATTTTATTGATAGTTTACAATGTTTTGTAAATGGTGAACAATTGATTGATCAAACATCATTTTCTAACTTTCCTTTACAAATTTTAGATTATTTAGAGATGTCTCAAGATGATCTTAGATTAAAGAGTGGAGCATTATTTATGAGCCCAGATACAACAACGAGTATTCGATACTCTGGGCCCAATGCAACTGTAAATGGCGATGGCTACACAAATAGCACATTTTTAAATGCTTCTAATGAGACCACAGTTACAGCTTTTGATTATTCACTTATAAATAATGGCTTAGGTGAGCGTAATTTGATGACATTTATGAATCCCGCAGCCACTGGTAGCGCAGTAAACGGATGGCCGCCAGCTTTATCTTCAACTATCAATAATTTTACTCAAACTCTTATGCCATATTTTTCAGAAGCAAATGCATCATCATTAGCAGTAGAAGGAACTTGGAATTATGTAGTATATCTTCCATTAAAACGTTTAGCAGATTTATTTGCTAAATATCCATTAGTAAAAGGATCACAAATTCGTCTTGTCCTTAACTTTAATGCAGGAGTATCATCGATAACAACAGATACTACAGCAACAGCTTGTTTATTGAAAAATACAAGTTATACTGCAACTGCTGGTAATACATGCCCCGTGTTAATGAGCACAAATTATACAAACCCAATTACCTCAACCTCTACTGCTGGTACAATCACAGTTACAACAAAAATTCAAACAAGTACAGTTGCTCGTGTATCGACCACTACAGCTCAAAAAGGATATGCAGCATTACCAAATTGTCGTATTTATATTCCAAGTTATAAAATCAATCCAACTTATGAAGCACGTCTTTTAAGTAATCGTGTACAAAAGATTCGTTATAATGATTGGTATCAACAACCAATTATAAATATATCAAATGGTGCATCATATTCTCAAGTGTTAACAACTGCATTAGCAAATGTTCAAAGTTTAATTATTTTACCTTTCCAAAATGGCTCTGGCACTAATTTATTTGCTTCAGCAGCTGGTATGAGTCAATTCCAGAGCCTTTTTGATACTGCTCCTGCAACAACCCTTGCTGGAGGTATGTTGGCGTTCCAAAATTTCAATGTTAGTGTATCAGGAATCAATGTATTTAATCAAAATGCAAATTATTCATATGATATTTGGGCACAAGAAGTACAACGGATGTCATTAAATGCTGGATTAAGTCGTGAAGTGAGTTCAGGTATTATTGATATAACAACTTGGAATTGGAGTCCATTTATTGTTTGTGATTTATCACGTCGTCCAGAAAATGCGGACAAATCGTATCAGTCAGTCGTCGTATCAGGAACAAATAATACAGGTGTAGCTGTTGATCTTTATTGCTTTATTTGCTTCCAAAAAGAAGCTGAGATCGATGTACTTACAGGAGCTGTAAAACGAGTGTTTTAAATAAATGGACATGATTTAATTGAAATGATTTTGTGGACATAATTTTTTAAAAATAAATAAAAATATTGAAAAATAATATTTTTTTAATAATATATAGTAATTATGAATAATCCATATACTAATCAAGAAAAATATATTGCTAACATTTATCGCAAGTTAAAAATAAATGATGAAGAAAAACCAATAATTGATAATTATTTGGAACAAGTACATGCTCATCAAAAACCAGTACCTTTAACTCCAGTAATAGAATTAACAAATGCTGATGATTCAACTTTAAGAAATTTAGCAATAAGACAATTACAAAGATATTTAAAAGGAGAAGATGCAATTCAAGTATTAAATCATTTAGATGATGTTGGAGATTTACCTGGATTTTTAAAATATTCTGATGTATTTTTTAATAAAATAAAAGATTTACATGGATTAGATTCTGATTTCTTTTTACAATTATGGAATAGATTTAAACAAGAATTAAAGATAGAATCTGTAAAATCAAATGTTCCACAATATACATTTATGACAGCTGGTGATTTTGAGAAAAAACGTGATCAAGCATTAAAACAAGCTCAAGAACGTGATCTTATGAGAAGTCAAGATGAAAGAACAATAATGCATGAATTAAGAGATTATAGACAAAAAAGATTTATACAAGAACAACAAGATTCAATACAACATAATGAACAAGAAGAACACGAATTAGGACTAAGAAATATGAGTACAATAAGAGCAAATGAATTAAGAATAAATGAATTAAATGAATATAAAAAAGAACAAGAAAAATTTAATAAAAAATTAAACCGTATTGGTGAAGTTGAATTAAAATTACAAAATATAAAAAAATTACAAGAAAAAGAAAGAAAATTAGAAACAATAAATGCAAACATTTATAATAATTTAATAAAATTAGAATTTAAAGAAAAAAGAAAAGAAAAAGAACAATTTGAAAGAATAATAAATAATGAATTATTAAAAAAACAAAAAATAATTGAAGAAGCAAAAAGAATTGAATTTGAATTAAAAGAACTTGAAAGATTAAATCCTTTAAATCGTGAATTAACATTACATAATCCAGAAGCAGTAGCAAGTGCACATTTTGGATCTGAATATAATCCATTTATGGAATCAACAGAAAATCCAATGGAAAATGCAGCACATTTAACACAATATCAACCAAAAAAATTTGAATATAATAATGAAATAGAAAAATTAAATAGAATGCTTAATAGAAATGAAATAACTATAACTCAATATACAAATGAATTAAAAAAATTAAATAAAGCAAAGAAAGAAATTGAAATGACACAACCAAGTGGACGTGGCATTAGATTCTCATATCCAACACAAGGACGTCGATGATATAAGCGCAACCAAATTTAAGTCTACGGAAATTCCCGTAACCAAATTTGAGATTATGGAAATTCCCATAACCCCAAGAATATTTATTTTTTAAATAAATTTATTATTTTAAATATAGTAAAAATGCATTTAAAAAAGATTCATATTAGAGGAAAACGTGTTAAACTTCATGGTAAAAAAGTACATAATAAGGTGCATGGTGGAGCTATACATCATATAAAATCAAAACATGCACATATGATGGGTAATATAACAAAATTAAAAGATGAATTAAAACATTTATCAATTCACAAACCAAAAGCAAAGAAACGAATTCATTTATAAATAATTAATTTTATAAATATTTTATTTTTTTAAATATAAAAGAAAAAATATAAAAATGGTCCATTTACATTTAACTCATACTCAAATTGCAAAAGTAAAAAAACGTGAACCAATTCAAATTTCACATCATGCTATAGGTCATCCACAAGGCACTAAATTTCATCATATACATCCAGAAAATATGAAAAAATTACAGCATGCTCATAAGCATAAAAAGGGTGTTCGTCTCCATTTAACACCAGCTGAATGTCACGGAACTGGCTTTTTCCAAGATGTAGGAAATTTCTTTAAAAAAAATGCCACTCCAATTTTAGATACCTTAGAAAAGGGAGCAACTGCATTATTCCCCGAATTTTCACCCTTGATCTCTGGAGCACGACAAGGAATAAAAGCCGTTACCGGAAAAGGCCTAAAAACACATAAAAAACATAATCCTCATCATTTAATGCATGGAGGAACCATACATCATGCTCATAAACAAGGAGCACATCAAGCTCATAAATTATCTGGTCCAGGATTTTTCCCAGGGCAACATATTGAATCACCAAATGTATTGGGATTTGGAGTTCGTAAACACAAAAAAAAACATCCAGTTCATCATAGCAATCACATGCATGGATATGGAATTATTCCACCGGGTTATTAATAGATCATTGATTGATCTTAATATACTCTTGAGCAGTTTTATAATTATGAAGCAATTGATTATGAATTTCTTTTTTTTGATTAATTGTTAAATTATTGTAACCTTGAGAATTGATAATTGTAGTTTCATAAATATGTCGAATAGAATTAATATTAAATGGTATACCAGTATATGTCTTCATCATTCTTATAAAATAACCCGAAAACTTTTCTCTTGTAAATGGAATAATTTCTTTAGAACTAAATGTATATAATAAATATATAGGATCTTTAATAATATAATTTAAAACTTTAACATAAGATTTAATATTATCTTTAATATAAGTATTTAATTTAAATACTTGTGGTCCCATAGATTTAATATTTTTAAAATCATTCCAATATATTAATCCAGTTTTATAATCATAATAATTATCTTTGTTGTTATCTTTATCAAGATGTACAGTTCCCCAATCTGATCTAACTGGGGCCATATTAAGATATAATAAACTTATAATATAATCTGTTAATAATCTATAATATTTATGTTTACATTCAATTGTATTTAAATTTTTAATTTCATCATTATTTAAATATAATTTATTAAATAAATGAATTATATTATCTTTAATCTTATCAGGAACTCTTTTTAATTCTTCATATGAATAATCATATTTTTCTTTATCTTTATCTGAAACAACATTATTACCTCTAGCTTCATCATTGTCATCTATCAGTTGTTTAGATAATATATCATATTTATCATACGATCGTTTATCACCCAATAAAGATAAGATGGATTTAATGGCAATGATTTGATTTTTACGTGTAGCAGTGTTATCATATTTATCCAAGATATAATTTGATACCAATTCATAATTATCTAAAAATTTAAATGAATTAGTATCAGGACTTAATTCATTCTTAAGATTTAATATAAAATTAATTCTAGATTTTTTAGTTCTTATTCCCCAATCACTATCATCAATAGCTTTAATAACTTTTTCCATAGTGCGCGAATGAATATATAATCATGTAATATATATTATATATACTATATAATATAAAAATATATTAAAAAATAATAAATAATAGCTAAATACATTAAAAATGGGTAGTATAGTAGTTGAAAAAGCGCTTTTTCAACGTATTATATCATGTATTTTAATGTATTTAGCTATTATTTATTATATTTTTAATTAGTTTATTATATTTTATTATATATATATATATTCTTCAGCCAAGTGAAATAATTTTTTATTTTTTTTTTATATATTATATATATATATAGCTATATCATATCATAAACATTTATCATAATTTATTATA
>Ga0265324_10001117_pt1 | contig 16116 bp, 12 predicted proteins | sample 41419metaG_FD_198634 | JGI IMG/M metagenome (GOLD analysis project Ga0265324, IMG submission 198634) | Rhizosphere microbial communities from Carex aquatilis grown in University of Washington, Seatle, WA, United States - 4-14-19 metaG | ecosystem: Host-associated > Plants > Roots > Rhizosphere...
GCGATCCGTCATGATCGCGTTCTTCAAAGCCCCGTGACACGGCCAGTTTGGTTCGGTGGGAATTTGCGGAATCACCTGGGCCACGACCGCTTTGGCGGTGGCCGCGTTTTTATTGAGATTCGCAATCACCATTTCCACCGTCACATGTTCCTCGTCCGTCTTCCAGCAATCGTAATCCGTGATCATCGCCATCGTCGCGTAGGCGATTTCCGCTTCGCGCGCGCATTTGGCTTCGCCCAAATTGGTCATGCCGATCACATCGTAGCCCAGCTTGTGGTTGGTCGTGGATTCCGCACGCGTGCTAAAGGCCGGGCCTTCCATGTTCACGTACGTGCCTCCGTCGTGCACGCGGGCCTTGAGCGACTTCGCCGTCTTGAGCAGCAACTGGCGCAGTTCTTCCGCGATGGGGTCGGCAAACGCGACGTGCCCCACGATGCCCTTGCCGAAAAAAGTGTGCTCGAAATCCCGCTTCGTGCGGTCCAGAAATTGGTCCGGCAGCACGATGTCGCACGGCCGATACTTGGCCTGCAAGGAACCCACTGCGCTGACGCTGATGATCCACGCCACGCCGAGCTTTTTCATGGCCCAGAGATTGGCCCGATGATTCAGTTCGCTGGGAGCAACCCGGTGCCCCCGGCCATGGCGGGGCAGAAACACCACATCCCGTCCGCCGAGCGTGCCGGTGAGAAATTCGTCCGAAGGATCGCCAAACGGGGTTTTCACCTTCACCCATTTCTGGTTGGTGAAGCCTTCAATTGAGTACAAACCGCTGCCTCCAATAATGCCAATACGATATTTCGACATGACCGTATGTTACGAATCAGCCCGCCCATCGCCAGCGTTTTTCAATCAAAAGTGTGCGATTTTTGGCTTGTTGGGGAGGGTCCATCTTCGGCCTGGAAGACGGTTGTCGGGAACTATTTATGAGTGAGATGGCCGGTGTTCTCGGGCGCGAGATTTAAATGAATCGCCGACTTAACCGCTCCTCCATTTACAATGGAGGAGGGAATAAAGTATCCGCGCTGAGGCTGGTGGCGAATCTTCGGCAGAAGGCCGGGATGAGGGGCCATCTTTCTAACAAATCACTTCTCAAACTTCCGCGAATTCACCGCATCCATGCCGGCGGCACGGAATGGCGAGTTCATTAAACTCTTTCGGGGGGGACTTGCAGCGGAAGTTGCGCGTCCCTATCCGCTCTGGCAACTTGCTGCCATGAAATGGGTTTTTCATTTGCTGGTCGTTGTGCTGCTGTGGTTTGCCAACGGCGCTTTTGCCGTTGAAAATTCCTATGGCTTGCCGGACGGACTTTACACCGAGATCACCACCGAACGTGGCGTGGTGGTCTGCGAAATGTTTTTTCAAAAGACCCCCCTTACCGTGGCCAGCTACGTTGGCCTGGCGGAAGGTTCGCTCGGGCCGCAGCCGCGTAAACCTTTTTTTGAAGGCTTGAAATGGCATCGCGTTGTCCCGGGATTTGTGGTGCAGGGGGGCGATCCCACTGGCACAGGTGACGGCGGGCCGGGCTATGCATTTCCCGATGAGATGGTGCCCGGATTGCGCCATGATTCTACCGGCGTGTTGCAGATGGCCAACGACGGTCCGGATTCCAACGGCTCACAATACTGCTTGATGTTGAGTCCGCAGCAGCGGTTGAATTATTTGCACACCGTTTTTGGTCACGTCGTGCGCGGTTTGGAGGTGTTGCCCAAAATCCAGCAAGGCGATACCATGCACGTGAAAATTCTCCGGCTCGGGGCTGCCGCCCAAGCTTTTAAGGCGGATGACGCCAGCTTCGCCACTTTACTCGCCCAAGCGCAGGCGCATCGCTATCAAGGATCGCGTGAACCGGGTACCAATGCGCCGTTCGATGACCCCGATAAAATCCTGCCCACCGATTGGCCGCGCGCCCAAGCCTTCAACTTCAAGCTCGCCAACTTTGAACGGTTCACCGGCGAAAAAATTGTCGCCCGCGTTTTTGCTAAATCGCCCGCACCGACTAACAGCTTGGCTGCCTGGCTGCAATCTGAGGCGGCTCGCTTGGGCGTAGTTCGGTGCGGTGTGCTCGCTGTTTATATTGCCGATGAAGACCGCTGGCACTTGGTCATTGGAACAAATTCCGTGACCGTATTTACCCGCACCGGTCCGTTGGGGGAAGCGAACAAGCAGGAACTTTCCCTGGCTCAAGCCCAGGAAAATTTCCTCGCTGCCGCGCACGTTCGCAGTGCTGAAGCCTTCGCGCATGCCCAAGCCAACGCCGCGCCGGACAAACCCTTGCCGGCCGGCTACGAAGTGAAACTCAAGGTGGACACCGTCTTGGACGGACTCGTTTTCAAACTCGAACCCCACTGAACCATAGCGGAGACCGCTGCAAAATGTTGAATAATCAGAGCACGGAGCAGCGCTCCGTGTGAACATAAAACGACCCCAGTCGCAGTGCGCTGGGGTCAATGAGCGGTGGCGCGGAAGCCGTAGTCCCAAAATTACTTCCGCAACTTTCGCACGTCCACCGCATCCATGCCGGCGGCGCGGATCGCGGTCAGGCCGAGATCGGTGTCTTCATAAGCGCGGCAGAATTTCGGTTCCACGCCAATCCGCCGGGCGGCTTCCAGAAAAATATCCGGCGCCGGTTTTTGCTTCTTCACCATTTCACTCGTCACCACTGCCGTGAACAAATGGCGGATTTTCAAATGCTCCAGCACGTCGCAGATGATTTTCTGCGTACCGCCGGAAGCCACGGCCATCGGGACTTTGCCGTAATTTATCCGGGCGATTTCCACCACTTCCTGAATCGGCCCCACCCGCGACATCAACGGCATGTAGGCTTCTTCTTTTTCGTGCGCCACCGCGATGTGATCCAGCGAGCGGCCTTGTTCCGCCGCCAGCATCTTCAGGATGTCGCGGGACGGCACGCCGCCGAGTGAATAAAACCGGTCTTCGGGAAAGTGCAGGTTGTGGCGCTGGGTGACCATCTGCCACGCGTGCCAGTGCAGGGGCATCGTATCGGCCAAGGTGCCGTCACAGTCAAAAACAAGTCCTTTAATATCTTTCATGGTTCAGGGGGCGGGGAAAAAGGCAAAGCGAAGTACAACTGGAATCAAAAGCAAGGCTGGATGTCAGGCGGATGGCTCAGGTCTGCAACTCCGCGAGCCGCGACTCCATGTCATGCGTCATCAGCGGGTCGATCAAGCCATCGAGGTCACCGTCGATGAAACTGGACAGGTTATACAGCGTGACCTCAATGCGGTGGTCGGTGACCCGGTTCTGGGGGAAATTATAGGTGCGAATCTTTTCGTTACGTTCACCGGTGCCCACCTGCTGTTTGCGGTGCGCCGCGTATTTGGCGTTTTCCTCGGCGATCTTGGCCTCCAGCAAGCGCGACCGCAACACGGTCATCGCCTTGGCCTTGTTTTTGATTTGCGAACGCTCATCCGCAATGCGCACGATCAGCCCGCTCGGTTTGTGGTTGATTTGCACGGCGGAATCCGTGGTGTTCACGCCCTGACCACCCTTGCCGGAGGCGCGGCAGACCGTCACCTCAATGTCATCCGGCTTGATTTCCACATCCACTTCCTCGGCTTCCGGCAGCACGGCCACCGTGGCGGTGCTGGTGTGGATGCGGCCCTGGGCTTCCGTGGCGGGTACGCGCTGCACGCGGTGCACGCCGCTCTCGTACTTCATCCGCTTGAAAATATCCGTGCCGGTCACTTGGAAAATAATTTCCCGGAAACCGCCCAAATCCGACGGATTGGAATCCATCGTATCCACCTTCCAGCCCCGGCCTTCGGCGTAACGGCAATACATCCGGTAAAGATCAGCGGCGAAGAGGGCGGATTCCGAACCGCCCGCGCCGGCGCGAATTTCGATAATGGTATTGCGCGAATCCGTGGGGTCAGGGGGGACCAGGCCAAATTGAATCTGCTGAGACAGCCGCTTTTCGTCAGCTTCCAAACGCGCGACATCCTCGCGGGCCATTGCGGCCATTTCCGATTCGGGGGGCTCGGCTTTGAGCAAGTCACGGTTTTCCGCCAGATCCGCCACCGTTTTCAGGTAGGCGTTGCCGGCCGCGACCAATTCCTTGAGGCGCGCATACTCGCGGCCCAGTTCCTGGGCAACTTGCGGGTTGTCAAAAACCTTGGCATCGCTCAGCAAGGCTTCTACCTCGGCAAAGCGTCGGCGGAACTTCTCGATGTGCGGACGCAGGTCCATGCGGGGCGCGCAAAAAAGCAAACCGCCCGCAATCCCGAATCGCTCGGTATTGCGGGCGGCTGCGTAAAAAAGCTAGGCTTTCTTCTTTTTCTTCGCGGCCTCGGCCTGAGCGGCTTGGGTCTTTGCGAGACGTTGTTGGAATTTGTCCACACGACCGGCCGTATCCACAAACTTCTGCTGGCCCGTGTAAAACGGATGGCAAACGTTGCAAATACCGACGATGATCGTCTGCTTGGTCGAGCGGGTCTTGATCACGTTGCCGCAGGCGCAACGGATTTCCGCGTCATTATATTTCGGATGAATAGCCGTCTTCATAAAAAAGGTCTGTCATTCTAGCAGGGGCAATGCAGATGACAAGCGCGATTTGCATCAGTTTTCAGTCCGGCGGCGGCAACCTCAAAAAAACGCGAGCCAAACCAGTTTAAATAAGTTATTAATCAAACAAGATCTTTACCGATAAGTAATAATATGAAAATTGGAATTGTGACCGGTGGTGGCGATTGCCCCGGATTGAATGCGGTTATCCGGGCCGTGGCCAAAACCGCCGCCAAACGTGGTTGGGAAACTCTCGGCATCATCGGTGGCTACGATGGCCTGCTCGAACCCCAGAACTTTCGCGCCTTGGATTATAAGGCGCTGGATGGTTTGCTCGTCCGCGGCGGCACCATTCTGGGCACTGCCAATCGCGGCCAATTTTCCGCCAAGACCGGCCATGGCGAAACCCGCCAATTGCCCAAGGAATTGCTCGAACGGACCCAGCAGGGGATGGAAAAACTGGGCATCAAAGCCCTCGTTTCGGTTGGTGGCGACGGTTCCCTGAGCATCGCCCATCAAATGCATCTCTTTGGCATCCCGATTGTTGGTGTGCCCAAGACGATTGATAACGATCTCGCGGCCACCACCACCACGTTCGGCTTTGATTCCGCCGTGGCCTGCGCCACCGATGCCCTCGACCGGTTGCACACCACCGCCGAGAGCCATAATCGCGTGATGGTGCTGGAAGTCATGGGGCGTTACGCTGGCTGGATCGCCATTTACGCCGGAGTGGCGGGCGGCGCGGATATCATCTTGATCCCGGAAATTCCATTCCAGTACGAAAGTGTTTTCGCTGCCATTAAGGAACGTGAACAAAAGGGCAAACATTTCACCTTGGTCGTTGCTGCTGAAGGTGCCAAGCCCGCCGGGGGCAGCTATGTCACCTCCGCCGGGCAGGAACAAAACCGCGAAGCGCGACTCGGTGGCATTGGTGCTGTCGTGGCGGCGGAGATTGAAAAGCACACTGGCAAAGAAACTCGCGCCATGGTGCTCGGTCATTTGCAACGCGGTGGCAGCCCCACCTATACGGATCGCGTGCTGTGCACCTTATTCGGTGCCAAAGCCGTGGAATTGATCACCGAAGGTCGCTATGGCCGTATGGTTGCGCACAACGGCCGCTTTGTGGATAGCGTGCCGCTGGCGGATGCCATTGGTCACTTGCGGACGGTGCCGTTGGACGAAGGATTTGTCCACGCCACCCGTTCCCTCGGCATTTGTTTGGGGGATTGATTGCTGGCTGGTCGCAGCGGGAGAGACATGGTAGGGTGTACGTAATAAACAAATTACGTCATGTCTCTGGATCCAGTTCAAAACAAGTTTCGCATCGGTTCGGTGCGGTATCTGAATGCCGCCCCGCTGACCCGTGGGATCACTGGTGATGTGGTTTTCACCACGCCCGCCAAGCTGGCTCAATTGCTCCGGAGCGATGAATTGGATGCCGGATTGGTCAGCATCACGGAAGTGCTCCTCACCGGACGCTATGATATTCTTGATGGCATTGCCATCGCCTCCTTGGGTGCGGTGTACAGCGTCTTGCTGGCCCATCGTAAACCGTTGACGGAGATGCGCGAAGTCTGGTGCGACACCGCCTCGCTCACCAGCGTAAATCTCCTGAAAGTCCTCCTCGCCGAGCAGGGGGTGAAGCCCGAGTTTAAACCGCTGGAAAGCTACGCGACTGCTGTGGAGAAAGATTTCGTCCTGCTGATTGGCGATCAAGCCATCGAATTTCATCGCGCTGGGCATTCGCATGAAATCATGGATCTCGGTTCCGCCTGGACCGACCTCACTCAACTGCCGTTTGTTTATGCCGTCTGGGCCTTGCGCCGGGGCGTGGAAAATCGTGAGTTGCGTCAGGAATTGCGCGAGGCCAAGAACTTTGGTCTGGAAACCCTCGAAACCATCATTGAGACCCGCCCGGAATTCGATGAGGATTTCCGGCGCGATTATTTCGAGTGGCATATTCACTATCATTTGGCCGAGGACGAAAAGCGCGGCGTGGCTAAATTCTGCGAACTCCTCCAGAAACACGAACTTGGCCCAGTCTTCCCGCCCACCTACATCCGCTAACGTAGCGCAGGCGTCCGGCACGGCGAGTTCCTGAAAAAGCAAAATCACATGGCCGTCAGAGAACGCAAAGCCCACAAAAACGACCTTGAACTATTTCAATGCGTCCGCGCCACTAACTGAACTCATCACCCCCATCCCGGGATTGACGATCCCAGAAACACGCAGCCGAGACGGCTGCGGCACGTAGCGCTGGCGTCCCCGCCTGCGAGTTTGCGCACCCTCCCGGTGGGTGTTCCTGCAAAAATTTCGCCTACCCACACCCCCTGAAACCTGAGCCCTTCGACCTTGAATCTCAGCATCTTGCCGGTGGCCGTCCGCAAGGACCAACTTTTAGCTCTCTTTCCCTGTCAGCATGGGGTAAAGTGATAATCAAGCCGCACAGGCAGATACATGACATCCAAACTTTTTTCCGAACTGGGCCTTTCCGCAGAAGTGCTGAAAGCCGTTGATAAACTAGGCTTTGAGCAAGCTTCGCCCATCCAAGCTGCCGCCATTCCCGTCTTGATGACCGGCAAAGACGTCGTCGGCCAATCCCAGACCGGTTCCGGCAAAACCGCCGCTTTTGGCATTCCGGCGGTCGAAAAAGTCGATCCCGCCAAGCGCGAAGTCCAAGTGCTCATCCTCTGTCCCACGCGCGAATTGGCCGTGCAGGTTTCCGAGGAAATCCACAAGTTGGCCCTCTTCAAGCGCGGTATTCATGCGCTGCCCATCTACGGCGGCCAATCCTATGAACGCCAGTTTTTCGGCCTGAAACAAGGCGCCCAAATCGTCATCGGCACCCCCGGCCGCGTCATGGACCACATGCGCCGTGGCACGTTGCGCTTGGACACCGTGAAAATGGCCATTCTCGATGAAGCCGACGTGATGTTAAACATGGGTTTCCGCGAGGACATTGAATTGATCCTCCAATCCGTGCCTGCCACGCGCCAGACCGTTTTCTTCTCGGCCACCATGCCCAAGCCCATCCGGGACCTGATCGAAAAATATTCGCGCGAACCGCAGAATGTGAAGATCGAGCAGAAGGCCATGACCGTGCCCACCATCGAGCAGGTTTACTACGAAGTGGACCGCCGCGATAAGATGGAATTGCTCACCCGCTTGATCGATCTTCACGATCTCAAGCTCGGCATCATTTTCTGCAACACCAAGCGCATGGTTGATGATCTCGTGGATCACCTTGCTGCCGCTGGCTATCAGGCCGACCGCTTGCACGGTGACATGACCCAGAACATGCGCGATCGCGTCATGAACAAATTCCGCCAGTCCGGCTTGGAATTTCTGGTCGCCACTGATGTCGCCGCGCGCGGCATTGATGTGGACAACGTGGAAGTCGTCTTCAATTACGACCTGCCTTACGACCCCGAAGATTACGTCCACCGCATTGGCCGTACCGGCCGGGCCGGTCGCGGCGGCCGCGCCATTGCGCTCGTGCCGTACCGTGAATTGTTCCAGATTCGCAACATCGAACGCTTCATCAATGTCCGCATCCAACGCGGCAAGGTGCCCACCGTGGATGAAGTGGCCGAAGCGCGCGAAAATGTTTTCCTCGATAAATTGCGCGGCTTGCTCACCAGCGGCGAATTCCAGAGTTACGAAAACATGGTCGAACGGTTGCTGGCCGAAGGCTTTAATGCCACGGACATCGCCTCCGCATTGATCCATCTGTTGCAAAGCGGCGAGGCTGCCAAAGCCGCTCCCCGCGTGGAAGAAAACGATCGTCCGCCCCGCGATGATCGTGGTGGCCGCTATGACGACCGCCGCGAACGCGCGCCTTACCGCGACGACCGCCGCAGCGATCCCCGCGACGAACGTCCCCGCCGCGCCGACGCCCGGCCCGTGGAACGTCCCGTTGCCCGGCCGACCGAGAAGCCTGCGGCCAGCAAATTTTCCGCCTCCAAACCGGCGGTGAATATCCCTGTGTCCGCCGCGCCGATCGCCACTCCGGCGCCGGTCGCTCCGCCCGTAGCCGCGCCCGTCGTTCCGCCGCCTGCTCCCGCACCGGCCCCGGCGGCTGCCGTAGCTCCGGAAAAAACTTATTCCGACGACGAAATTTTGGCCTCGATCAAAGCGCCGGAACCCAAGCCGGCCTCCAAATTATTCATCAAGCCCAAGGCCGTAATTCCTCCGGCGTCCAAGCCCAAACCCAGCCGCGCCACGGCCGAAGGCCACGTTCGTCTCTGGATGAACCTCGGCGAAACCCAGGGCGTCGTTCCCATTGACATCGTCAACGCCGTGGCCGGTGAAACCGGTCTGCCCGGCAAAGTCGTGGGCACCGTGGATGTGCGCGAAAAACACCTGTTTTTGGATGTGGCGGAAGAATACTCAAACAGCATTATCGCCAAGCTGAACCGCGCCGAAATCAAAGGCCACAAGGTCAAGGTCAAGCTCGCTTGACCCGCACTGAGTAACCTCAGTCAGTTTGTTTAACATTGGTTTAACTCGCGGCGGATGGATTTCCTCCATCCGCCGTTCGTGTTTGGTGTTTCGCCAGCCGGACAAATTTCCATTTGCGATGAGCGGTCATCCACTTGTAGGAGCCGAGGTGACAAGGCTCAAACTAAAAAAGTCCTCGTATGAAAGCCGTCAAAGAACGGGGCTGGTAAGTCGAACAGGTTTCCATTGCCACCCCGGAATACCTGCGTCAAGCTGCCCGTGTCCGGTTGCAATGGTCCAACCTAATATCTGTTAGGCCGCATTACACGCCATGCGCATTTCGTTCGATATTGATGAGACTCTGGTCTGCCGACGAACCACTGCGCCCAGCGAAGCTGTGTGGCTTCCCGCAGGCATTCACCGATGGTTCGGTGAGCCGTTGCGTTGCGGCACGCGTTCGCTTGTCCGTCAGTTGCAACAGCGTGGTTACAGTATCTGGATTTATACGTCATCAGGACGTGCGGCATTTCATATCAGGTTGTGGCTGTTTCTTTATGGCATCCGAGTGGATAGAGTCGTCAACGAGGAGCGTCATCGGAGAGAGCTTTCTTCCCGCCGGTTTTTGCGTGTGCCATCCAAGTATCCCCCGCTTTCGGCATAGATTTGCATGTAGATGATTCTGAAGGGGTGCGGATGGAGGGTGATGAGTATGGGTTTCGAGTTGTAGTTGTCCGTCCAAACGATGAAAATTGGGCGCAGAAAGTTTTAGATGCGGTTAATCATAAACATGTGGCCTAAATCGTTGCTATCGCCAACCATTGCAGACATTCCGCCAATAAATTGACGGCGGCACAAAATTTTGTAGATACCCCTTATGACTGCCGCATCCAATCCCTCGGATAAAATCTCGTTAGTGATCACACTGGCCACCATTGCCTTGGTGTTTTCAGGTTTCTTGATCCTGAGTCTCAAGACGGGCAAGACCCTCCGGGGCCGGGCCAAAAAGGATGAGTCCCCCTTTGCCGACCGGAAGCTCGTCCCTGTCTATTATTGGCGGGTGGTCACGCTGCATGCCTTGATTTGCGCCTTTTTATTCGGTTGCGCCATTTGGCTGATGATTTATGGCCGTTGATAGTTGATGTGACAGAGCCTGACGTCGTCTCCTACAAGTGGAGATGAAAGTCCGTTCCCCTTTCGCCTATTTCGCGTGGTTCGCGGTGAAACATTTTTCTGTGAACAGAATTTTCGGGACAGAGAGTTGGGTTGCTGTGCGCCGACGTCCGGCATAAAGTAGGTGCAACCAAATTTCTCATGAATACCCAGATCATTCGCTCGATCTCCGTGGCGGGCATGTTCATTGCCCTGCTGGCCGTCGATATTGCCTGCGCGCAGTCGCTCGAAACCAAACCGGCTGATCCGTTCTTCGCCCGGTTTGAACCCGTTAAGGCACCGGTTCCTGCCGGACTTTATTTGCATGAGGGCGACCGCCTGGCCATCATCGGTGACTCCATCACCGAGCAGAAGATGTATTCGCGCATCCTCGAAACCTACCTTACCGTCTGCACGCCGGAACTCAAGATTAGCACCCGGCAGTTCGGCTGGAGCGGAGAAACCGCCGAAGGCTTTCTTCACCGCATGACCAACGATTGCCTGCGCTTCAATCCCACCGTGGCCACGCTTTGCTACGGCATGAATGATCACCGGTATCGCGCTTATGACGAGGCGAATGGCAGTTGGTACAGCAACAATTATTACTCCGTGGTCAGCTCCTTGAAAACGGCCGGGGCGCGTGTGGTGCTGGGCTCGCCGGGATGTGTCGGCAAAGTTCCGCGCTGGGCACCGGATACGAATGCTCCTGTCGAAGATTTGAACCTCAACCTCTGCCACTTGCGCAATATCGATATAGCCATCGCCGCCAATCAGGACGTGCGGTTCGCTGATGTCTTCTGGCCGATGCTCACCAGCGGATTCGCCGCGCAACAGAAGTATGGTCCAGAGTTTTGCGTTGCGGGCAAGGATGGCGTGCATCCTGGCTGGGCGGGGCATCTGGTCATGGCCTCGGCGTTTTTGTCCGCGTTGGGCGTGTCGGGGGATATTGGCACCTACACCGTGGATTGGGCCGCCGATAAGGCCACCGTTTCCGCCGGTCACACGCTCGACCACTTCGCCGACCACACCCTTACCATTACCAGCACCCGCTATCCGTTCTGCGCTGCGGGCAATCTGAATGAGGATAACTCCCTTCGCGCGGGGATGGAATTGGTGTCGTTCAACGAGAAATTCAACCGCCTGATATTGATCGTCAAAAACGGCCCGGCCGCGCGTTATCGCGTGACTTGGGGCGGCAATGTCCATAGTTACTCGGCGGCGGAACTGGCAGCGGGCGTGAATCTCGCGGCTGATTATGTGCTTAATCCTTTTTCCAATGCCTTTATCCACGTGGATGTAGCGGTGGGCGAAAAGCAAAAATACGAAACCCGCCAGATCAAGGAGCTGTTTCATGGGGCTGAGGGCACGGCTGATCCCGAGGGCACGGCCGCGGTCACCGAAAAAGCACGTCAACCCTTGGTAGAGGCTGTGGCTAAAGCGTTCGTGCCCGTGACCCACACTCTTCAAATCGAAGCGGAATAATTTCGTCGAACCAGAAAATCAGAGTGGGACGCAAGAGCGCGTAGAAACCTAAAGCCATCCGGCTACGGATGGAAACCAGTTGGGCCTCAAAACGCGCCGACACTAAAAAGTTCAAGGCCTTTCTTTTTTGTGCGTTTTGCGTTCGTTTGTGGCCATCTATCTCATCCGGTCAAAATCGAGCCTGCAATGATTGGGATTTGGATAAACACCTATCGGTGAGCCGGTGTGTTTAAACTAGTTTCGGCTTTGGTTTGCCCCGCTAGACAGCCCAATAGAGTGAAGGCGGTCCAAGCCAGCGCCGGAACGTACAGGCTGAATTCGCCCAGCCCCTGCACAAACCAGCCCAGCAACCCGGCGAAAACGGCGAAAAAAAGCGGTTTGTTGTTATCCCGCCAAGCCCCCCGGCCCACCACCCACAAGGCTAGCGTAATCCAGGCGACGTAAAGCAGCCCGCCGGGAATTCCAGAATCCGAGAATTGCTCCAGATAGTCGTTGTGCGCTAGCCGGGCCATTTCCTCACCGGGTGATTTAATTTGCGCGTAGGGACGTTGGAATGTCCCCGGGCCGGTGCCGAAAATGGGGTGGGCCACGGTGGTTTCCGCTGCCGCCCGCCAATAATCCATTCGGGCATTGGCACTATGGGCGCCGGTGGCAATATAATTTTGGAATCGCAGAGAAAACAGCCCCAGCCCGACCACTAACACCAGGCCGGTGGCGATCAGTTTGAGGCGCAGCGGCCAGGGGCGTTTGAGCAGGAAAACGCCGCCGATACCCAACCCTAGCAACCAGCCCAGTTTGGAGCCGCTCCAGAAAAAAGCGGTCGTGCCCAGCAGGATGACCAGACTCGGAGCGCTCACCTGAATGACCAGTTTGAGGCCGCGCAATCTTTTCAGCAACCAAACCAGCAGCATCGGGAACAATAGCAGGATGATTCCCGCCAGGGCATTCGGATAAACCAGCGTGCCGAAGACCCGGCCGCGCGCGAATTTCTCCAGCAGCTGCGGATTGGCCACATCCATGCCATTGGTGGTGATGATGGCGTGATCCCGTTTCATCTGGGCGATGGTTTCCGCCGGGAAATTAGTCCAGTTCGCCTGCTGGCCATCCACGAGGAACTGCCGGTCTTGGGGAAATTCAAAAAGGCGCTGGTTCACCGCACAGATGAGGCAATAAATAAACGCCGCAAACAGGCCGGGCATTAGCCAGCGCCACACGCCATCGCGCGCCAGCACCCGCAGTCCGATGAAGTAACAGGCCACGCAGCCGCTCAGTTGCCAGAATGTGGCGGCGGTGAGTTCGCCATCCACGCTCTGCGTGGCGGAAACCACCTGCCAGCCCAGCCAACCCAGTGGCAGCAGCCACAGGCTTTTGGGCCGAGGCCACGGCCCGGTCTGGCGGAATATCAGCCAGCCGCCCCAGCCCGCAAAGGCCAGCAACAAGTCTTTGGTCCAGTGTAGTGGCCAGGCATCATGCCAATACTCATTCAAAGTAGTCGGCGGAATAATGGCCGTATCTAGAATGACCGGATTGCCGAATTTCCAGATGCAGAGGCCGAGAAATAGTCCGAAGGCGAGCGCGTAAAGCTTCGTGGCGGGAAATGTTTTCATCGGCGCGGTCACAGCTGAAGCTTCAGCAGGCCGACTTCGAGCGCCAGCGCCTCCTGCACGTTGCCCCGCAGCAGGCGTTGGGTTTGTTCCATCACTTGTAAATTACTCTGGGCCTGCTGCGGCGTCAGCCGGCGGGCCACTTCATCCGCCCCGGCGATCTGTGGCAGGTGTAACAATTCCTCCCCCGCCGCCAGTGTCAGCAGCCAGACATCGCGCAACCACCATTGCAACAGCAGCAGTAAATCACCGCGTTGCCGGCGGTATTCCGCCTCGATGGCCGCGTTCAATTCGCCCTCCCATTTTTCTCGGAGATTCTTATCGGCCTCCGCGTATTTCTCCAGCGGGGAACGGGCTGAAAGCGTTTCCTCCGCCTCGGCCTTGATTTCCGTCAGCCGCCCGAGCAGCGCATCCAGCAGGCGATAGCGGCTGAACAAACTTTTTTGCTCGCTCGCCGCAATGCCACTGAAGCGATTCAGCCACTCCGATTGCGCCGCCGTGAGCTTCGCCTTCGCCTCCACAGAGAAATTCAAGCGCAGGCAGCGGGAAAGAATCGTTTCCAAAATCCGTGACGGTTCCGTGGAGAGCAAAATCAACACGGACCGCGACGGCGGTTCTTCCAACGTTTTGAGAAAGGCATTGGCCGCCTGCACATTCAAGCGGTCGGCCCCGGAAATCACCGCCACCTTGTAGGCTGCCTCGGTGGGCTTGAGCTGCACCTGCTGCATCAGGTCGCGCATCTGGTCGATGGTGATGACGCGGGACTTGGATTCCGGTCGCGCCCAATGGATATCCCCGTGGTTCTCGTGGTTGATCTTCTGGCAGCTCAGACACGTATCGCAGCAATCCACCGCCACTCCATCGATCTGCACCGGCTGCTGGCAGTTCAAGGTTTTGGCCAGCGTGCCGGCAATGGTTTCCAATTCCTCAACTTGATGGCCGGTAAACAGGTAGGCATGACCCAACCGTCCCCGGGCGAGTGATCGCTGGAGAAGTTCTACCCCTTGGGACTGCCCACCAAATTCAGCAAAAGTCATGTCTGGAAGTCGCGTGATATTGACCGCAGGCGAAGTCAAACCACCCGGCTTGAAATATTTCGCATCTGTGTCGATATGTTGCCTGATCGCAGGGTAGGGTCAAGCCGGGGATACCCCCTCGACCTCAATGATTGTGAGGATAGCCATCGCTTGGTCGATGGGCTTATCCAACCGAAGCATCACCGCTGCTGGTTAGATGACTTACAGTGACATTGTTTTGTATAAGTTGCTTGCTAATAAAATGTTGTGTTTGTTTTGATGGGGGAAGGTGTGGTTTTGTCGGCGAACTTTACACTTTTATTGCTAACAAGAGGGTGAGGGTGGGTGTTTTTGATTGTTTTAATTTGTTGTAAATTAGCAACTTGAGATTAATTTAGGTTGATGTGTTGAGGTGGCATTTAGATTGCTTATGACACGGGCGGAGCAACCCGTTTGCTCAAAAATGACCAGCCACTCCGGTGGATTTGTTTTTGACAGGCGAGAGATGGCTCGGTTTAAACTGGAAAATTTCATGAATAACAAAAAACTGTTCGTAGCGTTAACTTTGGCTGGTACTTGTGGCTTGGGCGCGCAAGCTACCCAGATTGGCACCCTGCTTTCCGAATGGAATGTGGTGACTTCGGGGAATTTGACCGGTGTGACCGATGTGCAGGGGAATGTGTATGTGGGCGGGAATTACACCGTTGCCAACTCCACGGACATCGGCACCAGCGACAGCAATGTCATGCCGGCAGGGAATGTTAGTCTCGCCGTGGCCGGTAACTTCTCTACTGGCAATCCCAGTCACGTCAATGCCGGCAACGCCGTCGTGGGCGGCACGGTGACCGGAACCATCAATATGAACAGTGGAGGCACGCTGACCCATGGCAACCCCGCCGCTTTGCCGAGTTCGCCCGTGGCCGCCATCACCAGCGCTTCCCTGTATTGGTCCACTTTGGGGGCCAACAGCAGCTTTTCAACGGCCAATAACCAGATCAACTTTGTTTGCAATAACAACCAGAATGTGGCGGTGTTCAACCTCACGGCCAGTCAGTTGTTTGCCCAGAATCAAAGCCTTTCTCTCACCGCAGCGGCCATCACCAAGAATATCATCATCAATGTGAGCGGAACTTCCGTCGCGGAATTCAACTCGGAGAATTTTCTCGGAGCCTTTACGAGCTGGGGTAGTAAAGTGGTTTTCAATTTCTATCAAGCCACCACCGTATCGCTTCCCGGAAGCTCCCTTTATGGCTACATCGTGGCCCCGGGTGCCGCCGTTACGGCGAATTCCCCGATTGTGGGCGGTGTGATGGCCTCTACCCTGTCCACCTCCAGTGAAGTGGAACTCAGCGGCACGCCCTGCTACAGCGATTTGCCGGACGTACCCACTACGACGCCCAATGTTCCCGCCGTACCCGATGCCAGCGCTACCGCCCTGCTGCTGGGGATTGCGCTCTCCGGCGCGGCGGCCCTGCGGCACAAGCTTACCCGGTAATTTTCACCCTTCGGCCTTGAGTTTCTCCAAGGACAGGCGCAAGCCTGTCCTTGTTTATTTATTAATGGGAGGAAGGGCGGACCGGTTGGCCGGATGGACCCGGGTTGGGAAAAATAGGTAAAGGCTGGGACTGACTTAAGGGACGGTCTTCTGAATCTTCTAAAGAGGGTATCGCTGGAAGGGGGTGAAGCCAAACGAGTGGCTTTCGTTACTCTGCATAAATGGGCATCGTTGTGTCTTTGACTCAAGTGGGCAAGCAGGCGTTTTGCTACTCGTTTGGGTAATAGGCAAGTTACAGCTCGGATGTTAAAGTTTTGGAATACCCGTTTCAAACACCTCGTGTGCATCTGAAGGGGCACTTTATCGTCAAAATGGTAACTAACCATCAACCGAACCGCAGGCCCACACA
>Ga0265324_10001124_pt1 | contig 16032 bp, 9 predicted proteins | sample 41419metaG_FD_198634 | JGI IMG/M metagenome (GOLD analysis project Ga0265324, IMG submission 198634) | Rhizosphere microbial communities from Carex aquatilis grown in University of Washington, Seatle, WA, United States - 4-14-19 metaG | ecosystem: Host-associated > Plants > Roots > Rhizosphere >...
TTTCCAGGTTGAATTCCGTGGAGTGCGCCTTTTCCAATTTCAAAACATTCCGGGCAAATTCAATCGTGGCAATCTGCATGCCGAGGCAGAGGCCGAGATAGGGAATCTTGTTTTCCCGCGCATATTTCGCGGCGAGGATTTTCCCCTCGATACCGCGTTCGCCAAAGCCGCCGGGCACCAGGATTCCGCCGAGTCCTTTCAACATTTTTTCCGCGCCGTGCTTCTCGATTTCCTCGGAATCCACCTGCACGATTTCCACGCCGCAGTCGTTGCCGATGCCGCCGTGGATGATGGCTTCATACACCGACTTGTAGGCGTCCTGCAGGCCGATGTATTTGCCGACGACGCCGACGCGCACGCGGTGCTGCGGCGCGATGAGTTTGCGGATGATCTCCTGCCAGTGCGCCATGTTCGGCGCGGGCGTGGTGAGATGCAGAATGCGGCAAACCAGTTCATCCATGCGCTCGCGCTGAAGCATCAGCGGCATTTCGTAAATGGAATGGTCCACGTCCTTGGCCTCGATGACGGCTTCGAGCGGGACGTTGCAGAACATGGAAATTTTCTGGCGCAAATCCTTGTCGAGCGGCTTCTCGCAACGGCAGGCGATGATATTCGGCGTGATGCCGATTTCGCGCAGTTTGGCGACGGATTGCTGCGTGGGCTTGGTCTTCAGCTCGCCCGCCGCCTTGATGAACGGCACATAGGTGACGTGGATGAAACAGGTGTTGCCAATGCCGGCTTCCAGCGCAAATTCACGGATGGCCTCGACGAACGGCAGGCCTTCGATGTCGCCGGTGGTGCCGCCGATTTCGGTGATGATGACATCGGCCTTGCTGGTCTCGGCGAGCAGATGGATGCGGCGCTTGATTTCGTCCGTGACGTGCGGGATGACCTGCACGGTCTTGCCGAGATAAACGCCTTCGCGCTCGTTGTTCAGCACCTTTTGATACACCTGACCACTCGTGAGATTATTCATCCGCGAGAGCTTGGTGCTGGTGAACCGCTCGTAATGGCCGAGGTCGAGGTCGGTCTCCGCGCCATCGTCGAGCACATAAACCTCGCCGTGCTGATACGGCGACATCGTGCCGGGATCCACGTTGAGATACGGGTCGAACTTTTGGAGTGCGACCTTGAGGCCGCGGTTTTCGAGCAGCGTGCCGAGCGCGGCGGCGGTCAAACCTTTGCCGAGCGAACTCACCACACCGCCGGTTACAAATATGAATTTCATTTCAAATTAAAATTGTTTTTCAACCACGGATGGACACGGATTAACACGGATGCAAACTAAAACCAAAAACTTTGACGCGAATTTCACGGATTACCGCGAATTAAAACCTGAATGAATTAGCAATAATTGGCGCAATTCGCGTCAAAGTTTTTTATCCGTGCCATCTGTGTTTATCCGCGGTTCAAAATCTTTTCCACTCTCACCACATCTTCGGGCATATCCACGCCGATGCTGTCGTAATCCACTTTCACTACTGCGATCTGGATGCCGTTTTCCAGCGCGCGCAACTGTTCCAGCTTCTCCGCGTTTTCGAGTGGCGACACCGGAAACTTCACCAGCCGCAGCAACGTCTCGCGCCGGAATCCGTAAATGCCCAGATGCTTCAAAAAAGGAAACGCCGCCAACTGCTCGTTCACCGGACGGCTGGCGGCCTCACGCAGATACGGAATCGTGCGCCGCGAGAAATATAGCGCGCGACCGGCGGCATTGACAACGACTTTTACGACGTTTGGATTGTCGAGTTCGGAGAGATTCTTGATTTGCGTCGCGGCGGTGGACATCTCATCCTGGGCCAGCGCGTTGGCGACGGCGTCAATGACGTTCGGATCAATCAGCGGTTCGTCACCCTGGATGTTCACCACGGCATCGCAGGGAATCCTCCCGGCGACTTCCGCGATGCGGTCGCTGCCGCTCGGATGATCGGCGCGGGTCATTTCCACGCGGCAGAATTTTCTGGCCGCGCTGGCAATGCGTTCGTCGTCCGTGGCGACAACGATTTCCGAAAGCGATTTTGCCTGCTGGCACTGCTCGACGACGCGCTGGATGAGCGGCTGGCCCGCGATGAGCGCGAGCGGCTTGCCGGGAAACCGCGTCGAGGCGTAGCGCGCGGGGATGATGCCGAGAATTTTCACCGGCACATTAAGCCACAGCCGCCCGCGCCTGCGCAAGCCGCATGGCAAAACTCCCCTGCGCCGGAAATTATTTCGGTTTCCGTTTTACTTGGCGGACCGGCTGCGCTAAACCATGCGCCCGTTTGCAAGATGAACGAAGCCCACATTCTGAAAGTCGCCGGCGAACTCAAGGTTCAGCCGCGCCAGGTCCTCGCCACCGCCAAGCTGTTCGCCGAAGGTGCCACCGTGCCCTTCATCGCGCGCTACCGCAAGGAAGCCACCGGCTCTCTGGATGAAGTGGCCATCACCGGCATCCGCGAACGGCTCATCAGCCTCGCGGAACTCGACCAGCGCCGCGACGCCATCGTCAAATCGCTTGAAGAACGCAATCTACTCACGGACAAACTCAAGGCCGACATCGCCGCCGCCGACAACGTCACGCGGCTGGAAGACATCTACCAGCCATTCCGTCCGAAGCGCCGCACCCGCGCGATGATTGCCAAGGAACAGGGCTTGGAACCGCTGGGCGATCTGCTTTTTGCCCAGCAATCCACCGCCAATCCGCAGGCGGAGGCGGCCAAATATGTCAGCGTCGAAAAAGGCGTGGCGGATGCGAACGCCGCGCTGGCCGGCGCGCGCGACATCATCGCCGAGCGAGTCAGTGACGATGCCATCGCCCGTGCCAAATTGCGCGAGCTTTTCTGGAACGAAGCCGTGATCAAATCGAAGGTGCTTTCCGACAAGCAGGAGGCGGCGGCAAAGTTCAAAGATTACTTCGATTGGAGTGAACCAGTGGGGAAAATTCCCAGCCACCGGCTGCTCGCCATCCGGCGCGGCGAAACGGAAGGCTTTTTGATGATGCGCATCGCGGTGGAGGAAAATTCCGCGCTGGCGCAGATCGAGCCGCTGTTCGTCACCGGCAAAGGCGCGGCGGCGGATCAAATTCGTCTGGCGGTGCAGGACAGTTACAAGCGCCTGCTCGGCTCAGCCATCGAGGTGGAGCTGCGCATGGAAACCAAGAAACGCGCGGATGCCGAGGCGATCCGCGTCTTCGCGGAAAATCTGCGTGAACTGCTTTTGGCCTCGCCGTTGGGCCGGAAAAATGTGCTGGCGATTGATCCCGGCTTCCGCACCGGCTGCAAAATCGTCTGTCTCGATCGTCAGGGAAAACTGCTGCACAACGACGTGATTTATCCGACGGCATCCTCGACCGCCGAAATCCGCGAAGCCGCCGAAGCCGTGTTGAGCATGGTGAAGAAATATCAGATTGAGGCCATCGCCATCGGCAACGGCACGGCGGGCCGCGAGACGGAGACGTTCGTGAAACTGCTCAAGCTCACGATCCCCATTGTGATGGTGAACGAAAGCGGCGCTTCGATTTATTCGGCATCCGAAGTGGCGCGAGAGGAATTTCCGACGCAAGACCTCACCGTGCGCGGCGCGGTGTCCATCGGCCGCCGGCTCATGGACCCGCTCGCGGAACTGGTGAAGCTGGACCCAAAATCCATCGGCGTCGGCCAATATCAGCACGACGTGGAACAAACCGCGCTCAAGCGCAGCCTGGACGACGTGGTCGTCAGTTGCGTGAACGGCGTGGGCGTGGAACTCAACACCGCCAGCAAACAGCTGCTCGCCTATGTTTCCGGCCTCGGTCCGGCGCTCGCCGCCAGCATCGTGAATTACCGCAATGAAAACGGGCCTTTCAAGTCGCGTGCGGAGTTGAAAAAAGTTCCGCGTCTCGGCGAAAAAGCCTTCGAACAGGCCGCTGGCTTCCTGCGCATCCGCGACGGCGCGCATTCGCTGGACGCGAGCGCGGTTCACCCGGAGAGTTACGAACTCGTGGACCGGATGGCGAAGGATTTGAATTGTTCGGTCAACGATCTGGTCCACGACGCCGGGTTGCGGCAGAAAATTCAGTTGCCGAAATACGTCACCGAGGCCGTGGGGTTGCCGACGTTGAACGATATTCTTGGGGAACTCGCGAAGCCGGGCCGCGATCCGCGCCAGAAGTTTGAAGTGTTTTCCTTTCAAAGCGGCGTGGAGAAAATGGAAGACCTCAAGCCCGGCATGAAGCTGCCCGGCATCGTGACCAACGTGACGGCGTTCGGCGCGTTCGTGGACATCGGCGTGCATCAGGACGGGCTCATTCATGTCAGCCAGTTGTCCGACCGCTTCATCAAGGATCCGGCGGAGGTCGTGAAAGTTGCGCAGCGCGTGACCGTCACCGTGACGGAAGTGGATATCCCACGCAAGCGCATCGCGCTCTCGATGAAAGCCGCGCCGGTGATCGGCGCGAGCACCACCGGCACGCGCACCTCGCCGAACGCGCCGCGTCCGGCGGGCGGCGGGTTTAATCGTCCAGCCCAGCCGGCCAAACCCGCAGCCGTGGACTGGTTCACGGCGGCACTGAACAAGAAACATTGATCCAATTTTATGGCTGAAAAGAAAAACAAGTCGAAGCAGGACGAACAGGCGCAGTTGCTGGCATTGTTGAGAACCATTTTGCCGAAGGTCGCGCCGGACGCGGAGCTGGCGGCCAGGATTTATTCCGCCGCCGAGGATGAACTTCGCTCAAAAAACCGTGTGAACTCGTTCGAGAAATTCTGCGAGCGCATCGAGCTGCCGGACTTGGAGCCGAAAACCATCGAGGAAGTGAAGCAGCATTTCGCCGCCGGCTTCGGTGACGCGGACATGGACATCCAGCCCGACGAGGAAAACAAGGTGCTGGCGGTGGATGTCTCGCTGCCGGACGGCACGCAGTTTCACAAACGGATTCCCGTGCGCCCGGTCGCGCCGGACACCGGCGACGAGCCGGAGGTGACTTTGAAGTTCGTGGCGTTCCCCGTCGCGCTGCCCGGCGACAAGGAACTGACCTGGTCGCTGGCCAAACGCGAAAACCTGACGAACGACGAGGCGGCGATGGCGCTGGTGAAAATCGAGGATGATTTCTGGGCGTCGAAGGCGGGGCAAAAATGCCTGAAAGACCGCGTGGAACGGAGCTTTCCTGAATTCATCGCGCGCGTGCCGGCAGGTTTGCTCAACGAGGTCGGTTTGAAGCGGCATTACAAATTGCCGGAGACGGTGAAGGTCTTGCGCGCCAAGGGCGGCGGCTGATTTCCAAGTTTCGCGCCGCCAGTTTCGAGTTTCCTTCGCCGGCGCGGAGATTTAATTTGGGCGGCGCGATATGAGCGATTCCGAAAATCCTTTTGCCGGCGGCGGGAAAAATTCCCCGCCGGCGGATCGCGCCACGTTCACCGCGTGGGCGGTCGCAGTGGTGGCGGTGATGGCGGCGCTATTTTTCCTCATGCTTTGGGCGGAAGGAAAAAACCACCGCCAGCTTGAGCTGGAAAATTTGCGCACGCAACTGGCCACCGCCACCACGAGCCTCGATGCGGCGCTGGCGGAAAATCAGACGAACCGGGATTTGATCGCCGACCTCAAGACCCAGGTGGCCGACTTGCAGAAGGAAAAAGAGATGGCCGGGCAGATGGCGAAAAACCTGGAGGACGAGATGCGCACGGATTTGGAATCGAAGGACGTGACCATCTCCAAGCTGCAAGGCAAACTGACGGTCACCATTGTGGACCGCGTGATGTTTGATTCCGGCGAGGCGGTGCTGAAGCCGGGCGGCGCGGCGGTGATGCAAAAAATCGCGGCGCTGCTGGCGGCGCACCCGGACTTGAAAATTCACGTCATCGGCCACACGGACAACGTGCCGATCCGCCCGGCGGCGCAGGGGCGGTTTGCGAGCAACTGGGAATTGTCCGCCGCGCGCGCGCTGGCGGCGGTGCATTTTTTGACGGAACGCGCGGGTGTGGATCCGCGCCGCGTGGGCGCGGTGGGCTATGGTGAGTTCCGCCCCATCGCCGACAACGCGACCGCGGAGGGCCGGGCGAAAAACCGCCGCATCGCCATCACGATTCTGCCGGATGAACTGGCGGGCGCGGACAATATTAATTCTTCCACAAGTCAAAAGCCGCCCCCGGCCGCGCCAAGCAACGACACGCCGCCGAATTTTTGATTGGGACTTCAGAAATTATCCAAAAGGATAGAACCGGCGAAACTGAAGATGGTGCGCGGTGGAGGTTTCGAACCTCCGACCCCTACCGTGTCAAGGTAATGCTCTACCACTGAGCTAACCGCGCAAAAACAATCGCCGCCGGAAAACAGCGGGCGCAGAGGTTAGCGGGCGCGGGCGGGCATGGCAAGATTTTTTGACTCCGCCAGCGATTTCTTTCCTGTAGATCGGCTGACGAACGCCGTCGTTACCCGACAACCATTCCGTGTTCCTGCGGTTGATTTGCAGAAGGCCGCTCCGGAATTGTCGCCACGGTTGCTGAACGAGCCGGTCGCCGCGAAACGAAAGACGAAATTGTTTTCAGCGGGCGCTGACGGCAATTTGCGCGTTGGTGCTGGCCAGTTTGTTCACGCCGCCCAGAGTGACAATTTTGCAATTCACCAGGCGCACGTTTTGCGCGTTAAAAATCCCAAACGGCTGGTCGGCGGTGATGTTCACGTCTTGCAGCAGCACGTTGGTCACGTTCATCTCCGGCAAACCCCAGATTAAACCGGCCCGTTTTCCACTTTGCGCGGTGGCGATGATGTTGCTGAAAACAAAGTCGCGATAGACCGGTGTGCGTGCGCCCACCGGCGCTGCGGGATAACTCGCGGCGATCTCCGGCGTAAGTTTGTTCAGGTTGCGGAATTGTTTCTCCTTCGCCGTGTAGGCGGCATAAATCAAAATCGGACAGCCGACGTTGGTCATGCGCAGGTTCAGGCATTTCATGTCCTGCACAAAACCACCGCGATCTCGGTCCGTCTTGATACGGATGCCGGACTCGGTGCGGTTGAAGGTGCAGTTGACGACGGTGATGTTCGACACGCCGCCCTGCGTGTAGCTGCCGATGCTCACGCCGTGGCCGAAGCCGTAATGGCAATTGGTGATGAGCACGTCGGACGTGTTGCCGCCGCAGGTGAAATTGTCATCGCCCACGCTCACGTCGCAGTCCTGGATCAAAATGTTTTTACCTTTCACGTCGCAGGCGTCGGTGTTGTGGCTGGGACAGACCGAATCATCGGAAGCTGGCGCGCGGATGGTCACGCCGCGCACGATGACGTCGGAACATTTCCCGCCGATGGCGATGTGGAACATCGGCGAATTGGAGAGCGTAATCCCTTCGATGAGCAGCCGTTCGCAGTTTGACGGCGTAATCATCTTCGGACGTTTCGCTTCCTTCGCGGTTTTGGCGAGCGGCCACCAGGCCGCACCCTGCCCGTCAATCGCACCGGCGCCGCTGATGGCAACATCGTGCAGCCCGGAGCCGCTGATGAAATTTTCCGGGTTCACCGTGCCGCCGGGATATTTTTCCTGCGGCAGCATCCGCAGCAGCGCGCCGGCATCCAGGTGCAAATTGATTTTGCTGGCCAGTTTGATTGGCCCGCACAAATAGGTTCCCTTGGGAATTTCCACCACGCCGCCGCCCGTCGCGCTCGCAGCATTGATGGCGGATTGAATGGCTTCCGTGTTCGTCGCCAGACCGTCGCCGTCCGCGCCATAATTCATGACGTTGAAAACTTTTTCCGGAATCGCCGGCAACGCCGGGGCGCCGGCGGCCGGAAGCGCTTGCGCGCCGACGATGGCGAACAACATCAAGCTGGCGGTGTAAGCAGCGGTGGAAATTTTGAAGTGCAGCATAAAATCACAAGTAGCGGAAATATTCAAAGTCCGCATGGCCGGCGGACGATTTATCGTCGGGCTTCAGATTGTATAAACCCAGCTTTGCGCCGATCCATTTTCCCTTCGTTGCTTGAAAGATTTGCGGATGCAGAACAAATCCGTCGGCGTCGGCAAAGCTGAAGGAGAACTGCCCGCCGTCCCGGATTTCCACGCGCAGTTTCACCGGCTCCGAAGCAACGCGGCGCAGCTTTTCCACTTTTTCATCCGTGCGCAGGACCAGCCAATTTTGCCCGTCGTCGTGCCGGATGCCCAGAACGACCGTTTTTTCTCCCACCACCACCAGCCCCGCCTCTTCGCCAGATTGGCCGGCAGAGAATTGCAGATCGGTTTCGGCAGTAAAGCCCTTCGCCGGAAATTTTTGCAGCAGCAGGTTCGGCTGTTCGTTCAGCGGATTCACCGCCGCTTGTGGAAACAACCGCAGCCAGCCCGGCCGCGCCGTAAGCGAATGCCAGTCGTCGCGGTGGTTCGCCTGCCACTGCCATTGCAGGCCCATTGTGAGCGAATCGAATTCGTCGCTGGTTGGCGGCGCAATTGGTTTTTGATCGGAAATGTTAACTGGCTTTTTGTGTCGCCTGACCGGCTCGCCGTTTGTTCCCATCATTGGCCAGCCTTCCCGCCATACCACCGGTTGCAGGTGGATGATGCGCCCATAAAGTCCGGCATCCTGAAAATGCAGGAACCACCAGCCGCCGCGCGATGTGTCCACCAGCGCGCCCTGATGCGGGCCATTGATGTCGGTGTTACCTTGCGCAAGCACGATTTTGTCCTCGTAGGGGCCGTAGATGTTTTTCGAGCGCAACACAACCTGCCAGCCGTTTTCGACACCGCCGGCGGGCGCAAGGATGTAATACCAGCCGTCGCGCTTCAAAAATTTCGGGCCTTCGAGCGTGGGATGTTTTTCGGGCTGATGAAAAATGATTTCGCCTTCGCCCAACAATTTTGAGCCGTCCGGTGCCATCGGGCAAACGCGCAGCCGGTGCTTGATGCCGGCGCGCGAACCGGCGTAGGCGTGGACGAGATAGGCCTGGCCGTCGTCGTCCCAAAGCGGGCATGGGTCAATCAGTCCCCTGCCCGCCTGCACGCAATGCGGTTCCGACCACGGCCCGGCGGGATGGTCGGCCGTGACGAGAAAAATGCCCTCGTCCGGCGTGGGATAAAAAACCCAGTATTTGCCGGCGTGAAACCGGATGGCTGGCGCCCAGACGCCGCAGCCGGGCTGGACTTTCTCATAGCGCGGGTGCGGCAGATTTTTCAGCGCGTGGCCGATGAGCGTCCAGTTGACCAGATCACGAGAATATAAAATTGGCAGCCCGGGTGTGCTGTTGAAGCTGGAGGACACCAGGTAAAAATCATCGCCCACGCGAATCGCATCCGGGTCAGAATAGTCGGCGCAGAGGACCGGGTTGCAATAAGTGCCATCGCCCTGATCCGGCAACCACGGATGGGAACAAATTGGTTCGGCGTCGGATATGTTTTCCGTGGGTGGCCGTTCGGAAACCAAAATATCTGCTGGCATGGTATTCATTTGATTCCTTCCATGACCGGCCACCAACCGTCGGAACCGGCCAAAATATTCTTCACCGTAAGGTTCTTCGCCTCGTCTTTCGTCAACTGTTTCGACCATTTGACGCGCCGTTCCAAACTGCCGCCCGGGCCGGTGCTGTTGAATTCGGAAAAACGCGCGGTCAACTCGTTGGTTGGATTGCGCCAGTTGTCCCAGCCGGCGGGTTTGATATGGTCGCCCATTTCGCAGCGGACGTAGGTGACGCTCGCAAACGGGCGCCACGGACGACCGAGATCGGCCATGGGTTTCTTCAACGGTTTGGCGGCGGCCGTGTTGGTCGGATTCATCCACGGCGTCGAATCGCCCGTCAGCTTGCAGCCAAGAAACACAAATCCGAACGGTTTTTCCGGCGGCGTGCTGGCGGCGGTGATGTGCCCGCCATTCTTGCTGTGAATTTCGCAACGGTCAAAAACAGCCGTAGCCGATCCGTAGATAAAATCCACGCGGCCCTCAACGTAGCAATTCGTGAAATACTGCCGCGCGTTGTTGAGCATCAGCGTGTCCTGCCAGCCGAGTAGTCGGCAATGGTTGAAGACCGCGCGGTCGCCGTCCACGCGCATGGCCAGCGCCTGCCCGTGGTCGCCGAAGGTGTTTTGGAAGGTGATGTTCTCCGCATGAAAATCATCGCCCAGCACGACTGTTCCGGCGTTGTTGTAAATCAGTTTGCCGTCCGGGACCGGCGATTCGTTCTGATTGAGCGAGTATGTGAGAACCGTGTTCGTCACATCTTCGCCGATCAATTCGATGTGCTTTTTTTCCTTCGGCATAATGAATTGCCCCTCGTATCTGCCGGGCTTCACCAGGATGCGGAACGGCTTTTTACCATTGTCCGGCGCGGCATTAATGGCCGATTGCAAATCTTTGTAGTTGCCGGAGACGTCGTGGGAAACAACCGCGATATAGACTTCGCCGCCGGCCTTCGGACTTGCATCACGCGGTTCGGCCTCCGCGGCTTCAGTCCGATAGGGACTGGCCAACAAGGTGGATGCGATGGAGCACAAGAGGAAGCGGTTCATACATTCATGGATAGATCATCCGGAAAAATACGCTGCCATTCGTGGGGTTGATGACGATGTTGGTGCCGATGACGTTGGTGGAATTAGGCACGGTGACCCAATTGGTGCCGAAACCGTTGCCCAAGCTGTTTGTCTGGATTTGCAGCCGCCAGCCGAGATGATCCTGCGGCCAGGAAAGCAGCATCTGCCGGTTTGTTGCCACCAAGACGAGGTTCATCGGCTGATTGGACGGCAGCGGGACGGCGCTCACTTGGAAGGAATTCGTGCTTTCGCCGCCCGCGCCGACGGCGGTGACGACATAGTAATAGGTCACGGCATTCGTAACGTTGCCATCTGCATAATTCGTCGCGGTCAGGCCGGTGAAAACCGTTGGATACGCACCGCCGTTAATGGTGCCGCGCTTCAAATTAAAATTCGTCGCGCCGGCGACGGCATTCCAGTTGAGCCGGATGAGCAGGTTGGTCGGAGCCGCCAGCAGATTCGCCGGCGCGGGCGGCGGCCAAGCCGGGCTGCCGCTGACGCAGGCGGTGACGGAAATGTTGCCGATGTCAATCATCGTTGGCGCGGTGGCGATGCCCGACCGCCAGCCGATGGCCAGCGCGTCAAAGCTGTTGGTCAGATAAGTCGAACCGGAAGCAACGCCGCCAAATTGCGACAACAGCGCGCCACCGGTATCCGCGCCGGCATAAAGCGCGTTGGTGATGGCCAGCGTGTTGCTCGCCGTGAGCGTGATGGTGAGGACCGCGGTGTAAAGGCTGTTGGTGGGCAGCACCACCGAGGCTGTGCTGGACGCGGCGCCGACGGTGCTGCCACCCGGATTGCTGTAACTGGCGGAAGAACCGGTCGTCAGAAGTTCCTGGTTGTTGTTGGCGGCGCCAGTTTGCGTCGCCCGCGTAAGGATTAGCGAACTGGCGTTGGTGAAGTTCAGTTGTCCGACATAGCCCACCCAGGTTTGGGCGTTGCCGGTGGCATTGCCGGTGTTGACGGTGCCGCTGGTGGCCGTGCCGTTCAAACCGCCGGGCACCGGGCCATTCTGGCTGCTATTATACAAACCAAAACCCATGGAGTTGGTCTGCGCGAACAGGCCGGTGGTATTCGTAAAGGTCACGACCAGCGACAAAGTGTCGCCAATGGTGGCGAGCGTGACCGGCGAACTGGTGAACAGCGCCTGCACCTCAATGAGTCCGCTGCCGCTGGCGGCGATGCCAAATTTCAAATGCCCGGCAGCCATGGTCGGCGTCGGGCTCCAGGCTTTGGACGAAACCAACTGGTAGCTGCCGCTCGTCGCCGTTGGCACAGCGGGCGTGGCGGAATTGAGCGAACTGCCGGCAAAGAGATCGTTGAAAACAACGGCTTTTGGCGTGGCGCTCACCTCGGCGGAATTGGCGCTTTCGCCGATGGCATTGCCGGCGGTGACAACATAAAAATACGTCCGGCCATTGGTCACCTGCAGGTCCGAATAACTCATGCCGGCGACACTAGCGATGGTCGCATAACCGCTACCGCTGGTGGGGGAGCGTTTGACATAATAGTTGGTGGCGGCGGGCGAGGCCGACCAGTTCAACGTCACTACGGCGTTGGCGGCGGTGGCGAACAGATTGGTGGGAGCGGCGGGGGCGGTGGCCACGATCAATTTGATCGCGCCGGCGGTATTGGTGTCGAAGACGCAGCCAAAGCCGCCGGGAACATTTTTCAGCACGGGCAAAGTCCCGCTCAAGGCGCCGGTGTAAGTGATCAGCGTGTAAGTTCCGTTGGTGAACCCCGGGCCGGCGTAAATGTTGTTCGTACCGCCGAGCGTCAGGTTGCCGACGACAGCGAGCTTGGTGGCATTGGTGCCGGCCATGAAATTCAGCACGGTGTTGGGCGCGAGGGAAAGGTTGTTGCTCACCGTGAACGTGCTGGCGGAAAGCGTCAGCAAGCCGTCAGCCAGGACGTTGGTATTACGAATCGAGCCGAGCGCATTGTAGAATTGCAGCGCGTTGCCGACGAGGTTGCTCGTGGTGCCATTGTAAATCAAAAGGTTGGTTGTGAGCCCGTCGAACAGCCACAGGTTGGCGGCCGCCAAACTGCCTGGGCTGTTGGAGAAGATCAGGTTGGCGTTCCAAAACTGCAGGTCAGTGACAATCGCCGACAGATTGAAGGTGCAGTCCATGAACTGGAGGTTGGTGGCGTTGTAAACGGCCGGAATGAAGGGTGCGGAGGAAGCGATGTTGACGGAGCGAAAAACGATGTTTGACACCAGCGCCTCCGGCAATCCCCAGATCTGGAATGGCGGACGGGTGCTGGACAACACGGCGGTGACATTGCTGACGAGGATGTTTTGGATGATGGGGGTCGTGCTGATCAGCGGGGCGGGGTTGGTGAAGGCGTTGTTCGCCACGAACGCCGTTGTGAGCGTCGTGTGTTGGCCAAGCCCCCATTCGTAGTGGCTGTCAAAGGATATTGGCCAGTCCACATTGGTCATCGTGAGGTTCAGGTAATTCAAGTTCTGCACCAACCCGCCACGACCGCGCATGGTTTTGACCTTGAACCCGCTTTGCGTGCCGGTGAAAGAACAGTTGATTACTGTGAGGTTCGACACCCCTCCGCCGGTGAAGCTACCAATGCTGCAACCGTGCCCAGCGCCGAAAGCGCAGTTCGTGACCAATATATCTTTGGACACCGACGTGCTGCTGCCGATGGCGATGTTGTCGTCGCCGGTGCTGATGATGCAGTCGGTGATGAGCACGTTGGTTTCCGCCAAGTCCAGGCCGTCAGTGTTGTGCGAGGGATCCACCGGCGCGCCCGAATCCGGGGCGTAAATCTGGGCGCGCTGGAGCGTGACATTGCCGGCGGTGCCCTTGATGATCAGGAATTGTGCGGGCGCGTTGGAACAGGTGACGTCTTGGATGAGCACCCGCGTGCAGGCTCCAAAATTGACCATAAGCGGGCGGATGGCCGCCGCATTGGTTTCATCGTCCTTCCACCACGGCAAACCCTGGCCATCAATTGCTCCGGAGCCGGTGATAGCTAGGTCGTGCAAGTTTGCAGCAGTGATGAAATCGGGAGGTGAAATGTCTGTACCCGGATATTTGGAAAGCGGCAGCATCCGCAGAACTGTACCGGCATCAATCTGGAGATTGACGTAGTTGGACATGTTCAGTGGCCCGCACAGGTAAACACCCGGCCCCGTAATCTTCACCGTGCCACCATAGCCGCCGTTGGTCAGGCCGCCTTTGGCCGCCTGGTTGATGGCATTTTGGATGGCCGCGGTGTTGGTAAACACGCCGTCGCCCGCAGCCCCGTAATTGGTGACGTTGACGATGTTGTTGGTATTGATGAGCAAAGTCCACGGAGTGACCGCCAATGCCTGGTTGGCCAACAACATCAAGGCGACGGCAGCGGGCAGAAGTTCAAAAGCGAAGCCCCGTCTGGCCAGCAAACTTAAACCAGTTTTCCAAAATGTTAGCATGTCATTATGACGCAGAACGGAACGCCCTTGCCCGCTCCGTATTCGTGTGCGTAGAGGATTTGGAGTGTCTGCTGTGACCTCATTGTATTGGGCGTTGATCGGCTTCGTAAGTGGAATATTCTACCAATGATTGCTTTCCGGCAATCTACCGGTCGCGCAAAAAGGATTGAAAAACTTGCGATGCCACTTGGGAGTGCTTAAAGTCAGTTTCGTAATCACCCTTCAATCATGTCTCCCAAAAAAAACCCGCGAGTCCTGCTTGCACTTGGTTGGTATGATTATCGCCTGCATAGCGGCATTGAAAAATATGCGCAGCAGCATGGCTGGCATTTGTGTTCCGATGTGACGCGGGAAAGGATCGTGCCCTGGGGCTGGGAAGGCGATGGGATTCTCGCGTGGCTTGGCGCGGGCGACGATCTGGCGGAATTCGTCTTGGACGCGAAAAAGCCGACGGTGGACTTTAGCTACCGCCGCCCGCAATTGAATTTCCCCCGCGTTCTCGTGGATCACGCGGCGTGTGCGCGGCTGGCAGCGGAACATTTTTTGATTCGCGGTTTGAAAAACTTTGTTTTTTACAGCGACCGCGACAACTGGGCTTTCGAAGAAAACGGCCGCGCCTTTTCGCAGGCGGTGAGCGAGGCCGGGCACACTTGCACCTGGCTGCGCTGGCATCAATCCCCGGCTTATAACACCGGTTTATTTCAATGGAAACGTAAACGCCGCTGGCTGGCGGCTGAATTGCAACACGCGCCCAAGCCGCTGGCGGTGCTTGCCACGTCGGACGACCATGCGCTCGAAGTGCTCGAAACCTGTGAGCAAATCGGACTGTCCGTGCCGGATGAGGTCGGCATTGTGGGGATGGACAATTCCTTGCTGGCGGTGAGCACGATGTCCACGCCCATTTCCAGCGTCAACGTCAATTTTGAAATGGTCGGTTATCGTGGCGCGGAACTTCTGGATCGACTGATGCGGGGGAAAAACGTTTCCACCGAGCCGATCCGCATTCCTCCCTTGGGATTAATCGCGCGCAAGAGCAGCGATATCCTGATGATCTCGCACCCAGGTGTCGCCAAGAGCCTGCGCTTCATTTGGGAACATTGCGACAAGCCCATTTCCGTTGATGAACTGGCCGGCGTGGCCGGCATGTCTCTGCGGAGCTATTATCAGGCCTTTACCGACCACATTGGGCGCCCGCCGGGGGAGGAACTTCACCGCATTCGCATTGAGCGCGCAAAAAAACTGCTGGCGGAGTCGGGCGAAAAAATAGACGTGATTGCACAACAATGCGGCTACCAGAGCGGCAACAGTTTCTGGGTGGCTTTCAAACAGGCGACTGGCATCTCCCCCAAACAATACCAAAAACAAACCGTCTTGGTGCCTAGCCGGTAAAGGTGATGCCGGCACTGTTTTGTTGTGCCGCCTTTGTTTCCGCCCGACAGTAATCGCAAATATGCGTGCTGCCGGCTCACGCAATGCCTCCTCGCAAGTTTTTCAAGTGTTTTCGCAAAACCCCTAGATTGTTAAAACCGAAGCCACTGTTAGATTATGCTCATCACCCAATCTATGAATGCATGCTTTCGGCATTTCAATACGGATATGCTTGCCCGTGTCATGACGCCGTTTGCGGGCAACCGTGTGGAATGCTGGATATCTTCCCGCACATGATTTAAGAGATTGCGGATTTCTCAACTGACTTATTCAAAACCTCAATAACCATGAAAACCAAAAAACAAGCCCAACAGTTATTTTCACGCTTTCTGGCAGCCACCCTGCTGCCGCTGGCCCTGTTCCTACTGACTGATTCAGTGGCGCAAGCTGACACCACCACTTCTGCTTGGTCCGGTTCAAGTTCAACGGCTTGGAGCACGCCCGGCAACTGGGGTGGCGGAGTTCCATCCCCCACGATCAGCGCGCTGTTCAATACCAGTTTCGCCAATCAACCCACGTTGACCGCAACGCAGACGTGCCAGGGGCTTTGGCTGGCCACCGGCGCGGCGCAAGACGTGACGATCAATGCGGCCTCCGCGCAAGTGTTGACCAATGCGGCCACCGCCACATTGAACGGCACGGCCAATGCCGGCATCATGATGTCCGACACAGCCAACCACAACCTGACCATCGGGCCGAACGTCAGCCTCGTGCTCTG
>Ga0265324_10001126_pt1 | contig 16012 bp, 27 predicted proteins | sample 41419metaG_FD_198634 | JGI IMG/M metagenome (GOLD analysis project Ga0265324, IMG submission 198634) | Rhizosphere microbial communities from Carex aquatilis grown in University of Washington, Seatle, WA, United States - 4-14-19 metaG | ecosystem: Host-associated > Plants > Roots > Rhizosphere...
AAATCTTCATTTGTTTCCGGCAGAATATCAATGATTTTAGAAATGTAGTCTGATTTAAGCTTCATTAGGTTCAATTCTTCAAGTTTCAATCTTAATTCCTTTGCTTTCTTCAAATCTATCTTCGAGAATTTTTTTATGAATTTATTTAATTCCGCAGAATTTTCATTATCTTTTGTGTATTCTTCTGCTTCTACCATGCTTAAGGAAGTTCTATTTTTTATCATTTTACTTTGATTTTCTTTAAGTGAACCGGCTCAATTAAAAATTCTTTTAATTTATTCTGAGTATAGATCTTAACCTTGTACGCATTGCCTCGCTTCTCTGCGATAATTCCTGTTGAACCCTGCAATCTAAGAGGGAATCTGGAACTAACAGAGGGCTCTTTTACAACAGCGACGGTTTCGCCATCATTGAACTCTCTGAAGAGCTTGCTAAGTCCAGGTTTTCCATTACTATGAATTCTTTTTCTTTTACTCATAATTTACCCACAAATATATTATTTAAAAAGCTATTTATTTCTAGAAAACAGAAGAATTAATAGAATTTTTTCCCTGTGCCGTCCAATAAATCCGGCCTCATGGGTTCGAGATTTCCCTTATCCCTCGCTTCATCTGTATTCTTCTTTATGGCATCAAACATCTTCTTTCCCCAAACTTGTTCACCACACCTATCACAGATTTCCATAGACCGATTATCTTTAAGCTCCGACAAACAATAGACGCATTTCCTCATTTTTTCACCTTGATTATTTGTGAAAATGAATTTAGTTTTTAAAGATTTGTGTTATTTGTTTGATAGTAATGTTTAAAAACTAAATTTCAAAACTAATTGTATGATAATTCCAGTACGATGCTTTTCTTGTGGCAAACCCGTAGGACATTTATGGGAAGAATACAAAAGAAGAGTAGCAAGCGGAGAAAAATCCGGCAAAGTACTAGATGAGCTTGGAATTGAAAGATATTGCTGCAGATCTGTGTTCCTAGGACAAACAGACTTGATTGAACTTGTAGGAAAATTTAAGAAAGCTTAATTTTCCATCGAGATTTATAGCCACAGTTCTTACATTCAACGGATTTTATTCCATTACTGATTTTTATCTTGGAATTATTGTAAGGATTCAGGCATTTCTTGCAAAAAGATTTTCTTTTATTACCTAATTTAATATTATTATTCTTAGAAAGATTTTGAATTTTCTTTATTTCACTAGGGATCTTACTCTTTATATTTAGAAAAAAATCTTCAATCTGTTTTTGAGCTTCTTTCTTGGAAACTTTTTTCATGAGAAAGATAGATCAGTACTTTTTATAAAAATATAGAAGACAGCTTAATGACTTAGCTTCTTTTAGAAACTAGCACCATCAACGTAAAAGGCTTAACTTCTGGGTTCGGAATGAGACCAGGTATTTCCCTTTTACTATGGCCGTCTTCAAAATTCTCTGTCCATAGACATTTATAAAACTTTTTATATACCAATATTTTAAGAAAAACATGCGGGGGTGCCGGAGTGGTCAAACGGGCAAGATTAAGGCTCTTGTGGCTTAGTGCCTGCGCAGGTCCGAATCCTGTCTCCCGCATAAATCTTTAAATAGAATAAATTGAAATCTAAATTATGTTTAATCAGATTTATGATGTTAGAAACAACAAATTCAAAGAAATTTGGAAAGAATTGAGGAAATCAAAAAAAGTTCTATTAACTCTGCATGGACGTCCTGACGGAGATTCTTTCGGTTCTTGCACCGCAATGAAATATGTTCTCGAAAGGGCAGGGGTTAGTGTTCGATTGATAAGCAAAGACCGATTAAGCGAGAATCTGGAGTCTTATAGTTTTAGCAAAGAAGTGGAATTTGGAGTAGATATTGAGAAATTAGATTTAAGTGAATTTGATCATCTTATCTTTTTAGATCATGGCTTCTTGGAGTTTTCAGAAGAATTTAAAGAGAAACTGAAAACCAAAAAAGTAATTAACATTGACCATCACGTCACGAATTCCTATTATGGAAATTTAAATTATGTAAATCCAGACCTGCCTTCATGTTGTTCGGTTCTATTTGAATTCTTTAATAAAATAAAATTCAAATTTGACAGGGAATTATCATTAAGGTTGATGATTGGTCTCTGCACAGACACTTCGTTCTTTATCCATGGTAATTCTATAGACTCATTAAAGAAAGCTGTTGTTCTTTTGGGAAATGGACTAAATTACAAGAAAGATTTATATGACCCTATTATGAATAGCCCTTGGAATCTAAAAAAGCTCTACGGGCTTTTATTGACTAATATGGAGAAAAAAGAAATTAATGGAAAGGATGTTGCTTACAGCTGGGCAACAAAGAAAGAATATGAAAAATTGGGATTAAATGTTTCTGATATAAGGTTGGGAATTGGCTGCATGCAGGACATAAAAGGCCTTAATTTAATTTTTACTCTTACCGAATCCAATGGTGAAATAAAAGGCTCATTTAGAAGCAAAGGCCTGGACACAACTATTTATTCAACTGCTTTTGGAGGTGGAGGGCATAAAGAAGCTTCGGCCTTTATACTAAAGAGCACAAATATGAAAAAAGCAATTGAAGATGTTCTAAAAGTAATCAAAGAAAAAGGTTTTGTTGAGATTATTTCTAAAGATTAAAATTATTAAACAATATACCCATTAGAATCTACTACAACTGCATGATCATCACCTAAGAAATTTTCTGAACCATTTCCGTCATCTCCCCAAGATGTTTCTATAAAATAAAGACTCTGACCCGATTGCAAAGTATAAGATTGGTTCTGATATTCGGGATTAATCGCAACTAAATTTATTGTTGTAGTTCCATCGGAATTTGTTTGCTTATTTATATTAAAACCAGAAATTGCCTGTTGCGCCTCTGGGCTTAGAGTATTGGAAGAGATTAAATAAGCGGAATTTGCATAAGGAGTATCCGCTAATTTAACCAGATTTGTATTAGAAGTATTTTGTCCAGAAGCTACGGAGTTTGTACTTCCTGCAATAATATTTCCAGTTGAATTAGGATGGGAAGAGAATAATACAATACCGACGATAATTAAAGAAATAGCAAGAAGAGCTATTAATGAGATACCTAATGGTTTTAATCCCTTTTTTTCCATGATAAGAAATTAACTATTGTTATTTATAAATTTAATGGACTAATAATTTGTAGGGAGAATAAAAACCTTTAAATATCCTGATTTAAAGGTATATTTACTGCGAGTCAAACTCGGCGTTAGCAGTTGATAATACTTCTGCTAATTTAAAATGAAATCAAAGACAAAAATAAATAAGCAATTAAGAAAGAAAGGAAATCCGGAATTAGTAGAAACTATAATGGATGCAAGAAAAAACAAGAGATGGTACAGAGTTTCTGAAATCTTATCTTCTCCAAGAAAAAATAAACTGCAAAAGAATTTAGATATAATTAACAAAGAGTCCAAAGATGGAGAAACAATTGTAATTCCTGGAAAAGTTTTATCTGTCGGAGAATTGGACAAGAAAATCAGGATTATTGCTTTGAGTTTTTCAAAAAATGCAAAAGATAAAATATTGAAATCCGGCGGAAAAGTTTCAACTATATTTGAAGAAATTAAAAAAAATCCGGATGCAAAAGAGGTTAGAATCTTAGAATGAAAATCATAGATGGAAAAGGCGCAACATTAGGAAGACTTGCAAGCTATGTAGCTAAGGAAGCGTTGAAAGGCGAAGAAATGCGGGTATTAAATTGTGAAGAAATTTTGATTACAGGGAACAAACAAGGGATAAAAGAAGATTTTGAACAAAAAAGAAGAAATGTTGGTAGTACCCAGAAAGGTCCAAAGCATTCACGAAATATCGACAAAATTGTAAAGAGAACCATAAGAGGTATGCTTCCAGAACATAGAGAGGGGAGAGGAAAATTAGCTTTCAAGAGAATAAGATGCTATGTTGGAATTCCTAAAGAATTTGAAAATTCAAAAATGGAAAAAATGGAGAAGAGAAAAGAAACAGTTTCACATAAAATTGGAGAAATAATAGGATGAGTGAAAAAGAAAAGAAGATAATTACTTCCGGAAAAAGAAAATCTGCGGTTGCAAGAGCTACTCTTACTGAAGGAAAGGGAGATGTCAAAATAAACAACAGAGATTATACTACATTGCAGTTTTTTGACAAATTAAGAATCGAAGAGCCAATAAGAATTGCTAAAGAGATTTTAGGGAAGACGGATTTTAATGTCTCTATAACTGTTAGGGGTGGCGGGGAAAGAGGACAAATTGAAGCTTCACGATTAGCATTAGCAAGAGCAATTTCTGAATTTGCAAAATCGAAAGACCTTACAGAAATTTTATCTGCATATGATAGAAATCTTCTTGTTGCAGATGTAAGAAGAAAAGAAGCGCGTAAGCCCGGAGATAGTAGGGCAAGAGCAATGAGACAGGCATCTAAGAGATAATTTTATTTTATCCCTAATTTTTCCAATTTATTCTGAACATGATTGAATAATGTTGATGAAATTATTGGTTGGTGCGTTCCTTCAAAGACTTGATTATTAAACTTAATTTTCCCAATGTAGGTAAAATTTCTCAAGATTTTTTTCAGCCCATTTATTGAAAGATTATGTTTCTTTGCTAATTGGGCAAGACTGATCTCTTCATTTAGGAATTGCTCAAAAAGTTCTTCTATCTCTTTGTAATTTTTTGCAGGGGTTAATTTTTTATTTTCTAAGATGTAACCAAAAGGTATCCGCGACATCAGATTCCCTTGTGAAGCTTTTTTTATCATTCCCTTTTTTTGTCTTTGCCCAACATTTTCATATTTTCTAAAAGTTTCTAAAATTCGCCCATCAATTTTTTCATCTGCATATTTTTTACATTCATCTTCTTTATTGGGAGAGAAGTGATAGCAAATATCACAAAAGAAAAGATTAAATTTGACGTGATTAGCTCTACTGCTGCATTTAACACAGATTTTTTCTTCCATTAATCTATACCTAATTTCTTTAATTCCTTCAAAAATTGTCTATTATTTTTAAAAAGAATTGTGGTCATGCCCAATTTCTTTGGGGCTGGAAGATTCCATTTCTGATTATCTGTAAAGATTGCTTCTTTAGGATTTACATGAAGTCTTTTCAAAGCAATTTTAAAAATCTCGGGGCTAATCTTTCTTACACCTACATCGCAAGAAGTAACAATATCATTAAACCGATTATATCGGCCATCTAATAATACTTCTTTAGCAACGGGCCAGATGTCAGAAATAATTGAAATCTTATATCCTTGTTTTTTTAATTTAAGAGCAAATCTGTAAAGAGGCATATTTCTCTTGAAATTCTTCTTGTAAACTTGTCGATATAATCTCTCCAATTTTTTGGGGTTTGTGTTCAAATCTTTCGCCATCATCTTTATTGCTTCATTTTTAGACATTCTTCCTAACATTGCATCAGAATAATAAGTATCTATAGAATCAAAGTATTGGTCTAGGGGGAGTTTCAATTCTCTGGCAATTGTCTTATGAATTCCATCATTCATTTCAAAACTCTTTCCTAGGGATAAAACACCACCAAGATCAAAGAAAATTGCTTTAAACCTCTTCATATATTAAAATTTCCAAGGATGTTTAAATAGATTACTTTTTCTTTTTCATTAGAAGTCGTTGATTGATTAACATTAAGATAATTGCTCCAATAACAAAATACGGACTAACAATAAATGTCAGAGCGACAAATCCTAATGCAATCAATGAAAGAACTACCACAATTGGATTTTTTATTTTCATTTTAGTAATCCTTCATATTTTGGGTCTGTACCCATTATAATTAAAGTTCTAATATTGTCTGGAAGAATGTCTTGCCTATATGCTCCAAACCACCAAACAGCATTTTTTAATTGTTTTGCAGCTCTCTCTTCGTGTTCACTACTACTTTTGTACTCAATTATAACAATTTCATTTTTTGAAGTTTCAAAAACAACGTCTGGTTGAGCCAATATGCCCCTTCCATTATGGTAAAGAGTTTGTTCAATTGAAGCACTGACCACATGTTCTACACCAAATCTTTCGGGGTTTGTGGCTATTATTTCTAGAGCCCTTCTATGATTAATAATCTGTTTGGGCATTTTCCTCTTTTTATCTTTAAAGATTATCAATAGGAGATTGTATCTTTTTTAATTCTTCTCGTGATATATGTGTATATATTTGAGTTGTTGATAAATCTGCATGCCCTAAGAGCTCTTGGATTTTTCTTATATCTATCCCGTTTTCCAATAAATGGGTGGCAAAGCTGTGTCTTAAGGTGTGAGGGTGAACTTCTTTTTTTATTCCTGCTTTCTTCACGGCAGTCTTGACCATTTTTTGTATGCTTCTTTCGGTAAGTTTTTCATGGGGTCCAGAAAATAAATATTCTTGATTAGATTCTTTTTGTTTATTTGATTGTTTTATCAAATCTTTTAATAAAAATTTTGGAATATTGAAAACTCTGTCTTTTTTTCCTTTTGCCTGTCTGATATTTCCAGACATTTCTTCGAAGTTTAAATCTGAAACTTTTAGATGGGTTAATTCGGAAACTCTAAGCCCACATGCGTAAGCTAAAGAAATCATAAGCCTACTTTTCCTATTTTCAATTGAACTGATTAGTCTCTTAACTTCGTCTTTTGTTAAAACCGAAGGTATTCTCTTTTCTCTTTTTGGTCGTTTAATTCCTAAGGTAATATCTTTCTTTAAAATATTTGAATAAGCGTATCTTAAAGCAGACAAGAATACAATTATCGATGATGAAGCGCTGTTGGAAAAGTTCTCAGCCATGAATTCTTTTACATTGTCTTCAGTTATTTCATCAGGACTTTTCTTCGAGAAGTTTAGAAGCGCGGTATTTGCATTAAGGTAATTTCTAAGGGTATAATTTGAGTTTTTGGAGATTTTCAGTTCGGTTTCAAGTCTCTTTAGAAATTCCTCTTTTTGCATATATTGGATTGTACGAACTTGTTTATATTTGTTATGAGTAATCGAGTTTTGTTTAATAATGGAGAACTTTCTCCTTTAAGCAATCTTTTGAATTGGGCGCAGTCTGCAGAAATAGGAACTTTACATGTAGCAACTCCAAGAAATGTAAGAAAAGTTGAAGGATCAAAATTCTTGGGTGATACTGCTGCACATAATTATTTGACAACAATAAGTTTTGAAGATCTTAAACCAGAAGTGCCGAATTGGAGAATTTTAATAAAGGAACTAGCTCGGAGTCTATAGTTCGCACAATATAGGTTGTACGAAGCTTTTACGCATAAATCTATATTTTAATAGAATCTAATAAATTTAAGGTAGAATAGGAAGATTTTTTATAAGATCTGCAGGGAAAAGTATGAAACAAAAAGAAATTTAGTAAGGTCTTGCACTTAGGTGACCTTAATACAATGTAACAATAAATAAAAAATAAAATAAAGAAATGGTTTATCTTCGCTTCTTTTTGTTATAATTTCTCATCAGCTTACTTATTCCTATAACCAAGACTGCCAATGCTATGACCCACTGAACCCACATAGTATTCCAGTTAAACATCATTCCTGGAACTAGTCCTAAGACTAATAAAGCTCCAATCACGGTGACAAGCCACGCTGTTATTTTTGCCATTTTCACCCTCCTTTTGATTTCTACTTAAAGATTAAAGATATTATAAATATTTCTTAAATTTGATTTTATTCACTAAGGTTAACTTTGTGAATGATGAAAAACTAGTGAGAATCCGGACAACAACGCCATTCTAAAGGATCGGCAGGTCTATGGGCTGTTTGAGTATACTGTTCAAGAAAACCTATTTTCTCACTAATCACCCCTTGTTTTTCTTTTAAACTTACAATTAATTCAGCTACTTGCTCGGGAGTTGCTTTATCATAGTCTCTTAAAAAGTCTGATGGTTTTTTAGAAAGTTGGATTGGTATGAAATCGTGAACTGTTCACGGGCACTGGTATCTCTCACGATAAGATAACATTCGGAATTTAGACCTTCGATAATTAACGCCGAATCGAGACTTTTTCTTCCTTTTTCAACATAAACTTCCCCTTTATACATCCTTTCAGATTGCCCGATAATTCGTTCTGAAAACATTCCTCCTCTTGTTGACATAGATAATGAATTCTCTTTGAATATCTAAAGATTATTGTAAAAAATGTGCATGAAAATTTTATCAATTCTTTAGAGTAGGGGGTGTTTGTTCACTAAGGTTATCTTAGTGCAGAGTATTATTTTTTATCCCTAATACAAACAGCTGTTGATGGCTGTTTAAACAGCCTGTTTGTCCCTGTTTTTTTGAATAAACAGCCATTTTGGAGAAAAGATTTTATGAATATTTTACTTCAAAAAATTGCGATTAACAAATCAATTCTTTGGCCTTCATCGACGAAACATTTTTAAATTAGGTTTTGTAAGATATATTATGTTTTGGTTTTCCAAGAAAAAAGAGATTGAGAGTCTGAAAAAAGATGCGAGAAACAGTTTTGATTCTGTCAAAAAAGATATTAATTCAATTAATGGCTGGATAAATTTTTTGGATTTGGAAAAAAACAACCACAAACAGCATATTGACGACATAAAAGAAGATTTGTCGTCGATAAAAGAAGAGATTACAAATCTTAAGAACATTATTTCTTTCATGGGCGAGTTAAAAATAGGCGGAGCATCTAAAACACCCAAGCAGGTGTTTAATAAACAAACAGCTGTTTATCCTGTTCAAACAGCTGTTCAAACAACTGTTCAAACACCAAATTTAAACCATTTTTCAATTACTGAAAGGGCAATACTTTGGGTACTGCTAAACACAGACATGAAACTTAGCTATGATGATATTGCTGCTATGCTGGGTAAGGAAAGATCTACTATCCGAGGCCAGATAAATACCATAAAACAGAAAAGTGAGAACTTGATTGAAGAAGAAATAGAAAGAAATGGTAAAAAGAGAGTGTTTATACCTGAAGAAATGAAGGAAAAGATGCTAAAAAAGACAAAAGTGAGAGTTAAGGAAAGAGAAAAAGCAAGCAAAAATAAAAAAGAGGAGTAAAAGTGAGACAAAAAGAATCAAAAGAAAAAAGAAATAGTCCAAAAGTGAGAGTTAATTAAAATAGTTGGAAAGAGATAAAAATAAAAAAATGTAAAGAAACAGAAAAACAGGGGATTTGACTCAAAAAAGGGAGAGTAAATAGAGAGTTATTCGGTGAGCAGTAAATTTAATATCCTGTAACAAAATTTATATAGTTATTCGTATAATTGAATAAGTGAATTGGGATTATATAGCTGGATTTTTTGATGGTGAGGGGAATCTTCATGTAAAACAAGTGAGAGGAAAGAATGAAAAAAGAGCTTATCAATTACAAATAAGGATTTACTCTACCGACGAGAAGATACTAAAAGAGATTCAAAAATTTTTAGAATGTGGTCAAATTTATCTAAGAGAAAAAACAGGGGTTTGTCAGTTTACTATTTCAAATAAAAAAGATTGCTTTAAGTTCCTGCAGAATGTTGCAGAGAAGGTTATCTTAAAGAGACCTCAAGTAACCTTTCTTTTAAACGAATATTCGTTTGAGAGAAATAGTAATAACTCCTTTGATTTAGACCAATTTAGGAGTTTTATAACCCGAAAAAATGTTGTTAGAATTCAACACAATCTCTCTTAAATTTAAATGCCTCTTAGCTGCAAAATTGTACTAAGTGAGACTATATTTTTTAGATTGGGGGAAACAGATAATTTTACATTTTTATTCTTTATTTTTGCCTTATCGACGGGAATTCCTTTTTTTATAAGTTTGCTGATATAATCTCGCACAGAGCTTTGGCTTAAGTCCAACTTCTCAGAAAGAGTCTTATAATCACAATTTTCCTCGTTTTCCTCTAGCTGATAAAGAGTCGAAAATACCAGGAATTCCTGTTCTGTAAGATCCTTAAATTTGAGCCTTATTTCCTTCTTTATACTATCAAGGGAATTTAATACCTTAAGCGCATTTTCCATAGAATTTACCCCTATTTCTGTCTGTTGGTTTGCCTGTTGGTTTGCCTGTTGGTCTGTTGGAACCCCTTCATTTCCAGTGGAAAAAGGTATATTTTGGGGTTTTAAGGACTTAAGGGGAGATGTATCTGTTGGACTTGCATTAATTTCTGCGGGTATTTGAGGGTTATGTGTTGGAATCTCTTTAAGATTTAATTTATCATTTACCCTCTTAATCTCTTGATTTAAAGAAAAAATCTCACTTCTCAATAGGTCTATATCTTCTTTTATTTTTCTAAAAGCTTCCTTAAGAGGATCCATCTAAGAAGAATCGATTAATAGTATAAAAATTTAATTAAGATGAAGTATGTTTTTTGTAAGCAGCATAGGCCTTATCACTTAATTTCCACCTAGCTCTTTTTTTATATGAAATTCCTTGGGGATTTTTATTCACTTCAGATATTAGTCCCTTATTTTTCAAATCTAATAAAAGTTCCTTGACAAATTCTTCATCTCGAGCAATTTCTTTAGCAATGTGGTAGGTAAATAGCAACCTTGGAGAATTTTGGAATAATAAAGCTAAAATTTGTTCAGAAATCTTATCCCTCTTTTCTTTAGATATCTTCATAATAAAAAAGAGGTTTATTGATTTTAAAAGTCTATTCGTTAATTTGTACTCTTCATGTCTTCTTTTTGGATTGAAGGCATCGGAATATGAAGGGGTAAATTCATTTCATCCTCTAATTCAAGAGCCTTTAAATTGGACTTTCTTAAGATAATATTAAAGACAAATACCCTAAAATCTTCTGGCATTTCTTTCTTATCTTTCCAGGATTTAAGAATTTCTTTGGCTAATTTAGGTTCAATTTCGAGAATTATGTTCCCTGAAAACACCAATTTAGCAAAATCAGGATCATAACTTACAACATAAGTAAATTGAACTGCCACAAGCTCCTCTTTAGATTTTAGGATGTCTACAGGCTTAACCGAGCTTATTTCAGATATATCTATATTAGCATTAACTTTTACACCTTCAAGATCATTAGAAGGCAATTTTTCTATGCTTATTTTTTTATAATTAAAACCGATTGCTCTCATGATAAATAGTAATAATGATGTTTTTTAAAGTTTTGGATAGTCGTTTAGATGAAAAAAAGGACTTTAAACGAGATCTTCTTCAGAAACAATTACAAAATCGCCTATTGCAATTATAGAGTTATAAGGAATGAGTAAATCACTATTATTTGCTCTTTCTAAGTTTAAATTCCTTACATAAGGTGTAGAATCCTTAACAACGACGTTAATAAGCTCACCAGATCTTGTTTCGAAGGTTATATCCTTAACAAATCCTAATCTTTTACCTTCCTTTGTAACAATCATCTTGCCGACAATAGTTCCAAAAGGATTTTTTTCTTGCATGAGGAAATTAAAAGTAAATAATATATAAACTTTTCTATGAAATAATGTATATTTCTTTAGAATGAAAGAACTCTTTTCTTATTCTTATAAAGTTCTATCCATTGGGACCCCCACCCCCTCATTTCTAATAGAAGTATTTAAAAAAGAAAAATTGATTTTATTATTATATTATTTATTTAAAAAAATATATATTATATAGTATATATATTATTGATTAAATTATAAAATTATTATAATTAATTATTAACTTTAGAATTTTAAATTATTTTATTAAAATTATTTTTCCATTAGAAACACTGGTGTTTTTCTTTTATAGTAGTTATAATCCTTTATATAATTGATTTAATCTTTCACGTATATAAAATGAAATTAAATAATGTTTCCATTGGAAATAAGAGTGTGACAGATGTCCTTAGAATTAGATAAAATTTTTGAATCTTTCGATAAGAACACTATCTTCAAAGATAAAACTTATTTGCAAAATAATTATCAACCTGAAGAAATACCTCATAGGGAAGAACAAATAAAACAAATAGCATCTATTCTTGCTCCAGTATTAAGAGGCGAAAAGAGCAGCAACCTATTTCTTTATGGTAAAACGGGTACAGGAAAAACTCTTTCTATTCAATTTGTTAGTGATGAATTACTAAAGAGGTTTACAAGAAATGGAGATTTTAAGTTAAGAATTGAATATCTAAATTGCAAATTAAGGAAGGTGTCTGATACAGAATATCGAATTTTAGCAGAATTAATAAAAAAATTAGGTGGAGAAGTTCCCGATACGGGTTTACCTACAGAAGCAGTTTATAATCGATTCATAAAGATTATAGACTCTGAGAAACAACTTCTGGTTTTAGTATTAGATGAGATTGATCAAGCTGTCAAGAAAATTTCAAGCGATTTTCTATATAATCTGACAAGGTTAAACTCGGAACTTTCAAAGACACAAATTTGTGTTGTAGGAATCAGCAATAATCTAACTTTTTTAGATGAATTAGATCCAAGAGTAAGAAGTTCACTTTCTGAGGAAGAAATAATCTTTCCACCCTATAATGCCCTACAATTACAGGATATTTTGAAGAAGAGAGCCGAATTTGCATTTAAGGATGAAGTTTTACAGGATGGCGTTATCGCTAAATGTGCAGCTTATGCTGCTAGAGAGCATGGAGATGCCAGAAGAGCGTTAGATTTGCTGAGAGTGGCTGGAGAATTGGCTGAAAGAGAAAATTCCAACAAAATTTTGTTAAAACATATAGATGAAGCAAATAATAAGATTGAAAAAGATAAAATTTTAGATGTTATAACTTCTGAACCAAAACAATTCCAGTATGTTTTACATTCTATTATCCAATTGACAGAGCAGAGAAAAAATTCAGGAAATAAGTCTTCTGAACCTCTCTTTACGGGAGATGTTTATAATTATTACAAAGATTGTGTAAAAAATAAGTTAGAAGTTTTGACTCAGAGAAGAGTTAGCGACATAATTCAAGAATTTGACATGCTCGGAATCATAAATGTAAGGGTTATTTCAAAAGGAAGGGGGGGGAGGATGAGAGAAATCAAACTTGCAATAACTAACGAAATTATAGCCAAGGCAAAAGAGATTATTCGAGAATCGCTTCAATTTTTATATTAAAAATGGACCAAAAAGAAATTTTGAACTTTTGTTTAGATCGTGGAATTTTATTAGATAAGGAGGTTCTTAATTTGATTAGCGAAGCAACCGATTTTGATGCAGCTAGATTAATGATAGAACAAATTAAAGAAAATACCCATCAAAAAGTTATAACTAAGAAAGTTTTTACTGAAAGCATAAAACAGTTTGGTTCTCCAAGTACTCTAGATGATAAACAAAAGAGCTTTGAAAAACTAAGAATTCGGCTTGGATTGGAATTGGAAATATCCAAAGAGATTTCTACACCTGAAACTAAGACTGAAATAAAAGAAGAGAAGAAACTTTTAGGAGTTAAAGTTACCTCCTTCCCTACAAATTCAAATAAAAAGGTGGATGTTGACAGTTTTACAAATTACTTTCGTAACAGACTTTCTAAAATGAAAACTATTTTACAAACCCATTCTAATTTGAAAAATCTTGTATCAATAAATAAGATTTCCGGAGACCGGCAGGGGATTTCAATAATTGGAATGGTTTCCGATAAGAGAGAAACAAAAAATGGAAATCTTCTACTATCTATTGAAGACTTAACTGGAACTGTGAGAGTTTTAATCAATCAAAATAAACCAGAACTATTCAAAAGAGCGGAAGAAATAACCCTTGATTCTGTTATTGGAGTTTCTGGTTCTGGAAATAAAGAAATAATATTTGCAAATGATTTTATTTTTCCGGATTCAACTTTGCCCGAAAGAAAAAAATCCCCTTTTGAAGAATATGCCTTATTCATTGGAGACATTCATTATGGAAGCAAATTATTTTTGAAAACCAGTTTCAATAAATTTATAGATTACCTTAATGGCAAAATCCCTAATACCCCTGAAGTTAGCAAAATAAAGTATTTATTTGTCATAGGCGATATTGTTGCAGGAGTTGGAGTTTATCCGGAACAAGAAAGTTATCTTGATGTTGTAAATTTAGAAGATCAATATAAGGGAATTTCTGAATTGTTTGGCAAAATAAGGAAAGATATTACTATAATAATTAATCCTGGAAATCATGATGGTGTAAGACTTATGGAACCGCAACCTCTTTTTGACAAAAAATATGCATGGCCGCTTTATGATTTAGATAATGTAATGCTTGCAACAAATCCCTGCACGGTCAACATTGGGGGAAAAAATGGATTTTCTGGAATTGATGTCCTGATGTATCATGGTTTTTCATATTTTTATTATGCAGATAATATTCCTTCACTTATCCAAGCCCGTGCAGCAAATGCTCCGGAGAAAATTATGACTTATCTTTTAATGAACAGACACCTTGCTCCAACTCATTCTTCAAACCAATATTTTCCCCTTGATGAAGATCCTCTTGTAATAGACCAGGTCCCCGATATTTTCTTTTCGGGGCATACACACAAATGTGGAATAACTTTTTACAATAATACTTTAATTATCTCTGGAGCAACATGGGAAGACTTAACCCCTTTCCAAGAGAAAATGGGAAATCAACCAGACTTCTGTAAGGTTCCAATTGTAAATTTAAAGACGGGGGCAGTCAAGATTCTTGATTTTGAGGAAAGATAAAATGGGTATAAATCTATTAGTTACGGATATGGATGGGACGGCTGTCCAGTATAACCATGGAGACTTTTCTTCAAGTTGGGATGCCTTAACAGAATTTCTTTCTGACGAAGAAAGAACGAAGTGGTTTTCTTTTGTAAAAGAATATTATGGAAAGAAAGATTATCATTCTTGGTTTCAAGCTCAAGTTAACATCCTAAAAGGGAAAAAATTGTCTGATGCTGAAGAAGTCTTATTTCCAATACCTTACTCTCCCGGATTTCAAGAATTTTTTGCAAATTCAAATGGATTGAAAAAAGCCATAATTTCCGCAGGAATTGATTTAGTTGCAAGAAGAATTGCAGATGATTTCCATTTTGATTACTGGATTGCACAAACCCTGGAAATTAAATCAGGATTATTTACCGGAAAAGGAGAAAGTAACGTTGATTATCAAAATAAATCTGATTTGTTAATCAATGCAGCTGCTCTATTTGGAATCCCCCTATCTAAAACTTGTTACATTGGTGATACTTCTGGGGACATCGGATGTCTTGAATTGGTTGGAGCTCCTATTGCATTTAACCCTCACCATGGACTTGAGGAATATGCCAAACAGAAAAAAATTCCCATGATTTCTGATTTTAGAGAATTAAATAAACTTTTGGAAAAGGTTGCATGAGCACATTACAATATTTCAAGGATTTTGAAAAAGAGATAAAGGAGGCTTATTCTGTTGCAGAAATTGCGAGAGAGAAGGGGTTAGACCCAATTAACAAAATTGAAAGTCCTCTTGCAAAAAACATGGCTGAAAAAGTTGTAGGATTGATATCTACAATTTATCCGCAGATGGAAGGTTCGGGGATTGCAAAAAGAATTCTGGAATTAGAAAAAGATTATGGAAAGCTGGATGTTGCTGTTGCATTCAAAATTGCCGAAGAAGTTTCTAAGCAGAAATTTTGCCAATTTTCTACTTTGCTTGAAGCCATTGAGGCTGGAATAAGAATAGGTTTTGCATATGCAACTCTTGGCGTAGTTTCTTCTCCTATCGAAGGTTTCACAGGATTAAAACTTCTTAAAACGAAAGATGAAAAAGAATATTTTGCAGCTTATTTTTCCGGACCAATAAGGAGTGCCGGAACGACTGCTTCCTGTGTTGTGCTAATGTTAATTGATTATTTAAGGGAGTTATTTGGCTATGCTAAATATGATCCCACTGAAGGAGAAGTAAAAAGATATGTAACCGAAAATCATGATTATCATGAACGTATTTCAAATCTTCAATATATGCCTACTGACGAGGAGATAGAATTTCTCGCTAAAAATTTGCCAATACAAATTGCAGGAGAACCTACTGAAAGCAAGGAAGTTTCAAATTACAAGAATCTTCCAAGGGTTGATACAAATTTCATTCGTGGAGGAATGTGCCTGATTTTTTCAGAAGGACTTGCACAAAAAGCTGCGAAGGGTTTCCGGC
>Ga0265324_10001129_pt1 | contig 15999 bp, 17 predicted proteins | sample 41419metaG_FD_198634 | JGI IMG/M metagenome (GOLD analysis project Ga0265324, IMG submission 198634) | Rhizosphere microbial communities from Carex aquatilis grown in University of Washington, Seatle, WA, United States - 4-14-19 metaG | ecosystem: Host-associated > Plants > Roots > Rhizosphere...
GAGACGGTGCTCGGCGTTCCGACTTTTGCAGAGATTTCTGAAAGGGTTGCATCAATCCCACACATGCCGTTCGTCGTATTCCACGTCGTAGCGTTTCAGGAATTCCCGAAACTCATCTTAAAATGAAACCTTCCGGTGATGTTCCTCCTGTCCGGCGATGTAATTCCGCACTGTCTCAACCTGCGAAAAGCCGATGGAAAAAATGCCGAACAACCCGCCGCTCAAAACGAGCGCGAGGCTGAGGAGGGGTTTGGATTTCATTCTATTTTTTGTAGTTGTGCCGGGAATTTGCCCGCCAGCACAAAATCGTTTATTGAAACTTCGTCCGGCGGACGGTTTGTATCATCCGCCACATAGTCAACTGGCGATCTGGTTGTTTCGCGATGAAATTTAATCTGAAGCGGAAGTTCGTTGATCTGGGAGTCGTCCCAAACAACCCGCGCTTCCACAATGTCCCAGCCGCCGTGTTCCGCCCCTTCTGCCGGCCCTTCGCCGAGGAAATGCCAGCGGCTGGCCTTGTCTTTGAAAAGATAAATGCGCCGGCTGTATTCGGGATGCGCATTTCCGACGGACATTTCACCTTGCCAGCCGATTTCATAAACGACACCGTAGCGCTGATTCGTGGATTTGACCACCGCGTAATCTCCGTAATAACCGCTGTCATCCGGCACTGGTTTTGAATCGTGCAAACCGGCGACGGCGCGCAAGTTGCAATTTCCAAACTGCCACCACTGCCACCAATCTCCTGTCAGTGCTTCCGGGCGATTTCCATCCGGCCTTTCATCCTTTACCAAAACCCATTGTCGCGGCTGGTTTGTCGGCTGATAAATATAAGCTTCATCCAAAACAAATCGTGGTTCGCTGCGCTTGTCATTTTCAATCCACATCAGGTCGCAGCCATTCCAGGCAAAGACCGGTTTTGTTTTTTGGATGAGTGCCGGCCATGAATCCGCCGCCACGCTGATGGAAAAGCCTTTTCCCAAACTTTGAATCACGACCTCGTCAGCGACCGGCGAACCACCACCAGCCGAATAATCCAAAATATTTGTGGTGGCATCGCGTGGGGTGGAGCAGCCCAACCACCCGCTGCATATAACCAGAGCGAGGCCGGGGATTAGTTTTGGTTTCAGGCTATTGCGTGGGGGCATAAATCAACAGTCGTTCACCGACCGCCGGATGAAATACGGGTTGCGAGCCGGGCGCGTGTTGTGTCGCCATTTGCGGATTTATGGCATACAATTCCTTGACGGTCATTCCCGACAGTTTTGCGATTTTCGCCAGGGTGTCGCCTTGCCGGACGGCATAAAGGCTTTCCAAATTCTTCCGCCGCCATGTCAGTTTGCCGTCGAAATTCATCCGCTCAATGTTCGCAGTTCCCTGCAACTGCGGCGGCGAAAGTTTCAGGCGCGTGATTTTCAATTCCCCTTCGCCAAACGCTTCAATCCGGTCAATGTCATCCATGGTCATCTCATTTGTGGATTCCGGCGCGTTGATGGTTCTGCCAACCTCCGGAGAGAAGATGAATCCGCGATTCTCTTGAGGCACGTTCACACTGCCATCGTTGGGCATGGTGTTATCTTCATTGCGAAAATGCCAGCCTTCAATGTCCGTTGGATTCGGGCCGTGCAGCGGCAACGTCAATTCGGCCAGATCTTCCCTTCGCCCCTTTTCATAAACAGAAATCCTCCAGCCATACTGCTCCGGTTCAAGGGCGAAAATGAACCGGTTTCCAAAGGGATGTTCAAACCGCTGCCCCGCTTTGATTGAACCGGAGAATTCAATGGTGGCCGGGTCGCCGAAAACAAGCTGCAACATGGGTTCGGTTAAATTCTTGGGTTTTCCCGTCTCAAAATCAAAAGCGGCATCCAATAGCCAGTCCTTGCCCTCGGCATGAGGGCCGTCGCCGGACGGTAGCATACGCCCCATGATTTCGTGGAAGCCGTCGCGATCCAAATAACACAGCGCGACGCGGGTGCTGCCGCTGCTGCGGTGGGAAAATGTGATGAGCCGCGGCCGGCCTCGGCTGTCTGGTGAAATAATTTGCATTCCCCCAAACCAAAGATCGCCGACGAACCGATAACCCTTGCGGGTCGGCTTGAACGCAAGATATAGGTTTCCGCCCGTGCCGCCCCAGTCCGGCTGCGCTACGAACAGATCATCGCCCCCGTTCTGACAAATATCCGCATGTATCGTTTCCAGCGGATAATTTGTGCCGAGCACTGAATTCGCCCACGCGTAAACTTCCGGCAAACTGGCCAAACCATTTTGCAACTTTCGCGGTGCGGTGAGGGTTTCTCCGTCGTAAATGGTTATGGGTGTCGTCGAATGAATTTTGGGCGCGCTGGAACAGCCCAACCACACGCCGCTCAAAACGAGCGTAAGGCCGAAGATAAAATTGGGTTTCATTCAATTGTCACTTTCCCGCTTGAATCCATCTTGGTGAGCCGGATGTTTCCATCCATCACTTCAAAAGCGTCTGACTCCTGGGTGATAGCCCGCTCGGCATTTCCGGCGAAACGATAGGTTTCAACCAGTGTGGATGAGCTTGTGGCCTTTCGGCCATCGGGACTTATCTGAACAATGACGTCTTTGCGCTGGAGTTTGTAATCATCAAAGCTCTTGAACCCCGCTTCCAGGCTGCTGCGGTAACTGCTCGTGTCGTTCGTCGTTGTGTATGTTCGCTGCCCTTCAACCACGGCGGCAGTGATGACCGCATTGCTCGCAAAATGGGCGACCACCATGGCCGCATCTTTTTTGACCAACGCTTGATCCATCGAATCCAAGATCGCAAAAATGTTGGTCGTGGAAAGTCTTCCATTCACGGCCTGAACGGGTTGCCATAGAACCCGCTGGTCAGGGTCGCCGGCCTTCGCCGGCGCGACTGGCGGTTTCTCGCGCTGCATTTCTGACATCAAAGTCTCTTTCCACTCGTCAAACATATAGGGTTTGCCTTGGATGCGGAAAATAAAGTCGGGCAGATTGTTGCCCGATTTTACGAACAAGACCAATTTGTTGGAAATCACCTGCCACTGGCCGCCGGCCTCCCAGACTTTTCCGTCCTTGATGCCGCTGACCGTGGCTTGCTGGTTGGTTTCCACGGAAATGAATATTTTATCCGTTCTAAAAGATCCTGACGTGATGAACCATTTGCCAGCCATCTCTGTGATCACCTGTTGCTCGGAAAGCGGATCAATTGCGGGCGCTTTCATTTCCCCGGCGCCCATTTTCCAAAGCTCCGGCCAGATCCCTTGGATTTTTTCGGCGCTGAATTCGTCCGGTGTTACGGCCCAGCTTGCCGTGCACGTCAGCACAACCAGCGCAAGGCCGGGGAGAAGTTTGGGTTTCATGTTAATTAAGATTTCTTCCGAATGCTGTTCCGCAACAGGTTTCCCAGAACCGCTCCGACCAGCGCTGGCGGAACAAAAAACATAAAATAGCCCGTCGTTGTGATGGTTATGTAAATCAAGTTTCGCAAGAGTGCTGCCAGCGGAAACAAGTAAGACCAGTTGCCCAGGTAAATGCCAAATCCGGCGGCGATGACAAAAGTGGTGATGATCAGCGATGGCAAACCTCGCTTCCAAAGAAGTCCGAGCACAAGACTCACAAAAAACATGATGATCGGGACTGCTGGCATAATTTAATGATTGGCGCAACCCGGCCACCCGCCGCTCAAAACGAGCGCGAGGCCGGGGAGGAGTTTGGGGTTCTTCAAGTGACTTTCGGTGGTCAATTATGTTTATCGGCATCCAACGATAGCGCTTCCCGGCTCATCAAATGTCCGGCTGACTGAGTAAGGATGTTGGTGGAACCTCTGTATTCATAGCAGATAACCAAGCGTTTCTTTTTCCCGGGCAGCGGATCTGTGCCCAAGGTTCGTGCACTGACGATGAATCGTTCGGGCTGGGAACACAGCAATGTGCCGACGCGCGCCGTTACATCCACATTTTTTTCACCCATGCCAAACTCTGCGGACAAAAGGATAATGTCAGAATCAAGGCTTGCGGAATTTGTCGGCACGGATAAAAGAATGTTTTTAAGCTTCGGCAACCTTGCCGTTGCCGGTGGTGCTGAGTGCAGGGTGATGGATGAATGGTTTTCAGGTCGTTTCTGCTTAAAATCCTTCGTTGAAAACTTATGGTTTACTAAAATGTTTTCATGTGTTTGGGTAAATACCGTCGTCCCAGATTTCGTGGTCGCGGCTGGTGCATTTGAATTTTGCGTTTGGGGAGGTTCATATGTTGATTGGATTTGATGGATCAGATAATCCTGCTTTCCAATCCATAGCCGCATGGTTGTTTTTCCCGTATGAAAGTTTGGGCGATTCACCGGATTGGAAATCGTTGAAATGACATGGCAATCAACATCGCCGATTTTCCCGTCAGACAATACAAATTTTGATTGGGCGACAACGATTGGAGTCAGAATATTTTCTATATCCCATTGGAAGATGAGGCTGGGCACAAACGTTGCCTCGTCGGATTCCTTTTTGGCAACGGTTAGAGCCAATGGAATCCATCCCGGCTTCGGCTCGGCATTCGTTTCCAGTCCAACCGTTTCATATTGAAAATGACTATAATCTACCCAATTAGTATCCCCATCCGACCACCAGCCATCTTTGTTGGTATAATTCACGCCGGTTTGAGTCCAGAGAATCAGGAAAAGATTGGGCCGTTGCAGGCGGATGCTGAAGGTAGTGGTGATGGTTTGTTCTCCGGCCTCAACCCTTACGGTTGTTCCGGTATCGCTATAACTGGAAAGTGCGGCATATGCGTCCAGTGTTTTTTGGGCGACTGCTCGTGGCGTCAAATTGCTGCCAGCATTGGTTTGATGAAAACTGGAACAGCCAAGCAACCCGCCGCACAACACGAGCGCGAGGCCGAGGAGAATTTTGGGGTTCATGATTCAAGAATTTACACTTCGTCCGAAAATATCTTGTCCCAGCAGATTTCAAGAAAGTCGTTCGACTTGCGAAAGAATTCGAGGAAATTGTCGGCCACACAAATCAGCGCATCCGGGTCGTGATAATAGACAATGACTTGACCCAACTTTCCGCTTGGGCTGGGCTCCATATCCAGCATCACGGTGGTTTCCCAATCGTTCTTCGCAAATCCCCACCAGCGGGGTCCGAACATGACGGCAGGAGCAATTCGCGGGTCGCGCGAAAGGTTGCCCAACTGTTCGACGCGTTCCCAGTATTCACGGTCTTCGCCCTCGCGCTCGACGGCGGTTTGCCATCCCTTCAGGGAATCATCAAAACATGAAAGCGCAACCGGCACGGGGTTTTGAACCCCCACAGCAAACCATTTGTCTCGGGCGGGACTACCGTCCGTCAGGGCATAAAACGCGGCCAAATCGGGGTCTAGTTGATAACCCAACTTTTGTTCCGTCTTCCGCAGTCGCGTTTTGGACACGCCCTGATTCGTGACAAATTCTTTGCCATGCGCGGCAAGAATGTTTTTGAGCCGCTCAATTTCGTGCCGCAACTCCTGACGCAAGGGATAAAGATTTTTGCCAAAGGGAAACATGAATGTTACCTAGGTTGATTTTCCGCCGCCCAAAACGAGCGCGAGGCCGAGGAGGAGTTTGGGTTTCATGGCGGTGAGATTTGTTTTCGTTTGAGCCATTTTCGTTGGAGTTTACTCCAGAGCGAGCCCTGGTTTATTTCAGGGAAGGTGCGGAGATTGTCGTCCACGCCGAATTGCGTTTGACAGGTAGGACATTTCTGAAAGCTCGGTTCGGCCCACGGCGTTTGCGGATTGGCAGACATGAAACACGGCGGTTTTTCAAAATGTGCTTCGCAGCAAACCGGACACATCCATTTGCCGGATACGGTCTCGTAGAGCGGAAAAGTATCATTCTCTTTGCCATCCCAAAACGGCAGGATGGTCTCTTTGACTTGGGAAAGTTCCAGCAACCGGCCAGCGTCCGTCAAGGCTCCCGTGCGGTAAGCGCCAAATTTTTCGTGAATGATGGGGACGATCTTCCTGATAATCTCCGCTTTCGCGAGGCATATCCGTGTATTTTCCTTCACCTCTTCTGAATCATCTTCTTCAATCACACATTCAGGGCGGAAATAAAATGATGTGACATGAGTTTTCAGCGTGATGCTGGACACATAACGCGCCTCTTTGTAAATCTGCAGCCAGATATGGAAGATGTTGGGTTCGAGTTCACCCGTTGGGGAATATGCCAAAGTCGCGGCTGTCATCCAATCATCAGGTGAGCCAGAACCATGCGGCTGCCAGAAATTTGCCTCATCCATGGCCGCCAGTCGATCTGATGATGGAATTGCCTTGTCGTCTCGGCTATGGAGAATCCAACCCGGTGCCGGGCGGTATTTCACCGCAGCAAAACAATCGTCCATTCGCTTCAGGAACGATTCGTCCACCAATGTTGGCTTAACGTGAAAATGAATGTTTACCCAGTCGCCCATATTTTTAGTCGCCAAATATTTGTTTATCAGCCCATCCGCCGCTCAAAACGAGCGCGAGACCGAGGAGGAGTTTGGGTTTCATGGCTTAAAGTTTTGGAAGCTGCCAAAACCACGGATGTTTTTCTCGGCTTCTTAAAATGTTGTCGTCAATCTCTTCGTCGCCAAATCCGCCGTGGGCGGCAATTGTTCTCTGAATGGCCGCGTCTTGCTTTTTCCATTCAGATTCAGGCGCATTTTGAAATACGCCGCCCGTCATCCACGACGGCATCACTGATTGCTTTTTGCTAAAATCAAAAGCGACTACCATCACGGGTTTGTCGCCGGCATTTTTTGCCTTTACCGAGCAAACAATGACTTGTCCGTCTTTGCTCCATCGCGCGGACGAAAAATCACAGTCGGGAAACCAGCAAAGATTTGCCAGCCGCTGCGGCTTTTGTCCGGCTGGCTTTGCAAAAAGAAACAAATCCCGGTCGAGAAAACCACCATCCATAAACCAAGCTTCGTTTTGCGCACTGGCGGGGGATTGAAATTTTGCCAGCCGGTAATCTTGAGACAGTTGCATGAGCGCCAGCAACAGACAACCGACAGTGAGCGCGACTGGCAGCACAGCCAATCCGGTCGAAATCAACCATCGCCGGCGATTGGACCACGCGGTGAAAAACGGCAAATCGTAATAAATGGCCCAAGCATATCCCGCCACCATGACCATGACGATGATCACTTGCACGGCTCTGGCACTGAAACCCAACTTCAAGAAAATGCTCCCCAACAAAAAGGATGAAAAAATACAAATGACCAGAACCACAAGCAGGCGGAGGAGCAACCCCGCCAACCACCAGCGTTTAGATTTTGAAGATTCAGTCATTGGTAATGGCAACTTCGACCTGAAAATAAACAAATTCGTTCATTTCGCCTACAACGAGCGCGAGGTCGAGGAGGAGTTTGGGTTTCATGGGTTGCTGCCAACGGGTGATTAGCCTTCTTCTCATTGGGTTGGATCCGTGACGCGACCCAGGAAAAGCACGCTGCCGTTACGATGGTCGCGGATGAGGAACAGAAACGGATGATCGGCGCGGAAGACCGGTATGGGCTGCGGATTCGATGGGGCCGCCCTCCCCACCATCACCGTTGCCGTGGCGGCGGCGGCTTCCGTGCCTTCCTCGTTGACCTCCACGAACGCCTTGTGGATTACGTCACTGATAAATAAATCCTTCCGCCCATCCATGCCTGAAAAGTCGGCCCGACCGCTGAACGCATCTGACATCCCCAGCGCAGCCAACGTTCCCGCCAATTTGAATTCCGAAGTGGACTTGAACTTCGGCAGGAATACCGCCACCTTGTGACTCTTCAGGTTCGCTGTCCATGAGGTCAGGTTCTCCGCCGTCAATCCGGCTTCGAGATCGCCGAGTCCATCCACCTTGGTCGGCAATAGCACCAGCATCGAGAGATCGCCACCCGCGTAGGGCAGTTCGAGAACCTGCAGGCCGGGAGATTCGGCGTAGCGGAAATCATGAGTCTGCCGCATCAGCGGCGCTGCCACCGACTTTTCCGCTGACACATGAAACGGTTCGTTTTCGGTGCGGCTGGCCTCAAACGGACTGGCCCAGTTGCCCTTGAAGTAAATGGCATTGACCAGCACAAGCCGGGTTGAGCCATCAACCACGCCGGGTTTCAGCAACTCGACAATTTTCCGGTTGGTCCTGGCCTCGACCCAGTCATTGATCGTTTTGCGCGCGGCTTCGGTGTGCCCGCTGTAATCAACCGGCTTGATGGATGAACCATAATATTTCTGGCACAGGGCAAGATAGTCTGGCAGAAATGCCAGGCCCTGTTGCGGCCAGAGCGAGTTGGCCACGGCAAGCTTGACCTGGCCTTTCTGCTGCACCGCCCCGAGATCCGCCGCCAACGTGGCAAAGGCCGGGGGCAGTTTGTCCGCCGGCAGATCAAAACGCAGCGTCTGCGCCATCTGTTTCTCCGTCTCGCCCCGCGCCCCGCCGCAGGTCATTGCCAGCGCCGTCGAGATGCTGTAGGGGGAGAAGAACACGTTGCCCTCACGCGTCTGCAGTTTGCCATACAGATCAACCGCAAACCCGGTGTTGCCGGCGACAACTTTCCGGGCGTCAGGCGATGGCTCACCTGCGTGAGCAATGCTGAAGCAGCCGATTAACCCGCCGCTCAAAATGAGCGCGAGGCCGAGGAGGAGTTTGGGGTTCATGGAATTCTCATTGGATCAGGAACGTCACGTTGACCGAGGCGGACACGCTGATCTGGCCCACGGACAGTGTGTCGCCGGCGGCATCGGACGGGCCGCCCTCATTCTGAACGACGTTTTGGCTTCCGTTGAATCCATAGCCGCCGCCCTGTCCGCCCCAATAATTCCGCGATCCACCCCACCAGCCGCCCCCTTCGTTGGCGTTAATGCCGGTGGGTTTGCCGCACTTCACGCCCAGTTCGTGGCACAGCGCGTCGGCTTTTTCCCGGGCGGCGCGGATGGCCATCGCCCGCGCCTGGTCGCGGTATTGGCGAAGTTGCGTGGTGCGAAAATCTATGTTGTGAACGTGGTTCACGCCGTTGTTCAGCAGGCCGGTTAGAACGGATTCCAGATTCGTGACGGTCGTCAGTTTGATCTCGATGGATTTGCGGACGATATAGACCACCGGCTTCGTGCGGGCAAGGTCGTTGCCGTATTCCGGCGAAACGCTGATGAAATCGGTCTGCACGTCCTTGTCCGGCACGCCGCTGGTCTTGAGAAACTTGAGCGCGCTGGCCATGCGTTCGTCGTGCTGGCTTTTGGCGATGTTCAAGTCGGCATCGCGCGTTTCCACGCCGACGCTGAGGCGGATCTCGTCCGGCGCGACCTTGACCTCCGCCGAGCCGCTGACGCTGATTTGCGGCGGCGGTGGCGTGGCTTGGGAAAAGGCCGGCGTGAGCGGCAGTGCGAGCAGGGCGAGGATGGTCAGTAATTTTATTTTCATAATGGGTTAGACGTGGTTTCCGGTTTAATGCTCCCCATCCGTCAAATGCAGCCGGCGGATTCAGGCCAAGGATTTGTCTTTCTGACCGGCCATTCAAGCCTTTCGTTCATTGTTTCAACAAAACACCGCCCAGAGTGCACCCGTCCCGGGCCCAGCCACGGGACAATCCCAAACGGATTGCGATCATCCAGCCCAAGGTTGCGGGGAACGAGCTACCTTGGCTGCGATGATGCTTGAGTTGTGAGCGTAGGAAAAATTTGCTTCAGCGTTTGGGGATCGAGAGTGATTTGACCAGTGAGGGTGAGGTTTAGCGTAATGGTGTTCATGCTGGGATATTTTTAATCACAGAAATCATGAAAGACCTCAGGTATTCACCTTCTTGTTCACTTTATTCATGCCATTTCTAATTTCAGGGTGTGGCAAAAATTGTCCACCTTTAAGCAGTTGCGGTTGAGTTTGGGTGGTATGTGCGGTTTATGTTGTTGCAGGGTTTATGCTTGTTTACACAAACGATATTCAACTATCGGGATGACACTATGAATACGATCCTCAAGTGCTACCTCTTCGTATTATCAACCTACCATTTGTGGACGGGCGGCATTTCATATTTTCATCCAGGTTTCGCGATGAAATTCTATCAACGCTTTTATGACTGTAATCCAGTCGAACAGCGACATCTGAGGATAATCCTCCGTCCGTGGGGCGCACTGGCAATTTTTGCAGGAATGGCAGGAATGACTGTGGTGACGGATCCAATCCACCATCCTGCGACACTAGGCAGCCTGACTTTACTGCTGTTACTGCGAATCGGCTATCGAATTGGGATGCGCACCGAATTGCGAGAGATTTCAGGGATTGCGCCACATCGAAACTGGATCAGCATTGGTTGTCTGGTTCTCGGCACGTTGATTCTGTCTTGGGGGGCGGCAACCGGATGGTCATGGTTATGAGTCGAATCCCAGCCATGCAACTACCCTGGTTTGGCCGGGATGTGCCGCACGCCATTCTGGATGTAGGGCGGGGTTGTGACACGGTGTGTCCGGGGTGTTACAATAATCGGAACGGTGGCTTTAAGACCATTGTTCAATTGAAGGCAGACTTAAATGCGCTCCGCCACCAGCGGCGCTTGCAAACGATTTCCTTGACTGGTGGGGAACCAACCCTGCATCCCGAGATTGTGGAAATCGTCTCCATGATTTCAAGGGCCGGCATCAAACCGGCGCTGCTGACTAATGGTTTTCACCTCAAACCGGATTTGCTGGGAAAATTGCGCCAGGCTGGCTTGAAGGCGGTGCTTTTGCATATCCAACCTTCGCAGCGGCGAGCGGATATTCCTTACGATGCACCGCCGTCTCAATGGCGCCGGTTGCGGGCTGAAAAGGCACAGATGATTCACGAATATGGAATCAAGGCCGGCCTGACATGGATCGGCTATCGCAGCCAGTCGATTGAACTGACCGAGGTGGCGGAGGAAGTATTGGATTCGCCGTATTTGGATTATTTGCTGGTAACTGGATGCCGTGATTTTCGCCGATTTGAACAGGTGACGGGTTCGGTGGACACTGGATTGCGGGCGAATCCGGGTACGGTTGGAAAAATTGGAACCAACCACGACGAGGTGACCATGGCGGATCTCCAGCCACTGATTGAACAACTTGGTTTCCCACCGTTTGGTCAGGTGAGTTCCAGCAAGGATTCACAAACAGCCCGATGGCTTACTCATTTGATTGCAGTCACTGAGGCTCGGGATGGTCGCAAGCTTCGAATTGGCGTCAGACCGGGACTTTCTGACCGAATTTTCTCGCGGATGTTGCGGATGCTGACCGGGCGATATGTTTTTCTTTTTACGCCCTCGCGCTGGCAATTTCGCATCCAACTTGCCTGCAACGCCGTCACCGGTGGAAATATTGCCAATAATTGTCGAGTCATTATCAGGTCACTAGCTGGCCACACGTTGTTCGACAAACATATCCTTTTACAGGAAGGGCCAACCCTTCACTCTGATGGCGAAATTGAATTTTGCGACAACTGTCCAGATGCCGTCTGGCAGGACAACGTGCTGGTGCCCGTTTGTCTGGCTGATCGGATGGCGCTGGCTCAACACCAAACAACAAAATGAAAAACAAACACACACCAATCCGTGCTCTGCTATGGTTAATCTGCTTTTACCACGTTGGATTTGGCTTGCTGGCCAACGCGCCATCCGACTTGATACACCGATGCGCCGCCAGTCTGCTGGGCATCAATCTGCCGGCGGATGCGGCCTTGGATTACGTCATCAAACCTTTTGGCATTTATGTGATGACGTTTGGCGTGATGATGGGTGTGGCCGCCTGGAATCCGGTAAAAAATCGCGCGTTAATTTCTGTTGGTGTGGTTCTGTTTGGACTGCGAATTGCACAACGCTTGCTGAATCTTGATGGCATGCAACAGGCATTTAACATCACCCCTTCTCGCAATCTGGCGACCGTCACGGTGGTGGGAGTATTCGGACTTGCCCTCGCGTGGTTTCGGTTTCAACTCTATCGCGAGATGCATGGGACCGAAGCCAAAAAAGCTTAAGGGCCCGTCACTTTGAAACTGCTGCTCCTGCTCCCTGGCGGTCAAGCACACCGACTGAAATTCGGTCCGTGGGCGCGATCCTTTCGGGAAGCACCGTTGACGCTCACCACGCTGGCGGCGCTGGTCCCGCCGGAATTGAATGCCAAACTGCGACTGGTGGATGGCAGCATCGAGCCGATTCCGCTGAAGGAGAAATTCGACCTGGTGGCAATCAGTTGCATGACCGGCACGTCACGAATGGCGTATCGGCTGGCAGACCACTATCGTGCGAGCGGAGCGACGGTAGTGCTTGGAGGCGTGCATGTGACCCTGCGTCCGGACGAAGCCCGCCAACACGCCGACACCATCGTGCGCGGATTTGCGGAGCAGACCTGGCCGCAATTGCTGCGGGACTTTGCCGTCCGCCGACTCCAGCCCGAATATCACGCGGCCAAGGCGGATTTGCGCGGTTTGCCGCTGCCGCGCCGGGATCTCCAGCACAACTGGGGCTACATGATGCCCAACACCGTTTTTGCCACGCGCGGATGCAAGAGCGCCTGTGATTTCTGTTCCGTGCCGGCGGCTGGATTTGGCTGGCAGGCGCGACCGGTGGCTGAGGTGATTGATGAAATCCGCCGCCTGCCCGGAAAACGGTTCGCCTTCAATGACGTGAGTTTGAATGAGGATCGTGATTATGCCCGCGAGCTCTTCACCGCCCTGATTCCGCTCAAGAAAATGTGGGGCGGACTCGCGACGACGCGCATTGCAGAGGACGAAGAAATCCTTGATCTGATGGTCGCCAGCGGGTGCGTTTTCCTGTTGCTGGGATTTGAATCCGTGGCACAGAGCAGTCTTGACCGCATGGGCAAGCGATTCAACCGCACACAAAACTATGCCCAGGTCGCCGCGGCACTACACCAGCGCGGCATTATCATTCAGGGATGCTTTATCTTTGGTCTGGATGACGACACGCCAGAGGTTTTTGACGAGACAGTGGCGGTGGTAAACGACCTGCGTATTGATATTCCCCGCTACGCGCTCTACACGCCGTATCCCGAAACCCGCGCCTTTGACCGGCTAAAACAGGAAGGTAGACTTTTGCATGAGCATTGGGAACATTACGACACGCAGCACGTTGTCATTCAGCCGCACGGCATGACACCCGAAGAACTGGATGCCGGTTTTATCCGCGCCTATCGCGAAACTTTTCGTCTTAAATCCATTCTGCACCGCACCCGGCAGGCGCGGCAATTCGCCATCGCGTTTGTCGGCAATCTGGCCTACCGCCGTTATGTGAGCCGGCTGGAAAAAGATCCCAACCGCATTCATCGGCCGATGGCGGCGATTTGATCCATGCGTGTCACGTACATTCAACCCAAGGTTGGGGTCAAACCCGGGGAAGCCTATCCCGAGACTTGGAAAATGGAGCCGCTTTGGGCGGCGGCGTTGTCCGCCCTCACGCCCCGGGACATCGAACGGGATTTTCTCGACGATCGCATTGAATCCATTCGCTACGACCACGCGACTGATCTAGTGGCCATCAGCGTGGAAACTTACACCGCCCGCCGCGCTTACCAGATCGCGGCGCGTTTTCGGGAGCGTGGTGTGCCGGTTGTTCTCGGCGGATTTCACGTCACCTTGCGACCGGATGAAGCCGCGCGCCATGCCGATACCATCGTAGTCGGCCAGGCGGAATCTCTCTGGAGTGGATTGCTCCATGATCTGAGGCGCGGACAATTGCAGCCGCGTTATGTTGAATCGAACGAGCGCCAATGGATTGCGCCCCAACCCGACCGGGCACTTTACGCGACGAAAAATTACGGTCGTCTGCGCCTGATTGAAACCTCGCGCGGCTGCGCCTACCAATGCGAATTCTGTTCCATCTCCAGTTTTTATGATCGGCGTTTTGTGGTTCGGCCCATTGCCGAGGTCGTGGCGGACATTCAACGATGCGGGTCAAAGGTGATATTCTTTGTGGATGACAACCTGGGCACTGATCCGGATCGGTTGCGTGAATTGTGCGAGGCTTTGATCCCGCTGCGGATTCACTGGCTCGGCCAGATTGGCATTCGCGTGGCGGAAGACGAATCGCTCTTGGAGCTGCTCCGGCGCAGTGGTTGTGCGGGGGTGCTGATAGGATTTGAATCGTTGAATGCCGCCAACCTGTCCGCCATGCAGAAACCCGTGGCCGGAGCCACCCGCTATGACGAAGCGCTTGCGCGCTTGCGCCGGCATGGCTTGAGTGTCTATGGCACGTTCGTCTTTGGTTACGATGACGACACCGAGGCTAGTTTTCTGGAAACGCTCGAGTTTACGATGCGACATCGGTTTTTCTTCGCCGCGTTCAACCATCTGGTGCCATTTCCGGGCACACCGCTGTATGCGCGGTTTCACAAGGAAGGACGATTATTGCAGCCGGACTGGTGGCTGCGAGAAGATTACCGGTTTGGTGACGTGGCCTTTCGCCCGGCACGCCTGTCAGCGGGTCAACTGGCTGGCTTGTGTGCGGACTATCGCCGGCGTTTTTACAGTTGGAAGAACGTATTTTTCCGGATGGAATCCCAAGCCAACCTCAACCATCCGTTGAAGGCGCTGGCGTATTTTCAACAAAACCTCCTGGCTGGTCGTGAGGTGGAACGCCGGCTCGGGTTGTCGCTGGGAGAGTGAGCGAATGTATTTTGCACTGGACACTTCTCAAGACGAGCCGCAACTGCGCAAATTATTGCGCACGCAACCCATGCCCGGCTGGGTGCGCTTGACCTATGAACGAGAACCCAATTTCTTTCATGCCGCTGCGACCCAAGGTGAAAACCAAGTGGTGGTTGCCCGACAAAACGGCGAAGTTGTGGGCACCGCCTGCCGTTCATGGCGGGAGGTGTATTTGAACGGTCAACCGACCCGGCTCGGCTATTTGAGTGGATTGCGTTTGCAGGAATCAGCCCGAAACCGAACGGGATTGGCGAACGGTTATGCCTTCATCAAGCAACTTCATGGCGATGGCAAAGTGCCGGGCTATCTTTCAACCGTCATCGAATCCAATGACCACGCCCGGCGATTGCTCACCAGTGGCCGCGCAGGGTTGCCTGCTTATCACGATCTTGGCCGCTTCTTCACGTTCGCCGTGCCTCTGGACCGAAGCTGGCCAACTACCAACCGGCATGAAGACCTGACCGTTGAGTCGGCGACCCGAATGAATTTTGAGGAGGTCATTCAATTCCTGAATGAGCAAGGTTGCCGTCGACAATTTTTTCCCGTGCTCCGTGCCGACGACTTCGATCAACCCTGCTGGCGCGGCCTGGCACCGGAACATTTCCTCGTGGGGCGAAATTCGGATGGCCGCATTGCCGGGGTGATTGGTGGTTGGGATCAATCTACCTTCAAACAAACACGCGTCGCCGGATATGCTCCCGGCATCGCGCATTCGCGCTGGTTGTGCAATGCCGGCTTGCGATTGGCTGGGCTGCCTAGCCTGCCCTTGCCGGGCGGGATGCTGAAGCTTTTGAATCTCACCCTCATCTGCATCCGCGATGATCTGGCAGACACGTTTGCGGCCTTGTTGAATGGGGTTCGAGAGAAATGGAGTCACAGCCATTTTGATTTTATTTGTTGTGGTTTCCACGAACGCGATTCTTTGATCGGCATGGTGAAGAGTTGGCGGTCACTGCGATATGTGAGCCGGCTTTACTGGGTTTGCTGGGAGGATGGAACTGACACTTTTCGTCGGCTCGACTCAACCCGTGTTCCACATTTGGAGGTGGCAACACTATGACAACCTCGGGGGCACTTTCCGCAAACGCCACACACCTTCAAAAAGTTGATTTGCAGTCTTTCATCATCAGAAGAGATCGCCTCACGGCGGCGGATCGCACTGAGATGCTGGCCTTGCACACGTGCTACTTTGACAATGTGCAGTCGGCTCGCTTTCACGCTGATCTGGATGAGAAGGATTGGGTAATAATGGTTCGCGATGGTCAAAGGTTGGCCGGCTTTTCGACACAGAAATTGATCACGCTGGAGCAGATAGGACGGGAACAATTTCTGTGTCGAAAA
>Ga0265324_10001139_pt1 | contig 15913 bp, 10 predicted proteins | sample 41419metaG_FD_198634 | JGI IMG/M metagenome (GOLD analysis project Ga0265324, IMG submission 198634) | Rhizosphere microbial communities from Carex aquatilis grown in University of Washington, Seatle, WA, United States - 4-14-19 metaG | ecosystem: Host-associated > Plants > Roots > Rhizosphere...
CCATAACTTTCAATGCTCCTTTGATGAGGGTTAAGGTTGAAACCGAGGCCGTGGTGCCCTTGGCGAACGCAACGGCAGTCGCGGTCCTTGCCAGCGCCGTTGGTGCGGCCTGGACGGAGTTGGCAGAGATCGCCGCGGTTAGGACCGCAGCGGGAATCACCACGCCGCGTTTTAGAAAGAACCCGCGCAGCTTTTCCACCGCGCGCTTCACGCGCTTTTTGGCCGCTTCTTCATTCGCGCCCAGGGCCGCGCCGATCTCCTGCAGGTTCCGGCCTTCATAAAACCGCAGCACAATGGCGCGCCGGTCTTTTTCATTCAGTCTTGCGACGGCATCATCGAGGAACGGAGCGATGTTGGTCCAGGCTTCATTTCCTGATTCATTCAAGAGCGTCTGCATGTGCGCCTCCTGTTCGCGACGTTGCCGCCGGATTTCGCTTCTCACAAAATTGTTTGCCGTCAAATGGGTGGTGCGAAACAGCCAACTGGCCACCGCCTTGTCGTGGCGCAATCCTGCGGCTTTTTTGGCCAGAATAATGAAGACAGCCTGGGTGATCTCTTCCGCGTGATGAGGATTGCCGACCTGCCGGAACGCAACGGAATAGACCAGGTTGACGTGCCGCGCCACCAATTCGGCGAAGGCCGCCTCGGAATTATTTCCGGTATATTGGCGCAACAGCGCGCTATCATCCGTTGATTGCATTCGGCAGTAAGTGTGCGCAGCCCGTTCGCAGGGGACAATTTTATTTACGGTTTCAGCGGCGACGCGGGATAACACCGCTATGGGCCCTTACGCAAAGCAATCAACGGTCTTACCTAAGTTGTGCTGCGTTTAAGTGGCGGTTTTTTCCGCCTCGCGCCGCAAATCATTCGCGTAGGTCGTGAAGATGGGGGCAAAGTCCGGCAATTTGCTTTTGATCACCGGCAATAGCAGGCCAAAGAAACGCTCTTCCATCACAAAATCGGTCGAGTGATCGAAACGTCGATGCAGTTCAAAGACGCGCACACCCCTGAATAGGAGAGGCAATCCGCCGGTCCAGACCATGCGTTGGTTGAGGGTGATATCAGAGACAGTGGGCTTGAAAGTCTGTTTGGTGCCGGGAACGCGCACAACGAGCTGCTCGCCCTCCGCGATCTGGCCCTCGATGTTGGTGACCGTGGAGTTCCAGCGCGGAAAGCCTTGGGCATCGGTCAGGAGCTTCCACACACGCTCCCGAATAGTGCGGATGTTCACCTCGACCCGGCACGAGAGGGAGAAGGTGCTTTGGCTTTTTATGATTTTGGGCTCGGTCATTGCTGGGAAATTTTTACACGAATTTCCAGGATTTGCGGAGAATTATTTTAACGGCGAAGACTGCCTCTATCATTTATGGCGCCCACTGATCGATGCCTGTGCTTTACTCGTACGAAGTGTAGATAGCGACAATTGTGTCGTTGGTGGTGTATACCACGTCGAGGGGTGCGCGGTAGAGGAGGCGATATTGAATCATCCGCTCGCCCGCCTGAAGCTGATAGTTGTGGCCCCACAGGGATTGCGGTGTCGCGATCTCACGTTGCGAATAAAGCGAGAGATACGATTCCAACTGTGCCCGGTTGGTGGGATGGGCAGGGGACCACTTCGATTCCAAATGCAACGCCCAGAAGTAAGGGCCCATCTCAACGACCGCGGCCAGGAACGTGATGATCAAAGCCGAGCCGAAGATTCGCATCGCGACGCGCGCCCATTTCATGCGAAACCATTTGGCGAGGAGAAGAGCTGCCGTTCCCAACATAAGGGGGAGAACGAACACGATCAGAATGAGCCCCCAGTTAATTCCTCCGGACATACGCATTCCTTCAAACGACTAAGTTCAGCGACGCGACGGACACTTTTATAGGCAAAAATCAGTCCAAGTTTAAAAGGCCTCCGCTGCTTGATGTTAACTATAATGTTCGCGATTGCAAATTAAAAACGGCCGGCGAAAACCGTAGAAAATGAAATTAATCCCGTTAATGCAACCACGATAGAAATGGTGGAAACGATGATGTAGGGGCGAAAGGCTAACTGAATTTAATGATTGTTTGATTGGGAAGCGATGAAATGGAAACAGCAGAAATTCATGGATTTGGGCATTTTTTGGCATTGATACAGCACAGATTGTCTTTTGCCCGTTCGCTCGTTGACTCTCACCCCCACTTTGCTAGATTGCGCGCCGTTTCTGCGGATGCTTTGCCAATCACGGACGGCTCGCTGCAGGTCGGAATTGAATCATTTTATGGCGACAAAATCTAAATCCTCCAAATACGTCTACGTTTTCGGCAATAAGAAGGCCGATGGCGATGGCTCAATGAAACCACTTCTTGGCGGCAAGGGCGCTAACCTGGCCGAAATGTCCCGAATCGGTCTGCCGGTGCCCCCCGGATTCACGATCACCACGGAGGTCTGCACTTATTACTACGACAATAAGCGCACGTACCCAAAGGTGCTTGACGCGCAGGCGCATGACGGCATCGCGTTCATCGAGAAGATCATGGGCACAAAGTTCGGCGACAAGACGGCGATGCCATTGCTGGTTTCCGTCCGTTCCGGCGCCCGGGATTCCATGCCCGGTATGATGGACACGATTTTGAACCTTGGCCTGAACGACGAAACCGTCCTGGCTCTTGTAAAGGCGACGAAGAACGAGCGGTTCGCGTGGGATTGTTATCGCCGGTTCGTGCAGATGTACGGCGACGTGGTGATGGGCGTGCAGAAAAAAGAAGGCGAGGACCATGAGCCGTTTGAAACGGTCATCCATGAGTTCAAGCACGAGAAGTATCACAAGGACATCGTGGACAGCGAACTTACAGCGCAGGACCAGCAGGAATTGGTGAAGCGATTCAAGGCGCTGATCCAGGAACGCACGGGCAAACAATTTCCGCAGGACCCGTGGAAGCAGCTTTGGGGCGCGGCGGGCGCTGTGTTTGGTTCGTGGATGAATGACCGCGCGATTGTGTATCGCCGCAAATATAGCATCCCCGCTGAATGGGGCACGGCGGTGAATATCCAGGCCATGGTGTACGGCAACACCGGCGAGACCTCGGGCTCAGGTGTGGCGTTCACGCGCAATCCGGCCAACGGCACGAATGAATTCTATGGCGAATTTCTCATCAATGCGCAGGGCGAAGACGTCGTGGCCGGTGTGCGCACGCCGGAACCGGTTTTGGAACTGAAGAAGCAGATGCCGGAATCGTACGCGGAGTTGCAGAAAGTCCGCGCGCTGCTGGAAAAACATTTCAAGGACGTGCAGGACATCGAGTTTACGATCCAGGACAAGAAGTTATTCATGCTGCAAACGCGCAACGGCAAACGCACGGCGGCTGCGGCATTGAAGTTCTCCATCGATATGTTCAAGGAAAAGCTCATCGATGCCGAGACGGCGGTGCTGCGCAATCCGGCCGACCAGCTCGAACAATTGCTCGCGCCGATCTTTGACGCCACGGAAGCGAAAAAGGTGAAGCCGATCGCCAGCGGTTTGCCCGCCGGTCCGGGCGCAGCCTGTGGCCGGATTTATCTGAACGCCGAACGTGCCGTCATCGCGGAGAAACGGGGCGAGAAAGTCTTGTTGGTGCGCGTGGAAACGTCACCGGAGGACTTGCGCGGCATGATCGCGGCGGAAGGCATCCTTACCGCTCGTGGTGGAGTGAGTTCGCACGCGGCATTGGTGGCCCGCCAGATGGGCAAAGTCTGTGTGTGCGGCGCGAGCGCGTTGCACATCGATTACCAGGCCAAGACGGTGAGTGTTGGCACAACGGTGCTCAAGGAAGGTGACTTTATGTCCATTGACGGCACGGCTGGCACGGTGTACGCCGGCGAGCTGAAGACGGCGCCTTCGGAAATCGTCTCTGGTCTTTTGCACGGCGACAAGGCCGCGCAGGCGACGGAGAAATTCAAGAGCTTCGCGCAATTGATGAAATGGTGCGACCAGTTCACGCGCATGACCGTCCGCACGAACGCTGATACGCCGGAGCAGACCGAAAACGCCCTTGCGTTCGGCGCCACGGGCATCGGCCTCACGCGTACGGAACATATGTTCTTCGAAGGCAATCGCATTGACGCGATGCGTGAGATGATCCTGGCGGACACGCTCGCCGACCGCGAAAAGGCGTTGGCGAAGTTGCTGCCGTATCAACGCGACGACTTCACGGGAATCTTCAAAGCATTGAAGGGCTTCCCGGCGACCATTCGTTTCCTTGACCCACCGTTGCATGAGTTCCTGCCCCACGATAAAGAAAATCAGGCGGACCTAGCCAGGAAACTGGGCATTTCGGCTGAGAAGATCGCGAACCGGGTGCACGAGTTGCATGAGTTCAACCCGATGTTGGGTTTCCGCGGCTGTCGCCTGGGCATCAAATATCCTGAGATCACCCGCATGCAATCGCGCGCGGTGTTCGAAGCGGCGGCGGATGTCATCAAGGCCGGCGGCAAAGCGAAGCCAGAAGTAATGATCCCGCTCGTGGCGTTCAAGAAGGAATTGGACCTGCAAGTGGCCATCGTTCACGAAGTGGCTAAGCTGGTGCAGGCAGAGAAGAAAGTGAAACTCACCTACAGCGTCGGCACGATGATCGAGATTCCGCGTGGCGCGCTCACGGCGGATGAGATCGCGCAGACCGCTGAGTTCTTTAGCTTCGGCACGAACGACCTCACGCAAACCGGTCTGGGAATGAGCCGCGATGATTCCGGCAGTTTCCTCGGCGCCTACCAGGAAGCGGAAATCTTCAAGAAGAACCCGTTCGCCTCGATTGATCAAACAGGTGTTGGCCAACTCATGGAGATCGCCATCGCCAAAGGCAGCAAGACCCGTCCCGGCATCAAGCTGGGCATTTGCGGCGAACACGGCGGCGACCCTGACTCGGTGAAATTCTGTCATCGCATCGGCCTCACGTACGTGAGCTGCTCACCGTATCGCGTGCCCGTGGCCCGCTTGGCTGCCGCGCAAGCTGCGATCGAAGAGAAGCGCAAAGCGAAGACTGCCAAGAAAAAATAGGGCAGGGCGCAGCGCGCTGATACTCTGCAAATTGCAAGCCGCTCCGGGAAACTGGAGCGGCTTTTGCTTTGCACTGGTAGGTGTTATTGCATTCCACTTTTTGGACAATCCGGGCAAGGAGGGTCGGATTTATTGACTAAATCACCTACAGGAGAGGCCTGCGGGACGTATTTGGGCAGGCCTGTAAGTTGCTATAAATAGCGGGTTAATTCGGTGATTGGGAAGCTGGCAGTTCGAGGGAGTGCGTCAGAGCTCATGAAAACTAATTATTTATCAACCAGGCCTGTGCGGTTTATATCGGACAGCCGGGCGGCCATGACTTTCATCGAAGTGATGATCGCGTTGTCCATCACAGGGTTAGTGGTCGTGGGCATCGTGAAGGGATATTATTTCTGCACTAAGTCTGCGGAAAAAAGCGCGTTGTCGCTTGCGGCCAATGCCCGGGCGATGGAGCGCATCGAGGAAACCCGCAGTGCGCAATGGGACACCTCGAAATTCCCCACCATAGATTACCTCGTCTCCTCGAATTTTCCGGACAAAACTGTCACGCTCGACATGACCGGGACGGGAACGGGGGTCAGCCAGGCGACGCTCGTCACAGCGATCTCACAGATTTCTGCCACACCGCCGATCAAAAAAATCCACGTTGATTGTATCTGGTCCTTCGACGCCAAAGCGGTGACCAATTCAGTCGAAACCTGCCGCAGCCCTGACCAATGAAATTTAATATTGTAACTGCAAGGCAGCCGGACGGGAGGACACGGTCTCGTCAGAAAGCCTTCACGCTGGTGGAGATCCTGATCACGATGACCATCTTCATCTTTTTGGTCGGCGGCATCATGTTCGCGCACCTCTTTGGCTTGCGGATGTTTCAGATCACCGAAACGAAATTGAGCGCCACGGCTGGCGCGCGGAAAGTATTTAATAAGATTTCCGACGAGATACGCGCCTGCCAAAGTGTCTCTGTGGGCAATATTGACATCAATAATAATAGCTTCACCGGGCTGTTGGATGGAGAAAATCAAGCGGGCACAGCATTGATGATCTATCCGAGTACAAACGCTAATTTCATCGTTTATTTCGTGAACCCTTCTGACCAAACCTTCCGCCGCACCGAGAACGGAACCAGCACCGTCATCCTGGCCGAATCCGTCACCAACAGCGCGGTCTTCGTCGCGGAAAGTTTTGATGGCAGCGTGTTGACCAACAATCAGAACAGCCGCGTCATCCACTTCACCCTGGAATTCTACCAGCCAAAATATTTTCTCCGCGCTGCGGATTATTACAAACTGGAAACCTCCGTCACGCGCCGGTCGCAGGAATTACAATGAGAACCATTGCTGGCATATCGTTTCGAAGCAACCGACAAAAGGGCAGCGCCTTGGCGCTCACGATGGTCATGAGCGCCATCGCCCTCGCTGTTCTCGCTGGCGCCATGGCTTGGTCCTCAGGCAGCACCCGACTGACCGACCGCTCTATTCAATATAGCCGCGCCGTGGAAGGAGCGGAGGCAGCCACCGAAAAAGCTGTCGGCCACATTTTTCATGATTTCCTTTACGGCGGTTCGATATTGGTCAATAACAGCTTGGACGAGTATCGGAAAAAAACCATTCCCACCACTGCCGATTCAGCCTATTGGAGCGGTTGGGAGTTCAGTGATGCCAAAGGCAACGTCGGGCAGACCTCTGTGGAAGCCGGTGACGCCTCCAAGTATGTCGTTTTGAACTCCACCTATTCCGGCCTGCATGGATATCTTACCACCTATAATGTGACGTCCCACGCGCGGGACACGGCTGCCTACTCGGGCGGCTCATTGAAAAGCGTGACGGCTGGTGTTTTCCAGGAAGTGAAACTCGAGACCATTCCGATCTTTCAATTCGCGATGTACTCCTCGGGAGATATGGAGATCAGTTGCGGCCAACCCCTGGATATCGCCGGACGGGTTCACGCCAATGGGATGCTTTATGTCGAGCCGGATAATAAAATGACCTTCGAATCCGCCGTGACCGCCGTCCAGGACATTCTTTTCCAACGCAATCCACTCGATCCGCGCGGAACGACGCCTAACGGCGCCGAACCGGTCTATGTCAATCCGGATGAAAAACAAGCTCATGTCCCCTCGATGAGCCTGCCCATCGGGACCACGAATTCACCTGAAGCCGTCCGCGAGATCATTGAGCCGCCACCGCCGGGCGGGGATACCAATGCGGCGCTGGCTGCGCTTCGTTATTACAATAAATCACAAGTCATTGTGGAAGTATCCGACAGCGGAACAACGGTGAAGAGTGGCACCACCACGATTCCAGACGCAGAGGTGCAGAAGTTTGTGAGTACAGCCAATAGCTTTTGGGATGCGCGCGAACAAAAGACCGTTGCGCCAGTTGATATCGACGTCGGCGCCTTAAAGACCTGGAGCGAAACCAGCCCTGAGTTGGGCAAAGCACTGGGTGGCATTCCTTTGTCATCTGTTTATGTGTATGACCATCGCAATCTCGCCAATACGCAATTGAACGCCGTCCGGGTGACCAACGGAAAGGTGTTGCCTGTCAATGGACTCACCGTCTCTACAGGACGCCCGTTGTACGTACAGGGAGATTACAATGAGCTGAGTGACGCCAACCTGGGCACCGGTGATACGTCGCAAACCCGCCCCGCATCGCTGGTTGGCGATGCGATCACGATCCTTTCCGATGGCTGGACTGATAAGAACAGCACCCAGCCCGTCGGCTCGCGGGTTGCCATGAATACTACGGTCAATGCTGCGTTTCTCACCGGAGTGGTGGAGACGACGAAAGATCATTACAGCGGCGGCATGGAAAATTTCCCGCGTTTCCTGGAAACATGGGGAGTGATCAAATTTACATATAACGGTTCGATGGTGAAAATGTTTCCCAGCCTGTACGCGACGGCCGCGTGGAACAATAATGGAGATATCTACGGTCCGCCGACGCGGAATTGGGCTTATGACGTCAATTTCGAAGATGTAAATAAAATTCCGCCCATCACGCCGAGTCTGCAAAAAGTCATACGCGGTCATTGGGCCACCGTGGCAGCGGGCACGACCCCTTAACCGCCGGAAAGGCCGACTGCCCGGTTAGGCTTCATGGATGATGAGAAAATGAGACCGGCCTCAGATTTTGTTGGTCGAATAGCTCGCGTGCTCACGCGAGCTTTTGGGCATTTGATGACCTGGTTCAGGCGAAGGACTCGCGAGGGCGGCGCCTGGGGAGTGAAATTCGTCGTTCTTCTTTTCCTCATTACCGGCTTTGAATGCATCACCGTGACCGATGCCGCTCCGTACACATATCCCAAATTGAATCCTTACGCCTGGACGATCACCACAAATAGAACTCTGGGTTCTTATTCGGACTTGGTGACACCAAAAATCGTGCTCGACGATGCTCCGCCCCCGCCGAGCTACGCAGAACGGGCGCGCAACCAGCAGGTGTCGCGAGAACGCCAGGAAAAATACCGCAAACGTGTGCCCATACCCAATGCCCTCAGTGGAGATATCCGGGAAGCATACCTCGCAAAATCTTCTCAAAATCAGAACGCACCACCGGCAAGCGCACCATCTGCTGGCGGCGGATATTTTTTGCGATTCCTCCTTTATGCGGCCGTATTTTGCCTGATGGGGCTGCTCGCTATCTGTAGGTTTGCACCCGATCTTCTGCTCAATTTCCAAAGGGAACTGAACCCATGGACACTTAACCCGGATAAAGCCGCGATATTTTCCGCGAAGGTTCGCGCGGAAGAAGAGGCCTTCGCCCGTTTTATGGCGACGTTCCGGGTTGGTCCGGCTTCACCAAACGCCTCGGATGATTCCCCCGGGAATGAAGCAGCTAAAACCAGGGCAAAACGGGATCCGGTCCGGGAATTTATCGAGCGGACAGCGGGAATTCTTCTCGCGCAACGTAAGAGTTTTGAAGACATCGATCGCGCGTGGACCGATGCAGCCCGCCGTAAAATGATGGCCGAGTTGCGCCGCGAAATGGGCGCGCTGATGGTCGAGGCCCATTTTCCTGAAGTCCTGCTCATCTGGCAGGTGGCATCCGCAATCGATGGCTTGCTCAAGCAACTCATTGACCGGACGGAAAACATCAACGCGTCCACTCTCCGGACCATCCGCGGTGGCGTCGATTTGCTGACTGATCTGTGTTCGCCGGCATTTAAACCCGATTTGCTCAACGAACGGCCATTGCGATTCCTCGCTGTGGATGATGATCTGATCAGCCGGCAGGCCTTATCGGTCGCGTTGAAAAAGGCTTTGAATGAACCCAACCTTGCCATAGACGGGCAGGGCGCTATCGTCCTGGCGAACAAATATCCTTACGATGTCATCTTTCTCGACGTTGAAATGCCGGATATGGATGGTTTTGAATTGTGCACGAAGATTCACCAGACGGAAACCAACCGCACCACACCCGTGATCTTTGTCACGGGCCAAAGCGACTTCGACGCGCGCGCACAATCGACACTTAGTGGTGGCACCGACCTCATGGCAAAACCGTTTCTTACATTTGAAGTAACGGTCAAAGCCCTGACGCTCGCTTTGCGCGGCCGCATGGAGGAACACAAGAACGGGGTCGCTTCTTTGACAAAAGATAATACGGTTGTAAAGACCCTGATGAAACAACCCCCGCAAAGCATCGAGCCTGTTTCGGTTGCGACAGATGTTGAAGACAGCGCTCCTGTCCGTGCGTTCCCCGCAGCGCCTGCCGACAAACCGGTGGCGGAATTCCTGGCCCGGGCCAGGAAGCAACTGCCCGCGTTAAAGAAAAATTGCCGGAAGATCCTCGAAACATCGGATGTGAAAATGCGGCAAGACAATATCGCGGACGCCTTCCTGCGCGTTCATTCGTTTATCCCAGATGTCACTCTCGCTCTAAAGCACCCTGCGTTTCAAATGGGCGTGGCGCTCGAAGGGTTGCTCCGAAAACTTTTGGAGGACCAGAAAAACTACTCAGAATCGGCCGTCACCACCGCCGTCGCCGCTGTGGATCTCTTGCGCGACCTGTGTGCACCGGGAATGGTTACTGATCTCGCTACGCATCCGCCGGTTGAGATTCTGGTGGTGGACGACGATGTCATCAGCCGCCGGGCTATCGCCGTGGCACTGCAATTGGTGTTTGAGAAACCAGAGGCCGTCGGGAGCGGTGAAGCCGCACTCGCCGTGACAGCAGAGAAAGCCTTTGACGTCATCTTTATGGATGTGGTGATGCCCGGCATGGACGGCTTCGCTGTCTGCGCAAAGATACGTGAATGCAAATTGAACCATAACACGCCGGTCGTTTTTGTGACCGGTCAAAGCGACTATGCCGCCCGCGCCCAGATGACGCAGAGCGGCGGCAGCGATCTCATGGGAAAACCGTTCCTGGCCTCCGAAATCACGGTCAAAGCCCTCACCTTTGCCATGCGCGGCCGGCTTCAAAAGCAAAAACCGTCCGTACGCCAATAAATTTCCAATTTGTTGTGGACAAAATTTCGAAGTGGGTTCTTAATCGCAACACGTTCGCGATCGGTTCGCGGATGGCGGTTCCTCATCCCTCCTGACACAGGCTCGTGTGAGTTTGTGCAGTCATTAAGCCCGCAGTGTGCACCTGACTTGCTGTTTTGATTTTCGGTCGCGCTGCGGAATAACGTAACCAAACAACAAATAAATGATCCGCCATGACCTCCATACTATCCCTGCTCGTGAACCGCGCCAGCCGCCTTGCCGATGTTGAACCACTTATCTCACTGTTCCTGTTCGCCGCCTTGCTCGCCGTCTTTCTGGCGGCAATCCGTCAATCCAACGCATTAGCCGGGCCCGGTGGCACCAGCCTGCCGTGGACCCTTTACCGGAACTTCAACCGGCTGATATGGGGCATCGTCCTGATCACCTTGATGGTGTTCGCCATCGCAACCTTGCGCAGTTATCTGCGGCAAAGCGTTGCGAGCTTTCAACGCTCCCACGGACGGGTGACCCAGGCAAACTATGATGCCGTACAAACCATCTGGGGCGCGGAACAGACGCAGGGTGAGCTTAACGTACAGATATACAACGACGAGGAAGTCACCGAACGTATCGAATCCGAAGACCTGACCAAGCCCGCTGTGCTACGGAAGAAAATTGAACGGCACTTTGCGACCGGCAATCCGTTTATCTCGGCACACCACGATGTGACGCTCAAACAGAATCCCCGCAAGAAGGGGTCGGCATACTACGGCGGTTTTGAAACAGATTGTCATTTTGCGTGGAAGTTGAAGAACCCGGCTGACTCGGCGTTTAAGTGCAACCTGACGTTCCCGTTGCCGGCCGACGGTGCGATGTATGACGGCCTGTCTGCCACCTTGAACGGACAAGACGTTTTACCGCATGTGGAGATCAAGGACGGGACCCTCGTACTCACGCGCGATCTGCAACCGGGCGAGGTGATGGATTTCGCCATCGCCTTCAAGAGTCGTGGGATGTCGTCGTGGTATTTCCAGGTACGCGAACCGCGCGAGATCCGTGATTTCCTTCTGACGCTCACGTTGCCTGACCTGGCCAAGTCCAAACTCGATTATCCTTTCGGTTGTATGACCCCCACGGAGATCACAACCACTAACTTCGATACCGGCAGTGTGCTCACGTTCCGGCTGGACCACGCGCTGTCCAACAAAGGTATGGGCATCTCGCTGCCGCAGTTGCCGCAACCGGGTGCGACGACCAACGCTGTCTTGGGCGAGGCGGAAACAGCATGGCTGCTGGTGTTTGCAATGCTGACACTGTCGTTCACACTCACATCGGTGCCCTTCGCGCCGGTGTTCGCGGTTCTTTTTGGTACGGCAACGGCCTTTGGCTATGGGCTCGTGGGTGACTTTAGCGACTTGCTGTTTGGATTCTGGGGAACGGCCGCGGTCATCCTGTTGCCGATGTTTCTTGTGCTCACCTTTCTGATCGGAAAATTAGTCCGCCATGGCGATGGCAAATGGCTCGCCTTCCAAATGCTGCTTTTTGGCATCGCATATCCGTGCCTGGGTGGATTGGATTCCGCACGGCAAACGCTCTATTTAAACATTTGTTGCCTGGCTTTCCTGGCTTGTACCGCGCGGATACTGGTCAAACGATTGAATAACAGTCATTCCAAAGAGCCCAGCGAGTTGACAATCAGTTTGGCCACCTAGTCACTCCTGATAGTTGAACCCGGCCTGCAACTTGCCGATGATGACTTCAAAGTCTCCCGGCTCGGTGACCAGTTTGCTGTTCGCGTTCACAAACGCGAGGTCAGCGGCGGTCAGATCAAAGCTGATGGTTTTGGTCTCGCCGGGCTTGAGGTCGATCTTCTGGAACGCGCGCAACCGCCTGAACGGCGGCATCACCGATGCATAAAGATCGTGGGTGTAGAGCTCCACCGATTCCTTGCCGGCACGTTTGCCGGTATTCGACACATCCACGGTCACGGTGAGGTGGGCGTCCGCTTTTAGCATGTTCGTGCTGATCTTGATATTTTTGTATTCAAAGGTCGTATAGCTCAAGCCGTGGCCGAAATCCCATTGAGGCGTGAAATCTATTCCTTGATAACCAACCGGCGGAAAATCCACCGCGCGCATATCGGTATATTCTCGGTCGTAGCTGATCAAATTATTCGGGTAACGCTGATAAGTGAACGGCAATTTGCCGGATGGGTTCACATCACCGAAGAGGATATTGGCGATGGCCCGCGCGCCTTGCGACCCGGGTTGATACGCCATGAGGATCGCATCCGCACCCGGTTCGATTTCGCGGATGAGGCGCCCGCGCCCTTCAACCATCACCAGGACAACCGGCTTGCCGGTAGCGTAAAGCTGCTTCGCCAGATCCAATTGCCCCCGCGGCAAGGTGAGGTCGGGAATATCACCAACGGCTTCGGCGTAGGACTCTTCGCCCAGGCAAAGGACGATCACATCACAACTTTTTGCCTCAGCCAGCGTGCCCTCGATATTGACGGGACCGCCGTTGAAGTCAGCGCCTTGTTGATAAAAGACGTTCGTCGCGCCGATCTTCTCACGGATGGCGTCTTCGATCGTGAGCGAATCTTTGCCGAACCATTCCGGCTCCGTGCCTTGCCATGTGAAAGACCATGGCCCGTGCAAGGCGGTCAGGCTCCGCGCTGCGGGACCAGTGACCAGGATTTTTGAAGATTTCAGCAACGGCAGCCGGGAACCATTATTTTTCAATAGCGTGATGGCTTCCTCCGCAGCCTGCAACGCGACCTTTTGATATTCAGGCTTGCCGAAATTATTGGTCGCTGCCGGTTCGGGGTAGGGGCTTTTGAACAAGCCGATTTCGGATTTTAGTTTCAGAATGCGCCGGACCGACTCATCGATCCGTTCCTCGCTGATCTTTCCATCTGCCACCAATTGCTTCATGTATGCTACGAAGGAATAATCGGTCGGCACCATGCTCATATCGATGCCCGCCGCGATGGACTGCCGCACTGCCTCGCTTTGGGTGTCCGCCACGTGATACCAGTCGTGCAAATGCTTGATGTCCTCCCAGTCCGAGACGACCACGCCTTGAAATCCAAGTTCGCCACGCAGGATATCAGTGAGCAGATATTTGCTCGCATGGACAGGCACCCCGTTGATGGAACCAGAATTGGCCATCACTGATTTGACGCCGGCCTTAACAGCTTCGCGGAACGGTGGCAGAAAATATTCGCGCAGATAACGGTCCGGAATCATCGTCGGTGCCCGGTCCTTGCCAGTAAAAGGGAAGGAATAACCAAAGTAATGTTTCATGCAGGCAGCGATATGGTTGGGCTTGCTCACGTCATCACCTTGAAAGCCGCGCACATCCGCCACTCCAAAAATTCCCGCCATCACCGGGTCGCCGCCGAATGTTTCACCGAAGCGCGCCCAGAGCGGTTGCCGGCCGACATCCAGCACCGGAGCGAACGTCCACCGCAAACCGGCGGCGCGCGTCTCCATGGCGGAGATTTCCGCGGTGCGCTGCATCAGTTGCGGATTACGCGTCGCGGCCATGGCCAGGTTTTGCGGGAATATTGTGGCCCCTATCACGTAGGTCGCGCCATGGATGGAATCAATGCCGTAGATGATCGGGACTCCATACGGCGTATTGGTCCGGGCCATATCCTCGACGGTTTTGATGACATAATGCCACTCATCAAGGGTCAACGCATGATTCACTCCGGTGTTGAGGATGGAACCCACCATGTTCGTGACAATCGCTTCGCGAAGCTTGTCTTCATCCAACCGGATCGGGGAACTATTTGGCACCGTGACGATATCCAGCGTTATCTGGGTCATCTGCCCGATTTTTTCGTCCAGTGACATTGAATCGAGCAATGATTCAAGGTCATTGGTCGGCGATGATTGGGCAAAGGTACGAACAGCAAGAACAACAATCCCGAAAATTCCTAAGACAAATCGTTTCATAATTCCAAAACTAATGGTGAGCCCGCGCAAAATCTGGCACTCATCGACGCATCGCGCCAATCCTTTTTTCAGAATTCATATGAAGGTACACCCATTCATCGCCCATATCCCGCGCATAATTTCGCGATGTCGTTCCGGTGCGCGAGCAAACGGATGCGCCAGCGGAGATACGGCGAATAGCCGTGGTGATAATCCACCATCGAGATCGCGTGCGCGATGTCCTCATCCAAAAGTGCTTTTCGTCCGGCGCTCACCGCCAGCCACCGGGCGAGCCAGACGATGATGGGATAAAGCAACGCCAGGTTGCGAAACCCTTCGATGAGCGGCGCATTGTGAAAAGCGCGCCCGCTGAAATGCAGGCTTTCGATTTTTACACGAAAATAGCGTGTCAACATCGCATCCGCCGACGGCGAAAGTTTTCCTGGAAAATTTTCGATGTCGGAGAACTCTACGCTTTCCAATCCCTTGCGCAGGGCAGGGGTGCGACCCGTTCCCAAAATGAAACGGTACGAGGCCCGCAGCATCTTCCAGCGGTAACGACTGGCCGTGCGCATATCACCGACTGTCACCGTCCGCGCGTGTTCCAGCACGAGCGAACGGAAGAATACGCGGCCGAATTTACTGGGAGCCGGCAGGTCGTTGGGCAACGCCGGCAGCTTTTCCTTCGCGCTTTCGTTCAACACACCAAGGATTTCCTCGGCGCCTGCTCCGGTTATCTGCTCCAGTCCGCCTTTTTCAACGGCATTGAGCCAATGCAGCGTGCGAAGGAACTTTAATGCCACCGGCACATTCGCCGCTGCCATCGAGGTATCCAGCCACTTCATGAAACGGATAAAATCCGGCCATTCACCGTCTGTCGCCGTTGCGATCGGCGGCGGGTCGCCAGGTTCAAAATCACGCGGAACCACTTCCACCGCCAGCTTCTGGATCTCAGCGCGCTGGGTCGTCAACGGTTTGCCGAGGTTGGCGGCCGCTGACGGACAACTGAAGCGCAGTCCGACCACCAGTTTGTCACCGACCGGATGAATCGCGATCGGATAAAGCCGGCAGGCGAGGGGCTTTGTTGCTTCACCAAACTTTGCGTGGATGCGGCATCGCCCCGCTGCATCCAGAAATACGCACGCACCATCAGGTTGATGACCGAGCCGGAAATACCCGCGTTCCGAAACGATCATCGTCGCCGGATCAACCCCATCGGCAGTCGCCCAGTTTTGTCTTTCGATGCGCGCCTTTTCTTCAGCGGTGATCTTGATCAACAATGCGCCCCGGCAACAATCAGAGCAGCCATGGCAGCTCCAATTCTGACCGGCAGGTATTTCGATGGCAGACCATTTCATTGTTAGTAATAAAGATAATTCTTCAGCGCGGTTTCAAAAAGGAAAACCGTTGCATTCGTTTTTTGGCGATATTGAGACGTAGCGTCACGCGTCCTCGCGTGACGTGCCAGGCGGCATCTTGCCGCCCGTTAAAACTTTGATGCCCCTGATTTCGCGAAGCGTCCTGAAGTG
>Ga0265324_10001144_pt1 | contig 15878 bp, 13 predicted proteins | sample 41419metaG_FD_198634 | JGI IMG/M metagenome (GOLD analysis project Ga0265324, IMG submission 198634) | Rhizosphere microbial communities from Carex aquatilis grown in University of Washington, Seatle, WA, United States - 4-14-19 metaG | ecosystem: Host-associated > Plants > Roots > Rhizosphere...
AAGCTGGCGCAGCCGCCGGCGCTTCCCGAGTTCCGCTCCCGCGTGTGCCCGCACGTCGACTTCAACCGTTGCCTTGTCAGCTCCGGTCATCGTCGCGACCAGATCCGCAACTACGGCGGGAACCTCATCCAGGCTTCGGGCCTGTGTAACCCCGCCGGACGTTAGCTCGGGAACGGTAATCACCCACCAGCGTCCCTCACGCTCGCAGAGCGCCGTATAGGTGGTCGAGCCTTCTCTTGTGGAAGTCATTGAAGCCACCCCTTCGGCAGGCACTTGAGGTCGGCGATGATGTTCCGAATCACCCCGGCTGATCTGCGTGTGCCGTAGCAGTGCGGTGACGTGCTCGCCACAGCTTGCCGGACAACCCCACTTCTCATGAATACCCTCATCACTCAGTCTTGAGCAACCGTGTCTAAGGAGAGCCTTAACCGCGAGGCGTTTCGACATCGGTTTCATATTCGACAAGGTAACATTTAAAGTAGCACAACCAGTGTGCGACACGCCGCCCGCAATACGGCGATAGCGGCCAGCTCGGCCGCTCAACTGCGCGGACTTGCGGCCCAGGTCGAGTGGCAGTTAGCGGACCAGGGTCGCGGCGCCGGAGGCGGCGAACTCGGCGCGGAGCTCGGCCAGCTTCTCGTGGTAGGCGCGGACGGTAGCCAGCTTGATGTGCTCGTAGCCGCGGATCATGTCGGGCAGGGCGGCGATCTCCACCGCCAGGGCGTGGTTGCCTTCGGTCAGGCCGGCCAGCAGCTGGTCGATGACCTCACGGTACTCGGTGATCAGGGCGCGCTCGGCGCGGCGGACCTCGGTGTAGCCGAACGGGTCAAGCGGGGTGCCGCGCAGGCGGCGCAGGGCGACCAGGGTGGCGAAGGCCGGGCGGAACCACGGGCCGAGGCTGACCTTGTGCTTGAGGCCGAGCGCGCGGAGCACCGGCGGGTGCAGCCGGTACTGGTAACGGGCACCGTCGCCGAACTGGGCGCGCACCGCCTCGTTCAGCGCCGGGTCAAGGCTGAGGCGGGCGACCTCGTACTCGTCCTTGTAGGCGGTGAGCTTGTACAGGTACTCCGCCACCGCCCTGGTCAGCTCCTCGCCGCTGGTGACGGCCGCCTCGCGGGTCCGGACGTGCGCCACGAAGGCGGCGTAGTCGTCCGCGCAGGCCTGGTCCTGGAACGCGGCGAGCTCACTGGCCCGCAGGTTGACGAGGTCCGCGAGGCTTCGCGCGGCGGGGGCAGCGTCGGTCTCGCCGGCGGTGGCCGTCGTGACATCGGCAACGGACGCTGGCGCGTCGTGCACGGTCCGGCCGGCGCGGAACGCCCGGATGTTGGCGTCGGCGGCCACGCCGTTGAGCCGGATGGCGTGCTCGAGCGCCTCGGCGCTCACCGGCAGCGCGCCCGCCTGGTAGGCGGCGCCGACCAGGATCATGTTGGCGTACTGCTCGTCGCCGAACAGTTGCTTGGCGAGCGCGGACGCGTCGAGGAAATGGGCGACAAGCACCCGTTCCTCGATCGCGGCGGTGACCCGGCCGGGTGCGGGGAAGTGCTGGCTGACGTCGGTTACCATCGACCCGGTCGGCACCTCGGTGGTGGACACCACGGCCACGGTCCGGTCCTTGCTCGCGGTGCGCAGCTGGGCCGCGTCGGTGGCGACCAGGGAGTCGCAGCCGAGGTACAGGTCGCACTCGCCGTAGCCGAGCTTGGCGGAGCGCTCGACCGGGCCGGCGCTGACGGACAGGTCGGACACGACCGCGCCGCCCTTCTGCGCCAGGCCGGTCTGGTCGAGTGAGCGCACCTGGCGCCCGTCGGCGGCGAACGCGGTGCCGAGGATCTGCGCGATGGTCACCACGCCGGTGCCGCCAACGCCGGTGATGCGCATCGTGAACCCGTCCGGGCTGAACAGCATCGCGGGCTCGGCCAGCTCCGGCGAGTCAACATGAGCCGGGGCGGCCGGGCGGCGGGCCGTCGAAGCGGCCGGGGTCACGCTCAGGAACGACGGGCAGTCCCCGTTGAGGCAGGAGAAGTCCAGGTTGCACGACGACTGGTGGATCCGGGTCTTGCGGCCGAACTCGGTGGCCACCGGCTGGACGGACAGGCAGTTGGACACCCGGCCGCAGTCGCCGCAGCCCTCGCACACCCGCTCGTTGATGAACGCACGCTGGGCCGGGGCGGCGACCTTGCCGCGCCGGCGCTTGCGCCGCTTCTCCGCCGCGCACTCCTGGTCGTGGACAAGCACGGTGACGCCGTCGACCGCGGCGAGTTCCCGCTGGACGTCGATCAGGTCGTCGCGGTGCCGGATGTCGGCGCGCCGGCCAAGCTGGCGACGGACGCGGGCCGGGTCGTCGGTGGTGACGACGACCTTGCGGACGCCCTCGGCGGTGAGCCACTTGAGGAGCCGGTCAAGTGGCAGCTCGCCGACCGCCTGCTGTCCGCCGGTCATCGCGACGGCGGAGTTGCGCAGCAGCTTGAAGGTGATGTTCGCGCCGGAGGCCACGGCGGCGCGGATGGCGAGGCTGCCGGAGTGCGCGAACGTGCCGTCGCCGAGGTTCTGCACCAGGTGCCGCTGCGTGACGAACGGCGCGATGCCCAGCCACTGCGCGCCCTCGCCGCCCATCTGGCACAGCCCGATGACCTCGCCGACCTGCTCTGGCGCCATGAACGCCACCATGGCGTGGCAGCCGATCCCGCCGCCGACGAGGGTGCCCGGGGCGACCTTGGTGGATGAGTTGTGCGGGCAGCCGGAGCAGAAGTACGGCATGCGCTGCGCCAGCGGCAGCATGACCCGCTCACGGGGCGGCCGCTGCGTGACCGGGATGCCGGCGGCCGTGAAGTGGCGGGCGAGGGAGTCGGCGACCGCGTCGGAGTCGAGCTCGCCCACGGCCGCGAACAGCGCCGAGCCATCCCGCGACCGCTTGCCGTACACCGCGGGGGCGTTGGCCCGCCCGTACAGCACGGACTTGACCGCGTCCTCAACGAAGGCCCGCTTGTCCTCGATGACCAGGATCTCGTCAAGTCCGTCCGCGAACTCGGTCACGATCGCCGGCTCGACCGGGTAGATCACGCCGAGCTTGAGTAGCCGGATACCGTGCCGCTCCAGGTCCGCCTCGGTGAGCCCGAGCGCGAGGAGCGCCTGCCGGAGGTCCAGGTAGGTCTTGCCCGCGGCCACCAGGCCGATCCGGGCGTGGCGCGGCCCGCTGACCACGTTGAGGCCGCTGCGGCGGATGTACTCGGCGGCGATGGGCAGCCGGGTGAGCTGCTGGCTGCGCTCGAGCTCGGCGAGCTCCGCGCCGAGCAGCCGGGCGCGCGGCCGGTGGCCGTAGGCGCGCAGGCCGCCCGGCAGGTCCGACAGGTCGGGTGCCTGCCAGTGGGGGGTGACCAGCGTGGTGGACGCGCCGTCGGCCATCGCGGTGACCACCTTCATGGCGGCCCACAGGCCGCTGGCGCGGGACAGCTCGATCGCGTGCTGGCCGTGCACCAGGGCCTCGGCCGCGTCGGCCGGGTAGAACGTCGGCATCATCAGGCCGGCCAGGGCCATCTCCGACGAGCACGGCAGCGTGGAGGACTTAGCGGCCGGGTCGTCGCCGACGAGCGCCACCGCTCCCCCGGCCGGCGCGGTGCCGATCATGTTCGCGTGCCGCAGCGCGTCGGTCGCCCGGTCAAGGCCCGGGGCCTTGCCGTACCAGACGCCGGTGACGCCGTCCTGCTTCGCGTCGCCGACCTGCCCGGCGAGCTGGGAGCCGGAGACCGAGGTGGCCGCGAGCTCCTCGTTAAGGCCCGGCTTGAACACGATGCCGTGCTCGTCGAGCAGGGCACGGTGCCTGGCCAGCTCAAGGTCGTACCCGCCGAGCGGCGATCCCTCGTACCCGGACACGAAGCAGGCGGTGGTGAGGCCGCGGGCCCGGTCGTGGCGGGCGCGGTCGAGCAGCATGCGGACGAGCGCCTGGATCCCGGTGAGGTAGATGGTGCCGTCCTGGAGCTGATAGCGCTCGTCGAGGCTGGCCACGCGAGGGCGGAAAGCTGCCGTCGTCATCCTGCCACTCTAGATTCGCACTAGGCTATTGGTCTAGTATCAAGAGTCCTCATTGAGCCATTGGCTCATTGCAGGGAGTTAACCCCCGCCAGACGGAGCCGTCGGACTGTGCACCTGGACCAACTTGACCTTGACCTGCTGAACCTGCTGCTCGAGGAGCCGCAGGCAGGCATGCGCGAGTACGCGCGCGTGCTCGGCGTCGCGCGCGGCACCGTGCAGGCGCGCCTCGCCCGGCTGGAGCGCGAGGGCGTCATCTCCGGGCACGCCCCGGCGATCAGCCCGGCTGGCCTGGGCTTCGCCGTGCTCGCCTTCGTCCACCTCTACCTCGCCCAGGGCCAGCTCGACACCGTGGTCGGCCGGCTCAGCGCGATCCCCGAGGTGCTCGAGGCGCACACCATGACCGGCGAGGGTGACCTGCTCTGCCGGGTGGCGGCGCGCAGCAACCTGCACCTGGAGGAGATCGTGCAGACACTGCTCGCGCTGCCCGGCGTGACCCGCACCAGGACCGAGATCTCCCTCAACCAGCGCGTCGGCTACCGCGTGCTGCCCCTGGTGCAGCAGCTGCGGACGGCGCAGGTCCGCCGTCCCGACCATCTTCCCGGCGCGTGACCTCGCCGTACCGGGCGTCTGCGCAGTAGGGGCCGGCTGGACAAGGGCCGCAGACCGCGGACCGCTGACCGCCCGACGCGGCCGCCAGCGGTCCGGGGCCGGCGCGGCTCAGCGCTGCTTTCCGCGCGGTGCGGCGCAGGCCACGAAGGCGCCGGCGCAGGTGGCCGCGGCACACAGGATCAGGGAGCCGACGTAGCCCGACGCGGCCGGGACGCCGGTGCCGGCCTGAGCGGAGGACACGATGATCGCCGCGGCCAGCTGGGCGCCGAAGGCGCCCCCGGCGTTACGGACCACGGTGTTGACCGCCGTCGCCGATCCGGTGCTCGCCGCGGGCACCGCGGAGACAATCTGGTTCGGCAGGGCGACCAGGCACAGCCAGAACCCGACGCCGAGCACCGAGGTGGCCACGTAGACCTGCCACGGGGCGGCGTGGCCTATCGCCAGGCCCGCGAAGCCGGCGGCGCAGCTCAGCTGGCCCGCGATCAGCTGCGCCCGCGGGCTGAACCTGCGGTTAAGCAGCCCGGACGCCGGGCCGAGCAGCAGTTGCGCCGCGGCGGTCGGGAACATGAACAGGCCAGCCCCGGTCACCGACGCCCCGAAGCCGTACCCGAGGCGCGCGGGCGCCTGGACGAATTCGGGGATGATGAGGAACGAGGCGTACATGCCCACGCCGGTCAGCGTCGCCGCCGCGTTCGCCGGCCACACGCCGCGCAGCCGCATCAGGCTCATGTCGACCAGGGGGGCGCTGCTGCGGGCCTCGGACCGGCCCCAGGCGAGGAGGACCACCGCGCCGAGCCCCAGCAGGCCAAGTGTCCTGATACTCCCCCAGTGCCAGGCCGCCGATTCGCTCACCGCGACCAGCACCGCCGACAGGCCGGCCGCCATCAGCAGGCAGGAGCGCCACGGAACCGGCGCGCTGACGTGGGCGGGCCCGTCGGCCGGTATGTAGCGGGCGGCCAGCGCCACCGCGGCGGCGATGACGATGAGCGCCAGCCAGAACAGCCACTGGTAGGAGAGCCTGGCCATGACCGGCCCCGGCAGCACGAGGCCAAGGCCGCCCCCGATGCCGAGCAGGGAGGACACCAGGCCGATGGCCGAGGGGACCCGCTCGCGCGGCAGGCGGTCCCTGATGATCGCGAACGCCAGCGGGTAGATGCCGCCCGCCGCGCCCTGGATCACCCGCCCGGCGATCAGTTCGCCCAGGTTGCCAGCGACCGCGCAGACCAGCGTGCCCGCCGCGAACGCGGTGAGGCTGACCAGCATCATCCGCCGCTTGCCTGCGATCTCGCCGAGCCTGCCGATGACCGGGGTGAGGACGCAGGCGCTCAGCAGGTACGCGGTCGAGATCCACGCCGCGCCGTCCGCGCTGGTCCCGAGGCTTGCCTGGATCCGCGGCAGGGCGGGGATGACCAGCGACTGCATCATCGCGAAGACGGTCCCGGCCAGCGCGAGCACGGCGATCAGCACGTTCGCGCGCACGGGCGCGCCCAGCGCGGAAGGACGGGGCACGGCGCGGGTGAGAAGTGGTGCGGAAGCGTTCACGAGGGGCCTCTCAGGCTGGGTGCGGGTGTCTCGTGGACCACCCTCAGGGCTCCAGCCACGGGAGAGTCAAGGCGTGTCGCGGCGCTGGCGCCGCCGCGTCCTGCCGCTTGACTCTCCCCTTACCGGAGAGCTGAGACTTCTCTCATGCAGCGGCTGAGCATCGGCGCGTTCTCGCGCCTCACCCACCTGAGCGTCAAGACGCTCCGGTACTACCACGAGACGGGCCTGCTTGAGCCGGCCGTGGTCGACCCGGACAGCGGGTACCGCTACTACCGGCCGGGCCAGGCGCACTCCGCGCACCTCGTGCGACGGTTCCGTGATCTCGGCCTGCCGGTGGCCGACGTCAAGGCCGTGCTCGCCGCTCCCGACCTGGCCGCCCGTGACGCGATCCTGGCCGGCCACCTCGACCGGATGCGCGAGCAGCTCCGGCAGACCGAGGCCGCGGTCGATTCACTGCACCGGATGCTGGCTGGCCCGGCGGACGTCGCGATCGACGAGCGGGTGCTCGACGGCGGGCACACGATCTCTGTCGCGGCGAACGTGCTGCGCCAGGACGTCTCCTCGTGGTGGTGGGACGCGATGGCCGGCCTCCGGGCGATGGCCACGGCGGCCGGCCTTGAGCAGGCCGGGCCGGCCGGTGGGCTTTTCGACGATGAGCTGTTCACGCAGGACGCCGGGCACGCGCGGGTCTACCTGCCCGTCAAGGACTGCCCGGCGCTTGACGGCACCGGCGCGCGCTGGCAGCTTCCGGCCGGGCGGTTCGCCGTCGCGCTGCACGCCGGCCCGCACCGGGACGTCGACCGCACCTACGCGGCGCTCGGCACCTACGCCGGCCTGCACGGCCGCGACGGCACCGGCCCGGTGCGCGAGCGGTACCTCACCGACCCGCTGGAGAACCGCGACACCGGCCGGTGGCGCACCGAGGTCTGCTGGCCCCTGGCCACGGCGGTCCCGTCGGCCAGTTAACCCGGGTCCCGGCAGGCCGGGACAGGCGAGCGGAAACTGGCTCGCCGCAGCACTCGCGGAGCGGGTATCTTCGCGGTATGCAGCATTACCGTGAGCTTGAGACGACGACGCCGGATGTCTCCGGCGCCTGGCTGCTGCAGTAATAACCGCCCAGCCCTCCCGGAGTCAGGCTCCGGGACTGTGTCGCGGCTGTCTGGCTCCCCGGACCCGATTCCCAGGGAGTACCTCATGAATCATGAATCCGGCCGTGACCACCGTGAGATCAACCAGGACCTCCCGGTCTTCGCGACGGACCCGCTCGCCGGCGCGGGCCTGCCGCTGTGGCTGCCTGACGGCGCGGTGATCCGCGATGAGCTGCAGCGCCTCGCCAAGGACCTCGCGCGCGCCGACGGGTGCCAGGGCGTCTACTCCCCGGTGCTCGGGAAGCGGGCGTTGTTCGAGCGCTCCGGCCACTGGGCGAAGTTCGGCGATGACATGTTCCCGCCGATGCCGGTGGGCGGCGACGAGCTGGTGCTGCGGCCGGCCAACTGCCCGCACCACGCGCTGATCTACTCCTCGGCGCAACGGTCCTACCGGGACCTGCCGGTCCGGTTCAACGAGCTCGCCGCGATGTTCCGGGCCGAGCGGTCCGGCGTGCTATCGGGCTTGAGCCGGGTCAGGCAGATCAACCTCGACGACACCCACGTGTTCTGCCGTCCCGACCAGGTCGCCGATGAGGCGGCCCGTGCCTTGCGGTCGGCGCTGCTCGCCCAGGAGATCCTCGGGCTTCCCGTGGATTACGTGCGGCTGTCGCGGCGCGACGACAGCCCCGTGTTCCTTGGTGCTCCCGAGCAGTGGGACGCGGCGGAGGCGGCGCTGCGGGCAGCGGCGGAGGATGCCGGGCTGGCCGGCCGCGGCCTGCGCCTGGTCGATGCCCCCGGCGAGGCGGCGTTCTACGGGCCCAAGCTCGACCTGCAGGTGCGCGACGGCCGCGGCCACGAAGAGACCATAGCGACCGTACAGCTGGACTTCGTCCAGCCGGAGCGGTTCGACTTGACCTACGACGCCGCCGATGGCACCAGACAGCGGGTGGTCATGATCCATCGCGGCACCGTCGGCTCCATGGAGCGGGTGACGGCGGCGCTGCTCGAGCGTTACCAGGGCCGGCTTCCGCTGTGGCTCGCCCCCGTCCAGGTGCGCGTGCTGCCCGTCAGCGCTCAGCACGATGAGGCCGCCCGCCGGCTGGTGGACGACCTGATCGCCGCGGGGCTGCGGGCCCGGCTCGAAACCGCCGGGTCGGTGGGTGCCCGGGTCCGTGCGAGCCGCCAGCGTCGTGACCACCTCATCGCCGTCGTCGGTGACGCTGAGGTCGCCGATGAGAGCGTCCAGGTCACCGACATCGCCGGCGGCTTCCGCGGTTCGGTGAAGGCAGCCGACCTCATCCGCCTGGCGCGTGAGGCCTATGAGAACCGGAGGCCGCGCGTCGCCTGGGAGCCGACACCCTGAGTGAGCCGGGGTGCACGGTTGCCGCTCGGTGAGCGTGCCTAACGGGGGCGCTCGTCGATGATGCGGCGCATCTTGCCCATGGACCGCTCGATGGTGTCCGGGTCCTGGACGACGACGGCGGCGGTGACGCCGATGGTGTTCTTGATGAGGGCGGCCAGGTGGGCGGCCGCCGCCTCGGCGTCGGCGGGGGTGGTGTCGGGGCGGCGCTCGACGTGGACGGTCATCGCGTCCATCCGGCCCGGGCGGGACAGGTGCAGCTGGAAGTGCGGCGACAGGGCGGGGACGCGCAGGATGAGCTCCTCCACCTGGGTGGGAAACAGGTTGACGCCGCGCAAGATGATCATGTCGTCGGTGCGGCCGGTGATCTTCTCCATGCGGCGCATGGTGCGGGCGGTGCCGGGCAGCAGCCGGGTGAGGTCGCGGGTGCGGTACCGGACGACGGGCATCGCCTGCTTGGTCAGCGAGGTGAAGACAAGCTCGCCCATCTCGCCGTCGGGCAGGACCTGGCCGGTGACCGGGTCGATGACCTCCGGGTAGAAGTGGTCCTCCCAGACGTGCAGGCCGTCCTTGGTCTCCACGCACTCCTGGGCGACGCCCGGCCCCATCACCTCGGACAGGCCGTAGATGTCGGTGGCGTCGAGGCCGGCGCGGGCCTCCATCTCGGCGCGCATCTCGTTGGTCCACGGCTCGGCGCCGAAGATCCCGTACCGGAGCGAGCTTTGCGCGGGGTCGATGCCCTGGCGCTCCATCTCGTCGATGATGGCGAGCATGTAGGACGGGGTGACCATGATGACGTCCGGCCGGAAGTCGCGGATGAGGGTGACCTGCCGCTCGGTCATGCCGCCGGAGACCGGGACCACGGTGCAGCCGAGCTTCTCCGCGCCGTAATGCGCGCCGAGCCCGCCAGTGAACAGGCCGTAGCCGTAGGCGACGTGCACGATGTGCCCGGGACGGCCGCCCGCCGCGCGGATGGAGCGGGCCATGACGCTGGCCCAGGTGTCGATGTCCGCGGCGGTGTAGCCGACGACGGTGGGGCGGCCGGTGGTGCCCGACGAGGCGTGCACCCGCGCCACCTGCTCGCGGGGCACCGCGAACATGCCGAACGGGTAGTTGTCGCGCAGCGACGCCTTGGTGGTGAATGGGAACTTCGCCAGGTCGGCCAGGTCGGCCAGGTCATCGGGGTGGACCGCGGCGACGTCGAACATCTTCCGGTAGTACGGCACGTTGTCGTAGGCGTGCCGCAGCGACCAGCGCAGCCGCTCAAGCTGCAGCGCCCGCAGCTCGTCAACCGAGGCGGTCTCAATGGGCTCAAGCTCGCCCGGCGGGCTGACGGCGGCGGTCATGGAGTCTCCCGTTAGGCGTCGTAGTCGACGGTGATCTCGTCGCCGAGCGGTGTGGCCTGGCAGGTCAGGATGTAGCCGGCGTCGGTCTCGTGCTGCTCGAGCGCGTAGTTGCGGCGCATGGCCGCCTCGCCGGAGACGACCTTCGCCCGGCAGGTGCCGCAGACGCCGCCCTTGCAGGCGAACGGCAGGTCGGGCCGGACGCGCTGGGCGCCGTCGAGCACCGGGGTGCCGGCCGGCAGGGTGAGCGTGGTGCTGCGCCCGTCGAGGATGACCGTCAGGCTGGCGCCCGCGCCGACCGGGGCTTCCTCGTGCACCGCCTCGGCGGGCGGCTCGTCGCCCACCCAGAACAGCTCGCGGTGGATGCGGCCGGGATCGACGCCGAGCTGGCGCAGCACCTCGATGGCGTCGTTGACCATCAGGTAAGGGCCGCACAGCCACCAGTGGTCCACGGCGGGCACGTCGACGGTGGCGGGCAGCAGCGCAGTCAGCCGGCCGGCGTCGAGCCGGCCGCTGTGCAGCTCGACCTCCTGCGGCTCGCGGGACAGCACGTGGACGATCTGCATCCGCGCCGGGTAAGCGTCCTTGAGGTCGGCGACCTCGTCGGCGAACATGACGGTGTCGCTGCGCCGGTTGCCGTAAATCAGCGTGACGGCGGACGTGCCGTCCGCCGCGAGTACCGACGCGGCGATCGACATCATCGGCGTGATGCCGGAGCCCGCCGCGATCAGCGCGTGCCGGCCGGGGACGGTCAGGTTGGGGGTGAAGCTGCCGCTCGGCGCCTGCACGTCGAGCGTGTCGCCGGCCTTGAGCTCATGCACCAGCCAGCCGGAGACGGCGCCGCCTTCGACCTCGCGGACGCCGATCCGCGGCGGCGACCCGGCGGGCGCGCAGATGGAGTAGCTGCGCCGTTCCTCGCCACGGCGGACGGTCAGCGTCTGCCCGGCGGCGAACGTGAACTCCCGCGCCAGATCGTCGGGCACGGTGAACGTGATCGCGGCGGAGTCGCCGGTCAGCGGCTCGACGCGCCTGACGACGAGCCGGTGGAAATCACGGCTCCGCGAACGGCGGCTGCCCGTCCTCTCGGTGCCCGTGGCCGTCATGTCGGCGGACTGGGCGCCCGTGGTCGTGATGCCGGCGGCCTCGGTCACCGGGGCCCCGGTCATATAGGCTTCACCGCTTCGAACGGCTCGCCGCACGCGGTGCAGCGGTGCAGCGACTTGCAGGCCGTCGCGCCGAACTGGGCGGTCAGCCGGGTGTCCGGTGAGTCGCAGCGCGGGCAGCGGGGCGACGCAGGACGGACGCCCAGGGTCAGCGGGACCGGGCCGTCACGCTGCGGCGCGGCGGACGGCGGGGCGATGCCGACGGCGGCGAGCTTGCGGTGCCCTTCCGCGGTGATCCAGTCGGTGCTCCACGGCGGGCTGAGCTGGGTGGCGACGGTGACGCGCTCGAAGCCGGCCCGGTGCAGGCGGGCCTGGACGTCCGCGGCCATCTCGCGCAGCGCGGGGCAGCCGCTGTAGGTGGGGGTGATCGTCACGACGGTCCCCCGGCCGGGAGAGTAATCGACGGAGCGGAGGATGCCGAGGTCCTCGATGGTGAGCGTCGGGATCTCGGGGTCCGGGGTGGCGGCCGCGACGTCGTATGCGGGCGTCCGGCGGGCCGCGGGTGCCGCCTCGTCCGGGGCTCTCCGGGGTACGGCAGTTGCCGCGTCGTCCGGGGCCTGCCGGGCCGCGGGGCCTACCATGTCGCGTCCGGGTGGGCGCGGGCGACGGACTGGAGCTCGGCGAGGATGTAGCCCATCGCCTCGGTGTGCACGCCGTCGCGGCCGGCCCGGCCGCCGACCGCGGCGAGCGGCGCGGCGGTCGGCCGGTCAAGGCCCGCCGCGGCGAGCACGGTGTCAAGGATGGCGTCGAACGCGGCGGGGCCGGCGCTGCCGCCAGGGATGAACGGATGCGCGTCGGGGTCGGGGCGGAACAGCTCCCCCGCGAGCGGCCACAGGGTGTCCAGGGCCGCCTGCGCCTTCGCGTGCGACAGCTCGGTGCCGTCGCCAAGGCGGACGACCCAGCCCGCCGCGTAGTCGCGGTGGTAGGCGAGCTCGTTGACGCCCTTGGCGGCGATCGCCGCGAGCACCGGGTCTGCCCGGCCTGCTGGTGAGGGGGCGGACAGCGACTCGAACAGGGCGAGCCGCCAGGTGGACAGCAGCAGCAGGCGCACGACGAGCTCGGCGAAGTCACGGTCGGCGTGCTCGGCGAGCCGGACGTTCCTGAAGTCCTTCTCCTCGCGGAAGAACGCGAGCTGGTCCTCCGTCTGGCCGACGATCCCGCCGGCCCGGGCGAGCAGCAGGCGGGCCTGGCCGAGCAGGTCGAGCGCGATGTTGGCGACCGCGGTCTCCTCCTCGAGCTCGGGCAGCCTGGCCACCCACTGCTGCAGCCGGTGGCTGTAGATCAGCGCGTCGTCGCCGAGGGCGAGGCAGTAGCGGACCAGCGCGCCCGGGTCGAGGCCGTCGGGCACGGACGTGTCGATGCCCTCGAGCGGGTCGGTGAACCCGGTGCCGAACGCCCACCGTTGACCTGCGTCGTGGTCCTCCGCGAGGAGGTCGTACGGGTTGTCGTCATCCGGGTCGAAGCCGGCGTCAGGAGTGCTCATGTTTCCCGTGCTCATCGTCGGCGGCGCCCTACATGTGCGGCACGTCGTCGGGAATGTCGTAGAACGTCGGGTGCCGGTACACCTTGTCGCCGGACGGCTTGAAGAACGGGTCCTTCTCGTCCGGGCTTGACGCGGTGATGTCGGCGGCCCGGACCACCCAGATGCTGACGCCCTCGTTGCGGCGGGTGTACAGGTCGCGGGCGTGGTGCAGCGCCATCTCCGGGTCCGCGGCGTGCAGGCTGCCGACGTGCACGTGGTTGAGGCCGCGCTTGCCGCGCAGGAACACCTCGTACAGCGGCCAGCTCTGGTCGGTCATGACGTGTCTCCTCGTGCAACACCCGCACGTTCTGGATGCTCGTCACCGTGCTTGGCGGCGTGGGCGAGCGCGGCCTCGCGGACCCAGGCGCCCTCGTCGTGCGCCGACTTGCGCCGGGCGAGCCGCTGAGCGTTGCACGGGCCGTTGCCGGACACGACGGCCTTGAACTCATCCCAGTCGACCTGGCCGAAGTCGTGGTGGCCGCGCGCCTCATTCCAGCGCAGCTCCGGGTCGGGCAGGGTGACGCCGAGCTTTTCCGCCTGCGGGACGGTCATGTCGACGAAGCGCTGGCGCAGCTCGTCGTTGCTGTGCCGCTTGATGCCCCAGCGCATGGAGCGCTCGGAGTTGGGCGAGGCGTCGTCCGGCGGGCCGAACATCATCAGCGACGGCCACCAGAAGCGGTCGGTGGCGTCCTGCACCATGTCCCGCTGCGCCTGGGTGCCGCGCATCATGGTGAGCAGCAGCTCATACCCCTGCCGCTGGTGGAACGACTCCTCCTTGCAGATGCGGATCATCGCCCGTGCGTACGGGCCGTAGGAGGAGCGGCACAGCGGCACCTGGTTACAGATCGCGGCCCCGTCGACCAGCCAGCCGATGACGCCGACGTCGGCGTAGCTCAGCGTGGGGTAGTTGAAGATGGAGGAGTACTTCTGGCGGCTGGTGATGAGCCTCATCGTGAGGTCGGCGCGGTCCGCGCCGAGGGTCTCCGCCGCGCTGTACAGGTACATGCCGTGCCCGGCCTCGTCCTGCACCTTGGCGAGCAAGATCGCCTTGCGGCGCAGGCTGGGGGCGCGGGTGATCCAGTTGCCCTCCGGCTGCATGCCGATGATCTCCGAGTGCGCGTGCTGCGCGATCTGCCGGACCATGGTCGCCCGGTACGCCTCGGGCATCCAGTCGCGCGGCTCGATCCGGCTCATCGCGGCGATCGTGTCCTCGAAGCGGCCCTCCAGGGCAAGCACTGCCAGGTCCTCGTCGCTTGTGGTGGTCATGCGGTCCTCGGTTCGGGCTTTCCTATTTACTTACCGATCATTCGGTAATGTACACTCAGTTCGTGGCAGTTGACCAGTCATCAGCACAAGGTTACGCCGCGTGACGGCGACGGCTCCCTCCGCCAGTGCCGGGGTCACGGGGCAGGCCCCCGGGCAGATACAGCGCCGGCGCGGCCGGCCGGGGTACGACCTGGAGTCGGTGCTGCGGGCCGCGGTCGAGGTGTTCAACGAGCGCGGGTACGACGGGGCGAGCATGGAGGACCTGTCGCGGCGCCTCGGCATCGCCAAGTCGGGCATCTACCACCACGTGTCCGGCAAGGAGGAACTGCTGCGGATGGCGCTCGACCGGGCGCTCGACGGGCTGTGGGACGCGGCGGAGCGCGCCCGGTCGATGGACGCGCCGGCCATCGAGCGGCTTGAGGCCCTGGTCAGGGGCGCGGTAGCGGTGCTCGAGGCCCAGCTGCCGTACGTCACGCTGCTGCTGCGGGTGCACGGCAACACCGAGGTGGAGCGGGCCGCGCTGGCGCGGCGCCGGTCGTTCGACGCCCTGGTCGCCAGCCTGGTCGCCGAGGCGGAGCGGGACGGGGACATCAGGGCGGACATCGACCCGAGGCTCACCGCGCGGCTGCTGTTCGGGACGGTGAACTCGGTCGTGGAGTGGTACCGGCCGGTTCTCGCCGAGGCGGACGGCGCGGAGGCGGCTTCCGTCTCGCTGGCGGACGCGGTGTGCGCGGTCACCTTCGACGGGCTGCGGGTGCGCCGCTAGGCGCCCGCTTGGCGGGCTGGTGATGATGGCCCAGATGGTGGCCTGGTTCTTGCTTGCCAACCGCATCACTCGGCGCAGGTGCCGCACGGACCCTAGAATGGCTATCGCGAAAGCGGCGGCGGTCGCTTGATAACGATGTCACGAAGGGCGGAGGCCTCATCCATGGATCCGGTGACGGTTATCGTGACGGCCCTGGCCGCGGGGGCGAGCACCGGCGCGATCGGGGCGCTCAAGGACGACGCCGCGCAAGCCGCGAAGGCGGCCTACGCGAAGCTGCGCGGGCTTGCGGGCCGGCGGGTCGCCGGGCAGCCGCATGGCGAACTCGCGCTACAGGAGCATCAGGCGGCACCGCAGAAGTGGGAAGGCCTGCTCACCGCCGAACTTACCGAGGCGGGTGCGGCCGGGGACGCGGACCTGGTGGCCGCCGCCGAGGCGTTGCTTGCGCTGATCGATCCGGCCGGCGCGCGGGCCGGGAAGTACCAGGTGACGCTCTCCGGCGCCCAGGGAGTGCAGGTGGGCGACGGCAACGTCCAGATCAACCGGTTCTAGGTCCCAGAAGCGGTCTACTCCAGCGGGCCGCTCAGCCGCAGGTTGGCTGGTACGGGATTCCTTGTGCCTGCTCTGTCCAGGTGCCTGAGCTGAACGGCACCCCGGCTTGGGCGCACAGGGCGGCGGCGGGGTGCGTGAGGTAGGGCATGCGCCACAGTTGTACCTGTTGTGCCTGTCCATCGACGGCGATCGTCGCCAGCGTGCCTTCCGCGCTGATGGCCACCGCCGGGGGCGACTGGCTGGCGCCCTTGGCGGGGCGGCTCGCGAACTGCTGGCCGGTGGCGGCGTCCCAGAGCTGGATACCGGAGGCGGTGCTGATCGCCAGGGCATCGGTGCCCGGAGCGAAAGCCAGCGGCGTCGTCTCCCCTGGTCCGGTAGGAAGAAGCATGGCCGGCTGGGTCCCCAGGGAAGCAACTTTCCACAGCTGGGTTCCGCCGCTTGTCCCGACAGCCAGGAGCTTGCCGTCGGGGCTGAACGCCACGGCGGAAACGAGGGTCTGGCCGAAGGCCAGGAGCGTCGTAACTAGCCGGCCCGCAGGCACCTGCCATAGCTGGGTCGCGCCGCCGGCCGTGCCTTCAGCCCCGACGGCCGCCGCGAGGAAGGCACCGTCGGGGCTGAACGCCAGCGATCCGATGATGTCATTA
>Ga0265324_10001151_pt1 | contig 15798 bp, 26 predicted proteins | sample 41419metaG_FD_198634 | JGI IMG/M metagenome (GOLD analysis project Ga0265324, IMG submission 198634) | Rhizosphere microbial communities from Carex aquatilis grown in University of Washington, Seatle, WA, United States - 4-14-19 metaG | ecosystem: Host-associated > Plants > Roots > Rhizosphere...
CTGGAGTTCAAGGCCTTCAGAGATGGCATAATGAACAGCATCGAGGCGAAGATAGTTGGCCGGATGCTTCAGCTGCTTCATATTGAAGACTGGCTTCCATCCTTCCACAAAATTCGTCTCACACTGGCCCTGAACCTGCAAGAGCAGATTTTTGGAGCCGCCGCCGATCATGCGAGCAATGAAGGCCTTTTCCATTTTAGAGGTACTCCACCGCCATGTCGATTTCAGAAGCGTAGAAGCTTCGGGCGTTCGCCGTGGTGTTGGTCACGATGATCGTCGGGGCGAGCGCACCTTGCGGGAGCAGACCGAGCGCAGTACCGGCCAATTGTGCCACCGGGCTCACACCCACCGCCAGATTGGTCGTACAGAAGTAGCTCGCGCTGGCCTGGGTGGCGTTGTTGATCGTGCCGCCGGCCGCCAGATTGGTGATACCAGTCGACGTGATGCTGAGGACGATGCGACCGTTGATGCCGATGTCAATCGAGTTCTTGCCATCCCAATAGATCGAGAGATCGAGCCACGGTTCAACTTCGAGCAGCGTCGTCAGCGGACCAGCATTCGTAAAACCGGAACCCGGATTGTTGATGAACGGCGCAAAGAGCGATGCGTACGGGAGACCGGTCGAAAAAACTTGATTTCCGGTATTCGCAGCAAACGCCGCACTACCGAGACCAGCCCAAACCGGGATACTGCCGACGGTACCAGCTGCCGTGGCCGTCGAAAGCACCAGCGGGGGCACGCCGTAACCAGCACCCGGGGTGTTGACAGTCACACCAGTAAACGCGCCGCCTGCGATGGTCGAGGACAGAATACCATTCAGTGACTGAGCATCACCGAACAGACCCGACGGAAGCGCATAATCACCGATGTTCTGAATCGTGGTGACCGTACCATTCTGCTTGATCACCAGATTGATGGCAGTACCGCCGGACGGCTTGTTGAAGTAGATGGCGTTCGTACCGATACCGCTAATCGCATTGTTCAGGCCGACCACGATGGTCGTATCATTGGCGTTCAGAACGGTACGCGGATAGGCGACGCGGAAATTGGCCCAGAGTTGGGTGCCCGGCAGGAAGGCATACGGCATGCCAGTCGTCAGAGCACCGCCACCGTTGCGGGTGATCTGGATCGCGTCCGCCGCCGTGGAACCAGCAGTCGCGAGTTTGATCGCACCACTGGGGAAATTGAGGGAAGTAACCGTACCGTTGGTATTCGTGACTTGGTAGTCCGCCGCACGGTAGGGGATGAAGTCTTCCGAGAACGAGATTTGGCTCGGGGAAGTTGCGATGGGGTACGTGTTGAGCACGTGCCGCTGAGCAAAGGTCGACAGACCCTTGGGGAAACGAGTTGCATTGGCCATGGTGATGCTCCTTAGGCATTGGGAATTCCAACACGCCGGTTGTCCGACGCACCTGGAAGGAGGCGGGGGGTATTAAGTGACCCCCCGGCACTTGACCTATTACGGTCCGTTCGAACCCGCGATCGCACGGGGATCCGTGCAACCGAGCGAGAAGCGCATGTACGTTGCCGCCAGCGCATTCTTCGTCGGGAAGTCATTGTCTTGGTCGAAGACCGGGTGATCGCGCCAGAAGAACTGCAGACCGTTCATCGCATTGGTCCGGACGAACCACGCATGAGGAGCGGTGAAGTAGTGATTCAGGCGGATGCCCTTCGGGAACGCGTTCGTGGCCTGGAGGGCGTTGATCGCGTTGTTCGAAGTGTCATTCTGCAGAACAGACTTCAGGATCCGGTTCGCATTGTACCATTCCTGACGCGGAACGTGGAGCGACATCGGCATGAAATTCACGAGCAGACCACGATCGGTCTGGAAGCCCATGATCTGAATGCAAATGTCTTCCAGTGCCGCCTCGGAAAGGTCCGCCGCCGGGGTCAGCACATTGCTGAAGCTACCACCCGTGGTGAACGGGTGAGCGGCGGACAGCAGCGGTTGACCATCAGCGAGGGTGTACGACGTGTTGAAGCCACGGTTATAAAAACCCGCCGCGATGTTCTCGATGGTTTGCACCATGGAGAACGCATTGGCCTTCGCACGGCGCATCGAGACTTTCTCGTAGAGATTGTCTCGAAGCTCTTCGTACGTCACGATGTAACCCAGGGCATACGCCACGTGGACGTAACGGGTCACGGGACCCTGGATTTCCGAATCGAACGAAATGGGAGCACCTTCGCCCTTGACCTGCGCGAGACCGAAGCCAGTTACCTGGACATCTTCTTCATAGGCCATGTCCGATTCATCGATATCGAACAGGTCGGGATACTCCGGGGGGTGTTCGTTGAACACTTGACCCCAGAAGGCGTGCACGCCGGGCCAAAGGGCCTTCGGGTGCGCGCCAGTGGTGATAACGCCACCAACTGCCATGGTATTTCTCCTTGATTACGGCTTACAGACCGGCGATGCCGCCGCTGAAGTCGTGATTGTTGATTTCCACCAGGAAGCGCTGGTAGGTCGTATACGGCGTGTTGTCGGGACGCTGCACAGCCTGAATGATCTTCAGATTGAGCGTGGCGGTCACGGCAACGGTCGTCGGATCCAGGGTCACACCCGAGAATGCAACACCGGTAGCCGGAGCGGCGTACACGAAGTTGGCATTCTTGGCCATGTTGGCTGCCTGGATCGGGGAGGCGGTGAACGCTTCCTGGATTTCGAACAGCACGTCCGGATCGTCGACCACTGCAGCGTAGTAGACCTGGGCATTCGCACCCGACGGGCGGAAAGTCTTGGTCAGATCGTTGAAGTTGATCAGCGGACCGCCTTGGTAACCGTACGGCAGAGCAGTCGCGAGCGCGACCACCACACCACGACACGTGGCACCGGCAGTGGCGAGCGTGACGATCTGAAGACCGTTCGCATCACCGACACCGGTAACTTTGACGGGATCACCCGGATAAATGGCATTCGTGTCCGCCGCCGCGATGGCGTACAGACGAACCATACCATTCCAGACGTTCCCATTCCGGTACATTGCGGGAGCAAGACCGGCAGGGGCGTTTTGGTTTGCCATATTTAGGCACTCCTATTCACAGTGGGCCGAAGGGTCGTCCTCAGGTCCACGGTTTTGGTGTAACGCAGATCCCGGTCCGGGTTCTGCGGCGTGTTTGCCTTGCCTTGCCGCATCGCGTTGGCGACTTGGTCAACGCGATCTTGCGATGCCTGTTGATCTTGCTCGTACCACTCATTTCGGATCTTCATGAGGTAAGCGCGGATTTCGTTGCCTTTATCGTCCGAACCAACCACCACCGAAACGCGGGATCCCAAGTCAGACGAACCGGAAGCGGCGGACGGCGAGCCCGGGTTGCGGTCGTTGACGAAAGTCTCCTCCGGCTCCACGAATTCATATCCGCCCGCAATTGCCTGATTGATGCGGCCGGGGATGTCGTTGAGCCAGTGAAGATGGTACCCCGGGATCGTGGGGGTTGCGAGCTTCGCCTGAGGCGCGCTCATCGGAATACGACGAAATGCCTGTGCGTCGACCCGATCTTCTTGGGAGATGGAAGGATTATTGTCCTTCTCATCGACATTGGGAGCACCTTTCAAGGTGCGATCGATGAATGCCGGGACATCCGGTACTTGTTCAAATTGGGGATTCTTGGCCATGATCACTCCGTGAAATAGTCAGATGCGTACTGCTTGCGCCAGTCAGATTGAGTCTTGAACACCTTGTTCGGGCCGACGAGCTTGCTCGTCATACGATCGCATGCGGCCTTGGCTTCAGCGGGGAGACTGTCGTAGCCCTTTCCGCCGCCGGAATTGCCTTGACGTTGACCGCCGTCGGTCCGATTGACCGGCTTCTGCGACCCGAATCGCGAATTGACTTCTTCCGTCAACTTGTCGAGGAATGCACGGCCCATGAGGGTCGGGTATTGGGTCCGGAGATAGCTCGAAATGCCGGCGGCATATGAGGTCTTCTCCGTGTCGGTATCAACCCAAGAATTCTCAGCCTTCCACTCGAGGTATTCGGGCGCGAGTTGGGCGGGCGGCGGGCTCGGCGGGGTCGCCGTAACCTTCTTCAGGGGTTGCGGCGCTGCTTCACGCAGTTCGTCGAGCGCTTGATCAGCCTTCATGACACCGCGCATGTCACCATCTTCGATGGCAGCGGCCTTTTGGGCCTTGATGTCATTCACAGCCTTGTCGTATGCAGTCTTGGCGGCGGTCGACGCATATTCGCGATAACTTTCCATCGCCTCCTGAGCGTCCTTGAGATTCTGCGACAGCGTCTGAACCTGACCCTTGACTGCGGTCAGTTCATTGTGGAGTTTCTCATTGTTCTTCCGGAGAATCGGCATCAGGGTCTTGCCCCGTTCCACGAATTCCTCGGCCGAGATGAACTTTTCCGGGTCCCCTGGGAATTCTTCCAGAGGACGCCATCCCATTTCACGAGCTTCCTGTTCGATTTCCATGATCATGCTGCCTTGAGTTGAGATTCAATCTTCTCTTCACACGTGATCACGGTGAAGATGTCCGCGTCATTCACGATGCGGTACGTGTCTCCGTCGGCCGGACCGACTGCTTGGTACCCCGCCCACTTCGAAAACAGAACCTTGTCACCGACCTTGGCCCGTGCTTCAGGTTCATTGCGCCATGCACAACGACCAATTTCGATGATGACCGCCTTCTGTTCGGCAATTTGGTCCTTCACTCGCACCGAGTTCGGCAATACGATGCCGCCCGCAGTGTATTCCTCGACCGCGTACGGACGAATCAGGACCGCATGGCCGACGGGCTTGAGCCCCGACGTGTTTTGGATATCAGTCATTGTAAATTTCCTTGAAGTCCTCAAAAGTCATATTGAACAGTCCCTTCAACGTGTCAATTCTGGTGAGGACTTCCATATTGACTCGTTGGGTGACATTGGGGTCGGCCACTTGATAGCACCCGTCCACCCAATTCTTACATGCCTGCTCCACCTGCTTGCGGAGACCCTGGAACACCGCCTGCGTTGCCGGGCTGTTGACCCATTGCTGGAATTCCTCTTCCCCCAGGGGAAGATCCTTGTCCATCGGGCTTTCCTGGTTGTCCATTTCCTAGATCCTTGAACATTTCCATCATCTGCGCCAAATGCGCATCTTCTCGCTCGCCTGCCTTCAACATAAGCTCGAAAGCTTGTAGCTGCTGCGCTGCCTGGGCTCCACCAATTCCGGCCAGAATCTCTGCGATTTGAGCCTTGGTGAGTTCCATGTCCGATTGGTTCTTCTCGCGCTGTACGGAAAGATCCATGTACTTCTCGGCCATGCGTTGACGGACCTTGTCTTTGTCGCTCTCCGCCTTGATCTGCTCGATAGCGATCTTGAGAGGGGTGGGAGCAGGGAATTTCTGTTGCCCGGGGAAAATTTGCTCGATATCTTCGATTTTCATCGCCTTGAGCAAATTCCGTTCAGCCAATTCCTTGTCGTAACCTGGGACCACCTGCGCGCGCTGTGCGACCATCTGCGCTTGTTGCATGCGCATCGTATCGCTCGTGAGATTGGGGTCGGCTGCCGGGCGGATGTCTTCTTCCGGACCCGTGAAATCGTCCGGATTGACCCAACCACCCTTTTCACCGAATTCACGCTTCTCGGTGATGTAGATCTTATTCAGCTTGTAGAGCTTGCAGAATTCCTGCTTCATCCCGCGCCACACACGCTTGAAGATGGCAGAATTGATCTTCGCGCCCTGCTCCGACATCAATTGTGAGGTCTGCGCGGGAGTATTCTGTCCCGGATTCTCCCCAACCATGATATCAGTTGAACCGCTAATGCGGTTCGTGTAATCAATAAGGAGTCCCAGAAGCTGAAATAGTACATTAGATGGCTCACGAACTGGGAAAGGGACAATTCCCTTGCTAAGGTCGTCACCGGTGGAGTCCACCCGCTGCCATCCGAACGGGCGGAAGGAATACTCCCCACCACGCATCTTGACACCTCGTCCCAGGAAACCCCCCGAGGTTGTTGCGAGGGTCCCTGCATCGATGAGTTGATTGATGATGGAGTCGACTGAAGCATTGAGGGGTCCGAGCAAAGCTCCGAAACCCATGCCGTAGATTCCGCCGTCAGGGGAGGGCATGAACTCGTACTTGGTGAAGTACTGATGTGCTTTGATTCGGACGATTTGCTCGTTGATACGTTTGACATCGCTCCAGTCAAAGCCACAAACGATACGTAGAACACAACCACTCACACGTTCGCACGTGATGATGTAGGGTTCAGCGTACCCATCATCATCCAAATCCATCAAGACATGCTGTTCGAGAAGTTGGAACGGAGTTTGCATGTCCGTGCGACTCGGCGCGGTCAATCCGGTCCGCTTATCCTTACGGGCGGGCTCGTCCTTCGGATCCGGTTGCGGGGGCTGGCCTAGCCAATCTTCGCTCTCATAATTGTAATATGCGCCGAGACGCATATTCTCGACGATTTCATTCCGATGCTTGTACAGAATGTGCGTCTTGCGCGAGCAGGTTTCAACGCTCTTCGCGTAATAATTTAGGACGAAATCACTCGCCGGAACCATTTCCGAAACATTGATGTCTTGAACGGAATCATGACGGGTCTTCTTGAAAACGGACCCGACAATGGGAAGTTGAATGAACGCGCGGTCAGTTTCTTCTTCCCAGGCCGCGTCCTCTTCCATCACTTGCCAGGACATGAACTTCGAAATCCGCTGCGCACGTGCCGACTTTTGGCCTTGCGGATCTGGGCCATTCACTCGACATTTCACGACATCCGTGCCACTGATCAGGGTCGGGTACGCACGCGAATGCCACTGCATCGCTGCGATCGTAATGAGCGGGAATTTCACGTTGGCCGCGTCGGGCCAGGGGAAAGTCTTGGCCTTCATGACTTGCAGCGCCAGATCCATCGCCATCTGGTAACGCTTTTGCCAGAGTGAACGGGATTCCAGATCCAGTTCAAACCCTTCCTTGACTTCGAGACCAATCGAACGCAGATCCTCTTCACCGAATTGATCGCAGAGATTCGGTGTATTGCACAACTTCTTCGACAGCTTGATTGGCTTTTCGAGTTTCATACTGCGTCCGGAGTTACAACCAGAAAGCCGGTCATGACCTTGCTTCCAGTAGAAAGCACGATGGTCAGCACGAGTTGGTAGATACAACCTGCTACACCCCCCGTCAATGGGAGATTTACTAGGTTATATACCGCGTCGACGGTGCAGGCACCGACGACGCCCGAAGGGGCAACGTCGGTGCCAGAGTACACAGCACAAGTCGCCGAAGCCGACGTAAGAGTATCCGACGGACCGAGAATGCTTGAGACATCCAGCGACTCCGTGCGGGTTTCCCCGACCAGCTTGGCGGCGACTGTGAACGTGTACATTACTTGCCCGTCTTGCGCGCAGGCGACGTGTGGCTGCCCATGTGGCCATTGCGATGGCCACCGTGCCAATGGTTCTCACCCACGTGTTGCGGGAACACGGTGGAATGATGGCCGTCGGCGAGGCGATGTTGCTTGACCACATTCACGTGGTGGTCGCCAGGAACGGAAATGGACTTCTTCGTGGGTTGGACCATGGTGTGGCCTCCTTACTTCTTCGCGCCGCCGGAAGCGGCTTGATGACGCTGACGCGTCGGATTCTCCTTGGTAGGAGGGGTTTGCTTGGTCGGAATGCAGCACTTCTTCATGATCAGGCTCCTTCAGCGGGGGTCTGGGGAACATCGACCGAAGCGCTCGGAGCGGGCTCGGCCACGGGGGCAGGTGCGGGGGCCTCCACAGGCACGAGCGGGGCCACGGGTGCGCTCGGCGGGGTATCGACGGGGGCCGGAGCCGGTGCGGTCGTGGGAGCCGGCGCGGCGTGGGAAGGCGCCACGAGGCGGCCTGCTTCCACGAGCATCTTGTGATATTCGCCGATCGCATCGCCGACCATGTCATGGACCAAATTCTTGACCTCGTTCACGATTTCGTCGTGGAGTTCTTTGGTTGCCGTGATGATCGTATCTTCGCTGTTGCGCGCCAGATGGGCGATGGAGAAATTCTTGAGCTTTTCGAAAAAATTCATGATATGCCTTCAATACCCCGTATATTGGTCTCGACCTGCGTGCGCACGGGGGTCATTCGCTCGCATGTCGTGTTCTTCATCCGATTCGAAATCACCGTCCTCAACATTGGACAGGGTCTCGAAACCCGCCACCAGGAGCGACATGCTGTCGAATTGGTCATCGAGCGTGGCGTCGGCATTTCCCGTGAAATGGAGGATTTCATCCTTCATCCCTTCATACCAATGTGCGTCGGTCGGCCAGAAAATGCCACCACCACGCATACGGCGTTGAAATGGACGACCGCGCGCCGCCTTATCAGCGATGGATTGTACTTCGACGAAATTGATGAATGTATCTTCGTCGAGCATCTTCTTCCGGATCATCGGCGCAAGGGCTAGCCAGATTTGTCCGGTTTCAACCCAGAACACGGCGGGGTGCCATTGACGGTGGATGTCGAATAATTCGTCGACAATTTCGGAGGAGTCCATCCGTCCGACTCGTTGATCGAGGGGGCACAGGTGATTCTTCGCACATTTCCCACCAACCGTAAGAGAAGTGCGATTTGCTCGGTCTTTCTTCGAGATTGCGAAGTCAGCAGCCGCGCAAATGATCTTGGGAGAATCATAGTCATACTCCGTCATCGGTTGGAACCAACCCGATTGGATGTACGCCTCTGCCGAGTCTAGGGGGTCATTTAGGTACTCTTGCGAATAGCCCGCCGGGTCCCCTGCCCCGATGTATTCTTTCTGCTTCAGTTTCAGTCGTTCTTCCGACCACATGTGTGGCCAGAGGATATCACTGAAATCATCAAACGAACGGTGGGCCTTGAACAGGCGGCTCACCCACGAGTCGTTCTTCATGATCTTGGACAGGAATGCATCCCGATGAAGGATGGTCCCATGCCAACGGATCTTCGCGCCGCGCCGCCCGAGAGGCATCAAAGCGCGCATCACCCAACGGCTAAACTTCGTCCGACGGTCGACATTCTCGACCTGTTCGTCTTCTTCCATGTCGTCGCACAGGATTAGACCTGGGCGACGGCCTTTCCACTTCATACCCCGGAGTTTCTGTCCAGCGCCTCTCGCGATAATCCGAAACTCGTAACCGTCTTCACAGCGAACCACGATTTCCGACTTGGCGTCCACAATGAATTCGACGATTCCGAAGTCGGAGCGAAGTTCTTCATTGTCGTGGAGTTCCTTACTGATGTCACCCAAATGGGACATCGAGAGATCCTCGGTCGCCGAAACAATGAGAATGTGACTCTCCGCGCGCCAGCAAGCCGCCGCCAAGCCGAACGTATGCGTAAGAGCCGTAGACTTGGCGTGACCCCGGGGTGCTGCGATTCCCACGTTCGGTTCTTCCGAACAGTAGAGTGTCCAACATTCCCGATGAAAGGGCGGTACGGGTTGGGCGTCATCATACATCGGCGAAAGGTACGCCGCTCCGAAAGCTTCGACCAGACGCGCAGAAAGAGTGACGGGGGTGAACGTCTTCATTGCACACGCTCCGCACTTGCGTGGACAATGACTGCATCTTCCGCACCGGCCCTGCTCGGCATCATTCCCATGACACGTTCAGCAAGTTTCTCCAGGTGGGACACTGTCTTCGGAATCTGGGTATTCTCACCCTTCGCCTGATAAAGGCCGATCACGGTCCCCCGTGATTTCTCAGCCTCAAGTGCGATCTTGATCTGTCCCATGGCCTTCGCAATATCCCGAATGTCCGCGAGTTCAACCAGATGGGACTCAAGCGTGATCAGTTGGGCTTCATGAAGGGTACCACGCAACTCAGCAAGTCTACGTGCAACTGCAGGACGGCGGAGGATGTCTTGTGCCCGAGCCGTTGCAGAAACGTGTGAGCCAGTGAATACGTCCCGGTACGCTTGACCAATGTTGCCGCCGCGCTCAACTACTGCAAGCACGAATTCTTCTTCTTCGACAGACAGCAGATCCTCGGTGACTATTTGGCCATTTTCGAGGGTCATGGATTCGGAAGACATACGCGAGTGTAGCACAGGCGGGAACTCGTGTCAAGCCCCATTAAGGGAGGATCGTTAGAGAAGAACCATGGGGCGCGAATCGCAGATCATAAGCTTAGGGCTGTGACAGAGTGTAACAAAAATTCCGAAATAGCGAAAAGACAGGAAAGACCATTGGGGTTTGTCGCGGCGCTTCGGCCTTTGCCCTTCCCTACCCTTCGCCGGCACGAAGGCGCGCGAAGCCCGGGAGCCGGGCCGAAGCCTGGGCAAGGCACGTAGCGTGGGGCAGGCACCAAACCCCCGGGCCTAGGCAGCGTGCTTCGCCCCAAGGGGCTGGCACGAGTCTTGCTTCTGGGGGCCCCCTGGGCTGTCCGTGGATCCGGGCTTCGCCCCAAAAGCAAGACTCGTGCCAGACCCCCCCCTCCTCCCCCCTCTGTATGGAGGGCCCCCCGTCGTCCGGTACGCCTCCCGTCTCCCTCTCTCCCCTCCCTCCCCTCCCTCTCTGCTCTCTAGAGATAGGAGGGGGTAGGAGGGGTAGTCCGATACCCGGTCTTCGCCCCCTGGAGCCCTGCCCTGGAGCAGGGGGAGGGGGGAAACCTGGAGCCCGGCGCCTGTAGTCAGACTACATCGTCTGGTAGCTGGCACGCTCTATGCCTGTGGCGCCGACACCACGGGAGGGGGGTACCCCCCTCCCCCCGCCCCGGGGGACCCCCTCCGGTCTGCCTGGGTGTTGTGTCCACCCAACATATGACCAGCCTCGTCATACGGGTGACAAGCTTTGTCAGTTAGTGAGCGCTCATTGTGACCAGCCGTGTCATGACAGCGCTGTCAGTACCCCCCGGGACCCGGTCCAGGACGCTGGCACGGTGCTTGCTTCCTTTAAAGGTGGGGGGCGCGCCGTGCGCCCCGCCCATCCCCCAATCGCCAATAGGAGCCCACTATGACCACCCGCCAGCCGATCAAGTCCGTCAATAAGTCCGCCGCCGCCGTCACCGCGAATGCGGCCGCCGAGAAGGCCCGCAAGGCTGCCAGCAAGGCTGCGCTGAAGGCCGCCCTCGCCGCCCAGAATGCCGCGACCTATGGTGGTCCCGCGCACCCGGAGACCCCGCAACCCGCGCCCGTGGCGCAGCTGACCCCGGACGCGCTGGCTGCGAAGCGCGCGACCGAGCGCGCGGCAGCGCTCGCCGCGTGGCGCGTGGACGCAATCGCCGTCCTGGGCGACAACGCGACCGAGGACGCAATCGCCGCCTACATCGCCGAGCAGGACGCCCCGGCCGCGAAGGCCGCCGGCTACACCGGCCCGATGCTGGCTCTGCGTAAGGCCGCCCTGGGCTACACGAAGGGCGCGAACGGCAATCCGCACTGCAACGACGCGATGGCCCAGGCGCTGGATGGCCTGAGCCGTGAACAGGTCGTCGCGGTCCTGATCGCCGCGATGAAGCTGCCCGGCAACCCCTACCTGCAGCTGAACCCGGGGCAGCAGTCGATGAACCTGCGCAACAAGGCGCGCGGCATGCTGAAGAATGGTTTCATCAAGACCGCCGACGTCGCCGCCCTGCGCGATGCCGCCCTCGCCACGAAGGCAGCCTGAGCCATGGACGCCATCGCCCTCTACCGCAAGCTCCGTCGCGACGGAATCGACCACGTGACGGCCCTGCGCATCGCGAACACCTACGGACGCCGCAGGCAGCGTGCATTGCTGCTCCTCCTCGCCACCCGCAAGGGTTAGCGCGATCTTCGACCCCGAGCGCAGCGGGTCTGCGCTTCGGTCGGCGATTCTGCCGTATTAGGAGCTATTATGAGCACAGAAGTATTGTCGCAGTTCACGGTCGCGCCCGACATGTACGACCAAGCATGGGCGTTCGCGCAGTGGCAGAACGACTGCCCCGTCGACCTCGACCGAATCATGGACGCGCTCAGCGACTATGAAGAGGGTCTGCTCGCCAACATCGGTACGCCCGAGGGCTGGTGCCTCCTCGCGATCGAAGAGTCGACCGGACGCCTGCTGATCGAGGACGAGGATGGCAACAGTCACGAACTTGTGAAGGGAGCCTGAGCATGACCAACCCGTCGCAATCCGTGCTCGCCGCCATGGCACACGCTGCCCACGAATCGCCCGAGGGGGCGAAGGCCCTCCTGCTCGTCCTGCGCGATTCGGGCGACCTGCCAGAACCCTTCAACGCGACCGCGAGCCTGGAGCCCGAGTCCATCGAGCACGAAGTCGCCGACTTCTTCCATGATGGCGGTATCACCCGCGTCTATTTCGACGGCACGATCGAACAATTCCCCAACTGAGGAGCGACCATGTCTGACTACGAATACAACCAGGATGCCGCGCGCCGCGCCGCCGAGGCTGCGAAGATCCGTGCCTGGGCCGAACAGCCCGCGCGGGTCGCGCGCCAAGAGGCGAAGGTCAATGAGATCGCACGGTGGGTTCGCATCACCATCGCAATCACGACCTTCGCGGTCATCGCCGCGATCCTCGCGCCGCTCGCCGGCTGCAATTCCGACTGCGCCAATCCCTTCGAGAAGCCGGATGTCACGGTCCAACCCGTCGACCGGAACAGCGCCGATTCACTCGACGACGAAGACCGCGACGGTGGCGCGTAGTTGTCCAGCCCCCCGAAAGGGGGTTGTGGACTACGCGTCCGCGTGGTACAATCGAACTTGGTCGATAGGGGCCAGTTCTTCATTAGCCTAATAGGAGCAATCATGAAGGTCAAGATCCAGCTGGAATGGAACAAGGAATATGCCGCCGATCTGAGCGGTGCCGAAATCGAGGTCTTCGCCCGTGTCCTCGGGAAGCTGCGCCGCATCGGCCGTGATTACGACGGGAACACGAACACGGTCGTCAAGCTCACCGAAGAGGCCGAGAAGCCCGAAGTCCGGATCGTCGTGATCGACGACATCAAGCCGCACGAAGCACCCGTCGTGATCGACGACATCAAGCCGTACGAAGCACCCGTCGAGGAGCCGAGCAATGACTAAGGTCAATCCCAACGTCGAAATCGACAGCTTCGAACTCGCACGCCTCAAGGAATGTGCCCGTGCCTGGGAGGCAGTGTTCGACCAGCTGCAGATCGGTAATCCGGACACGTTCGGTCTGTCGCGCATCACCGGCACCGAATGTGCGATCATCGAAATCAAGCGCCTCCAGGCGTGTGAGGCGGATCTGAAAGGGATGGTGAAGCATGGCTGACGGCACCGCTATCAACGTCTCGAAGTCCGGTGCGGTCACGTACACCGGCGACGCGGTCGAATTGTTCCGCTTGACCGTGATCAAGCGGGGACTGATGCTCTTCAACTCGACGGGCATCGTCATGACGCGTTCGGCGAATCCCCGCGTGATGCTCGACCTCACTACGAAGGTCACCCGGAAGCAATACCAGAACAGCAAGGCGGGTCGCACCCGGGCTATCGCCGACCTGGAGGAGTATTGCTCCCTCTTGAAGTCCTCAATCCCGGTCACGGAAGGAGAATGATCATGGAAATCGCTGAAAAGCCCCCACTCACGACGCCACCCCCGATCCCGGATCGCGGCGACAACAGCAATGCCCGATTCTTGATGATCGTCCCGTACGACATCAAGAAGGAGGTCGAAGTCCTGGAATGCTGTCCGAAAGGGGAAGAATGGTGCTACACCGGCTGTAACGCCGCCGAGAGCTTTCGCCGGGTCTGGGAGCACCAAGGGATGAAGATACTGGGATGTCAGATCAACCACATCGCCTGCGGCTGCGGGAAGAATTGCCTCGGGTCGATGTGGGGTATCGTGATCCCGAAGCGCGCGAAGGAACTCGATGCCTTGATCATGTACGCGATACTTGCCGGCGCGATTTCCCTCGAACAGACCGACGATCCGACCATCAAGGAAAATGTCTTCACCGTGGAGTACCGCAATGAATTTGCTTGAAGCCACAAACAACCTACGGGATGCGATCGCGAAGTACTGCGCGATCCACCACAACCAACCTGTGGTCGTCAGCGATGACCACAGGCAGGACCAAGATGACCGCATCGATGCCGCCGAGCTTCGCCTCGATGCCGCTCTGCGCGAGACCCACCACCTTCAGCCCGGGGAGGGCATCGAAGAAATCGGCGTCAGATCCGACGCCATCCTTATCGTGACCGACTCTGGTCGCGTATTCACGCTCGATCGAAACACGAGGTACATCGCATGAAATGGTTCCGTGTCTACGTCGAGGAACCCGGTACGTGGTTCGAGGGTAAGAAGCGCCTTGATGGCGTGATCGACCTCGTCCCCGGTCCGAAATTTCTCGCGGACAGCCCACAACACGCTCTGCAAGTCGCGAAGTCGCTCGGTCACAAGAACCCGATCGTCGGCGAACTGAACCCCACCAATCACATCATCCATTAAGGAGAATCACCATGGCTGCAGTCCAACAGAAGAAGCAAGCGAAGGGCCAGAAGATCGGCCGTCATTCCCGTGCGGCGTCCAATTCGCAACAGGCGAATCGGACCGCTCGCAACAAGCGCGTGAACCTGGAGAAGAATCCGGGCAGCGCGCAAGGTATCCCCGAGTACGGTCGCAAGCATTTCCGTACGCTGGAGGATCCGCAACGCCCGAGTCGCATGCCCTCGGTTCATGCTCTGAACGATACGAAGCTCGCCCGCGTTGCCGCGCAGCGCGCTGCCAATGCCGTCGACGTGAACTCCGGCTGGACGCTCACGATGGCCGAGAAGGTTCTGAAGGCCGCGCGCCCGAAGGCTACGATGCACGACTGGAAGCTCGCGCAAGCGTTCCAGCGCAAGCAGGCCATGGCGAAGCAGAAGCGGGTGGTGGTGTAAATGGCCCGCAGTATGCTCGGAAACGCGAAGATGTTTGTTCTCATGAATGTGGTCAAGGCCATGTACGTTGAGAGCAGGCAGACCGACGCTGAATTCGCGAATTCCTTCACCATGGGCCAGTACGCCAATGTCGATCCGACATTCTTCCCCGTGACGGACGGGAATGTCGCGGGCGCGCGCCGCGCGTTGAACATCGAGTCGAATTACATCTCGGGCCGGGCGAACCCCGCCCGGATGGCGGCGACCGAAGTCATCGATAAGCTCACCCAAATCGAGTCGAAGCTCGACCGTATCATTCGTCACATGAGCGAAATCGCGAAACGTGACATCTAGGAATCATCCCGACATCCCCGACGACGCGCTGCTCGAGTCGGCGCGTCGCATTCTTACCACGACCTCGACAGCATTCGAGGTCAAACCTTGGAGAGACATCATGGCAAAAGCCCAGGCAGTCGAAAAGAGCAAGGCAATGAAGGCCGCAGCGAAAAAGATCGTGCCGGTCCCGAAGCATATCCCCGGCATGTCATCTGCCCCATCCGAGGGGGGTACGTCTGTCGCCGACAGCGCCTCCATTCAAGAGGCAGATATGCAAGCAATCCATGCAGGACGTCGCAATACGGACCCGGTCATCGGGCATGTGGCTGGACAACCGGACAGCGCTGTGGTAGAATCGGGGTTCTCGATTTTCAACCAACGTGCAGGAGCACCCGACATGACCGAAGATGTGAAGACCCCGACCCCCGACCTGAAGTTCAGCGAGGCCGCAGCCGCCAAGAAGGCCGAACTCGAAGCCAAGCTCGCCGCCAAGGCCGAGAAGAAGGCTGAAGCCGAAGCGAAGAAGGCCGCGCAGATCGCCGAACTCGCCGCCAAGAAGGCCGAACGCGAGAAGCGCGCCGCCGACAACAAGGCCGCCCGTGAGGCGACCGCCGCCGCGCTGAAGGAAGCCGGCAAGGGCTACGTTGGCTCGATGCTGTCGTTGGCCGACCGTGTCAAGCAAGGCGTCTACGTGAAGGGTCTCACCGG
>Ga0265324_10001156_pt1 | contig 15721 bp, 4 predicted proteins | sample 41419metaG_FD_198634 | JGI IMG/M metagenome (GOLD analysis project Ga0265324, IMG submission 198634) | Rhizosphere microbial communities from Carex aquatilis grown in University of Washington, Seatle, WA, United States - 4-14-19 metaG | ecosystem: Host-associated > Plants > Roots > Rhizosphere >...
CTCAACGCGACCGGTCAAAGCGGCAATTCATCCGAAGTGAGCGCGACGCCGTCGGACATGGTGGTTTACCTTAAGTTCAACGAGAGCAGCGGCACGACGGCGGCGGATGCGAGCGGCAACGGCAACAGCGCCAGCCTGATGAGCGGGGCCGCTTGGACGACCGGCATCCTCAGCAACGCGGTTCATTGCGACGGCACCGCCAACGGCTATCTGACCCTGCCGTCGGGAGTGGTCAACGGGATCAGCGATTTCACGGCATCGGCGTGGGTGAAGACGGATGTGAGTTCGCCGTGGGCGCGGGTGTTTGATTTTGGTTCCGGGACCGGTACCTACATGTATCTGGCCCCGCTCAGCGGAACGGGCACGATGCGCTATGAAATTCTCAGCGGAGGTGTCGTGCAACAACTCAACAGTCCATCGGCCATGTCCGTTGGCGTCTGGCATCACCTGGCGGTGGCGCAGTCGGGCACGACGGGCATCCTGTATGTGGACGGCGTGGCGGTCACGACCAACAGCAGCCTGACGCTCACTCCGTCCAGCCTCGGAAACACCACGCTAAATTACCTCGGAAAATCGCAAGCCGCGGATCCGAATCTGACGGGCAGCGTGGATGATTTTCGTATTTACACCCACGCCTTGAAATCATCAGAGGTTCTCGCCTTGGCGCTGACGCCTTCCATTCCGGGCGGATTGACGGCCGTGCCCGGCAATGCCCAAGTGGCGTTGACCTGGAATGCGGTGAGCGGAGCGACGAGTTATAACTTGAAGCGTGCGCCGGTGAGCGGCGGAAGTTACACCACGGTTACTAACCTCACCGGAACCAGCTTTACGGACACCGGATTAGTGAGCCTGACGACGTATTACTATGTGGTCTCTGCGGTGACCGCCAGGGGCGAAACGCCGAATTCGGCGGAAGTGAGCGCCACGCCTTACAACAGCGCGCCGCCGGTGCCGTTGAACCTGACGGCCACGCCGGGGAACGGACGTGTGATCCTGCACTGGAACGCCGCCTTGACCGCCAGCGGATACAAACTCTGGCGTTCCGCGACGAGCGGCAGCGGCTATGCGCAGATCGGCAGCCCGGCGGGCACCAGCTACCTTGATTTGGGGGTGACCAACGGGGCGGTCTATTACTACGTCGTTTCGGCGACCAACACTCTGGGCGCAAGCGCCACCTCCACGGAGGCCAGCGCCACGCCGCATTTGATCACGGTGGTTTGGAGCGGGGCGCTGAACGGCATTTGGGATTCGGCCTCCACCAACTGGCTGGATGGCGGGACGCCCGTGCTTTATCAGGATGCGGACACGGTCATGTTTAACGACAGCCTTGCCGGTGTCTCCACGATTTCCATTCCGGCCGCGGTCACGCCCTTGCAGGTCAATGTCAACAACACTGCGGTCACTTATGTCATCGGCGGCAGTGCGATTGGCGGAGCCGGGAGCCTGGTCAAGTCTGGTTACGGAACCTTGGACTTGAACAGCGCGAACACCTTTAGCGGCGGCACGACCAACAATGGCGGAGTCATCAACCTGGGCAATGGCGGAGCCTTGGGTACGGGCCCGCTGGTGCTGAACGGCGGCGTGCTGGGGAACCTGGCCCAAATAACCTTTGCCAACAACATCGTCATCGGCGGCGGCGCCAATGCGATCCAGCTGGCCAGCGGGAACAACCTGACGTTGCCGGGAACCTTGTCGGGGAATGGCTCGCTGACGCTGGGCAACAGCGGCAACGGGTCCTCGCTGTATCTGTCTGGCACCAACGCGATGAGCGGCGGCATGGTGCTCGTGGCCAACAACGCCAACTATGTGCGCTTTGCCACGCCGGCGGCCGGCAATGCCAACGTGGACTGGCTGTTCCTCAACGCGAACGCCTGGCAGACGTCGTTTGATTTTGGGAGCGGCACGATCAACTTCGGCTCGCTGTCGGGCGATGGAGGCATGCAGGGCAATGTCATCGGTTCGATGAATGTGACCCTGCAGGTGGGCGGCAACAACCACCCGGCGACGTTCTCCGGTGTCATCCATGACAACGGCACGGGCACGGGGCCGATTGGGCTGACGAAGATCGGCACGGGCACGCAGTGGCTGACCGGGGCGTGCGATTATTCCGGCGCGACCGTGGTGAGCAACGGCGAGTTGGTGGTTTCCACGGCCCTGGCCGGCCTGAGCAGTTGCAGTGTCAGCAGCGGTGCCACCTTGGGCGTGACCAACCTTTCATCCAGTGCGGGTACGATCTCAAACCTGACGCTGGCGGCGGGTAGCACGTTGGAACTGATGAACGTGACGGCCCCGACCGTGCCATTCCTGACGGGCAGCAATGTGGTGGTGAGCGGCGTTTGCACGGTGAAGATCACCCAGCCGGCCTCGACGATTCCTCAAGCCACCTATCCGCTGGTGAACTATGCGGGCAAGTTCCAGGGCAACTTTGCCAATCTGCAGTTGCAGTTGCCGTCGGGCATCACCGGTGTGCTGGTGAGCAATGCCAATCAGATTGCGTTGACCATCACGACGGCCACCCCGCCGCCGACCCCGGCGACCCTGACGGCAGTTGCCGGCAATGCGCAAGTGCTGTTGAACTGGAGTTCGGCCATCAGCGCCACCAGTTACAATGTCCGGCGCTCCCCGACCAGCGGCAGCGGCTACGTCACCATTACGAACGTGACCGCGACCACTTTCCTGAACACCGGCCTCACCAATGGCATTACCTATTACTATGTGGTGTCCGCCACCAACGCTTACGGCGAAAGCGCCAACTCAACGGAAGCCGGTGCCACGCCGCAGATGATCGTGGTCTGGACGGGCGCAACCAATGCCAACTGGGATTTCACGACCACCAATTGGTCGCTCGGTGGCGCCATCGCCAACTATGCAAACGGTGCGGTCACGCGGTTTGATGACACGGCGTTGAGCAATTTCACCGTCAATGTGGCGACGACGGTGTCGCCGTTGATGATGGTGGTGAGCAACTCTGTTCAAACCTATGCCTTCGCCGGCAGCCCCATCGCCGGCACCGGCAGCTTGAGCAAATGGGGTTCCAATCCACTGACGATGAGCGGCGCGAACACCTACAGCGGTGGAACCACCAATTCCTCCGGCAGCATCGTCTTGGGCGCCAGCTCCACTGGCAGCGGCAGCAGCGTCACGTCCGGCCCGTTGGGCACCGGCAAGGTGACCTTGAGCGGTGGCACGTTGCAAATGAACGCTCAAACGCTGGGCAATAATCTTTCCGTCTCAGCCGGCACCACGAGCATCGTGGACAACAGTGGCAACAACGGCACCCTTAACGGGAATGTGACTGGCAGTGGAACCATCACCCTTCAAAACTCCAGTGGCACCGGTCTTTCTGATATGGTTAACGGCGACTGGAGCGGCTTCACGGGCACGTTGAATTACAATGTGGCGAACGGGAGCGTCTTTAATATCTTTTTGCCGACATCCATCAACCTAGCCCAAGCGACTTTCAACACTGGCGGTCCCGGCACTCCGCCCGGAAACTGGTCCAGCATCCGAGCCGGCGGCACCAACCTGTTCGGCGCGTTGAGCGGCACGAAAGGTTATCTGGACTTTAGCGGCGTGCTGGTGATCGGCAGTTTGAACACCAATACGACCTTCGGCGGTAACCTCGTCAACGCGAGCGGCCTCATCAAGGTTGGCACGGGCACGCTGACCTTGAGCAGCGCCAACACTTATACCGGCAACACGACGGTCAGCAACGGCACGCTGCTCGTCACCACCGTGTCGGCGGCGAAGGGCAATTACACCGTGGTCAACGGCGCGACGTTCGCCGTCAACAACACGTCGGGCAGCTCGGCCTTGGTTTCCAATCTCACCGTCGCGGCCGGGTCGGCGCTGGAGTTCCAGAATGTCGCCAGCCCAACGATACCGCTGATCGCGGCGAGCAACGTGACCGTGAGCGGCAGTTGCACGGTGAAGCTCACGGGCGCGGGCGGGCTGGCGGCTGGCAACAGCTATCCGCTGGTCAGTTACGCGGGCACGTTGAGCGGCACTTTTGCGAATCTCCATTTGCAGATGCCCTACGGCTGGCGCGGCGCGCTGGCGAATGCCGGCAAACAAATCGTGCTGACGAACGTCGCGGTGGTTTCAACGACCCCGCTATCCCTGAGCTTTGGAGCAACCAATGGTCTGATGCAATTCAATTGGCCATCCGACCACACCGGCTGGCGCTTGCTGATGAACACCAATCTGGCCAGCGCCAATTGGACGGATGTGTCGAGCAATTTGGTGACGCTGACCAACCAAATCAATCTGCCAGTCGTGTTGACCAATGGCAGCGTGTTTTACCGGCTGGTTTATCCATGACGGGGTGGGAGCGCCTAAGTTTCGTATTTGGCGAGATCTGATTTGTTTTTCAAGGTATGAGATTGAATGTCTGGATCAAACGGGTGGCAATTGCATTTGTTGCGTGGAGCGCGTGCAGCGTGCTGACAGCGGCCGACCTGCGGCAAAACCTCAATTTCAACCGTGAGTGGAAATTTCAGCTCGGCGATGTTGCTGGGGCGGATGTGGCAGCGTTTGCTGATGCGAAATGGGAAAATGTCGGCCTGCCGCACTCGTTCTCGCTGCCGTATTTTGCGGCGAACGACAAGTTTTACGTTGGCTACGGCTGGTATCGGAAGCATTTCGATGAGCCGGCGGCGTGGAGCGGCAAACGCATCAATCTGGAATTCGACGGCGTGTTTCAAGTCGCGGAAATTTATGTGAATGGTAAACGCGTGGGCGAACACCAAGGCGGTTATACTGGTTTTACCTTCGACATCACGGAGCAGGTGAAGGCCGGCGACAACGTCGTGGCGGTGCGGGTGAACAATCTTTGGAACGCCCGCCTTGCGCCGCGCGCCGGGGAACACGTATTTTCCGGCGGCATCTATCGCGATGTGCGGCTCGTTGTCACCGCGCCGCTGCATGTGGCGTGGTATGGCACGTCCGTCACCACGCCGCAGGTGTCGAAGGTATCCGGCACGGTGAACGTGAAGACGGAAGTGGTGAATGAAACCGCCAAAGCAAAATCTGTCACGGTGAAAACTTGCGTGTTGGATGCGAAAGGGAAAACCGTCGCTGAGATGGATTCCACGCAAGCCATCGTGGCGGGGGCAACGAATGTCTTTGACCAGACGAGCGCACCGGTTGCGAATCCGAAACTCTGGTCGCCGGAGCAGCCGAATCTTTATTCGGTCAAAACCGTCGTGCTGGATGGCGAGAAGCCGGTGGACGATTACATATCGCCGCTGGGCTTCCGCTGGTTCAAGTTCACCGCCGATCAGGGTTTTTTTCTCAACGGTGAGCACTATTATTTCAAAGGCGCGAACGTGCATCAGGACCACGCCGGCTGGGGCGACGCGGTGGCGGACGGCGGATTTTTCCGCGACGTGAAACTGGTGAAGGAAGCGGGCTTTGATTTTATCCGCGGTTCGCATTATCCGCACGCGCCGGCCTTTGCGACCGCGTGTGATGAACTGGGCATGTTGTTCTGGTCGGAAAACTGTTTCTGGGGCACCGGCGGTTTCAAGGGCGACGGCTATTGGAATTGCAGCGCGTATCCGGTGAACCCGGCGGACGAAGCGGAGTTTGAGGCGAGCGTGAAAGCGAGTCTGCGCGACATGATCCGCATCCACCGGAATCATCCCAGCATTGTCGTCTGGAGCATGAGCAACGAGCCTTTCTTTAGTGACAGTTCGGTGATGCCGAAGGTGCGGCAGTTTTTGAAAGACCTCGTGGCGTATTCGCATGAACTTGACCCGACCCGCCCGGCGGCAATCGGTGGCTGTCAGCGTGGCGACATTGACAAGCTGGGCGACATCGCCGGCTACAACGGCGACGGCGCGCGGTTGCCGGAATATCAAAACCCCGGCGTGGCGAGCGTGGTGAGCGAATACGGTTCGAATAGTGCGGATCGTCCCGGCAAATACGGGCCGGGCTGGGGTGACTTGCCGGGCACGCCCGGAGCGGACAAAAGCCAAACCGGCTCGTGGCGCTTGCCGTGGCGCAGCGGCGAGGCGATCTGGTGCGCATTCGACCACGGCAGCATCGCGGGCCGGAATTTTGGCGCGATGGGTTTCGTGGATTATTTCCGCCTGCCCAAGCGGCAATGGTATTGGTATCGCAATGCGTATCGGCACATCGCGCCGCCGGCATGGCCAAGCAATGGCATTCCCGCCGCGCTGAAACTGACGGCGGACAAAACCACGCTGAACTCCGTGGACGGCACGGACGACGCGCAAATCATCGTGACGGTCGTGGACAAGGACGGAAACGCGCTCAACAACTGTCCTTCGGTGACGCTGGCGATCGAGTCCGGCCCCGGCGAATTTCCCACCGGCCCGAACATTACTTTCGCGGCGAACGCGGACATCACGATTCGCGACGGCCAGGCGGCGATGGAATTCCGCTCCTATTACGCCGGCAAAACCGTGATACGCGCGACGTCGCCGGGCTTGAAGGACGCGACGATTCAGATCGTTTCCCGTGGCGAACCAAAATTCAACGCCGGCCAGACGCTGTCGGTGAAGCCGCGTCCGTATGTGCGTTTTACGGGCAAGGACGCGAACGATTCACCGGTTGCTTTGGGGTTGGAAAATCCGACCCGCACCAGCAGCGAGGCGCCCGGCCACAGCGGATGTCTGGCCAACGACGGCAATCCGGCGACATTCTGGCAGGCTGCTCCCGGCGACACGAACGCCTGGTTGCGCGTGGACTTGGAACGTATCGTGATGGTCAAGCAGACGAAGCTGACCTTCCCGACGGAAGGCAACTGGCGTTACCAAGTGGAAATCTCGGATGATGGCGAGAATGGCTGGAAAGCGGTTTTCGTCCAGACGCAATATGCGGATAACGAAAAAATCCAGACCCGGACGGCAATGGCCGGCGCGCGTGGACGTTTCCTGCGCGTGACTATTACCGACTCGCCCACCGGCAAATCCCCGGCGCTGGCGGAAGTGGAAGTTCGGGGCTCTCTGAATGTGCAATGAAGATGGGCGGGATATATTCTCACGTAGCTGGTGGTGGGAATGTGCTTTGTCGGTATGGCAAAAGGACAATGGGGAACTATTGATAACCCCGGGGAGATCACAAACGCTGGAGGACGGTTGGGTCAAAGATTGAGAAAAATCCCCTCAATGAAACCTGCGCGACGCTATTTTGTGATGGGAAACCGGTTGCCATCAGTTGCGCGGTGAAGCTCACGGGCGTGGGCGGGCTGGCGGCCGGCAACCGCTATCCGCTGGTCAGTTACGCCGGCACGTTGAGTGGCAGTTTCGCGAATCTCCAGTTGCAGATGCCCTACGGCTGGCGCGGGACACTGGCAAATGTCGGCAAACAAATCGTGCTGACGAACGTCGCGGTGATTACCACCACGCAGACGAACATTTTCTGGAGCATGGGGAGCACCAATCTGACGCTGTCCTGGCCGTCCGATCACACCGGTTGGCGGCTGCTGATGCTGACCAACAATTTCACTAAAGGCATCAGTTTCAACATAAACGACTGGGGCGCGGTCACCAATTCCTCGCAGATAAATCAGATCGTTTTGCCGGTCAATCCTTCGCCGGCGGCGGAATTTTACCGGCTGGTCTATCCTTGAAGTTCTTTACGCATATGGAATCTTTATCTGGATGAGATCGATTGTAATTAGTCGGTTTGCGATCGCGGTGTTGATGAGTGTTTCGCTTCTGGCCAACGCGCAAACCGTCATCACCAGCGGCGTCCAGACCTACGCCACGCTTTCCAGCACGACCGTGATCATGAGCAACCGCTGCGAGTTGCGCGTCACCAGCGCGACGACGCCGCTGTCTGGCTGCACAATCAATTTGAATTCCGTGGATGCGTGGCTGTTCCTCACCGGCGTGAAACCTTCCGTGGTTGCGTCCACTTATCTTGCCCAGATCAAAATTGCCAACGGTGCTGCGGTGGCCGACAGCAACTGCCGCGTGGTGCAATACGGGCAGAACGGCGCGGTCGTGATTCCGCAATCGTCATCGTTCCAGCCACTGACCGTTTTCACCGGCGCGGAGTTCACCGGCACGGCGACGTCCTACAGCCAATGGAATTATTACACGGGCACGGCCTACACCAACATCAGTTCTTTCAAATTGAAACGCGGCTATCAGGCCGTCCTCGCGCAGTCCGCGAACGGCGCGAATTACAGCAAATGTTATGTCGCGCAGGACGGCGATTTGGAAATCGGCGTGCTGCCGGCGATGCTCGACAAGCAGGTGCAGTTCATTTACGTCACGCCGTGGCGCTGGACGAGCAAGAAAGGCTGGGGCCAAACAGGCACTAGCATCGGTGCCGGGCAGTATCTGAGTGTGCTCTGGAATTACAGTTGGGCCATTAACCAGAACTCCTCACGCGATTTGGAATATGTCCCAATTCGCCAAGTTCGCTGGGATCCGAGTCTGTCGCAGAGCTGGCAGACGATCGGCGCAAACACCGTGCTCGGCTACAATGAGCCGGACAACACAGCACAGGCAAATATTGCGGTTGGCGACGCCAACTGGTCTTGGCCGGATTTGCTCGGCACCGGGCTGCGTGTGGGTTCTCCGGCATGCACGGACGGCGGGGTTTCCAGTTGGCTCTTGCCGTTTATGACAGACATAGCGACGTCACAGGCCAATGAGGACAACGCCCCCGGTTTGCGTGTGGATTTCGTGGCGCAGCATTATTACCAGAGTCACAATCCGGCTGATCCCAGCGGCTGCGCTTCGCAAATGTATAATTTTCTGTTGAATATTTGGAACAACACACACCGGCCGATTTGGGTCACGGAATGGAATAATGGCGCCAACTGGACGGACGGCACTTGGCCGGCTCCCACCTACTCGCAACAGCAGGCGTGCATCGCCGCCATGACGCAGATGCTTGAAAGCACGCCGTTCGTGGAGCGCTACGCACTCTACAATTGGGTCGAGGATCAGCGTTCCTTGGTGACCAGCAGCAACACCGTCACGGCGGCGGGCACGACGTATTCCAACCTCGTTTCCAGTATCGGCTACTCGCAGGCTATGCCGGACAACGGCACGCGTGGCATCGCGGAATTTCTTTTTCTCACGAACGCTTGGGACAGTTCGGGCTATGACAACAACGGCATGGCGGTCGGTTCGCCCGCTTACACCACCGGCCACAGCAGCCAGTCGCAGGCCATCGCCCTGGACGGCACAAATAGTTACGTTCAGCTTCCCGCGAACATCGCCGCCGGCAGCGCGTTCACTTTTGCCGCATGGATCTACTGGAACGGCGGCGGCAACTGGCAGCGCATTTTCGATTTTGGTAGCGTGAGCACGACTCAAGGCGGCGATCCGAACCAATACATGTTTCTGACCCCCAGTTCCGGCAGCAGCCTGCGGTTCGCCATCAAAAACGGCGGCAGCGAGCAAATCGTCGAACACTCCGGCGCGCTGGCGTCCGGCTCGTGGCAACACGTCGCCGTTACGCTCAACGGCAGTACGGCCATCCTTTACCTCAACGGCGCGCCCGTCGCCACCAACAGCAGCCTGACCATTGCGCCGTCGGCTTTCGCCCCGATCAAAAATTATCTCGGCAAAAGTAATTTCCCGAACGATCCGTTGTTCAATGGTAAATTGGATGAAGTGGAAATCGCCGATTACGCCCTGAGTGCCGCCCAAATCTCGGCGCGTTACAGCAGCGCGCAGTTTCCGGCCTACACCGGTGGAATTTGGACCACCAACGCCAGTGGCAACTGGGGCACAAACAACAACTGGAGCGGCGGCGCGGTCGCCAGCGGGGCCAGTTATCTCGCGGATTTCAGCACCATTGACATCACGGCCAATCGCACCGTGACGCTCGACAGCGCCCGCACTGTCGGCGGATTGAAATGTGGCGACCTGGCCGGCGCGCAAACTTGGACGTTGGCCGGCACCAACACGCTGACGCTCGACGCTGGCGGCGGCGTCACGCCGGCGATTGCCGTCAATCAAAACACCGCAACGATTTCCACGCCGCTGTCCGGCAGTTATGGTTTCACCAAAACCGGCGGCGGCACGCTGACGTTGAACGGGACTAACGCGCTCGGCGGCGGCTTGACCGTCAGCAACGGCACCGTGAACATTTCCGGCGGCATCAGTGCTTTTGGCAGCGGCACTTCCACCGTCGGCTATCTCACGGGTAGCGGCAACCTCGCCCTGTCCGCCGGCACGCTCGCGATCGCTGGCGAACTTCAGGTCGGCGGCTCGGATCGGAGCGGCTCGCAATATGTCGCCACCGGCGCCGTCACCGTGGCCAACGCGACGCTGTCGGTCGGCTCGCTCGCTGTCGCGCGCGGAAGTTATCTGGACAATACCATGTCCGGCACCGTCACTGTGAACAGCGGCGGCACGGTCATTTCCACCAATGACGTGATTGTCGAATTTGCCGGTGCCGGTCGCGGCGCGCTGGCGCTGAACGGCGGCAATTTCATCATCGGCCCGACGGCGACAAAATGGTTGATGGTGGGTTTCTACGACTCCGGCGCGGGCGAACTGGACGTCACCAACGGCACTTTGTTTCTTGAAAACGGCACGTCGCTCAAGCTGTGCCGCAACGGCAACACCGGCGGCAATGTGGTGAATCAAATCGGCGGCAATGTCACGTTTTACAGCGACGCGGGCGTGACGGTCGGCGGCGGCGGCAATCTTGATTTGAACTATGCCGGCGGCGCAACGAGCACCAACACTTACAATCTGAATGGCGGCACATTGACCGTGCCGCAGGTCGTCGTGACATCGGGCGCGGGCAACGGCACGTTCAACTTCAACGGCGGCACGCTAAAATCCGCTGCCACCAGCACGACGTTCATGCAGGGATTGACGCGCGCCAACGTCCGCAACTCCGGCGCGAAGATAGACACCGCCGGAGCCAGCGTGACCATCGGCCAGGCGCTGCTGCACTCCGCCATCGGCGGCGACTTTTCGACGGATGGCGGCATGGTGAAGAATGGCGCTGGCATGTTGACCTTGGCCGGCACGAACACCTACAACGGTGTCACGACCGTCAATGCCGGCACGCTGCTGGTCAACGGCTCAATCGGATCCGGCGCTGTCACCGTCGCCGGCGGCACACTCGGCGGCAATGGTGCCATCGGCGGTACCGTCACGGTGTTATCCGGCGGCACGCTGGCGCCGGGCGGAGGGCTGGCCGCGCTGACGGTGAATGGCGGCGTCACGCTGCAACCCGGCAGCACGACTTTTCTGGAAATCTCCAAGTCATCGCTCACGAACGATCAATTGGTCGCCGGTGGCGCGCTGAATTATGGCGGCACGCTGGTCGTCACCAACCTCGGCGGCACGCTGGTGGTTGGCGATTCGTTCAAGCTGTTCCGGGCCGGTTCGTTTAACGGCGCTTTCGCTTCGAATTCATTGCCGTCGTTGCCCGCCGGCTTTGGCTGGAACACAGCCGCCTTGGGCGGCGGAATTATCAAAGTGATTCCCGCCACGCCGACAAATCTGGTCTGGTCGGTCAGCGGCACAAACCTGAACTTCTCCTGGCCCCAAAGTTACACCGGCTGGCGGTTGCTGATGCAGACGAACCATCTGGCGAATGGCATCAGTTCCAACACCAACGACTGGGCCACGGTTGCCAATTCCTCGCAGACGAATCAGATCGCTTGGCCGATTTATCCATCCCAACCGGCGGAGTTTTACCGGCTGATTTTTCCGTGAGCAGCACGACGGCATGGAATTGACGGACTATGGAGACGCTTTCAAATTCCATGAATTGAAGCCGGCTGTGGGCCGATCCCGGGCTGGGCGGTAAATGTATCGTTTTGTAAAAAATACATATTTTGACTTGCTTTCCCGGCCGCCTCGGCTAAGTTTCGCCGATGCCTCGACCGCCCAAGCTCACTGCCTGCGCGGATGAGTTTGCCGCCCAGCTCGACCAGGCCTGCGCTGAAATCGTCAGGCCTAAAGCCTGGCGACCGCACCCACAATGCCACCGGTTGGCCATGTCACCTTTTGTCACCTTTTGGCGCTTCCAAAATGGGGTGACAAAACGTGCCAAAAAGTGCCAAAAAGTGACATGATTTACTTTGAACCCTCCCAGCCGTGGGGTGGCTGCCGGGCGCGTAAGCATTGTGGTCGGTCGGAAGTGATCTGGGCGACTGTTCCCGCGCTGGCAGGCGCGGCAGGGTGGTGAATGTATTGCAATATATAAATACATAATTAGGCTTGCCTTTCCGACCGTCTTGGCTGAGGTGGGTCACCTGCTGACGGAACCGCTTGCCCTGAGACAGTCTGCTCGCTGGCGCTTCCCCGTGTTCCTCCCTCTCCCCCTCGGGGGAGAGGGCCGGGGTGAGGGGGGCTGGCGGCCCGACCTTTACCATCGCCAAATGCAAAACTGGTAAAGAAAAGGTAAAGAAAAGGTAAAGTGGATTGGTGGCGAGCGCTGGGGCGAGCCGTCCTGGCCCTGCGCGGTTCGTCGCCCATTCATTTTCGGTAATCTTTGGTAATCTCTGGTCATGTTTGGTCATCTCCCGATGTGCCTGTGCCGTCCGGCCGCTGGCCGGACCGAACGGGGCGGCACCGGTGGCCCATCCGCTTGCGCCATAAACCCAATGGTTCAGACAAAGATTCTATTGAGGACGGATGTTGTTGCCTTGCGGCAAATGTCTGGTGAAAAATGTCGCATTCATCATGCGGTGGAATACTGACGGTTTATTTTCATATGAAACGATGCTTGTTCGTGTTGTGGCTGGCCGTTCTGGCCTCCCTGAAAACCGGCCATTGCGCCGAATGGCAATGGTCCGTGCCCGTGCCGCCGCTGCCGGATCGCGCCGGCGAAGCGCCCCGGGCGTTTCTCTGGATTCCGCCGGACTGCCAGCATGTCCGCGCCGTGGTCTTCGGACATCACAACATGGAAGAGATTGGCGTATTTGAGAATCCGGGGTTCCGCAAAACGCTCGCCGAACTGGGCTTTGCCGAGGTGTGGGTCGCGCCGGCCTTCGACCGGAATTTCCGTTTCGACCAGGGTGCCGGTGAAAAGTTCGACGCCATGATGGCCGCGCTCGCCGAGCAATCGGGTTATTTCGAACTCACTAACGCGCCGCTGATTCCGTGCGGCCATTCCGCCGCCGCGTCGTTGCCGTGGTACGTGGCTGCGTGGAAACCGGAGCGCGTTCTCTGTGCGCTGTCGTTCAGCGGGCAGTGGCCTTACGTGCCCGATCCGGGTAACGCGCCGCCGTTCGCCGGGCACGCGATTGATTCCGTTCCGGGTTTCGTCACGCTCGGCGAATACGAATGGGCCGACGAACGGTATGTGCAGGGAATGGCGATCAAAAACGCCCACCCGTTGATGCCGTTGAGCGCGCTGGGCTGCCCGGCGGACGGACATTTCGTGGGATTGGACGAAAAGATTCAAATGCTCGCGCTTTACTTGAAAAAGGCGGCGCAATACCGGCTGCCGGAAAAATCTCCGGCCCACGGCCCGGTGAAATTGAATCCGATTGATGTCACCAAAACCGGCTGGCTGGTGGAGCGCTATGTGTCCGGCCAAAATCCCGCCGCGCCCGCCGCGCCGGTGGGCGAATTCAAAGGGCAGGGGACGAATGCGTTTTGGTATTTCGATGGCGAACTGGCGAAGGCCGTCGAGGCGTTTCAGCAGAAGCAGCGCGGCCAGCCGGCGCTGCTGGGTTATGTGCAGGACGGTCAGATTGTGCCGCAGGGACCAACCCACCAGCAGGTGACGCTGAAATATTCTCCCCAAGAGGATGGCGTCACCTTCAAACTCACCGGCACGTTCCTCGACACTGTTCCCGGCGGCAGCGGACGCCCGGCGCGTTGGGCGCACAAGCCGGCGGGCGAACCCATTGAACCGCCGCGAACGCCGGTTCCGATTGCAATTCAACGCATCTGCGGGCCGGTGGAAAAAGTTTCTGATGACATCTGGCGCGTGGCGTTTGACCGCGCCTCGTTCCTCGGCGACGTGCGCGGGAATGAAGCCTGGTTTGCCGCGGTCTGGCCCGGCGACGCCACCTTCAAGCGCGCCGTGCAGCAGGCGATGCTGCCGTTGCCGCGTCACTTGGATGGAACCAACGGGCAGACGATTGATTTTCCGGCGATACCCGATCAAACGGCCGGCGCGAAATCGCTTCCGCTCAAGGCCGCCAGCGATTCCGGTTTGAAGGTCGGCTTCTTTGTCCGCGAAGGTCCGGCGGAAATGGAGGGCGACGTTTTGAAATTCACCCGGATTCCGCCGCGCGCAAAATTTCCCGTCAAAGTGACGGTCGTCGCGTGGCAATATGGCTTGTCGGGCAAGTTTAAATCCGCCGGGCCGGTGAAGCGGGAGTTTTTTATCAACGGGAAATAATGAAACCTCTGCAGATGGAACTTCGCGTGTTACGCGGTGCAGTTTTTCACCTCTGACGCTTTTCCAAATCCGTCACCGCGCTGGTCACGCCGCCGTCCATGAGCAGGCGGCGTTCTTTGGAGCGGGTTTCACCCACGGCGGTGACGCGGATCGCCGCTTCGTCGGTCACGGGACACTCGTGTTCGCAAATGCCGCAGCCGATGCACAGCGCCGGGTCCATGTAAGGCCGGCGCAGCGTGATGGGATTGCCGTCGCGCTTGGTGATGGTGACTTCGCGCGAGAAAATCGCCTTGGGCGACACGGGACAAACTTCCTCGCAGACGACGCACGGAGTTTCCATCGCCCACGGCAGGCAGCGGCCTTGATCAAAAAATGCGGTGCCGAGCTTGATGGGGCCTTCCTTTTCAAACGGCCCGGTGCCGGTTTTTTCTTCGATGGAAATGCGCTGGATTGCGCCGGTGGGACAAACCTGTCCGCAGAGCACGCAGTTCACGTCGCACGAACCGAGCTTCATGTTGAGGATCGGCGTCCAGATGCCTTCGAGGCCGGATTCCATCAGCGCCGGCTGCAACACATTCGTCGGGCAGACACGAATGCATTGGTCGCATTTGATGCAGCGGTCGAGAAAATCTTTTTCCTCAACCGAACCCGGCGGGCGGATGACGCGCTTGTCGTAGTTGCGGTCGCTCGCGCCGGAGGTGCGGCCAAAGGCATAGAAGCCGAGGCCAATCAGTGTGCCGAGAAACGCACGGCGTCCGGGCACGACGGGCGCGGTGACTTCGCGCTCCAGCTTGGGCAAAAACTTGAACGAGATCGCATCCTCCGGACAGTCCTCGATGCAGTTGAAGCAGACGAAGCATTCGCTCTTGCGGAGCTGCGTGTGCGGGTCGGACGCGCCTTCGCAGCTTTTCAGGCACAGGTCGCAGTCCACGCATTTGGTTGGGTCGCGGTCAATGCGCCAGAGCGCCGCCGTGGACAGGGTGCCGAGAAACGCGCCGAGCGGACACAGCACGCGGCAGAAAAAGCGCGGGATGATAACATTCATGCCGACGAGGAACAGCAGGATGAAGCCGATGACCCACGCGCCGACGTGAAAGTATTGCCGGACGTAAATGGACGACGGCACAAACAGGTTGATCATCGGCAGGATGACCACGCTCATCGAGCGGTGAAACAGGCAGATGGGATCGAGCCAGCCAATTTGCAGCGTGTGGCAAAACGCGGCGACAATCATGGCGATGAGGATGACGTATTTCAGCGAATACAATTTTTTGTACCGGTTGGCTTCGATGCGTTCGCGTTCCTCCGCGCGGCGCTTGCCGAGCAGCCAGCCGGTAAAGTGATGCAAAATGCCGTAGGGACAAATCCAGTTGCAAAAAATGCGCCCGAACAGCAGCGTCGGCAAAAT